>Ga0209192_10000049_pt1 | contig 154749 bp, 154 predicted proteins | sample ArcticOcean_MG_C_11_FD_187433 | JGI IMG/M metagenome (GOLD analysis project Ga0209192, IMG submission 187433) | Marine microbial communities from western Arctic Ocean - ArcticOcean_MG_CB2_154 (SPAdes) (version 2) | ecosystem: Environmental > Aquatic > Marine > Oceanic | place: Arctic Ocean... | reverse complement strand
CGCCGCCCGGGCTTATTGGCATGGGAGCGGGCGCGCCTCCTGCACGAAAAACGGGAGGTCCTCCTCCGCCTCCGCCTCCTCCAGGACTCATAGGTATGGGCGCGGGCGCGCCTCCTTCAAAACGAGTGGGAGGCCCTCCGCCGCCGCCGCCTCCTCCACCTCCTGGTTTGATCGGCATGGGCGCGGGTGCGCCTCCTGCTAAAATAACTGGAGGTCCGCCGCCGCCGCCGCCCGGTCTGATCGGGATGGGCGCGGCGGCGCCACCTCCTAAAAGAGCTGGAGGTCCTCCTCCGCCGCCTCCGCCACCACCTCCTGGGCTGATTGGCATGGGCGCGGGCGCGCCTCCTGCACGAAAAACGGGAGGTCATCCTCCTCCTCCGCCTCCACCTCCTCCAGGACTCATAGGTATGGGCGCGGGCGCGCCTCCTTCAAAACGAGTTGGAGGCCCTCCGCCGCCGCCGCCGCCTCCTCCACCTCCTGGTTTGATCGGCATGGGCGCGGGTGCGCCTCCTGCTAAAATAACTGGAGGTCCGCCGCCGCCGCCGCCGCCCGGTCTGATCGGGATGGGCGCGGCGGCGCCACCTCCTAAAAGAGCTGGAGGTCCTCCTCCGCCGCCTCCGCCACCACCTCCTGGGCTGATTGGCATGGGCGCGGGCCCACCCCCCCCTCCCAAACCAAAGCCGGTGAGGAAGAAATCGCCGCAACAGCTCGCGGCGGAGGCGATCGCGGGCGAGTTGAAGTTGAGAAACGGCGCTTGATGATTGACACGAAGAGTAGGGGAACGGGGTGACGAAATCGTATCACGACGAAACATCGACGGTACGAATGTAGTAGAGTTAGCCGAGAAGACGAAGGTATTAGAGTTAGACGAGAGTACGACATGACGAAGACAAGAGGGTAACCAGAAGACGAAGGTAATACCCAACTTAGTTTTAGTATTATTTCCGCCTCGAGTCTTTGATTCGATTGCTGTATATCCCGTATGACCAACTACCCCGTGTATGACCAACCCGTCACACCACACCTCAAATGAACGGCAAGATCAAGTACTCCGAGTAAAACAGGTACCAGATGTTTTGGTAATACCGCTGCACGGCGTTTTTCGTGAACCCTTCCGTTTCCAGGGCTTTTGTTTTCGCGATGAGGAACGCGGCGAAAAGACCTGTGAGTGGGAAAAAAGAGTGTCAGTCTTGAGTCTTAGTATGGGTGTACTGTATTGGGCGATTTATACAGTATGTAGCAGTTGCCAGTACTGGTAAAGTTACCAGTAGTGCCTTAGTAAATAGTCACGGGCTGTAAATAGTCTTGGGATTTGGGAAAGGCCAAACACGTACAGTGCGCGCCGATCATCAGCGGCCTGTTGAACCACCCTTTTACCAAAATCGCCAGGGTCACCGCGGCGACGTAGTTCACCAACAACAGCCCCGACCCGAGGTAACTCACTCCTTTCACTCCCAGCTTCGTGGCGAAGGTGTCGATGTTGAACTTCTTGTCGCCTTCGATGTCCGCTAAGTCTTTGGTGATTGAAATCACCACGGCGAAGAGGGTGACGAAGCTTGTGATGAACAGAATGGGCGGGCTCCACTGGAACGGCAACCCCAGCGCCGCGGTCGTGGCGTGGTGCACGCCAAAGTTCAGGAGGAACCCTCGTACGGTGGCGATGATCGCGAACGCGGCGAACGCGTTTTGCTTGAGCCGGAACGGCGGGACGCTGAGTGTAAAAAAGAAAAGTGTCAGTCGGTCGTGATGTGATTGAGTAAACAAACAGAGTAATCGGGCCAATCAGGGAGGCGGAACGTGGTCAATGGAAAATACGCACCTGTACACTGTGCCTAAAAACAAACCGAACAAATACAGCTTGGTAATTAGGGTGCCGAAGTTCAGGGTGACAATCGTGGCGCCTAGCGACACGAACACCGCGCACGCGGTCCACGCCAACGGGACGCTCAACTCGCCCGCCGCGATGGGTAAAAACGGCTTGTTCACCTTGTCGATGTCGACGTCGTAGATCTGGTTGATGCCGACGATGTACCCGTTGCCGCAGAGCAGGGCGACGAGACCTAGGAGCGCTTTCGGAAACAGCGCAATGGAAAACAGCTCGGGGTTGTTCAACAGGCACTTCGTGACAATAGCGGTGGTCCCCAAAATGGTTCCACGAATCGTGTGCGGACGCACGAATTTCCACACCGCGCCCGCGATGGAGTTCGCGGGCGCCGAAGCATCCACGGACTGGACATCCTCTTCATCTTCGTTGAACGCGGAGCCGCTCGCGCCTGCTGCTGTTGAGAACGGGATTACGGTGACTCGTCGGTTCGTGGTTTGAGCAGTATCACCACGGAGCAGCACACCTCGCGTGCGCAAAGACACACCGGTGTGTCCAGTGGCACAAACATTTCCTCCACCGCTTCGCTTTGGCAACGGCGCCACCGCGGTCGCGCCGATGACCCGGGCACTCGGGTTGTACACGCGGCGCCTTGACGCCCGCGACACGTGGCTCGCAGCGCGGGACGCGGGGGTCACCCCAGCCAAAGTGGTCGCGAACGAACCCACCATGGTCGTCGCGCACGACGAGTGTGTTTCGGGAGTGCCTCGAAATGGTTTATCGTTGTGTGAGAGTGTGACGTGGCAACACTGGCTGGCATTCCATTTGGTCTGGGACACTGGAGACACTTGTCTCGACGACGGCGAATTCGATGGGTAATTTAGGCATGAGCTTGAAGGAGACACGCCACGGGATGTACCCCTTCGCACACATGTAGCGTGTGTGCGAGGAAATCTCGGGATCTGCGGATATCGTGGTGGACGTGCCTCCAACAGCATTGGACGCGACGCACGTCGCTAGTTACCCATCGGCACCATGCACGTCACGTCGATGCTCCGCGCACCTTTGCAGACGTGTCCCTCCACGTCCACCGTCTCGGTGTCGTCCACGTCAACGAGCCGCGCGCGTCACGTCGTCACCGCGTTCCCGCACACGACGGGACGACCGACGACGACGCGATTGTGGCGAAACCAACACACCACGCGCGTTTCCGTCACGACGAGGGCTTCCCAGAGCGACAAAACCGGCGGCGACGGCGAGAGCTTGATGAGCAAAGCGAACGCGTTGTTCGAGAATGTGGGTTTAAGTTTAGGGCCGATTGGGATGACCCTAGGCGCTGGTGAAGGCAAGGCTTCGAAACCCAAAAAGAACGATGATGCCGAAGATTCTTTGATTACCAAAGCCGGGCGCCTCGCGGACTCCGCCGGGGTTTCGCTCGGGCCGATTGGCATGACCCTAGGTGGGGGTGATGACAAGGGCAGTAGTGAAACGGGCAGTACGGGTAGAGACACGGGTGCTACGGGTACTACAGGTGATGAACAAGGAAACAAATCCATCGCCAGTCTCACGACCTCGGAGTGGAAAAAAAAGAACCTCAACCCCGATGGTACGGTGGACCTGTTCTTGAAAGACGACTTCAACGCCGCGTCGCGTCTAGCGGGCGGCCAGGAGTTCGCTCAATTAGACGGAAAAATGACCAACATCGAGAACCTAGCCTGGAGCGGCTTGCCCTCTGATCAAGTAGCCGGAACGAGGCACAAGGTGAAGGTCACCGACCACGTCACCGGCGAGGTTTTGGAGGTCACCGTCCCAGAAAACAGGTACGTGTTGTTCGAAGCCGAACAGGACGGGTGGGAACTCCCGAACGCGTGCCGCATGGGGTGTTGTACGAAGTGCGCGGTGAGGGTAACGAAAGGCGTTTTGTCTCAACCCGAAGCCCTGGGGCTTAGTAAGAAATACCGGGACGAAGGGTACGCGTTGTTGTGCGTCAGCACTGCGCTTTCGGACGTGGAGTGCGTCACGCAGGACGAGGAAGAGGTGTACCAGATGCAGTTCGGGGAGCTTTTTCAACAGCTCGCGACGGATAAGAACTCCAGGTCCATTGTGAGGGATGACTTCGCCTTGGAAATCGCGGACATGGATGAATAGAGGGCGGGGAGGCGAGGGGGAGAGACGCTCCCCACGTGAAATACACAAGCAAAAGACATTTCGTTTTTAACAAAACACCCCTTGTTCCTCTGCAGCAAGGATTCAAACGCGCGTGCTTGAATCTAGGCACACTGCCGCTAGCACACCCCCCGACGCGCGTTTCCTGTCCTTCCCACGATGACGGACGGCGAAACTTCCGGGCGGCGCCCCCGAAGAGCCGCGGCTAAGAACACGGCGATTGGCGGCAACCACGGCCAGCCGAGTGCGATGCACTACGTCGGGTACGTCGAGGAGGACGAGACCCCGGAGCAGATCATGGCCAAGTTCGCGCAGCTGGAGAAGATCCAGGGTGAGATGGCGGAGGCGAAGGCTGCCGCGAAGGCTGCTGCAGAGGAGGAGGATGGCGAGGCGGGGGATGAGGGCGACGGTATAGATGTGGGGGTGGGCATCGGACGGAACCCAAACGACCACGACAACGAAGACTTCGACCAAGCCCTTCTGGAGAAGGTGTTCGCGCGGACTTCCAAGTTTTCCCTAAAGAGAGCGCTTGCCGATGATTTGTACGGCGACGACGAAGACGCGTTTTTAAACGACTCCGATGACGACGTCGATGAACAAATCGACATAGAGAACATCTTCGGGGGGTGGGGAAAGAAAAAAAGGAAAGTCAAGAGTGGCGGCGGGAAAGGCGCGCCGAGGGAACCCAAAGCTCCCCGGGTGCCGAAGCCGCAAAAGTCGCACATGATCACGGCGTACAACTCGGATAACCAGATGCTGATGCGCAAGAAAAAGGTGGTTGACCCCCGGGCGCCTAACGTGCTGAAGCTGCCCAACTGGCCCATTCCCGTATCCTGGGGAAGAGTCGTGAAGCCGTTCACGCCCGAGGAAACCTTGGTCGCGGAAAAGATGGCGTTGCCCGATTGCGCGCAACACACGCTTCCGATTTTGAACAGCGACTTGACGCAGCTAGGCACCGACTTCCTCGCCGTGCACTGCAACCCGCCGTGGGCGGTGCCATTGAGCCCCGACTCGGGAAAGGTCACCGTGGAGCAAATCGCGACGATTCCCTTCCAGAAACTAGCCCCCTACGGGTTCGTGTTCATGTGGATCGAAAAAGAAAACCTCAGCGCGGTGTGCGACGTGATGTCCGCGAAGCAGTTCGTGTACGTGGAGAACTTAACGTGGGTGCAGCAAAGGCCGAACAACACCATCGCCAATTCAAACGCGGAACACCTGTGCCGGTCGCACCGCACGATGCTGATGTTCCGCCGGTGTGTGAAGCAGTTCCCGTTGGCGAAGGAGGTGGAGCTGAGACACCAACGGAACGCGGACTGCACGCTCGACGTGACGACGACCACGGCGAGCGGGCGACGCGCCATTCCATCGCACGTGTACAAAGCCATGGAAACGCTTCTCCCAGAATTCTACACAGCGGGGCAACCGGGGAAGCTCCTGGAGTTGTGGTCCGAACCAGGCCCTGTGGGACGGCGGTCGGGGTGGACCGTGGTGGCGGACGGCGTCGCGCCGCCAACTCCGGCGGGGAAAGGGAAGAAGTGAGTAAGGGATTCGGTGTGCTACGTAGGTAAGGGATTCTATGCACTACGTAGGTAAAATGATTCTATATACTACCTAGGTAAGGGATTCTATATACTACGCGAAGAAACAGCGAGGGCATCGTCTCAAACTTCAATTCAAATCAAAAAACAAAAATGATTCACCTCGCCGACCTCGCGCGTTTCGGGACGTTCGCCAGCTGGTCGCTCAGCCTTCGGGCCGCGGCGGCTTTCCTGATGCCGTGCGAGCCACGTAGGCCGCCTGGCGGGGGCGGGGGCGACTCCGTCCGAATCTTGGGGGTCCGCCCGCTTTTCCGCGTCGGGGTGGATTCTCGTTTCGGTTTTTTCGGCCCGACTGCTTTGTTTTTGTTCACCGCGCGCGGCGCTTTCAGAAACCCGACTTTTTCGACGCCGCCGCTAAGCGATATTTGTTGCGTGTCACCATCTTCGTACTCGAGTAAGTGTTTCCCTTCGTCACTGTGAAAGCTTCTCACGGTACCGTAGAACCAGACGTGTTCGTCTGGCCACCACACGCGGACGCGCCACCCTACCACGCCGGCGCCGCCTTTCAACTGCAACGCCTCGGAAACGATTGGCTGGTTCGTCTTGGAAAGCGCCAATCCCTCGTCGTCCCGGCGTTTCATCGCGACTCGCTCGCGCTTCAGTTTCTCCTGCCGCTTTCTCTTGCCGCTTTCAAGCAGCACGTAAGCCGCTCCCGCTTCTGTTTGACGCACTGTTCTTTTTCCATCCCGAAAAGTCCGCCGCTTGGAAAGCAAAAACGACTCCACGTCCCGCGCCGCGGCGGTGCCTACTTTCTTTGCCTTTCCGTTTTTCGCTTCGCCCCGCGCGCCCCCCGTCAGCTGACACATCGACGAATCAGCACTCGCCATTTGCTGTCTCTCCACTAACGACCCCGTACCGCCTTTCATTTCCCGCGCCCACATCGGCAGCTTCGGGTTGTACCACATGTTCCCGCACTGCGCTATTACCTCCAGGGAGTGATCGCGCACGGGCGGGTCCGCGTTTCGCGTTTCCCTTTACGATAAATAAAAGAAAGTGTCAGTCTTGTATGGGAACACAGGGAGGCGGAATTTGGAAGAGTGATCACTCTTCCAGACTTGTCAAAGACTCTTCAAAGCCACCAGCTGTACAAAGTGTACTTCTGACAACACAACACGTACCTAATAACCGCTTTCATCCTGTGCTTAACGTCCGTCCCGATGAAGTGGTGCTCGCTGGCGTACATGTGCGAAACCGCGGTGTCTTTTAAGTCCTCCGTGAACTGCTTCCACGCGCCGAGAGTGGTGCGGAAGTTCTCACCCACGTTTAGGCACCAGATGCGCTTCAGGGACAACACCTCCGCCAGCTTCACCAAGTGCTCGTCGAAAAACCCGGATTCGAAGTTTTGAATGTACAGCGCCTCAACAGTGGTGTTCTCGGTGAGCGCCTCAAGGACTTCGTGCAACACCTTGGGGCCTGAATTAGCGCTGATGAACCGTTTCAAACGCAAAACCTTCCCACCCGCGTCGCACTCCAGGGTGTTGTTCCGTAACCTCGCGATGAAATCAACGAACGCCGGCGACTCCAACGTCCGCGACTCGGTGCACCGCTTCGGGCGGTTCCCCGCGAGCTTCGCCTGAGCGTCGTCGGTGTCCATGGTGGCTTTCGTAGCGGACAGCGGCATGCCGGGCAGGGCGGGCACGGGAGGCCGGGGTCACTCCGTGTTGCCGGGAGCCACGACGCGCCGCGCGATCTGCCGTTGGTCTGTCCCAGAAAATTTGAAAGTGGAAAAAAAAGAGTTCGAATCAAGCAAAAACGCCGCGTCGTCCGCCCTCACGCTTTTTTTGCTGCCAGTTCTTTCCGCCTCCTCCTCACTGTGCCCCACGCAGTACGCGTGCCTCGCTACGTCGCCCCTACTCCACGCACCATGCCGCCCTGTATCATTTCCCCCTCCCTGCTCGCGGCTGATTTCGCGAACCTGGCGGCGGAGTCAACGAAAGTTCTGGACGGGGGCGCGGATTGGCTTCATCTGGACATCATGGACGGGCACTTCGTGCCAAACTTAAGTTTCGGCCCGCCCGTGGTGCAGAGCCTTTCCAAACACACGAAAGGTTTCCTTGATTGCCACTTGATGGTCACCAACCCGGGCGACTACGTGGAACCACTAAAACACGCGGGCGCGCACATGTTCACGTTCCACGTCGAGGCGGTTGGGGATGAGGCTGAGCTGGTTTCGCTGTGCCAAAAAATTCGAGACGCTAACATGAAAGGTACACGTATTGCGTTTCCCAAATCCCAAAGACTGTTTTGACGGTTGTCCAGAGTAATTACTCATACACGTTACGAAATACTGACACTTTTCTGGCAAAACTCACAAGTCGGCGTGGCTTTGAAACCGGGAACCGGCGCGAGCGCGGTGCACAAACTTTGCGACGACCCGCACAACGCCCCTGACATGGTGTTGGTCATGACCGTGGAGCCTGGGTTCGGAGGCCAGGCGTTCCAGCCGGAGATGATGGGGAAGGTGAGGGCGTTAAGGGAGCGGTACCCGGCGATGGACATCCAAGTCGACGGAGGGTTGGCGCCGGCGACCATTCACCAGGCGGCGGCGGCGGGGGCCAACGTGATCGTCGCGGGGAGCGCCGTGTTTGGAGCCCCCGACCCCGCATACGCAATCGCCACGCTTAGGGCCGCGGTGGACAACCTTGCGCGGTGAGTTCGTGGTTCTAAATGTATTAAATTTGCCGCGCTACGCCAAATCCCGAAACACATTTTGACCCGGGTTTTGCGCGACATATGCCTCGAACGATCGAACCGACATCTCAACCGCACCCGCGCTCGGCCCGCCGACGTCAACGCCTTTGCCCGAGCATGGGTCATCGTAAAACGTGACGCTGTTGACGCCGCCCTCAAAAAGTGTCTTCACGTGCTCAATTACTTTTGCACGATAAACATCGTACGTAAGCGTTCCGCCGACGAGTGCCACGGTGAACTCGTTGGTCCCTTTACGTGTCACGCGCTCGATCGCGTTATACAACGCACTCGCCAACCCGCGCGCGGCCTCATTTAATATGCGATCAACGTAAAATCTCGTCCTCTCTTTTCCCCACCTGGCAAATAAAATCGGCGCGAGCGAGGCCACCTTGTCCCACGCCGGCGATGGACCGTCTTTGTATGCCCACTTGATAATATCTTCCCTGCAATTTTCGCGAGCCTTAACGCATTGATATTCGAACATATCGACGGCATCTCCTTCAGTAGTAGTGACCGAGGTAGTGATGCCTATGTGCTTCAAAGCAGCGCGCGCGACAATTTTTTCGGCATCGTTTAGATAGCCATTGGTGATACCCTCAAACATATTGCCATTGGCGATACCCTCAAATATATTATGAGGCAACCGTCCGTCTAAAGCGCGCGCCGTGCATTCCAGCACCTTGCTGCCGAGCCAGTGCCCGGAGCCGACGTCGTTGAACGCGGGCCCGAACCCCTGGGTGCGAGCTTTGGATTTTCCATCGTGCGACACCGCGAACGCGACTGTGCCGGTGCCTGCGATGATGACGGCGCCGCCGCGCGCTTTGCCCTTCGTGGCCCTCGCCAGGGCGATGACCGCGTCCGAGTCCACGACGAGCGTGTCAGAAAGTATGCCGGCTTCATCGAGCAGGAGCCTGTCTCGCCACAATTCCGCGGACGCCGCGGAGTCGCACCCCGCGAGACCGAGTGTGACACCGGCGAGACGGAACCGGGCGGTGCGCTGAGGGGGTGCATTTTTGCGTTTACGCCCGCTCGCGGCGGTTTCGTCTGGCCCGTATGGTAAGTTTACCTGTCCTAACTGGAACAACCCGGCCGCAGCGGCTTGCGGGCGATACTTTGTATCAACATCCTCGTTGAAGGACTCAAAAACCTTCTCCACCGCCAATCCAATGGCCGTTGTCACGTTAGCGACCGCCTTGTCCATACCCGCGCTGTTGGCGTTGGCGGCTCCGGTCATACATCGCGCCGTCGCGGCGACGCCTATCCCGGTGTCCAGGTCAAAGGCGCCCGCAGCGTGCTTCTCGGCATCCACGACCCACACCAGACAATTCGTCGCAGTGCCTCCTCCATCCACGCCGACGAAGACCAGGTAGTCGACGTCCCGATCCAAGGCCCAGTTTTGCTCGAGAAAAACCACTTTATGTGTTACGCCTGTGTCAACGGGAACGTTCATCGCGTCGCCCGCGCGACGCGCACAGTGACGATGGAAAGGTACAAATGGATTTTCAGCGGTCCCGCCAAAAGAACTTCTCCGTCGATTAGCAAACGTTTAAACCAACAACCATCGCTCGTCTCGCCACACGCTTGCGCGCGCGTCCCACGAGCGCGTCGCGTTCGGTTCGTCAAGAGGCACGCGGGACGTGCGAGGGACGAAACGAGGGCGATGGCGTGGCGGGACGCCTTGATTGGCGTCCCGTGGGACACCGTGTTTCGCCGAGCAGGAATCGTTTTCGCTGCGGCGCAGCTCATCAACGCGGTACGAGGCGTGGGCATCACACGCGCGCTTCGATGCAAACTCCGGAGGGCACGTCGTGATGCGGCGAAACGCAAACGCGCGGCGATGGCGAGGAAAGCGCAGGCGAAGGTTGCGAAGCAGATTGAAGCGAGACAAAGGCGGGCGGATGCCAAGGCGACGAAGCAGACCACGAAAGACAAAAACAACGACGATGGCAACTCACAAAAAAAAAGCAAACCCATCGTTAAGCAACCGTCGTCGAGCAACCCCGCTATCTTCAACAGCGACCTTCCAACGGACAACACCTGGCTGTCCGGCAGGTACTCGGAAACCATACCTATCGAGCTGGAAAAGGAAATAGCCGCCGCGGCTCTTGACGAAGTAGCCATGGCGCTCGCCGCGGAGGCACGTATTTCCCATTTACCACGTTCCGCCTCTGCGATTTCCCACGCGAGACTGACATTTTCTTGTTAATCGTGCCAGGGCGACGCCGCCGCGAGTTTCGCGGTTTCGCAAATGGCGATGCGCGTGGCGAAGAGCGAGTCGCCGAAAAAGATCAGGCTGGAAGCCTTGAGTAACCTTAAGGGTTTGACATCCTCAAACTTTGGCTCGAACGAGTTACTCGGATCCGCGGCGGGTGTTTCAAGTCACGCGTTAGTCGGGGAGGGTAGTGGTGGTAACAACAGTCGGAACGACAGGCAAAACAACAGTCATGCCAGTCGAAACGACGACGGTCAAAATCACACCAGTCGACACGAAGACGGCGGTTCGTTTTCAGTCGCGGGGAGTCGCGATACGTTTTCGTTCCACTCCCCAACGACGTCCCACCAAACGTCGGGTTCCGTGGGCGCCGCTCAAACGTCGTCGACGCAACGAGAGTACGAATCGCGATTGCAGCCGTACAAATCGCTTTCGCAACCGTCGCCGTCGCCGACGATTGGTTCGTTAAACCCCTCCCCCGAGTCGTACTCCAACGACGCGTTTGAGATTGCGAAAGCGGCGCTGGCGATGGGCGACGAGACCTCCGACGGCGGGTTAACGGACGACGACGAAGCGGCGGCGGAGGCGGAGTCGCGACGACGGCGAAGCGACGCGGCTCGGGGGTTTCGTGACGCGGAGGCGACGCGCGTTCGACGCAAGAACGAGGCCGACATAGAGATGGCCGCCGCGGCTGGGGCGTCGGCAGCCGCGATTTGTTCATTCGGCGCGCCCGGCCGCCGTGCTTCCTTCGAGGAGTGGGCCACCGCGGGCGGCGTCCGCGCGCGCTCTTCCACGCGCTCATCCTCGAAAGACAAATTGACGACAAACGACGACGAGTTCGTCTCCGCAGATGACCGGGACGATTCGCGCTCTGATGGTGGTGGTTCCGTTGTCTCCAGCTACCACGGTTCTTTGAACCAGCACTCGTCCGATTCCGATTCAGATTCCGGGGTTTCGGACGTTTCCACCTCCGCAGCGCGGTGGCGCCGCGCCGCGAACGCGGCAATCGCGGTGAGTCGCGTGACGACGGCGAGCAGGGGTATTGCCCACACACACGACAATCACGACGTAATTACCTACGCTAACTCCAACTACGTCGCGAACCCCCACGCCGAAGACAATCAGGGCGTGTTCGACCGCGCTGGGATCGTTAACCAAGACGCGCTGGCGTCGCCCGCGCGCATGTCGCCCGCGTCGATGCGCGTCGCGAATGGTAAAAAGAACCAGGACGAAGATTCGGGGAACGAAGCGTCGTTACTCGTACACAATAACCGCCGGGCAGACGATGTTTCCAACCGGAACAACCAACGAAGAGCGCTGTCACCTTCGAGACGCGAGTTCAGCCGACGCGCGCGGCTGTCGTCGTCGTCGTCTGACTCGGATGTCGCCGAGACGACCGGTAACGACAAAGAGAAACTACCGTTAACGCTGGTACCCGCAAACAGCGGGCGGACCGATCCTCCACCGGGTTTACGTTTAACGGTTGTTTCCGGAACGTCCCGGGGCGACTCCGTGGTCGCTACCGTCGGCAAGGAACGCATCACAATCGGCCGCGCGGAAACACACGACCTCGTCGTCGCGGACGTGGAGGTTTCGTCCTCGCACGCGGAGCTGCGGTGGGTTTGGTTACCCGAACTCGGAGACGAAAACGGGCGCGACGACTCGGACGGAACCGAAAAAGACGCTTTCGGAAACGCGACGAAAGGGGCGTGGCGGGTGCGGGACGTCGGGAGCACGAACGGCACGTTCGTCAACGGTTGCGCCGTGAACAGAGGCGGGAAGAAACACGAAACGACGTGGGTGGTGGTGAGTGACGGGGACGAACTCCGGTTCGGCGAACGCACGGAATCGCCCGTGGTGTCCGTTGCGTTGTTTCGTGAAACGTACGGATTTAGGGAAGAGTATCGCGATACTTTGGAGTTGTCGTCCTCGGGTTCGATTTTCCACCCCGGGGACGAAAATAACAAAACCGGGCCTATGCGCAAGCAGTCACCACCCCACCACCTGAAATTCGCGGTCCGGTCGGACCCGGGGACGCCGAACAGCGGCGGCGAAACGCGGGACGCGGCGGTGTGCGAGAGCCCGTTGCGAGGCACGCGCGGGGTTTCGGTGTTCGCCGTTTTTTCGGGGCACACCGAAACCGGGTCCACGGCGGCCGCGGAGAAAGCGGCGAAGTGGTTACCCGAAATACTGGCCGGCCGGCTGCCTTTGGGTCAATTCCGACACGCGGGGAGAGGTACGGACGACGAAACCGTCGGTACGAGCGAACAGCCAGTACCCCCCCCAAACAACGACCTTGCCGACATCCTAAAAAGCGCGTTCAATGATTTGGACCGAAAAATCCGGTGCGAATACCAAGGGTGCAGCGGCGCGGTTTTGGTGGTATGGCGGTGTCCCGAAACTAAATACCTGTACGCGCAAACCGCCAACGCGGGTGACTGCGAGATTCTGCTCGGCAGAGCCGGCGGTTCGATTCCGGGAGGTCGGGACAACGGTCAACAACACCAAACCACCGCTACCGGGGAGGTAGTCACACAGAAACACACGTTGCGGGACCTGCTGGAGCGCGCGCGGCTGGTCGGCGCGGGCGCTTCCCTGAAAGCTGAGGAGGTACGGCCTTGGGCGTTTCCCAAATCCAACGGCCACTGTTTTATCTCTCATCTGGTGACTGTTGTCCATACATCGCGATACACAAGACTGACACTTTGTTTTGTTGGTATCAGTTCCAACTCCGCGGGCTTTCCGTTTCGCGGTCGCTCGGTGATAACTTTTTGAAACGCGAAATCCCGGGGCTTACCTGTGTGCCGTTTGTGTCTCAGCCGGTGCGGATAAAGGACGACGGGCGTGACGTAGCGGTTTGTGCCACGCGGGGGCTGTGGCGAAGTCTGGAGGTTGGCGAAGTCATTTCGTGCGCGACGGCGAGCGTCTTTGAAAAAAGTAGTTCGAACTCGAGTGCCTCGCAATTAGCGCCGTCCCCGAGATGGACGCCTTCGGCGGGCGCGGCGAGACTTGTGGATTTAGTGCGGCGCCGGCGAGGCAAGGAAGACGTCACGGTGGTTGTGGTGCGGCTGGAGGATACGTGTGGACCGGGTGGTTAATTGTGGGGAAGAGGGACGGTTAATAAATAACTCTTAACAACCCGTGTTAGTACTCGCGAATAGGGATGCCAAAAAAAGTGTCAAAAATCTTTTGTGATCTTTTCGCGCTTCGGGACAAAAACCGCATGTGTTGGCAATCGTAAAGCCCTTTGGGTCTGCCATCCCGGTGGCGCGCGGGAGACGTGCGCGGGCGATCGCACCTCGGCGCTCGTGCGTGCGTGCGGGTTGCGGGTTGATCGGACACCCGTGGATCGACTTGGCGTGGTTTGATCGCCAAGTTTAGGCGTGGTCATGGGTGACTCCGGTCGCGGGTCACCGGCATCCGTGTCGCACAACACCGACCCTTTGAGCGCGTACGAATCCAACGTTACCGTTCGCGTGGTGACCACGACCTCACGGCGTGATGTGTCGAAGAGCGTGCCCTTGCGTGACGTGTTTTGCGACCAGAGGTGGGCAAACGCGGTGGACGACTCGCCGTTACAAGGACACTTCCTATCCACGATGACCTACGACGAGTTTTCGCACCAGCCGAAATCGCGCGTGCTGAGTTACCGGGCGGACAAATGCGCGCGGTTCGAGTTGTGCGACGTGAACGACCCCGCGCACCAAATAACGTGGGTCAACGAAACGCACATCCCGCTAGCGTGCTTAGACACCCCCCAAACAAAAACCGGGTGGACGCATTTGTGGATCGACGTTTTGCACGCCCTCGGCGATCCGGCAACGACGGAAAACTCGTACGCGTTACACAACCGGTTGTGTTTAGCCGTGACCGTGCTTCCCCAGTCCTGGCTCACGGGAGACCCGGATACGTGCCACCGAGCGTTCGGCAGGGCCTGGGTTTGTAAAGAAATCGCGTTCGGCCGGGTGGACCGGGACGCGCTCGACCTTTTCTTCGAAACCGCGGTGGTGACGCACGCGGCGCAAACCAAAGGTACGTGTTGCGTTTCCCAAATCCCAAGACTGTTTGATGCCCCTCTGTGACGTCCACTAGTCATTAAAAGGAAGTATACTGCACACATCACCCGTAGACTGTTTACCCATACAGTACACTCAAGACTGACCCTTTTCTGGCGAAACGCAAAGGACTCCGCTGGGACGGCGAGCCGGAGGACCTGCGAGGTCCGCGGTTACTGGCGCGGCTCATAGGCCGCCGACCGAAAGCCGCGAACTCGGAGGAAGCTTCCGATCCGGACGTCGCAATCGCGGCCCTGGAGTGGTGGGCGCGGGTGCACAACGCGAACGTCAAGTCGGGGAAAGCGGAAAACAACCGCGGCGTCGCGCGGAGGTACACGCTGTCGCCGGCGGCGGCGCGGAAGGCTCTCGAGACGGCGTCGGCGTCGTCTCCCGCTTCCGATACTGGAAAAGAATCCCCGTATCAAACGGCAATCATTCAAATCGCAAACGACGCGTCTGAAGAGGACACGGATGACGAGTGTTCCCTGCAGCTGAAGGAGCTGATGTATAACTTGCAAGGCCGCCAGCTCAGGTACGGCGCGCGTTTCCCAAATTATAGACGACTTGTTTTGCCGATTGTCCGCCCGTAATTACGTAGTTGCTACATACATCGCAAACGCACTGTTTTACCTCTAACGCTGGTGACTGTTCAGACCGATTACCCTGACTGTTGTCCATACAACGTCCAATGCATCGCGATATACATTCCACTTGGTGCCACTCAAGACTGACACTTTCTTTTCTTCATCGCAGCGATGACCCCGCGGTGAACGCGGCTAATCTGGAAAAAGACCCGGCCCTGGCGTGGCACGTGATTTGCGCGTACGTATGGCGTCCGGCTTTCCCAAATCCGTACATCCTGTTTGATGCCACGTATGGAGCGCAGTTACGCAAGTACATCCCGACACTGTTTACTGCCACGTATGCAGTGCAGTCAGCAAGTACATCCCGACACTGTTTACTGCCACGTATGCAGCGCAGTCAGCACGTACCACCCAGTACTCTCCCCTTTCCCAAGCCCATTCTCTGACAGACTCAAGACTGATGACCTTTTTCGTTCCCACTCACAGGTACGCCAGCGACGCGTTTTTCGAAGCCACGGATGCGTATTTTTGCTCACTAGGCGTGTTGGCGCTGGCGTGCGGGTTCGACCCTATCGGTGATCCGCTCGGGGCGTGGAAACAGAAGTTTTTCCGCAACGGGAAAACCCCGCCGAGGGATCGAAACGGCAAACTGCATTTTCGAATCGAAGACGTGGACGTCACCGTTTTGGACAACAACCACGCCGTGTTGAGGAAAGCGTGGGAGGTGTTAGCCCCGAGAAGCTCGTGGGAGGGCATCCCGGAATGTCTCAGAGGGGTCGTGTTTGTGGACCACGCCAGGTACGGCCTTGGGCCTTTCCCAAACCCAACACTGTTTGCCGCATGCGGTCGAGTACACTACTGTAACATTTACCAGTACTTGCCACTGCTACATACGTCACAAACGCACTGTTTTACCTCTAACGCTGGTGACTGTCCAGACCGATTACTGTGACTGTTGACCAGGCCATCGTCCAATACATCGCGATATACAGTACGCCCACACTCGCCGACTGACCCTTTTCCTTTCACAATCAGGGTGGACTGGTCCACGCGCCCGCCCGGCACGGCGAGCTTAGGGTTGGGGCCCGTACCCGCGAGTTTGATGACCAGAGGCGGGTTCGCCCCAGTCGGCCCTTTTTTCGGGTTCGACTTCTCCAAAGCCCCCAACGGGCACCGCAAGGTTGGCGAGCTTCGGGGGGGGTGCGGCACCGGACGCGCGGTCACGACGCGGGGTTTAGGGGACGTCACCGGCGAGGACGGGAAATCGTTTCCCGAACTCACCAAGGGCGTGCTTTGTCCCAAGACGTACGCGGAGGAAGTTTACGAGATTTCGCAAACGCACGGGGGGGGGGGTCGGGATGACGTGACCTCCGTGTTCGACAGCGATGAGGATGACGATGACGACGAACGGGGGGGCGACGGGTTCGGGAGCGTGAAAAACGGGGATGGCGGAATGACGCCTTCCTTACGAACGAGTAGTGCACCCACCAACGGTACGTCACCCGGTGACTCGCCATGCCCGGCGCCGGCGACCTCCGCGCGCAGAACGACTTCCACACCGTACATGTCCTTGAACCGCATATCCCAGTTCGCAGGTTTGGTAAGTATTTCCCATTTACCACATTCCGCCGACTGATTGCCCATACAAGACTGACATTTCTTTTTTTACAATCAGGCGATTCCCGGGATGTCGTCCTTCCTGTCGGGCCGGAGTTCGCGGGCGGGGAGTTTGGTAAGGGCATTTCTCCTCTGCCCTGACTGTTTGTCCATACATCGCGATATACAAGACTGACGTTTCATTTTTTACAATCAGGACGGGGGGTCATCAATCTCTGGCAGCGAAGCCGGCGGCGATAACGAAAACGTCGACGGCATCGCAGGCGCGGTGGGGTCTTTCTATTTCGGGTACCACGTGCTGAGTAGCTGGCACCGGAACAAGACGCACAGAAGACGCGGCGTACCGCGGGGGCGGTCAACGTCGAGTACGCAACGCGAGGATGACGATTTGGAGGTGACGCTTAAAAACATCTGGCGCGCGGTAAGTACGGCGTACGGCTTTCCCAAATCCAACGGCCACTGTTTTATCTCTCAGCTGGTGACTGTTGTCCATACATCGCGAGATACTCGTACCAGAAGGGACTTTTTACCTCTGCATGTTTGCCCATACGAGGCTGACCCTTTTCGTTTCCAATTTCACGCAGTGGCTATCAAAGTTCGACGCCGACAAGGACGGGCGGATATCGTTTGCCGAACTGAAAACCTTCGCGGAAAAAGAAACGTGCCTGTCGGTTGATTCGTTTATGAAGACGTTTCACGAGTGGGCACGCGCGGCGCTTACGAACGGCGACCTCGAAACGCAGTTCGCGAAGGTGGATGTTGACGGTTCAGGGGAGCTGGAGTACCCCGAGTTTCGCGCCATGCTGCTGGCGGGGGATGACGAACTTTCGTGAGTGTGTTGTTTTTGAAGTCTATTTAAGGAAGTGAAGTACTCTCCAACTTGCCGTTCTGTCTCGTCACATCCTACCCACTCTTCCACACGTTACTCCGTACTCCTCATCCTTCTACTACTACTACTACTCTCCTAAACGTAAACTCTACAACCCACCTCTAATCTACTCCGTCTTGCTCCACGACTTCTTTGTTTTCGTGCGGAAACCCGTGCTTGACGCACGGGGCGCCTTGAGTGACCTGTTTCCACTTTTTTGATTCCCCGCAAAGCTCCGCGGAGGAGAAATACCCGCCGACGTGGTATTGGCGCGATTCGTCGGATTGGTCCGATATTCCCAAATCTTTGTGTGATTCATACGTAAAAAGAGGTTCCAAGACTACCCGAAAGTCCAGCGAGACTCGCGTTTTGTCGCTCGTGTTCGCCACCGTGAAGTGCGCGCACCGAGCGCCGTCGAAAAGCGTAAGCTGATTGTAAAAGAATAAATGTCAGTCTTGTATGGGCAATCAGTCGGCGGAATGTGGTGAATGGGAAATACTTACCTCGCCGACTTCGCAAAGAATCGGCGTGAAATCTTTCGCCCCGGGAAACGACTCCACGAACAAACTGTTCACGCCGCTTTGTTCCAGCTCCGTTAACGGAAGCCAGCAATTCACGGAGCACGGCCCGTGGCCGTACATGGAATCGCAATGCACGCGGATGGTATGGAAGTCGGACGGTTGCTGGACGCGCACGCATGGAAACGATGCGTAGTACACTTGTTTTATTGGCAGTGCAGTTGCATCCACCGCATATTGTTGCGCCTTGACCACGGCTGGAATGACAACCTCGCGTACCAGTGTGTCGTAGGTTTCCTGAAATGTATTGCGCGCGTGCGAGTCATGGGTTAGCGGCTGCAGCAACAAACGCTTATCCTCCACGCGCGTTTGCTTTCGGTCGTCGAATCCAGGCCAGCGCAAATGCAGGCTGGAAAGCGTTTCCGTCTCCCCGAGCACATCAACGAAGTCTTTGAGAATTGGGTGTTTGGTGATGTCGTATTGCAAGGTCTCAGCGCGACGCGTGCCATCGCCGAACGCGTGCGAACGTAACGCGAACGCCACGGAGGGCGACCAGACCGTTTGCGAAAACAACTCCCTCTGCGAAACACATGTTAAGTAGTTTCGCAAGAACCCGGCTCGTTTGCGGTGGCCGGGGGGGTACGGGACCCAGTCGTGCTTTTCGTCATCTGACGTGGTCGCCTCTGTATCTTCGTTGTCATCGCATGCAGGACGCGACTCCATGACCATGAAGGCCAGTACCCGCCAAGCGCGAAGAGGAATGAGGAACGCTGATGAGGCTCGGCACCAAATAGTTTCTCGCCAGTGAAAACAACGACACCGCCCCGGCGCCGACTTATTTCCTGGGAAAGAACATGCTCACTTTCGGCGGCGCTGGCCCCGGTTGACACGGCCCCACGCAGCCAGTTTCCCACGTACCGGACGTGGTCTTTGGGGTTTAGAGTGCAGGGTTGCAAGGTTTACGGGTCACGCCATGAGCGGCCGCGCGTCTAAAACCCAGCTCGCGCTTCCCACTGGGATTAAAAAACTGACCAACATCGCGGTGGTGCGGTTAAAAAAAGCGGGCACGCGGTTCGAGATCGCGTGTTACAAAAACACAGTCGTTGCGTGGCGGGACGGTTTCGAAAAGGACGTTGGTAACGTGCTGCAGACCACGCAGGTTTATGGTAACGTGGGAAAAGGCGTGATGGCGAAGGAGGAGGATTTGTTGAGGGCGTTCGGGACGAAGGACGAGGGGTTGATTTGCGGCATAATCTTAAACAACGGCGAACTACAGGTTGGCGAAAAAGAACGCAGGCACAACTTCGACAACATCTTCAAAGACGTGATCCAGGTGCTTTGCGAGAAGTGCGTCAATCCGGACACGAACCGTCCGTACCCACCGGGCATGATCGAAAGCGCGCTTAAAGAAATCCACTTCAGCGTGGATCCCGTGCGGAGCGCTAAACAACAAGCCCTGGCGGCGGTGCCGAAACTGGCGGAGATTTTCCCAATCAAGCGCGCCGCGATGCGGTTCAAGTTCGTGGTGGGGTCTGAAAGTTTTGCCTCAACAATCAGGTGGCTTCTTTCCGGTGACGTGCTCGACGCGGTGATCGAAAATCAAACCAAAAACGTAACACAGTCTCCGCAAAGTTCCGAAATCACCGCAACCGCCGACCCGTCGGCGTACCGCGTTTGCGAAAAGTTCGTCAAGGAAAATGGCGGAAGGCTGGAGGTGCTGACGCAAGCCGTAAACGAAGGCGGCACCACGACCGAGGGATTCGAAGGCGGTCAGTCACGGGTTGATTCGAGTTTAGGCGGCCGTGATGAGGATAACCGTTTTGGCGGTGGTTCGGTTGTTGGCGATGCTTCGATTGTTTCTGGTGGGGACAAAGTGTTTAGCACGAGCGCGATGGCGGCGGCGTTGGCATCTGCGGATTCGTCTGTGGATGCATCTCTGGTCAGTTCTCAAAACGGCACAAGAACGCCCTCGCGAACCGTGGGCGCTGGTACGTCCCGGGTGGAACGCGGTGTCGCGCAAGACGCCGCTTGTGGTGTGGAGGTGCTGTATTCACGAGGGCCCATCGCGGGAATGCCTGAGGAACACCAAACACGACGTGCGCGGTTTTCGGCGCTGGACGATATCCAACCGAAAACCTGGCAAGTCGAGCTGCGCAAAAAAACGGGAAGTACAATGGTGGATGCCGTTTTTTTCGACGCCGAGGGCGTGGGGTACAAAGCCTTCGCGGACGCGAGGCGAGAAGCTCTGAGGTGTAGCAAGAAGTAGTGGAAGGGCTCTGATAAATAGAAATAGTGGTACAAGTAGCTACGTCGTTCCTGGTCGCGGACCGCCTCAATCTCTCATTCGTCGTCCTCGTCTTTTTGTTTTTTTCGCTTGAAATCGTCGTCGCCGTCGTCGGCGAGCGTCTCGTCCTCGTCGTCATCCTCCCCGATATCGATAGCCCGCGCGAGTTTGGTTTCGCTTGTTTGCGACAAAAACTCCATCACCTCGGATTCGTCGTCGTACCGCTGAATAATCCCTCCCTGCGCCGCGATGCGGTCGCTGACCCGCTCCTCGTCCTCGTCGTCCGGGCCGGCGGCGTGGCCGATTTTACGAATGAACTCCCACCTGCGAGTGTGAAAGAAAAGTGTCAGTCACTAGTAGTGTACTCGACCAGGGGCGAGAGAGAACGGCGTGTCGGGATTTGGGAAACGCAACACGCACGTGTCAGGGGCGGGGGGTTCGATCCAGGTGTTGTCGATTGGGAATCTGGGGTCGTAAATGTGTACGGAGTACGACTCCATCGCCTGCTGGACGTGCTCTGGGTACGCTATCAGGTCTAAAATTTTGTCGTGTGACCACCCCGCTTCCACGCAACTCGGGATGTCGGCGAGCCGGATATCGCGGTCCATTTGCATCCAGTTTCGCGACCGGATCTCGGCTTGCCGTTTCGCGGTGACCCGCGCGCGCTCCACAAAAACCTTCTCTCTCCACAGCTTGGCTTTGTCATCGAACGCGCTGTACGCCTCAGGGGCGGTTTCAAAGGGCACGAACTCGGGTTCGGGCTCGAAGTGAGATTCGGGGAGGTCCGCGTTCCAACAAGGCCACGGGCCGTTCTGCATCAATTCGCGGATGTGCGTTTCCCACGGCGCGGGTGTTGATTCAGGCACGTCGTCCGGATCGTACGCCATCCACTCTTTCGTGATTCGCATCATCTCCCTGTACCGCAGTTCGTCCTCGTCAACATCAACAACGTTGGGGTTCCTCTCCGCGACCTGAGTCCGGATCGAGGCGCACCTACCTCGGGACGGAGGCGTGGCCAAATCTGCTCCACCACCGCGGCGGCGGCGTAAAACGCGGGACGCGAATGCGTTCGGGGGGGGGGCGGCTTTGGATGTCCCGGACGCCGCGCCGCGAGCAGACGCACCATCCGCGCGGACAAGGGCCGCGCTCGAGACGACAGCACTCGACATGGTGGTGTCAGGGCGCACGCGTGTCTGTGGCGTGCCGCGGACGAGTGCAACAAGGGCTTAATATTTTTAGGTCAAAGGTTCGTCGTCAACGCACGCAGCACTTTTCGGCACGCACGCCCCCTACCTCAACGAGGTATTAGCTCGTTATCACCGATGAGCATGCTCGCCGCCGCGGCCCCGCTCGTGCGGCTCAGCGCCACGCCGCTCTCGTCGTTGGTGCGTTTGGCGTGCCGCAAGGAGAACCGGTTCGCGAGGCTCACAGGCGGTCCCGCCGCATCGCACGCGCGCTGGGTCGCCACCGCCGACGTTTCCGACGATGCGGCATCTCCCGTTTCAGATGCGTCGTCATCCCCCAAGCCCGACCGTCCGTTGAGGCTCCCCAAAATAGGCAAGCAACGACTGGATGAGCTCACGATCACGCAGCACCCACAGTTTTCGCGAACCGTGGTGCAGAGCTGGATCGCGCAAGGCAAGGTCTTGGTGGATGGGCAGCCGGTGATGAAAGCGGGGACGAAGGTCAAAACCTCGGTGGTGGTTGTGATCACCGCGTCTCCGCAAAAGTTCGTGTGCCGCGGAGGTTTGAAACTGGAAAAGGCGCTCGATTTTTTCGAAATCGAGTGCGATGGTAAGACGTGCTTAGACTCCGGCTTGAGCACCGGAGGGTTCACCGATTGCTTGCTGCAGCGGGGCGCGAAGAAAGTGTACGGCGTGGACGTCGGGTACGGTCAAGTCGCGGAAAAAATTCGCGTGCACGAATCCGTCGTGGTGATGGAACGAACAAACCTGCGGTACCTCCAGCCCCTGCCTGACTTGGTGGAACTGGCGTGTCTCGATTTGAGTTTCATCTCCGTTTTGAAAGTCTTACCCGCGGTGGCGTGTACCATGCAAAAAAACGGCGACTTGATCGTGTTAATAAAACCCCAGTTTGAAGCGAGGCGCGATCAAATCGGTTCCAAAGGCGTGGTGCGGGACACGAAGGTAAGGAAGGGCCTTTCCCATTTACCACATTCCGCCTACTGATTGCCCAATACGAGACTGACACTTTCTTTTTTATCTCTCAGGTGCATTTGGAAGTCATCGACAAAGTCATCACTGGCGCGAACGATTTGGGGTTCACGTACGTCGCGCACACCGTATCGCCGATCAAAGGCGCCAAGGAAGGGAACACCGAGTTCCTGGCGCACTTCAAACGGAACTTGGTTGACGTGCCGCCGCCGCCTGAAGGGCCGGTGGACCGGGATTAATTTGGAACGCGTGTGACACGGGTGATATGGGTATTTTACAGGGTAGGTAAAATAAAGACAGTGGAGTATTACAACACGTCGAGCGCGCATCCATTCTACTCATTCACAAGCCTCAACGTACCCAACAAAAACCGTCTCCTCCTTACGCCCCAATCTCCGCCGCCTTGGCCTGTGCCTGTTCCATCATCTGCATTTTCTGTGTAAACACCTGCTGCACCTGCGTGCTTTGTTTCCGTTTTTCCGAAATCACCTCGATGAGCTTTTCCATGTTGTCCCGCACAAGCTGCACTTTCCGTTTGCAGTAATCCACCCCGTCCTCTGGCGATTTTTCCAGAAAGTACCCCGTCCCGACGTCAAGTAACACTTTCGATGTGTCTCCTAAAACCCCCGGGACGTACAACGACGACGTTAGCGGCACCAGCATTTCCTTGCCCTCGCTTTCCAGGGTCATGCCCTCCAGCGCCCTTCCGCTGGTGTGGTACCTCCCCACCGCCTTTTGAAGGTTCGCCAGGGACTCCGTGAGCTGCTGCACGTCCGATTCGAGTTGCTCGGAAAGACCCTGGTTGTGTTGGTTGGGTTGGTTGGAAGGGGGTGGCACACGGAGGTGGTGGTGGTTTTTGAGGAGTACGGGGGTTAGGGTACGACAACAGCGCCGAGTCAAGGTACGCGCGGCGAGGAAAGGAAAGGAACCCATCGTGCCTATCGTGCAGACACGGCGAGACCGCTTTTTCGGCCAGATCGGTTACGAAGTGCGCGACCGCTCGTTTTCAAACCGGTCGATCTCTCGATCTGAAGTGCACACAACGCACCTGTAGCTGCTGCGGCGAAAGCGAGTCCAGCTGCATGCCGCCTTGTCGATGCGCCATGGTGTGCGTATCCGGGTGTCCGCGGGCGTGAGTGTGCGGCCGCGGGCGAAGCGGGAGGCAGACAAGAGGAGTCAAAAACTTAGATGTGCCAGAATTGACGCTTTTACGGTCGGTTGCAAAAGACGAACTGCAGTCGCCTCAAAAAGTGGCTTGTTTCGCCCTCGGTGCCCACTCCCGTGTGACACGCCTCCGGCCGCACGCCTTGTTACGATGCGTTCGGGACCCCGGGCACGTCCCGGGTTTCCAAAACGCACCGCGCTGGTGTTTGTGTGTTTGTTCGTCCGCGTCACGGCGCAGCCCCAGTCCGTGTCCTCTACCGTTACCTCCCCGACCCCAAGTCTTTGTTCAGGCGACGTCGACGCCAGCACCACTCCGGACGCGGCGGGTTGCGTGAGTATCGCCGGGTCGTTGCGTGTTTCAGGGGAGTTACACCCCGCGTTCACGGATGTTTACCAAGCGCTGAACAGCGACGGAACTGAAACCGGGCGGGTACCAACCGCGCTTACGGAGATAAAGGGCGACTTGGTCGTGGCACCTGAGGTGCGGGGCTTTCCCACCCACCGCGTTCCGCCTTCGTGATTTCCCATACTCGTCCTGCGTCCTGGAGCATTACGACCAGAAGGGCGCATTACCTCTCATACCATGGAACACAGGGCCTACCCTTTCCAGTCCCTCATACCAATCCCGGATATACACATCACGACCGACTGACACTTTCGGCGTTAATCGCACCAGGCCACGGAAACGTCGCTGCGGGGCGCTTTCGTTTCGCTCACGACGGTCGGGGGGTCCGTGATTTTAACAAACACAAAACTGGTTATCCTGGCGGTGTTCCCGAACTTAGTCACCGTGGGAGGTGACGTGGTTGTTTCCAACAACGACCGTTTGCTTCGTCTGGGAGATAACAACCACGACGCGTTTCCGGAGTTACGGGAAGTAGGCGGGTCAGTGGTTATTTCGGGCAACCCGTTCGTTGAAAAGTTTGAGGGATTCGAGAAGCTGCGAGTCGTACGATTCGGGGACGTGCGCGTGGAGAACAACCAAAGGTTGAAAACCATCGCGACTAACGCAGTGACGCTTGGTCAGATGGTACGACAACACGTGCTGGGTGGTGATCAAAAGTCAGTCAAACCGTTTCAAAACCTCCACCGAATCGGGGGCGGGGTTTCAATTTCTCAAAACCAGGCGCTGACTGAAATCCACTCCGCGTTTCCGTCGCTGCGACGCGTGGACGGAGGTTTAACCATTGGCGATAATCAAAAGTTGGAAAAAATCGAAGACTCCTTTGAACTCCTGGACGTGGTGCAGCAGCAGTTCACCGTAAGTAACTGTGCGGTTTTGGAACACGTATCCAACTCTTTTCCGAAGCTGCGCGTCGTCGGTCAAAGTTTTTTGATTTCCGACAACTTCAAATTCGAAAAGGTGGACGCCGGGAGCTGGACCCGGCTGTTCCGAGTCGGAGGCTCGGTGATGATTCAGTCCGTGGCGCTGCAATCCGTGTCCTTTTTCCTGTCCCTACAGGTCGTGGTTGGCAATGTTAAGATCGGGCAAAATTGCACCAACCTGCAGTCCCTGGACGGGTTACAGGTACGGCCTCGTGCGTTTCCCAAATCCAAGCACACATTTTTACCTCTCAGCTGGTGACTGTTGTCCATATATCGCGATACACAAGACTGACACTTTTCCTTCACAATCGCAGAACCTGCGCCAAGTCACCGGGTTTGTGGATATTTTCCCTTCAAACTTAGAAGGGAATTTCGGGCGGTGCGGGTTCGTGTCGTCGGCGTTGGGAGTGCTCCATTCTTGTTACGAACGAGGCCTTCGTATGTGCGTCCCCATACTGCCGATTACGAGTAACTCTGGAAACTCCGACTTCATCGGAAGCACGCCGAAAACGAAAATCACCACGGTTCCGGGGTGGTACCGGTGCGTGGTACGTGAAACGCGCGTTTCCCGAATCCCTCCCAACACTGCTCGGCCCGGAACGGGCGGACTGTTTGCTCATACAAGTTACGAACATATTAATTACTCACGGACGTTACGAAACACTGACACTTTCTTTTTCTTTTTTCAGGACACGATCGCGACGATTCTCCTGGAAACCCCCGAGCTGAGAACGACGTTCGGGGTGTTTTCCGCCGCCGGGTTGCTGGACGCCCTGCACTCGCCGAGAGCGGACGTCACCGTGTTCGCGCCCACGGACGTGGCGTGGCTACGCGGAGTGGGCAGGGTCACGGAGGTTCTCGCAAGAGCCCAAACACAAAGTGCCCTGCTTCAAGTCGCAACGGCGCACGTCGTGCCCGGCGCGCGGCGTCTGATTTCGCTCCGAGACGGCGACACTCTTCCCTCGGCTGCGGTTGGGGAAATTACTACGGACCATTCTGACCATACCACGGGCATCGGTCTTACCGTCCGCGCAAAGTTCGGGCACGTGTTTCCCACCGCGCCTGTTTTCGCCACACGGTGTCGCGCAAAACCGGGGGTTTCGGAGGAGTGCGTTTCGCGGCCGATTCGAATCGTCGCGATTGAACAAAACGGCGAAATCCGCGATTCCGGAAAGACCGTCTACGCGTCGAGTGGTGACAATACTGCACGCGATAGAGTAGAGGGTACTACACCTGGTGACGTAGACAGCGGTATTTTCCGTGACCTCGTCGGCGCGTTTGCCCGGTTCGACGCCGACACGAATCGGTTCGTGACGAACAACGAAACCGCCGACGAAACCGCCCACCTTGAACAGGTGGTTTCCTTCGCGTCGCCATCCGAAGCGCGCGCCTCGGCTGCAATGAGTGGCAACGGTTTGTTACCCTCGATCGTGGTGCTTAACGACTTGCAAGCGGGGAACGGCGTGGTGCACTTGGTGGACGCGCCGCTCGTGCCGAACGGCATGTTCACAGATGTGCCGGTACCAAACGGTCCGTCTGGGAACCCAATCGGTTCGACGCCAAGCGGCGGCGGTTCGTCGTTTTCGGTGTCTTCGGTGCCTACGTATTTATCCACCCCCCCGCCCCCCGCCCCGGTTTCCAACGCAAACGCGCCACCTCCCATGTTAACCCCGATATCGGCGTTCTTCACGCAACCGCCGCAACTGCAACGGCCGCCGCCGCCGCCGCCGCCGCCGGGAGGCGGTACCAACGCGTCTCCGTCTCCGCCTCCGCCGCCCGGAGGCTCGGAGGACTCGGAGGGTTCTTGTGCGGCGCGCGCCCCCAACATTTGCGGCCTTTGCGACTATTCGTATCAAGACACCTCGGCCGGGGTGTGCTGCTGCGACGCGAGCTGCGTTGCGAGCGGCGATTGCTGTGTTGATTATCAATCCGTGTGCGTCGCAACGAGCCGAACGCAGGAAGCTAAGCGTTTCGCGGTGGACGTTCGGGAGCGGGGAGTGGCGTGACTTTCAAGACACTCCTGATCCGCCAGCGGTACGTTTAGTACAGCTCGTGTGTCTATTGTATCAGACCTCTCCGAGTGCTTCGGCACTCTTACTAGGTCTAGAGACCTCTAGAGCTCTCGTGGACACCGAACTTCTGGACTTGAAACGAAATCGAAGAAATCAAAAAACGCCAACCTGCTCGTTTTGTGACTGATCCAACGAAACGAAAAGCGTCTCTTCCTCGGCAACGAACGCGTCTCTTCCACTCCGCATGGCGCGTGCGAGTCGCGCCGACTGCGCGGGCGGTCGAGGCATGCCGCGCAATGAGGATGCGGATGGGTGGGAGTCGTTATGCCGCGGTGGGTGTTCACGACGACACACCAGGAACTCGCGACCCACGTCATCTCGAAATCGTTGGTTGACCTCGTTGTTGTTCGTCCTGTGCCTCGCGTCATCGTTACCGACCCCGACGCACGCGCAGGATTGCGTCCCACAAAGCAGTTCCGCTATTTTCATGGTGTACCAAGCCGAGAACCCTGATGCGGTGTTTTTCTCGGAGGACGGTTGTTTAGCGGGCGGCGGCAGAGGGAACGGGTGCTGCAGGGGCTCCAAATGCGCGGTGTGCGAACCAAACACAAAGCGAAGCAGTGGCGGGAAGGAGATGAGTTGGAACTCGTGTTTGTGCGAACCGTGTGCGCCCGGCAGCGCGCAGTTCCGGAATGGGATGACGAAGTGCGAGCCGTGTCCGGTGGGGTGGTACACGCGTTTGGCAGGGCAAACGCAGTGCGACCCGTGTCCGCCGGGGACCTTCAACGGAGATTTCGGTAAGTATTTCCCACTCACCACGTTCCGCCTCCCTGATTGCCCATACAGCCATACATGAAGACTGACACTTTTGTTTTTACACTCAGGGCGATCCACGTTGTGTGACATGTGCCCACCCGGAACATTCTCGCTTTCCGATGTTCGCGCCTACCGCGAAGCCACCACGAAAACGTACCGCGGCGTCGGAACCGTGTTCGACCCCACTGCGGGCGCCTCCCGGTGCGCCCCCTGTCCGGCAGGGACGTACCAGCCCGATTCAGGGGGGCGGTCACAGGAGGAGTGCCGGGAGTGCCCACCCGGACAGTTCAGGTAAGGAAGGACATTTCCCACGCAACTCGTCCCGCCGGTCGCGATTGCCCATACTCGTCGTGCGGAGGGACGTCTTACCTCTTCCCTGACTGTTCAGACCGATTATGGTGACTGTTGTCCATACATCGTCCAATACATCGCGATACACGAGACTGACACTTTCGGGGTTAATCGCGCCAGCGCCGGCGGAAGCGCCGCGTGCGATTCGTGTCCGGGTGGGACGTACCAGCCGTTCGCGCGGCAAACCTCGGTTCACGCGTGTTTGCCCTGCGCCGCCGGGACGTGCTCGGACACGGAAGGGAGCGAGGAGTGTTACCAGGTACGTAAATACCACCCACCCAATAATCCCGGACGACTGTTTGTCGTTCCACATCTCCGACTGCAGTACCAACACACAACACAAGTGCACTGCTTATACCGAAGCTGGTGACTGTTTGTTCATCCATCGCGATATACAGTACGGTCGTACTCAAGACTCAACACTGACGCTACGTCTGTTTGCTCACGTGCAGTGCTGCCCGGTCGCGAACTTACGATGCGACGCGTATTTGAAAAAAGCCAAGGGGTTTTACGGACTAGTCGCGTGGTACTCGAACGACGGGGAAGTCGGACGCGTGCCGACGGACCGGCGTGAGGAATTTTTGGAACGACTCTGCGACCGTGGGTGTCGCGAGTACGGGGTCGTGAACTGGTGCGTTAGTGGGGTGTGTAAGTAGGCAGTTAACAAGAGTAGCGGAAGGTAGCGGAAGGGTAGAGGGTATACAACTTGGAAAGGTGTTGGACAGAAAAAGGTACGAAAAATAATTGAGGTGTGTATTGACTTGACTCACCGTCCTTTGAAGGTAAATATTACCAAAACTATTTCACTCGCCCTGAATCAACAGTTTCGCCTCGCCGATCGTAAGCCCCGCGCCGCGTGCGTTTTTGTCGGTGTCACCCTGAGCCTCGCTCCCCGTCCCCGCGCGTCGCCGCCGCGAAAGCGCGAACACGTTCTCCTCCACGGTGTCGCGTAGCAGAAACCGGTGCACCCATGTTTGTTTTGTTTGCCCTATCCGGTCCACGCGTTTCACACACTGTTGCTCCAGCCCTAAATCCAAAACCGGCTCCAAAAGCAACACGTGCGACGCGCAGGTTAAGTTCAACCCGTTCGCGCCGCGCTTCAGAGGAAGAAGCAACACTCGGGTTGTGGTGGTACTGCGCTGCGGAACACGGGTCATGTGGTCACTGCTTCCGCGACCCCCCATCAGGGCATTACCCTGCGTGCGGGCATCATCGGAGTCGGGAAGAATCTGCGATCCGGCACCGTCGTCTTCGTGAGCGTCGCTTGATTGCATTTCACACTCGGGCGGCGTGACATGCACCGCATTATTCATCGCGCCACTCGAAGTGTTCCCCAAAATGTTCCCCAAAGAAGTATCCAAAGAATTCCCAGCCGAAAACTCAGAAATCGCGTCTCGCAGCTTCACGCCCCCGCCGCCCGGGTGCGACACCGTAACGCTGTTCGCCGAAAGCGCGGCGGCGACGACTTTCAGGGCGTCTTCCCATTCGCTGAAGATTAGAATTTTCAACGCGGGGTCGGCTCCAATTCGCTCAGCGTCCAACAGCCAAAGCACGCGCCGCGTGACGGCTTCGATTTTCGTTCCCCAGCTCCCCTTTATTGACACTGTTTGCTCGTACAAAAGCTGGTCAGCGTACGGACCTATGTTTGCATCAGAATCAGGAATTGGCTGGCATGGCTTACTGTCATCAAACACGTCCCCCACATGTCGCTCCATCGTGACTCGGGACCCGCCGTGGCTGACGTAGTTGATTTCGTCGGCCGACGTTTTCTCGCGGCAGGAAGGACACTTGAGTTTTTTCGACTCTTTCGGGTTCGCGCTCGGCGGCGCCCGCGACACGAGCGCGTCCACGCACGACACGCACAGCTTGTGGCCGCACGGTAAGATGGCCAGCTCGCTTGTTTCCGTGGACTTGTCAACAGACTCGATGCAGATAGGACACTCGAAGGGTTTTTTCTGGGAATTCTTTGAATCATTTGAATCTTCGTCCATCGACGCGTCGTCTTCCCGTTTCAGGCGTTGCAGAAACCGCACCTGCGACGTCGCTTTTCGCAGTTCGCTTTTGTCTGCGCTTGTGAAAGAAAAGTGTCAGTCCTTCGGACTGCGTGTGTATGAGTAAACAGTCGGGCCGTAATCGGGCCTCCGCAGTGGCCGTTGGATTTGGGAAATATGAAATACAACACGTACACACGATTCGGTCGCTCGCGTACTGCGTTTCCATTTCAGGCAGTTCCCAGTCGTGCACCACGGACGCCCTCAAGTGTTCTGGAATCGGGTCCGGCAAACCGCCGAGGGCGATTTCGTGCGAACCCCGTGTCCGGATCCGGGTCGTCGCCATGCAAAGCTCGTCCGCCGCGTGAAGGGCGTCGCGTTGGTGTTTCTGCAAAACGTTCCCGCGTTGAAACTCCCGGCGCATGTTCTCCAGGGATTGAACCGTGGCTTCCGCGACGGCGGTGCTTTGCGGTTTACCAACCCCAGGACCAAACTTGGTGAGTAAATACCGCAGCGCGTATTCAACGGAACTGGGCGCGCTTCGTCCGGCGCCCACGTCCGCCCGCGCAACCCGCCCCCGCGCGCCCCCGCGCACGTGGTCGTCACTGGCCTGCCTTCCGAAAATTGAATCTTCGTATGCGGTCATGTCCGCACTCACGGCGCAGTGCGCGCATGTAACGTTACTTTTACGTGTCGCGTGACTGTTTGCCCCGTTACCAAAGAAGTTGTTCCGTTCGCCGCCGCCCGTGACACAAGTGCCGCACCGCCCGGCGTTGTCCACGTCGTGCGGGTTCGCGTCTTGGGTGATTTTGCGTAGCGTCTGCATGTCGCTTACGAAGTGTTTTCGTTTCTCGGTTAGGCTTTGGAGTTTTGCCAGAAAAGTGTCAGTACTGGTATTGTATGGTCAAACAGTGTGCCTGGATTTGGGAAATGCAATACGTACTTTTGCAGTTCTCTTTCCATCGTGAACCGTAGCCCGGCGACGTCGGTGAAGGCGACATTGTTGCCCTGCCAGCTCCCGCCCAAGCACGTCTCCACGAGGCGGTCGAGGAACCCTTTTCCGCCATCAGGTGAGCTACCGGCGGTTTGAAGCACCTCTATCCACCACGCACACCCCGCCGGGCCATCTAAAGAAGCAGCGCCGCACTTTCTCAAAGACTCGGTAACCGCCGCAGTCGCTTCTAAAAACTTGGTCGTCGCCAAAGGCACGCCGCCCGCCCGCGCGGCGAGGTACTTATGACGCTCCGTGTTCGCGTCTGTCACCAAACTGTCGTCGCGAAGCGTGTGAGACACGCCGGTGGATGGAGCAGGGGTAGGGGGGGGGGTTGTAGCCGGCGTAGTGCCGTGCGTGGTGTTATCCACATCCATTCCGTCGAGCGAGGTTTCGTCGGCGTTACTCCTCGCCGCGTCCAGCGCCAAATTCAGGTTGTGCAGCGCGTGTAGGCGCTGATACGAGTAACCCCGAAAGTGTCAGTCGGTCGTGACGTGCGTTACGTAAACAGTCGTAGGGAAACACCGTCCCTTCGGAAAGGACGAGTGTGGGCAATCGGGTACCGGCGGTGTGTGGTGAGTGGGAAAGTTCCGTACCTGCAGCGGGTCCAGCCGCAGGGTCAACCCCTCGCCCATTCCTTCCCTTTCCAATCGTAACACCGCGCGGTAGTGTTCCACCGCTACCCCGAAGTCTTTCAAACAAAAAGCAACTCCCGCGCTCGCGTTTAGCGTGAACGCGACCAACCGCTGCGCCTCTTCCGCTTCGATTTTCTGTTTCTCGATGAGCACGGCGTGAATCTGGGGCATGCTCATAATGGAACCGGTGTGGATGCCCCCCTCGGTGATTGATCCGCCAGCCGAGGTAACACCCCGGCTTCCTTTACCTCCCGTCACGCCTCGTATGCCGTGCGTCCCCGCTTGCGGGTGGTTACACGCCTGCCGCAGCCGTAACAAGGGAAGCAGCACCACGCGGCTCTCCGCGGGGGTCAGTCGGCGGTCGCGGGATGGGTGGTCGGTGTGGGTAGGTCGGTCCACCGGAATTTCCGCTTCTTGCAGACTGTTTGCCTGTCCGCGTAACCGTGTGTCGTTGCCGTGCGCGTTCCCGTGCGCGCGGGCCGGTGTGCGGTCGTCGCGCGACGCGTCTGTTTCGTCGCCGTCGTCAACCACGAAGTCACCTGTATCCCCGTGTAGTAACTCGCAATGTCCTGCTAAGCGTCCTTGCGATTGTTCCGACTTCGTTCCAGACTGTTTGCCTGTCACGACGGTGTCGCGAAAATCCCGCGCCACCACCCGCGCCAGCGCTTTCGTCGCCGCGAGTTCGCACACCAGTTTTTGTTTCCGGTACCAGTGCGCTTCGATTCCGCTCGGTCGCAGGGTCGTGACTGTTTGCCCTTGCGGGGGTAACTTCAGTTCATCAGCAACATCCTCCCGCGAGTTCCTCCACATCATTTTTTGTAACACGTCGAAGAAGTACTCCCGACTCTGCAAGTGGTTCTTCTCAAACGGCGCTTCCGACGAATAAAAAAAGTGTCAGTCTTTCGGGCCACGTGTACGAGCAAACAGTCGGGCCGTAGTCGGGCCGAACGTGGAGACGAAATTTGGGAAACGCCAAAGGCCGTACCTTCGCAAAACTTCTTGAACCACGTTTTTTCCGTCAACGGCGACGGCGCGTTGAGAAACGCGAACAAGCCAAACAAATCGTCAACGCCTTTAGAAACAGGCGTGCCGGTCACGCACCACCGGTGCTTCCCAGGAAGCAACGCCGCCATTTGCGCGCACGCGGCGGTGGACGATTCAACTTCCTGCGCCTCGTCTGAAAGGATTTGTCAGTCTTGTATGGGCAAACAGACAGTCTATTAATTTGGGAAAGGCCCAATACGTACCTAAAACGACCCTCCACCAGAAAAGCCGCGTCAACGGCGTGGGGATTACTTCGTACTTTTTCTTGTGGCGCGAAGAGCGAGCTTTTGGGGATTGACTCGGGATCCGACCACCGTTTTGCGTCGTATCTCCAACACCTCCTGCAACACTCAACCCGGCGTCCGGGCTGTGGTGCAAGTCGTTCCGCAACGTGTCGTACGTGGTCAACACGACATCCGCGGATGCTAAGTCGAGCGCGCTGGTCGGAGCGTTTGTTTTTTCTGTCATTTTGTTGTTGAAACCCTTCGGCCCGCTCGCGTCCCGAGGCTGTCCTTCGTACACCACCACCTTGAGCGCGCCCGGTTTCGTGTGTCGTTTCAACTCCGAGACCCACTGATTTAAAATCGTTCCGGGGCACACCACCAGGGTGGCGCCGCAGGGACCGGAAACGGCGGCGCCCGCTCTTCGCGCCACACACCGCCCGCACACGAACTTAGCACACAACTCCTCCGCCTCCGCGGCTTCCAACGCACGCGCCGCGACGTTCTTCTCGGCGGCGCGGAAACGCTCTTGACATGCGTAATAGGCTGCAATTGTTGGGGGGTCGTTGTTGTTTTTGGAACAAAAAGCGAGGTCGTATTGGGATGTCGCCTTTTGCGTTTCTTCCCTCGCTTTTTGTAGCTTCTCGCGCGCGACCGCGCCTTTCTTGACGTGTTTTTTCTCATCCGCGTCGTTGTACCCCACGCACCTGGCGTGCGACCACTCGCCACACGAATCGCACGCCAGCCACAGCCCGTCGTACTCGGCGCTTTCTTTGCCGCACACGCATCCCACGATTTCGGGAGTTTCCGAGGAAGGTTCGGGTTTCGATTCTGTGCGTTCGGTTCGTTCGCGTTTCACCGCGGTTTGTTCTTTTCCCAAATCGCGACCGCCCCCCGAAGTTGTCGGCGCCGGGCCTCGGTACCTGCTTGTAAAAAGAAAAGTGTCAGTCTTGTATATCGCGATGTATGGACAAACAGTTAGAGGGAATAGTCCCTTCTGGTACGAGTATGGGCAATCAGTCGGCGGAATGTGATAAATGGGAAATTACCTGTGCGCCAGAATCGTCATCAGCAGCTCCACGGTTTTCCCCAAGCCCATTTCGTCCGCCAGGATTCCCCCGAGCACGTCGTTTGGGGGTGGGAATTTATCAACCCTCGTCTGGCCGGTGTGCCAGTTGATAAACCCGGCAGGTTCCGAGGTATCGTAAGATTGCGAGCTTTCGCGCAGCAAAGCGTGCCACAGCGGATGTCCATCATTTTGAGAAGTAGAAGGAGCACTTACTCCTGACTTAGTTTGCGCATCAGCGCCGCCTTTTTCCCGCCTCACCATCCAACGCACGGCGCGTCGCTGGTATGGCGTCGGCGTGGGGACCAGGGCGCCCGAAAAGTCACCAAGAAACGCCGGCGCGTCCCCCGGGGGCTTCGCCGCGGAAAAAACGAAACGAGTCGCGCTTTGGCGGTTTCTGTTTTGGTATTTTTCTTCGTTCGTCGACTGGTCAGTCGACAATTCGTTACCTCCGATAGATCCGTCGTCTGTCAGACCAGCCGCGAGCCGCGCTAACGCGTTTTGGGGCGGACACAGCCATTTCAACACGCAGCGCATCTGCGCGTGTTTTTTCAAACGCGAAACCTCCTCCGGGTGACGCGCTTGGTTTGCGAACGCGGCGTCGGCGAGAACGACGTTTAACTCGGCGCGGCTGATACTTTCTGACATTAAGTCGGCATGGCCGATACCATCGGAACCGTTCGGTATCGTCGGTATCAACCCCAGTACGCCTTGCTGTACAAGGTCGAAAAACGCACCGAGCAGGGTTTCGCCGTGGTCGTCGTCTTGGGGTTTGTCACTCGACGACGACGGAAGCGCTACGTGATGCCGACTGCCAATCTCACGTTTCGCGTCTTCATCACACGGCACCAAACAACACCACTCGAACCCTTTGTTGCGTGAATCAGCGCATAGTTGTACGTGCGTCGTTTGTGTTGCAGTGAAAACGTCATCTGCATTGTAAGACCCTTCCAAACGTTCGCTGACCAGTCGCGCGATGTGGCGGTCACCAGGGTGCACCGCGGAACGAATCACGGGCACGACGAAGGATGCCAGCGGGTTTCGAGCAATCGAACGACTTTTTTTTGACACGCGTGGCTCATCAAACGTATTCAACGGCCCCGACCCCGCGTCCGCGCCGACGCCTTCGTTCCTTCGCGGCGGCGCTTTGCGCCTCGGCATCCCTGCCGGTCGCCAAAGCGCGCCGCACACTGAGCTCGGGGGAGCACCGCCGGGCACCACGTCGACGTCGACGTCCTGGTGATGAGAAAAAAAATCACAGAATTTCGTCAGTTCCGAGGTTGGGTGCCGTTTTGAAAATGACCAACTCACCCCGTCAGCCCTTGGGCACTTCTTCACGCGCCGCCTCCTCGTGTTCCGCGACCTGCGGCTAAACTCACGGAACACCCTGTGTGTGTCCGCCCGCGCGGTGGCGGTGGCCGCGTGTTCCGCGTTTCGAGGAAACACGCGCGGTTTCCAAACGCGATCGCTTTCGTTGCCTGGTGGACGCCCGAATCTGAACAAAAAAAAAGCCATGCACTCGTTCTTCAAGCGCAAAGACCCGCCAGGTGAGGGCGTCGGCGGCGTTTCCACGTCCGCTTCCGCGTCAAAAGCCGCGCGAACGGCCAGTAGCAACGCGAGTGGCGGTGGCGTCCAGTGGAGCTCGTTACACGGCTCGTTCATGGCCCGCGTGGATGGGGGAGGTTCGGGGAGTGACAAAATCGCCGCTTTCGACTTGGACGACACGCTGCAGAAAACAAAATCCGGAAAACCCGGGTACGTGGTGACTGACATTAACGACTTCATTTGGTGGCACTCCAGTGTTCCACGTAAAATAAAACAACTCGCGGATGACGGGTTCAAAATCGTCATTTTCAGTAACCAAGGAGGCGTGAAGGGTGCGCTTGATGGTGTAAGAGCCAAGGTGGTGCGCAAACGCGTCGATACACTTTGCGCCAAGTTTCCAGACGTCCCGATTTGTTTTTTCTGCGGCACCCAGAGCGGCCCCGCGAAGGACCCACACGGGTACCGGAAACCAGCCACTGGGGCGTGGGTGTACTTCACGAACAACTGCAACGGCGATGGTCGCGAGGTGGATTTTTCAAAGTCGTTCTACGTCGGGGACGCGGCGGGGCGCGCGGCGGAGGCAGGTCGCGCTAAGGACCACTCGGTTAGCGATTTACAGTTCGCGCAAAACGTCGGGATTGCTTTTTTCACCCCCGAGCAGTTCTTCCTGGAAGGGACGGCGGATACTTTGACCACTTCTGCAAAGAATGACGCAGAAAACGATTCAAAAGAGAAAGAGAAAGATATAGAAGACAACACACAAGTCATCTCGGGCCAGGTCATCGTGCTTGGCGACGACGCGGATGACGACGACGACGTTCCCTTTAACCGAGACGATACGCCGTAAGACGAGAGAGCAAGTCTAACAGTCTAGTCTAACAGTCTAAAGCAGTCTAAAGTCTAAGTCTAACAGTCTAAGAGCAAACAGATGAGACTAGCCAAAGCACTGTGTGAAACTCGATTCATTTACAAAAATCTCTCACCCTAACCTGAAACACTGGATCCGTCCCACCAGGGACGGCGGCGTTTCTTGCGGTACACCTTTTTGTTTCGCATCGCGAGGGAACGTTCCATTCCCCCCTAACACTAAGGACTCAAACACCAGCCGTTTGAACCCAAAAACCGGTTCGAGAAACTCGAACCGAAGTGAAGCGCCGCCGCGAACGACGGGGATTAAGAAGTCGCCGATGCGCGTTGCCGGGGGTTGTTTCTTCTCGAAAGGGTGTTCGTCGGAAGGAATCACTTCGCTTTTCACCGCCGCAGTCGCGTTCGCGTCGGTTACGTCACCGTGACCCACACTCGCCCTGACTCCATCAAACTCAAGCGACGCTTCCGTGGCCGGCGGGCCGTCGTCTTGTGTTGATTTTTCGCCGCGTTCCGTCGTCCCGGATGATGACGCGTTCCCTAACGACCGACCGGCGCCAGTAGAAACTTGGTGGTTCCCGACACGGAACCCGGAAAGAAAACCGCCGTCGAAAACCCGCGTCGCGCCTTTCGGGGTTTTCGGCGAATCGACGCCGCCACCGTGCTCGCCCTCGTCTTCGTCCAAATAAAGCGCCGTGACCCGAACGGCGAAGCAACGAGCGTTCGGCGACGGGTCGGGCGGGGTGATTTTGAACCCGGAGACGTAACTCTGTTTAGCCCTCGGGGTTTGGGGGTTCTTTTCAAAGGCAAAGGCGTTCGCTTCAAAGGCAAAGGCGTTCGGGGTCGAATCCCCGCGGGGATTCGCCGAAGAACGTCCTCCCTGGTTCCTCCCGCGATGGTGGTGGTTACCGCTTCCTTGAGTCACGCTGTGGGTTCCCCCGATCTCGACAACCGGCCCGACGTGCAGCACCGACCCGCTGAAATGCGCGAGCTCGAAGGAGTGGCGCGTTCGCGTGATTGGTGGGGTGCCGAGTTGCGCCGAGTCCAGCGCCGCCGCGACGTCGGGTCGCGCTCGGCCCGGGTCCACCACGGCGAGGGACGTGGGGTCGAAGTGCGCTAACCAGGTGTTCTTGCTGGAACCACCGTTTCCGGGCTTTCCATCGGTGTCGCGCGCGTCGGGGTCCGCGCGCGGCGTCGTGTGATTTTCGGTCGCTGGGAAACTCGGGGTTACCAAAAACCTCGCACAGGGTAACGGGACGTCCACGCGAGTCGTCGGAGTCGTCGGGGTCGTCGAGGCGAAACTTCTCGATTCGTCACTGCCGTGTTCGACGAAAACCTGCAACTTCGCGAGTCGCGCGCCAAACGCGGGCACCGCGAGTCGCACGCCGTGCCCAGTGGCATTCACCTCATCGCCGCCCGTGAAACCAACCTCCAGCGCAAACGGAGAGTTCCCCGGAACGGCCGTGCCGAGCGTCCACGTCCACGTGTTTATGTTTGTCGATGACGCGGATTCGTTAGTTTCCTTTTCGTTCGCGGAGGAATTTTCGGTCGCGGAATTTTCGTCACCCGCTTTCGGGCTTTTTTTGGAACCCGCCCCGCCCTCCAAGCTTTTTAAGTCGTCACCAGAGGTTAGCCTGAACCTGGTTCCAGCCGGGACCCCTAGCTTTCCGGCACACAAACCCACACACACGGTCTGCGCGAGCGTGGGGAACACGAAAACACAGTGTTGCGTTTTTCCGGCTTCGTGTCCGTTTGAAGAGGACACCAAACCGCCGCCCCACCGGCGGGTTTTTTCGGGTTCCGAGAAGTTAAAAAGCACGCACTTTTGGTTTTTTGACGAGCGAAACCACTCTGCGCGCGGCGTCGAGAAACCACTCGATGAGTCTCTGTGGTGCGCGGGAAACACGGAGATTGGTTCGGAAACGAAACCACCAGCGGCTCGCGGCGTGGGAAGAGGGTTGGGTACGCGTAACTCGGTTGCGCACTCGGTTGCGCACTCGTGACTGTCGCGACTGTCGCGAGTCTCGTGAGTCTCGTGCCTCGACCCGGTCCGTTTCGTTTTCGTTTTTTTTTTGCGAAGCGAAAGCGAATCCCTCGCCGCGCAATCGAGCGCCAGCAAAAGCGCGTCGCACCGCGCTTCGAGCGTCTCCCTCTCCACCTCCTTGGGATCCGGGATGTATTCATCCACCCTGGCGGAACCTCTTTCCGGGTCAGGGCTTGATGCGGCGTGTGAGTTCACCTGCAGCGACAGACCGGGGGATGCGCAGGTTTCCGGTGTCGTGTCAGAAGCGACAACCACCCCCGCGACGCCGGCGGCGACCCCCGAAACGCCAGCGACCCGCGAATCCGCCAACGAAACGAGCGACCCGCTCGAGTTCCCTCCCGTGCTCGCCACGAAGGAACCGCCCACGGCCCGGGCCACGTTCACGCCCTGGCCCATGAGCTGCTCCCACGGGGACAGGGTCGCGCCAACGATCGCGGACAGGGCTCGCGGAGCCGGCGACGCCGCGAGGGCAGCAGCAGAAGCGCAATTTCGCTCGCGAGTGAGAAGGCGCGCCAAGTTTCGCACGCGCCGCGCGACGATTTCGGTTGTCGGATCGGCGTTCGCGAATTCAACGCCCATGTCCGAAAGCGTCAAGTCTCGCGTTTCCGTATCAACACCCAGCTCAACTCTTCGTAGCTCCAGGCGCAACTTCGTTTCAAGGGACACCGTGGTAGTGCCGTTTGTGCTTTCGGTTTCGAAACCCAATGGGCTTTCGGTTTCGAAACCCAATGTGCTTTCGGTTTCGAAACCCAATGTGCTTTCGTTTTCAACCGGATTCAACGAGAACGCGGCGCGCGCGGCAAGTCGGTAAAGGCGCGCGTTTTTTTTTTCGTTTGGTGTTTTTTCGGTGCCTGTTTTTTCGTCTCTCGACGCAGCAACAGTCGCTGACTCAACCCCCATAGCCCCCCACCGGGACCCCCACTGTTCGTCACGGAGAGGAACCCCCAACACCTCGACGTGCGGAAGCACGAGCACCTCGTTTCCTGTCTCGTATGGGTATTTACCCTGCGCGCCCCCCGGTGCGCCGCGGAAGGTAAGACGAACCACCCCAGATGCGGTTTCCGTTTCGTTACAGTCGTGACTCCCAACCGAATCCGACGAGCGTTCGGTTTCGTCGTCCGAGGCGTCGGTGTAGACTCTGTTGTTGTAAAGAAAAAAGGTCAGTCTTGAGTGGCACCAAGTGCCATGTATATCGCGATGTATTGGACGATGGCCTGGACAAAAGTCACCGTAATCGGTCTAAACAGTCACCAGCTTCGGTAAAACAGTCGTGATTGTGATGTATGTGTTAAACCGTAATTACGGGCGGACAGTCCGCGAAACGTGGAGGCGGCGTGATTTGGGTTCCAACGCCCTCCGGCCGTACCTCGCTTCGCCGTGGAACCGCCAATGCGCCGCGACGTCGCTCTTCACCAACGCGCCCTTGCCAACCGAAAAGCTCATGCACGTCCCCGGAGCGGTTTTTGGAATCGCCAACGTCATCGCCGGTTGTGACCCCAGGTCATCGAGATTCCACGCACACGCAACCTCAACCGAAAACGGTACCACGCTTTCCGGCGCGCCCCGCGGCGACGTGAGCAAAACCCTAGACACGAACCCGGGCTGGCCGAGCCAAATCGTGACGCAGCGCCCGGGCATTTGTGACTGCGTGTCACTGACCGCGTGATTTCCAGCGAGTGATACTGCTACTTCACCAGCGTCAACGATTTGTGACTGCGTGTCACTGACGGTATCGTCACGTCCACCACCGTCACCCATTTGTGACTGTTTGCCACCCACAAAACCGTCAACCCCACCGCACACCCACAGCGGCGTCGCGCAATTCGCCGTCGCCGCGCCGAGTAACGCGGAGGGCGGACAGAGCGGGTCGCCCATCGCTTTCGGCGCCGCGAGCACCGCCGCGTTTGGCGGGCGCGAAAGTACTTTGCAGATCTGTTTTCGTTGCGACGACGTTGCAGAGGAAAGCCCGGGCCGTTGTGTCTGCGTCTGCGGCGAAGGCCTCGTTCCATCCGCACCGTTTCCCGTCGAAACCGTCGAAACTCGATCCGTGATGTCGTCCGCATCGTCCGAATTGTCGCCCCTCTCGAGCGACGCTGACGCGTCGTTTTCCGCGGAAACCAAACTCGGGAAGTGCACCCATCGCTTCGCACCGAGAAACATCTCAAACTGCGCCTGCCGCGTCGCGTCTTTGATTGTAAAAATAAATGTCAGTCTCGTATGGGCAATCAGTTGGCGGAATGTGGTGATTGAGAAAGGCCTTTACCTTGCGTGAGGTTCAGAAACCGACGCTGCGCGGAGATGGACAGGTTGGACAACGACGACGCGGCGGCGTACGCGCTCGCGCTGGTGGACCCGCGTGTGGACCTTACACTGGAGCTACTGCCGTCCAGCAGGTGGAAAATCGAAGTGTGAATCGCGCGCGACGCGGTGTACACGGCGCTGTGCAAGTCGCCGTTGGCGAGGAAAATCTCGCACATCGCGACGAGCGCGTCGGGGGCGAGGGATTGCCGCACGTCGTCTACCGTGGAGTTGAGTAACCGCCACGGGGCTTTTCCGGAATCTTTCGCAACGGAGTCGTGAGGTGAGTCTTTTGAAGAGACGTCCACGAGGTCCGACTCCGAAGGCACCTTTGTGCCTGGCGATCCAGGTTCCTTACTCGTATCAACGCTGTGTGGTCCGTTCGCGACCGGGGGTGTTCGGCCCGGCGCTGTTTTGGAAAGTACGTGCTCCGCGGGCAAGCTCCACTGCGTGGTGCGCGTGTTGTGGTCGATGTAGAACGTGCGGCCGGTCACGGTGTCGTACCTGCTCTCCCACCCCGTTGGGAGCGACTCACTCGGGGGCGGCGGGTGCGACACGGACACACCGTCCCTCCGGCCGTACGTCACCGCTCTCCCGAAGTCCGCGCCGTCGTTGTGATCCTGAACAGACTCGGCTGTTTTCTGCGAAACGGAACTTGAACTCCCCGAAGAAGTGGGCGCGTCGGTACTAATTTCCAAATCCAAAACGCGGCACTGTTCCGCCAACACCTGCACCGCGGCGAAGTACGAAGCTAGGTTGGTTCTATCCAGGGAATCAGCGCAGTTGTACCGTAACAACCCGCGCTGGTACGCGTGCGTTTGTTTGGCGTTCTCGCGAAACGGTTTTTCTTTTTCTTTTGTTTTCTCGTCGGCGCTGGCGTCGTCGGTGTTTTTAGAAGTATCCGAATCAATCGGACGGCGCGAATGTGCTCCTCCTTTGGACCCGTTCGAACCACCCACTGGGTTACCCGCGCCGTGCTCCGCCACCGCCCCGCAAACCCCAACTGCGACCCCAGCGTCAACCAAGGAACCCCGCAACACCTTCCAAAGCCCCTCCACGGTTTTCGATTCACCCAACTGTTTGATGTTCCCGTGCCAGTCAAAGTTCAAAACCGTGACGCCGGACAACCCGGCGCGCCGACGCACGCCCCGCACGGCTTCGTGGAAGTGTTCTGTTTTTGGAAAACAAAAAGGTCAGTCGGGACCGTGACTTGTGTGAGTAAACAGGAAGGCGGGATTCGGGCCTCCACAGTGCACTTGTGTTGTGCGCAATCCGCGAAACAGTCAGAGAGCGGGATTGGGAAAGGTTGGGTAGTGGTAAGACTTGCGTCACTGCACTCCATACAGCGCATCACACGTTGTCTGGATTCGTGCAAGCCCCAAGGCCGTACCTGACAGTAAAACCTCCGGTTTCCCGGGCGCGCATCGAAGCAAATTAACGCAGGTCACCGGGAACCCGTCATTCGGCGTGGCGTCCAGCGGCCGGTAGTCAAACGCGAGCCGCGAGAAGTAAGACCCCGTGCCGGCGTACGGGGCGTCACTCGCCACGAAAATCTCCGCGTCACCGATGCTCTGTTTGATTTCCTGCCGCCACCGAATCGGCACGCTCCCTCGGCGCCAGACGTAGGAGGACCAACGCACGGTATCGGTTGATGGGGTGAGGGGTTTCTTTTGAGGAACCGTCGTTTTCTTGGCACCACTCGTGACGTCACTGGCACTGGTGCCAGACGTACTGGGAGTCATGGTATCAGGAGTACTCGATGAGTGTTCGTCCCCCTCGCACGTATCGCACGTCTCCGCGCTCCTCGCAGAATCCCGGCGCCAAACCAGCTGTTCCATCTCCACCTCGTTCCCCGGCGCCGCGAACTCGTTCAGGCCACGGGCCAGGTACCTCGTTCCAGGGTGAGCCGAGGACCTCCGGCCGAACACCGCGACTCGGTACTCCACACCACGCAAGTCCCGCAACCGCCTACTCTCCGCCAAGCCCTGTAACAAGTCAGGCACCGCGTTTTCGATACCCAGCGCCTTACGATAAATAAAAGAAAGTGTCAGTCGGCCGTATGGGAAAACGTGGAGGCGGGATTTGGGAAACGCGCGGTACTTACCCGAATTTCGCGCGAAAGAAATTTGTTCCACACCCACTGCTGGTCTAGCTGTTTGGATCCCGGCGCGCTGTCTTGTGTTTGGGACTGGTTTTCGTTCCGTCGCACGTGTGGCGATCCTTGTTCATTGAGGAATCCTTGCTCACTGTGGCGATCGTTGTTCACTTCGTCCACGTGTTTGGGTTTCCCAAAACCCGCCGAAAGCGCAAACGGCGCGGTGACGTCGAAGGTTTCGCAGTAAAAGTAAAGCCCGTCCAAGTTGGTTTCGGCGAGCGAGGCTATTTTCGCGCGCTCGTCCCGGGTCAGGTTTTTCGTCGGGTCGCGTAGGCCTGCGTTGAACCAAGTACTCTCGGTTACGGTTAAAACTTCGTGGCCGTTGGGTAAAACCACCGCGGTTTTAACCTTCAACGCCACCAACACCCGCGCGCACTCGCCGAAATTTACGTAGCCCAGCAAAGCGCACCCGCGCGTCACTCGCTTCGCTAGGCCCCGATTGCGCAAACTGCCCACCGCACTTTGCTCGTTTTGGAACAAATCCACACCAGGCACGGTGCCGTGCTCCAGGACGCCGGTGGTGGAGCACACGCTGTGCGGTGTACGTGGTTGTGATGATGGAGACAGAAACGGTGTAACGACGGGAGATGGATTTTAGGTGAGTTTCGATCTGTAGGTGAGAACCTCGGAACGAGATGGGGAGCTCTTGTTTCCGTTCCTTGGTCGGGGTGCGACGAAACCGCGTGCGATGACGTCACGCGTTGCGTCGGCGAGTAACACGTCCGGTGTGGCACCGTGTGCGCTCGCGTGAACGCGGCACACCACATGTAAGGCCAACCACGACTCGGACGATGTCTTTTCGCAGGGCGCGGGCGGGATCGAACGATGGAGTGGGGCACGCACCGCACGACGTGCGTATCCATGCTCCTCGCGGGGGATAACACCAGGTGGAGCTCACCGCGGTCGCTCTCCACCACCGCGACGCTTGAGCGGTGACGCATGGCGCCCTCTCACCGCCGTGAGAGGCGGTCGTGCCGCCGTGTCTGCTGGGCGCGCGGAAGCACCCGGCACTTGGCTTCGTCCGAAAAGAAAACACCACCGAAAAAGAACATGGTTTGAAAATCTCGGAGCTGTCAATCACACAAGGCCGCGACGGGTCGGCGATGGCGCCGCTCCCGTCGCCTCCAAGACGCGTCGGCGAGGCGCTTTCGGGTGGGTGTTTTGCCTCGCTGCTCGGCTGCCGCGTATTCGAAACCTAAATTCCAAACGAACGTACTGACCAATCACCACCTCTCTCCACTCAACGCAGGGTTGACGATCGAGGATTGCTCGCACCGAGTTCGCGCGGGCGGCATCGCATCTCACGACAATCGGTCGCGAGCGGTGGCGTCCCGGGGTATCACGTGCCAGCTGTTCAGGCCCCGGGGCGAAGTGATGTTGCTTGCGGAAGATGCGGTTATCGAGGGTGGCGGCGACGGTGAAGATGTCAGGTCACCGAGCTTCGCCGCGGCCGGCGAGTCCTTCGGGGGGGTGTCTTCGGTGTCAAACACGTCCGTCTCGTTCGCGCCGAGCGGTGACGACGAGGCAAACGACCGCGACCGCGACGTGTCAAGAGGTTTGCTGCTGGGAAGGCTTGAGTCGAACCGCTACGCGGTGCCTGATGACCTGTTACCGGTGGATGACTTGTTACCGCTGGATGAAGAAGAAACCTTGGAGGAGGAGGAGGAGGAGGAGGCGTTGATGCGCGGACGCGTCGGCAATGGTAATGAAGATGCATCTTTTAATGACGATGCCTCGCCGATGCACTTTTCGGAGATTGACAACGACTCGGAGGACCCGTTTGCGTGTTTGCGTGAGCCAATCTCGAAAGGACGACCTTCCATGAAACCAGCCCGCAGGCAAACGCTTTCGCTGCGGCGCACCAAGTCCATTCAAGCCAGGGACGAGGTAAGCATCGCGGGCGGAAAGACGATTCTTTTCCCGGGGGCGTTTTGTGAAAACGACGACCCGCTGCACGTGGACCACGACGAGGAGATTTTCCTGGACGGCGGATCAAGGTTGGTGTGGAGCTCCGGGGGGGTTACGCGGCTTAAAACCGTGTTTCCAGAACACGAAATCGCCAAGCAAGCCACCTGGGTGTTCTTTCCGGAAGAGAGCTCGGCGTTTGTGCGGCGGGAACGAGAATCGGCTCGGAGACTCGTCGCGGACTCTCGGAGGGAATTTGTTGACGGTGTTGTCCGGGATGACCGACCGGCGGTGCACGCCGACGCCGACACAACCGAAGCTCGCGACCGAGGATATCGAAACACAGAAGCCGCCCGCGATGCTTTCTGCGAATCCTTTTCCTGGTTCCGAGGCGTCAAGGAAGTTCCCACGCTTTGCGTGCGGTTACAAAAATCCATCTGGACCCACACCCCGGGCGGCGCCACGCAAACGGCGCCGCTCCCCAAAGACCAGCTCGGGGATTTCTTTCCAACCGCGATGGGCTTGCTGATGCGCACTCGCACTGGGTTGTTCGCGCTGAGACACCCGCTGGATGAGCCCTTAGCCGTGGTTGCCGTGGAAGGTGCCGATTCTTCCGTACACAACAACGAAACGACGCGCTCGGTACCGGCGCCCACGGAGTGTTTAGTGTGGAGTTCGTACGACTCGGTGTTTATTTTAACGCACGACCCGACACGCAAGGCGCACGCGCTGTGGCGAGTCGCGCCCTGTACCAGCGCCTACGCTAACGCCGCGGACGCGCCGTTTGACGACGGGTTTGATGACGAGTTTGGTGACGAGCGGAGGAGACCGGGAGAAACGACGGACGTTTGCGACGAGCGCATGGACGACGCTTCCGAGATCCTGCCAGAAAACAAAAACGAGATCCTCGTTGACTTTGAGACGCATTCGCAAAGCGTCTCTCCTGCGAGGCTTTCGCTGCGTCGGGTGTGGACGGAACCGAAAGGTTTCGCGGAGCGACCCGCGAAGGTACGGCCTTTGCCCTTTCACCAAATCCCGCCTCCACGTTTGCATATACAGGACTGACACGTTTTTTTAACAAAAAAAGTTCGTTGGGATCGCGCACGACGACGATGACAAAACAACGCCGCGCCTGTGCGTGTTGGGCGGCGATGGGGTTTTGCGAGGGTATTCGTTTGTTGGTGTCTCGGGTGACGGTTCGTCCGCCCCGACCTTTTTCTTTTCGCACGCGCGCGTAAAAACTGCGAGTTTGGTGGAGGCGTCACGAGCGAAATTGACTGACGTCGCCGCTGTAACGGACGAAGGGTTGTTTCTGCTTTGCGGGAAAAGAGTGGCGATGACGTGGCGAAACGACACGCCGTTGTTCATGTCACCCTTTTCAGATTCCGAACGCGACACGCACGGCCGCGGCGACGATGACAACAATGGAGGCGGCCAGGAAACCGCCTCTGTTGTCGCGAGTATTGTCGGGCTGCACAGCCACGTGGGCAGCCGAGTCACCGCGGAGTTGCGCGACGGAACCAAAATACGGCTAACGCTTCCCGCCGCGCCGCGTTCGCCGGCGGTGGCCACCGTTCTGCGCGCCATCGACGCTTCCCTGGATTGCGCCGGGGTTCGTGATGCGCAACACGGCACGCCGGGTGCGAACGAAAAAAGCCTGACGACGATGATTCAAAGCGACATCAACACCGACACCGACGGAACCGTTTCGCGAGCGCACGCGATGGAAATCGTGCTCGCCGCGGCGGCGGAGGCGGGGTCGCCGAACGAGGAGTGGGGCCGGGTCTGCGTGTCGTTGTTGAGTTGGTGCGGGTGCGACAGTTACAGTAGTTCGAACGTGATGCAGGACGATTTAGGTTCAAAACAAAGCGATGACGACGACGGCGACGGCACAAACGGCGACGACGACGACGACGCGTGGGGGTATTTGCTGCGAAGCGAGTGGCACAAAGAGACGGCGGGTAAGTACCCGTCCCTAGCCTTGGCTGCGGCTGCGGAAAAGTCGAGCTCCGGAATTTGCGGTGGAAATGTTTTTCCGGGTCGCGTCGTGGACGTCGCCGGTGCTAACTCGGCGCCGTCGGTGACGCCAAAAAGTGAACGCAGTGCGCCTCGTTTGAGTAAGACACACGTGGAAAGGGCGATGTCGCTTTTGCGAACCACTCACGCGGCGTATGAGTCGTGTAAGCTTGATGTTTTGGCCCAGCCGCAGTTGGTGCCTTTACGCGCGCTTTGCGTAAAACTCGCAACCGCGTGCGCGGCGCAGGTACGTATTGCACTTCCCAAATCCCAAGACTGTTTGCCACTGCAATACTGACACTTTCTTTTATTTGGCGCAGTTTTCGAGCGCCGACGCGACCGCGCACGCACTTGCCCACGAAGCGGTTACGTACCTGGACCACCACGCCAGGGAGGCTTGGTTCGAGTGGGACCTCGGCGTCTCCTCGAGCGGCGACGACGTCAAGTCGGGTGCGTATTCCCTTTCCCAAATCCCAACACTGTTTGCCCATACAAGACTGACACCTTCTTTTATTTTATCTCAGGCGGCGGACTCACCTCCGACGACGCGAATCTCGCCGCGCGGACGCTCGCCGCGGCTGGTGTGTGGAGCGCGAACCAACCGACCAACGGGCGCGGCGTCGCGCCTGACGTGTGTCGCGCGCTGGAGCTGGTGTTTACGATAAGTGAAGAAACCAAGGGTACCTCGACAAGTGGATCGATGGATACCTCGACGGAGAAAACCGCGCATCAAACGGATTGGCGCTCGCTCGTTCCGAAACCGGTGCTCAACGAAATGCGACGATTCAGCGACGACGAAACGACCCCCACTCGCGCACCCGGTACTTCCATCACGTGGTGTGCGAATATCCTCGCCTTTGCGGAGTTATCCGCCCGCGCTGACGCGGCGGCGGCGGTTGGTGACGTCCACGCCGCAATCACCCTGGCGGAAACAACCGCGATCGCGATGACGCGTGCCGGGTTCGGTTTAAGCGAACTGGAACGCGTACCGAGTTTGTTAGGGCTGCGGTTACGAGACACGATGCGGTTGTGTCGGTGTTTCCCGCCGGATAACTGGCCGGCACAGGCGTACGCGCTGGTGGGGCGGGACGACCTGGCTATGGCGCAATCGGCGGCGGGGGGCGGGCGCGGGGCAGGCGGTGCTCGTGAAGATCTTTTGGAAGGAATGTCCACAAGAAGACCAAATCCCACGACGAGTGCCTCGCCGAGCGCGGTGGACACCCGGGTGCGCTTGGTGCCTGGTGACGGCGCGGGGGATACCGAGGATAGCGACCTCGATTTGGGTAACGGTGGGAACCACGATGACGGAAGCGGAGGTAACGGACAAGGTAACACGCAAGGAGAGCAAGGAGGTTCTGGCGACGGCGACGCGACCACCGCTCACGACGGCATGTCGCACCTCGCGCGTTTCATCGGCCCCCTGTTGTTCGCGCGCGATTTGCGTTTGCGCGAGGTTCGGTTTTTGCTGGGAAGCTCGTCACCCACCCCGATTTCGCTAAGCTCCGAGAACGACCACGCCGGAGACGGGAGCGAAACGGGGGACCCGGAGGCGGTGGTGGCGCAGCAGCAGCGGCTGTGGGCTTTGGCGCCTCGGACCGCGGCGCTCGCGGTTGGCAGGGGCGCGTTCACGTTAGGCACGGCGCGGTGCCGACCGACTGAAACGTTAAAAATTCCAGTTCTCACCTTGGCGGGGTGTTTGCCCACGCAGCGAGGCGCCGTTGTCGCGCTCGACCTAACCGCATCCGGTACAGCCGGAGCCGAGTTCACGCACTGGCCCGAGTTCCACAACGGCGTCGCGTCGGGGCTGGCGCTCGCGGCGCAGGCGCGAGGCGAGTTGACAAGAAGCTGGATTCTTTTCAACAAACCTGAGACGCCGAGTAACGTACGTGCTTTTCGGCTTTCCCAAATCAAGACACACACACACTGTTTGCCGATTGTCCGCCCGTAATTACGTAATACACGCGGCCCGAAAGACGTTAACCCCTTTTCGTGTAACAATCGCAGGCGCACGCGGGTGTTTTGCTCGCGCTCGGGATAACGGGCGCGCTGAAACAGTTAAGCAACACGGATTTGTACCGATACTTAGTGCAGGAGCACGATTTGACCACAGTAGCGGCGCTGCTCGGCACCGCTTGCGCGTGGCGCGGGAGCGCGAAAAACGACGTGGCGAAGATGTGTTTCCTACACGTCCCCGCGGTGCACCCCGTGGCGTTCCCCGAGGTGGAGGTGAGTTTGTTAGCGCAAAGCGCCGCTTTGGTGTCAATTGGTCTTTTGTACCAGCAAACATCCCACAGGCGAACCGTGGAGATCGTGTTGCGAGAAATAGGCGCCGATCCGGATCGAACCTCCGTGGGGTGGGGCGGCGGCGGCGGTAACGAGACGCAAAGCGCGCACTCGAAAGGCGGACGGGAAGGGTACGCGCTTTGCGCGGGGTTCGCGCTGGGTTTAACCTGTTTAGGCGTGGGGAAAACCGCGGTTGGTTTATCCGATTTGCGGATAGTGGAGCGGTTAAAGCGGTACCTCGGGGGGGGGGACGGGGGGGGGAGCTTTTCCACAACCGGTGCGTCGATTCCCGGCGGACGCGGAGGAAACCAACGCGACGCGTACCAAGCGCAGGTTGAAAACAGTCTGGCAGGCAATCAAGGCCAAAGCTCGGTTGATTTGTTGTCCAGCGACGCCAACGGAGGCGTGGACGGGTACGGCCTTTGGCGTTTCCCAAATCATGTTGCGCGTTTCCCGAATCCAGGCACCTACGTTTGCCAACACAAGGACTCACACTGTTTCTTAAACAATCGCAGGTGGAGCGCGGAGGACGTGGACCCTTTGAGTTTTGAGGATTTGTTTTCGGGAGGAGATGGCACGGGAGGCGTTGGGAGCGGCGCCGACGATGCCGACGGTACCGACGGAACAAACGCAGGGAACAACGCGTCCACGAACCAGTCTGGAAACAGCGGCGGCGCCGGTGGAACGGGAGGGCAGATCATGCGCGGCGGTGCCATGATAAACGTGGACGCCACGAGCCCTGGCGCCGCGCTGGCGCTGGGTTTGATGTTTCTGGTACGTATGTTTGCGCGTTTCCCAAATCCCGCTGACTCTGTTTGCCCATACTCGTGCCAGAAGGGACTATTACGACCAGAAGGGACTATTACCGAAGCTGGTGACTGTTGTCCATACATTGCGATATACTCGTCCTGCGAAGGGACGGTTATTACGACCAGAAGGGCGCATTCCCTCGGACTGTTACCCTGACTGTTTACTCATACCAATCCCGGATATACACACGGTCCGACCGACTGACACTTATTTTTCCCAATCACAGAAAACCAACGATTCTTCGGTCGCGGACTTGTTGAACCCGCCGGGGACGCACTACGCGTTGGACCACGTGCGGCCCGATTTCGTGCTAACCCGGGTATGCGCCAAGGCGCTTATTATGTGGGACAGCGTTGAGCCGAGCATTGACTGGATGGAGGGTCAGCTCCCGCCGTTGCTCCGCCCGCCGTTGACGAAAATTGCCGGATCGGCGTTTTACGAACCCAGAACCGGAAGGTGCGCCGGCGGACCTTTCCCAACTCCGGGGACACACTGTTTGCCGATTGGCCGTACGTACACTGTTTGCCCATACATCGCCCAACACGTGACTGACGGCTGACACTTTTCCCCCACACTCGCAGCTCCTGCCACCCGAAAATCGGCTCCGTGTTCGACGCGTTCGCGGATGACAACGCCGACCGGGAAGCCCTGGCGCAGGCGCACGTGCACGCGTTAGCGGGTGCTTGCATGGCGCTTGGTTTGCGGTTCGCGGGTACCGCGAACGGCGACGCGCGGCGGGCGTTGAGAACGATGACCCTGCGGTTCCTCGCCATGAAAGCCGCCGCTGCGGCTGGCAAAAAACTCGGCGAGCTCGTAGACCGCCCTACTCTTGAAACCTGCGTGTGCGTTTCCGCCACCGCGTTAGCCACGGTGATGGCCGGCACCGGGGACATCGACACGTTCCGGGTGTTACGAAGGTTACGGCTACGCCTGGATCGCGGGAGGGGGCACGGCGCGAACGCGGCAAACGCAGGTATGTCAGCAGTACTTTTCGTACAGCTTGTGTCTACAGTGTAACACTAGTGTGTGTGTCTTCCGAGTCTCTCTCAACACTGTTTGCCCATACAATACTGACCCGTTTCGCAACAAACACAGGCGCGACCGCCGCGGCGACGAGCGCGACGACCGGGAACGGCGGCGCCTCCGGTCTTTCCTACGGCGCGCACTGTTCCGTGGCGAGCGCGATTGGTTTTCTGTTTCTCGGCGGGGGCACCATGCGTTTCGCCACGGACGCCGCGTCCGTGGCGTCCCTGTGGCTCGCCACCTACCCGCGGTTCCCCCAAAACGCATCCGACAACAGGTGCCACCTGCAGGCGTTCAGGCACCTCTACGCCCTGGCGAGCCGCAGGTGCGTACTTACCAACCCAAATCCAACAACTGACGGTTGGTATTTGTCGGTTATCCGTACGTACCTAGACTTTGCAAGACTATTCGGCCCGATTACTCTGACTGTTTGCTGATACTGACACTTCGTTCATCCATCGCAATATACTGACACTTCTTTCATCCATCGCAAGGCGGCTCCTGGAAACCGTCGACGCCGCGTCCGGGGTTTCCGTCACGGCGCCGGTGGAGATTGCGACGAGGGAGTTTTCCGTTACGCAAAGTAACGCTCGGAGTAACGCTCGGACACAAACAATAACAACCAAACTGGTCACCACGCCGTTTCTGCTTCCGGACCCGACTACCCTGGTATCCCTGAAAGTCGTCGGCGACCGGTACTGGCCGTCGGTGGTGGACGGGAGCGCCGGCGCCAGCGTCGCGTCGGGAGGAGGATCTCGCGCATCGCAACAATCGCCCGCGCTAAAGAACTTGTACGCGACGCGCAAGCTGCCGGTGCAGCGGCTAGCGGGGGCGCTGCCTTACACCGCTGACCCTACCGGTGCGCGGGCGGGCGTGGGGGTTTCCCTTTCGGTGGTACACGCGTCGCACGCGCTTAAACCGCCGCCGCCGCCCGGGCCCGGGCCCGGGCCCGGGGGGACCTTTTCACTCGAAACGGACTCCACGGAAAAGGACAACGCTTTTGAAAATGCCGAAGAAACCTTCGACTACGCCGTGCGCGCCGCGAACGAGAAGGCTTTGGAAAATTCCCGCCTCGAAATCGGGTCGTCCGGCGGCGGTACCAACGGAAACCACAGCGCCGCTGCGACGCACGGTGACGTGTTCGGGGCGTTCGTGCAAGACCCAGCTTCAGTCGGGTTCGCGCGGCTGATGTGCGGCGACGCGATTCGCGATGATAACTCAGGAGGGGACGAAAAATCAAAAAAAAACGAGTCTCGCCTTTTGCAGAAAACAAGCTTGGCGTCGTTTTGCGTCGCGGCGTTGCGGGAGTGCGCGTCCTTGGAGGAGCCTTCCGCGACGAGCGCGTACATCGACGCGTACGCCAGCGCGGGGGCGGTGCGAGGCGCGGTGGAGGCGTGTTTGTTTGTGACTCGTTCTATGAGTAATTCGACAAGTCAGTCGATGAATGACTCGATGAGTACTTCGCCGATTAATTTGCCGATTAATTTGCACAACAGCGTCCGGCCCGTTCTCGTGGATGACGCGCGGTCGCGAATCAAACGCGCGCTCACCGTCGCGGACGTCGCGATCGGCGCGGCGACGATGAGGGTTTCGAAAGTTAACTCAAACGTTAACTCATCAGACCGTCATCAAGAACGCTTGATGCCTTCTTTTTTGGCCTCCGGGTTCCGGGAGTGTACCCGCGACGCGCTTGGCGCAATGGGGTTTGATTTGCCGGGCAAAGAGCTTTGTTCGTATTACAAAGGCGATGTGTTTTGCGCGGCGGTTCCGGCTGGTACGTCGTCCGTCGGCGATGACGGGGTAAATGGGAATACCAAGAACCACCACAGCAATGCCACAAAGCCGAAAGACATCCGCGGTCTTTTCGGTACGTATCTGAAAGCGTTTGGCCTACCGTCGGCGCCGGCGGTGCGTCGCGCGCTCGCGAAGTTCGGGTTAGGGCCGCCCGGTTCAGGGCTGGACCCGGCGAGCGTAGTCGTGGCGCTGGCGAAAGAATTGCCGGAAACGAACCCAGAAGCGGTGCTGCGCGTCGCGAGGTGCGGGCTTTGAGAGGACAGGTGTTTTCTTTTTCAAATCATTTTTTTTGTCCTAAAGCAGCATCACATTCGCCCTACGCATCATCATCTTCGCCAAGCCAGCTGAATTGTTTCGCAAAGGCCCGCGTACCAACGTTCATCGGAGCGCCGTGCGCGCGCGCCCAGCGGAACACCTCGCGATGTCCGTTCTGCGCTGCCAACTCGCATGTCATCTCGTTCCACGGGCATCCATTCGCGCGCAGCCACTGCAGAGTCTCGAGCTGCCCGCCCTTCGCAGCGAGCATGCACACCTCCTCGTCCCACGGGCACCCGTTCTCGCGCAACCAGTGCATAGCCTCGAGCTGTCCATACTGTGCCGCGCGCGAAAACGTCCCCTCGCCACACGGGCACCCGTTCGCGCGCGCCCAACGCAGCACCTCGATTTTCCCGTTCGCCGCCGCGCTCGTGCACGTCACCTCATGCCACGGGCACCCGTGTTTGCGCGCCCACTGCAGCACCTCGAGGTTCCCGCCAACTGCCGCCCTCGAGCACGTCCACTCGTCCCACGAGCAGCCGTTCGCGCGCGCCCACTGCAGCACCTCGAGGTGTCCGTGAAACGCCGCCCTCGCGCACGTCTCCGCGTTCCAAGGGCATCCATTCGCGCGCTCCCACTGAAGCACCTGTAAGTGGCTGCCATAGGCCGCCCTTTTGCACGTCCCCTAGTCCCACGGGCAGCCCTTCGCGCGCAACTCCTTCAACTTCTCGAGATGTCCACCCCTCGCCGCTGTCTCACAAAGGAATTCTTGACGCGACAGGCGACCACCCCGTTGCAGGCGCTGCACCGCGCTAAAACATCCAAGGTACAAGGCTTCTTCCTCATCAAGCTCTTCAAACTCAAGCCCCGTCGCCGCCACCGCGTCGCGCATCTCGCGGCTCACCGCTGGGAGCCGTGCGAGATCGGCGGGGTCGTCGAAATGCTCAGCACTGAGAATGTGAGTGACGACGATATCGTTGAGAAGGCCCGGGATGGCCTCGCCCGCATAAGTATCGCGCTCGCGCTTTCGCTTTAACACGCGAGTTATCAAACCGCGCACAGCGTCGAAAAACATCGCGATACGTGTGGGTGTCGTGTGCGTGTGGTTGTGCGTCGTGGCTTCCCGGAAAAGCGAAAACGCGACCGAAAAAGTTTTTCGGGCGAAGAAAATCTTTGCCAGCTGGCAACTCTGGCAACGAAAGACTTCGCCACAGCTCCTCGCGCCCGCAGCCCGTCCCCCTCCCGTCGGTGCCGATGGCGTCCCCGGCGACCGCGCCTTCAAGGGTCGCGGCGGTCTCCGCGCCTCGTGGTTCGCGATGGCGCACCAAGCGCACGACTCGCCGCGCTTCGACGTTCCAGGCGCGATCGGACGGTGGTTCCGAAAACGTGCCAAAGCCGAAATCGATCCCGTCGCGTCGAGACACTTTGCTCGCCACAGCTTTGCTGGCGTGCGCGCCTGTCTTCCCGGCATTGGCGGCAGACACCTTTATTACAGAGATCGCACCTGGTTTCGCCTCTTCAGCCCCGAAAATTACGGAACAAGTGTTCTTCGACCTCGCCGTGGATGGCGAGTTCGTGGGCAAAGTCATCGTCGGCGTGTACGGCGAGGTACGTATTTGGGCCTTTCCCAAATCCTGGCACACTGCTTGCCCATACTCGTACCAGAAGGGAGCATTACCTCTGCCGATTGTCTCCAGAGTAATTACTCACGAGGCCACATCACGAAAGACTGACACTTTTCTTTCCCGAAAAGGCCAACAAAATCGCGAGCGCGCGGTTTCTGGCGCTCGCGAACGGCATCCAGGGTTTGGGGTACAAGCGCAGTGAAATAAACGCGGTGGAGTACGATGAGGACCCTACCACTGGCCTGGACACGCCATCCTTCCTTGGAAGTACGGGAATCAGAGCATTCGTGATTCCGGGAAGCAACACCCCGGTTACGGATCTTCCGGGCGGGCCGAGCGCCGATAAGCTACTCCCAGAGCTTGAACGAAAATTAGTAAAACACGACGTGAAGCCTTTCGGGATCGTCAGCTTGGTGGTGGAAAGAGGAACGGCGCCCCCCCCTGCTAAGGAAAGGCTAGTGAGCATGAACGGCAAGTTCGTGACGGTCCGCGATCCGCCGCCGCCCGGCCCGAACGGCACCGCGTTTACTGTTACCGTAGCCCCAGGTGCAGGTGAACTTCTTCTGGACCGCACAAACGTGGTGGTCGGCGAGGTCGTTTCCGGCTTTGATGTTCTGCAAAAAATAGGTGCGTATTGCACTTACCAAATCCCGCCTCCCTTTTTTGACCGGTTGTCCGCCCGTAATTACTGTGTACTACATACATCACAAGTGCACTGTTTGCCCATACATGGCACTTGAACACTCAAGACTGACACTTTGTTTTACCTATCGCAAGCCGACCTGCCAACCGTCAAGGACAACAGCGCTTCGCCTTTCTTCGCCGTGGCCAAGCAAATCGGGGATAAACGAGCCACGGTCGCGGAACAGGCGTTCGGGAAACCGTTCGCCAAGGTTACCGTCATGAAGTGCGGCGTGGTGGCGAAGAATTCGTTGCAATTGGAAACGACGGAGGCAGTTGCGGATGACGCGCCAATCGCGGCGAGCGACTAATTCTCGTAGCACTGCCAGCATTGACTCTTTATTAATTATCATACGTAGGAAGCATTAGTAACCCGTTCGGTACCGATTACGTTGCGGTGCATAAAGCACCCTAGTTACACACAAGCGGCCCCGCGTTCCCCGTCACGTCATCTTGTCATCTTTTTCGTTTGTATCTCGCTCGTCGTTTTCCTTTTCACCAAACGTCTGCGCGTCCCCATCCCCGCTCATCAGATTCTTAACCGCATCGTCGCCACACAACAAAGCGTCTAAATGTTTGTTCAACAAATACCGCGTCGCTTCCTGGACGTACAACCGCGTGTCGTCCCGTTTGTACTTCCCGTACTCCAACTTGAACCGGTAACTCACCTTGTCCACGACGAAGTATTTGTTGCGAAGGCTGATGGTGTCCCCGCAGTGCGTGTTCCTAGGAAACGCATGACATCCCAAACTGTGTTGGGGAGGCAAAGTTTGCTTGACTTCGTACAGCATCTTCTTCGGGGCGTTGCCGTTCATGGGTACGCGAGACGCCCTGGGAGTAAACGAAACGCGGGCGAACGCGGTGGTCATGGACATGCCTCACCTCAATTCCTCAAAATGGATAGTCGTACGCCGAACCCAAGCGGAAAAAGAGTCAACGTCTCTCGCGAACCGCGCCGCGTCCGCGTCAGCTGGACCGAAGACTTCTGCTCGAGTCGGTTCGCGTCCGCGAACACGGCCGGGACGTCGCGGGGAAACAAGCGCGCCGATGGGCGTGCGTGGCGAACGCCAGGACGCGCGGAGCTGTGCGGCGCGAAGAGACGGTGACGTGTCTGTGTCTGTTTAGGCAAAAAAATCCAAGCGATATTTTTTTGGCGCGAGTCTCACGCGTCTTGTCAGATGTCACACAAGCCGTGGGCGCGGGCGGGTTCGCACCCCCGGAGGTCGGGTTGCTAGGGGATGCCGTTGTGCCCGCGGTGGGCATGCGGGAAGACCTACCGACACCCTCTTCTGGCGGCACCGCGGTTCGCGACGTCCGTAAGACGAAATCCCCCCGACACGTTTTCTGGGCCGCGGTGGTGTCCCTGACCATGACTGCAGTAGGGAGCGTGGTGTTGAGCCTGCCTAGGGCGTTCGCGGAGTGCGGCATTGCGGGCGGCGTCATGTGCCTTTTCGTATTCGCGTACATCACGGACGTGTCGTTAAACGTAATAGCCACCGCCGCGGTCAAGACGAACTCTTCCACGTATCTTGAAACCGTCAGTTCGGTGTGTGGTCCAGCTGCAGAGAAGGTTTTGAAAAACTGTTTAACCCTACTACTGTTCGGATCCCTGGTGAGCTTGCAAATAATAGCTGCGGACTTAATAGGCCCGGTGGTGGAGTCTATTATGTACGGTAACAAGCCAGGGTGGTGGAGCTCGCGGTGCGTGATTAATTCGGGAGTGTTCACGTTAGTCTACCCGCTGTCGCTTTTAAACGACGTGCGGAGTTTAACGGCGACGGGCGCTTTGGCATTTGTCGTTCTGTTCGCCGTGGCCGGGGCGCTTTGCGTGAGGTAAGGAACTTTCCCAATCACCACGTTTCGCCTCCCTGATCGGCCCGATTACCCTGACTGTTTATTCATACTGTGGAGTACAGTATACCCTTTCCAATCCCTCATACACATTACGAAAGACTGACGCTTTCTTTTTTATCGTGCCAGATACATCAGCGCCGGCGCGCCAATCGCAACCGACGTGGTCTGGGTTAACACCACCTCGCCTGGCTTAATCGCCCTCGCCATGCCCGTCGTCTCCCTGGCCTTCACCTGTCACTTCAACGTCGTGGAGATCGGTACGGATTATTTAAACCGAAAAGAGGAAGGTATAAAAAGAGAAGGCGCTGATGGAGAAGATGAAGATGGAGAAAATACCAGTATCGGTACTAACGCTACCGAAATTAACTCAAACACAAAAAGTGTTACGCGAATCATCCGCGTTACGATTTGGTGCTTGGCGTTTCCGTTTTACGTGGCGTTTTCGTTAGTCGGGTACCTGGGGTTTGGCCGAAACGTGTCCGGCGATTTGCTCACGGAGTGGGTCGGCGACCGCGAGATGAGCGTTTTGCAAATTTTAGTCGCCCTGGTGAACGTGATGAAGTACCCGCTGATGGGGTTCGCGCTGCGCGGTATCGTGGTGGAGTGGGTGGAGCAGGGGTGGGTGAGGTGGTGGGTGAAAAAAAGGTCGACTCCCGGTGAAGCAGAAGTCGGTCCGGGTGAAACCGCAGGTGAGGTGATGTACGACCCGCTGTTGGCAAACGACGACGACGACGAAACTTTTGCCGGTTCGACGATTGACGATTCGAACGATACACAAAAGAAAAACCGAGTCTACGCATCGCCTTTCGCGGTCCGGGCTTTGTGTTTACTCGTGATGCACGTAGCAATCGCGTGGTGCGCGGTGGTCATGCGGGAGCTTGATTTAGTGCTGGACGTGATAGGCGCGACCTGCGGCGTTTGCGTCGCGTTCGTGGTGCCGGGGTTTGTGTTGTTAATGTCGGGAGGGTTGGAAATGAGCAATGAGAATGCGCCGGCACTAACTACCCATACGGAAGATGTCCCGGTCGCGCTAACTCCTGAAGATACGGAAAATGAAACCTCAATCGCGGTGGAAGGAACGGAGCACCAGAGGGTATCGCGATCGAAAAAAGCGCTAGCGCTGACCTTGATCGCGACCGGGGTGATAACCGGCGCGTGCGGAATAGCCGCCGTGGCGGTGGAGTTGGTTTGATGGATTATCCTGTTTTTCCTCTTCGACAATGAGATAACTTAAGCTGATGAGGAAGTCGAGTACCAGGTACTGTAGATCCTAGCCTTTATCAGCACATATCAGTCGGGAGTTAAAACAAGGTTCACGTTTTTACAATCGTTCGCTTTCGCCCAGTCCGCCAAATCGTGTTGCCCCGCCATCGTCGCGAATGCACGCGTCCTCTCGTCCCACGGGCAGCCGTTCGCGCGCGCCCACTGCAGCACCTCGAGCTTTCCGAACTGCGCCGCAAACTCGCACGTACGCACGTCCCACAGGCATCAGTTCTCGCGCAACCACTTCAACGACTCGAAACGCCGCCGCCGATTGATACGTGTTCATGCGACACGGGCAACCGTTCGCATGTGCCCACTCTAGTACATGGATGTGCCCGCCCGCCGCCGCTGCGCAACACGTCCCCTCGTCCCACGGTGAGTTGTTCTCGCGCAACAGCTTCAGTTCCTGGAGCAGTCCAGCCCTCGCCGCTGTCGGGCATAGGAATTCTTGATGCATCAGAAGACCTCGTCGCTGCAGGCGTTTCATCGCGCTGAAACATCCGTACTTCATGGCGGCGACAAGATCCATCTCTTCGAACGCAAGCCCCGTCGCGGTCACCGCGGCACGCATCGCGCGGCTCACCACTCGGAGCCGTGCGAGTTCGGCGGGATCGTCGAAATACTCAGTACTGAGAATGTGAGTGGCGACGATGTCGTTGAGAAGGCCGGGGATGGCTGCTTGCGGGGAGGACTCGTGCGTATCGATCGAGATATCACCGATCGCGAGAGTATTGGCGTTGAGCCGTGAGTCGGAATCCATCGCGGAGGGTGTCGTGTGCGTGTGGTTGTGGAGTTGCTTCTCGTGGCTTCCCAGAATGTAATTAGGGTTGAAAAAGCAACGACTCCCCGACTCTTTCGATTGGAAGCCACGAAAAGCCAAGACACAAGTACACGCACCTGGCCTACCCCGACTGCGATGTCCTCCAGCGCGACGAATACTACCGATACTTCCTCGATAGGTGATACCGTGTCATACGTGGAGCGCGCGTTGAACAAGGTACTCTTGAAGGGAGCTGACTGCGCGAAGTGCGGTGCGTTCGGGTATACGGGATGGGAAGGCGGGTGGGAAGTGCGCGTGCAAGCTGGTGTACTACTGCAGCAAGGAGTGCCAACGTGGGGACTGGGCCGACCACAAAGCGCGTTGCACGTACAAGAAGCCCATCGCGACCGCGCACCAGATCGACCCGCAAGAGGCCATCCCTGACCTTCCCGACCACCTCGTCGTGACTCACGTGCTCAGAACTGAGCATTTCGCCGATCCCGCCGATCTCGCGAGGCTCCGAGTGGTGAGCCGCGCGATGCGTGCCGCGGTGGCTGGGACGGGGCGTCGTCTGGAAGAGCTGGATCCTAATACCGCATTGAAGGTCGGGTCGTTCAGCGCCATGCAACGCCTGCAACGACGTGGTGTTATCCCGCCGGGTCAAACTCAACAGTACCTATGCGCCGTGGCGGCGAGGGGCGGACTGCTCGAGGAGCTGAAGTTGCGCGCGAACGCGAACGCGAGTAACTCGACGTGGACGTGGAACCCTGGGACGTGTGGATCAGCCGCGGCGGGCGGACACATTCATATGCTGCGGTGGTTGCGCGCGAACGGATGCCCGTGGGGAGGGAGCACGTGTTCCGTAGCGGCGGCGACCGGGCAACTCGAGTCGCTGAAGTGGTGTCGCGCCAATGGCTGCCCGTGGGACGCGTCCGCCTGGCGTGCACGCCACGGTCGGCAACCATCTCCATGTCTTGGAGTGGATGTTCCAGAACAAATGCCCGGCGGATGAACTTACGTGCAAAGAGGCGGCGGGGATTGGAAATTTGGAGTTGCTCAAGTGGTTGTGCGCGAACGGCGCGCCGAGGGGCGCGACGACGTGCTCTCAAGCGGCGCATGGCGGCCACCTCGAGATTTTGAAGTGGTTGCGTTTGAACGGATGCCCGTGGGACGCGAACTCGTGCGCGCAGGCAGCGGGTGGCGGCCACCTCGAGGTGTTGAAGTGGTTGCGTTTGAACGGCTGCCCGTGGGACGCACAAACTATCGGAATTGCGACGCGCGAGGGGCAGCGCGACATGGCGCGCTGGGCGGTAGCCAACGGTGCGCCCAAGCCGTGGGTTCAAAACAGTTGGGACGGGATATGATCGGGTAGAGCGACACGTAGCCGTCGCGCTTGTTGAAGCAGATGCTTCGCTGTAGCGAGGCGAGTAGTAACGGCATCACGTTGAGACGTAGAGACGAAGTAAAAGACAAAAGGAGTGTTTTGTTGCATGGACAACATCAGAGGTTGAATAAGGGGTGTATATTACACACGTCTGTCGCAGCTTTTTCGAGTCTCCTTTTTTAGCATGGTTTCCTTCTCTCCTTTTCTTCGGCCTCGTTTCTCATTGGCCGCTCGCGACGTCGCCTGCCTTTGCCACGGAATGGGCGCTTTGTCCCGTCACAGCGCGTCGCACGGCGAACGCACACAGCAGGCCACTCCGTCGAGCCACTCGCGACCGCGTCACCCACGCGTGCCGTGCCCGCCGTCCACGCGACTCTCCACGCGCCCCGACGCACGCCGCGAGTGCGTGAGACTCCCGCGCCTGGATTTGACCCTGGGCGTTTGCCACACCTACTACGTGTACGCGTCCCAAATGGCGACGATTGCTTCAACGCGCGCGTTCGCGCGACCGGCGGGTGTTCACTTCGGAACGCGTGCGGCGCGCCGTGCCACGCCCGTGCGCGGCTTTGCCAAACGCGACGACCCCCCAGCGTCGTCGAGGGTCGTCTTCGCGAACGGCGCGAGAGGCGGCCACGCAAGTTGCTCGAATGAGGATATTACGCGATCCTCAAGTGAAGATCCGAAACCCGAATCCGGCGCGGCGAAACGCGGCGCGTTTGCCAAAAACGCAGACTACTTGACCGCCAAGCTCGCGAACGCGTTCGTGACGCTCGCGGTCGTGGCGTGCGTTGCGACCCCCGCGTACGTACCGCCCGCACTCGCCGTGGAGACCACCCGACCGCGCGTGTCCGAAATCGAGGAAAGAAACGCGACCACAAAGTCCGTTTCCATTCGAAACGATTTCGCAAAACTGGAAGCCGAGTTGAACAAAGACCTGCGAATAGTTTCCCGGGAAATAGAAATCGACAAAGAGCTGTTGGAAAGGGACGTGGAGCGCGTGCCGGTGACTTTTGAGCAGTTCATTCGCAAAGAGCCGCCTATTTTAGTAGGCATGCTCGCGATCGGCGTGATCAACGGCTTCGTCGGACTAACCTGGGCGCTGTTCTTCCGCGAAACCGAAGCCGGCCCGGGCGGCGAAGGTGCGTGTTTTTGGCTTTCCCAAATCCAGGCACGGCGTTTACCGCCCCTCTTTGACGACCACTCGTTGAAAGGAAGTGTACTACATACATCACTGGTGCACTGTTTTATCTCTCAGCTGGTGACTGTTTAGACCGATTACCCCTCCCTGTTGTCCATCCATCGCGATATACAGTACACCCACACTCGCCGACTCGCGACTGACCCTTTGTTTTATTGGTATCAGTCGGGAAAGGCGTCAAGAAACTGCGAGGCGAAGTCGTGAAAGGCATCTTCAAGTTCTTCGGATCTGTCATGGGGAGCTACATCGCGAGGGGAGACAGGAACTGAATATTTAGTGACTATCTGTTGCCGGGTGGAGTATTGAATGAGTGATGAATTGACGTGATTGAAAAAACTCCTACTATACTCGCTTCAAAAAACGGCTCGTGCTTCTCACCCACGCCACGCGAGACTGAGCAAAGACCACTAAAACCGCTTAAATCGTGTTTCATCGTGATTGAAATCCACACGTAACGAATAAACCGGAATGTCTTCCGTTATTAGCCTATGCATAAATCCTCAATACAGCGTCCCCGCCCTGGAGCGCGACGCGACGGTTTGGCGCAGGTGGTTTTTCGCGTTTCGGTGGGTACTGTTTTTCTCGGTTTTCTCCGAGACGGTTTGCGGAACCTCCGGCGGCGGGTCCTCCTCTGTTTCGTCCGTAGCGTCGTTTAGTGGTACGGCGCTATCTTCCGGACTTGACGTGTTTGGTTCGAAGCCCGCCGCAACCGGCGTGTCACACGCCACGCACAGCACGAGCACCACTTGTTGAGGAACATCTTCAGGCAGCACCTCTTCTTCCTTCGTCGGAGGTTTCGTGGTCCACGACGCGCGCGGTGTCTCGTGTTGCGCCACGGACTCCGAGGCTCTACCCGCGTATGCGATGTGAGTCGCTTCCGGTGATTTTTGTTTCAAACCCTCAGCGCTGGTTTCGTGGATCGGTTCCGCGCTCGAGTCCACCTTCGCGTTTGGACGAGACGATCGCGCGCCGTCCTTCTCCGTCTCGCGACACGCGACGCAAACGAACTCGGTCGTCTCTTCTCTTTCTTTCTGTGCTTTCGGCGTTAGTGTACGCTCCAAGGCGCGAACCGTTAGTGTTAACACCCGGTTCTCCTCCTTTACCTCGCCCAACTCAATTTTAACAAGCCGCGTCTTGTCCCTCGCCACTAATAAGTCGCTCAGCGAAATCGCCGCGTCGCTTTTCACGCGCCGGCGGTCCGCCGCGCGCGCGCGCGCCAGCGTTTCCTTGTGCGCTCGTAACTCTTCGATCAAAACCTTCAACTGTTGCATCTCGCGCAGGTTCTTTTTCTCCCGGTCCAACACACCGAGTGTTTGTTTCACGGATCCGTCTCCGTCCGGCGTCCGTTGTATAAGCGCCGCGCCTAACTTTGCAACCTCCGCCTTTGCGCGAAACGCGGCGTCGCGGTACGCCGCCCCGGTTCGTTGCGACTCCACCAGCGCTGCTTTGTAACGCCTGTGTAACGCCCTTTGCGCTTTCACGTCCTCAAGGGCGAGTTTAAGGGAAGGGTCGAGGTGGGAGTCATCAGGGGAGAAGTATTGGTACGATTGGTACGACGAGAGCTCCGACGAATGCGCGATTCCTTTGGCACTGGCTTTGGAACGTCCAAGGAGTGTTTTCGTCCCGACGGAGGAGTTTCGCGTTGGCACGTTGTTTCCTCTTCGGGCCCCACCCGCGGAAGGAGGTTTGGAGGTGGCGTACACCCCCGCCGCGCGTTTCGTGGATTTCGCGAAGGACACGTGGTGGGCTTTGCGTTGCGGCTTTTTGGAAGGGTTTGGCTCGTCATCGTCGATCGCCAAGCGGTCTCCCCAAACGCGCACTTCCACCACCGAGGTCATCGAGTTTGACGACGCCGGATTTGGACACGACGGATTTGTGACACGACGAAAAGCTCCCGACACGCGTGGCCGGAACCAAAAACACCGTTTGTCCGAAGCCACCGCGGCCGCCTTTGTGTGGTGCCAAAGCGATGAAACTGGGTGGTACCGAACGTGATGAAACGAGGTACCACCGAAGCGACCACCGCGGGCGATTGTGACGAAGAGGCGTTTTGGCAGATCCAACAAACCGTTTTTGGCAATCGAAATCGTCCCGAGAAAAATAAGTGCCGTCCGTCCCCCGTCACTTGATGAACGGCTATCCAATGCGTGTCAACAGACCCCCACAGGGTCATACGGTGCCGCGCCTCCATCGGCGACGCGAGCGCGCGGACACGGCGCGTGGAGGACGCGGCGGCGTGTAGTGACCTGCGGTACCCGTGCCAAGTCGGCGGAACGCGTGGCGGGTAAAAACTGCAAAGTAGATTCCGAAAAAAGGGCGTCGGTCCATCACTCCTGATGTCGACCGCGACCACCACGGGGGTGGTCGGTGTTCCCCCCCGCGGCGCCGCGGAGGTTATGCATGACGCGAAGGGTTGCGACATGGCGCCGACACAGGCGCCTGCGCCGGCGAAGGGTGTCGAGACGGCGCCGACACCGGCGCCTGCGCCGGAACCGACCCCGGAGCCAGGCTCGGTAGTGCCGGCGCCGGCGCCGCGGGGGTTATTAACTCGCCAAACCCCAACCAGGCCCAATCCCGAACCCGTACCGAAAGTCACGCTGAACGTTCCGCCGGTGATGCCAGAAACGTCAGAGCGTTCCGAGGCGCGGTGGGCGAAATTGGAGCGCGTCGATACAACCGCGGAGGTTTCGGTTGCCAGACACGAACAAACGGCGACGGTTTTGGGGGAACCGGAACGCCAAACGACGGTCCACTCAGAGGTGGTCCCTAGTTCGCGTGACTCGGGAGTAACTCAACCGATCGGACCGCGGTCGCCTACCCCGCCCGCCGCCGCGCTTGGCGAGCTGGTAAACGCGATGCAGCAGCAAATGCGGCGCGTGGCGAAAATGACGCAAGTGCTGGAACGGGTCGCCAGTCCGGGAAAAAGCCAAACGGTACGGGGGAGACACGAACGGTTCGGCGCCGGGCCGATGTTCTCACCGCGAGATCCGAACTACCCGGCGTCTCCCGGCCTGGATGACAATGACACCGAAAACGCGATTGTAACGGCGGTCAAAACGGCTGAAACCGAAGCGTCCTTAACAAACACGGAACAAGGCGTTAACGGCCCGGGGGCGATTTCCCGAAACGCCGCGTTTGCTTTGTTCGGCGAGTCTCCAGTTTCGGGTTTTTTTAACAAAACTTCAAACGAAACGGCTCACGAAACGGCCGATTCCTTCGTGGATGTGGGCGTTTTAACCTCCTCCCAAGGAGCTGCGGGTGTGGGTTCGTTCGGCCGAGCCACGGGCGCGCGGCTACACGCCGCCGGCGCGGACCAGGCGTTGCCGCCGGACGTGCGTTTGGCGCTGAAAAGCGGCTCGGCGCGAAGACGCCAAAACATACGTCCGTTTCGCGAATCGGAATCGAGTTTAAAGGAAAACGAACTCAAGTAAGTATTTCCCAATCACCACGCTCCGCCTCCCTGATCGCCCATACGATACTGACACTTTCTTTTTTATCTTATCAGCGACCCCCTGGTGGTCAACGACGTCGTAGTGCAGTTCCTGGCGTACCGGGAAATTGGCGGGGGTGATATCGGTGACGCTTCGTCTTCCAGTTATGGTGACGTTTCATCGAGGGGTGCGTATCTCTCCGAGGACGGAGGCGGACAGGCGGAGGACAAAGGGCAAATCGGGGAGATGATTGACGAAGAAATTGCGACTCACGGCGGCGACCCGTGGCTGGCGCAAACAAAGAGCAAGAAACCCTCCGACTTCGCCTCTGTGCGGTTCGCGTTCAACTTTTTCGATTTCCCGTTAACCACGTCCACGGTGTGCGGGTTGACGAAAGAGACGAAAGTGGGTGAGCCCCGGTTGCTGGTGCCGGCGACGTCTGGGGGACATGAATCCAGAAACGCGGGTGACGCGTGGTTTCGGTTCAGAGTCGATTCGGGAGTTGGAAACGGGAGCGGCGATGGAGGCGACGAAAACGCAACAAACATAGCAACAGACGACGAAAGCAACGGTCCCCATCGCCGTGACTCCTTCATCAAGTACCTCCACAGCGGCACGCCCGTCATGGTGGACGTGTTCCACGGTGACTCGCTGTTACAGAAAGGCGTGTGCGCGCTTGACATAAGGTCGTTGCTACGAAAAGGTACGGCCTTGGGCCTTTCACCAAATCCCGGACGACTGTTTGCTTGTGCAAGACTGACACTTTTTTTATACATTCAAAGGAATGGACACCACGGACACTTTGGTGGAAGCGCCCATGTACGACCACTCCGTGACGAACGGTTTCGAATTTGAAATCGCGGCGCGGCGGAAACTCGCGGCTGGCGTGTCTGGACTGAATGCGCATACAGAAAACGGCCGTAAACAACCCCAGATCGGGGCGTTGCTCGTGCGTCTGATCAACGTTGGGCGACGCGGCGGCGATTCGTCGTATGCACAAACAGCCGGCGACGCGACCAAACCGAGTTCAGGCGGTCCAGTTCGATCGAAAGAAATCAAAGCTCTCCCGGAAGCGGGTGGCGATGTTTTAGGCACCCTAGGCGTTACGAATGGCGTTACGCAGGCGCGCGAGACGCTGCGCGAACAGGAGTTGCGGAAACTAGCGCGCGAATTGCGATTGACGGAAATACGAAACGGGAACGCTGGCACATCGACGGATTTAGGAAAAGATATCAAGCCACCTGGTTCACCCGGGTCATCACCGACCAAACAGTCTGATACTACTGTAGACCATGCCGTGCGTTCCAAGGTTTTGGAATCTCTCGCGGCGGCGCGGTTGCGCCGGAAGCGGGAAGTTGTTTTGCAAAAGCTGCGGGAATGTTCTTCCGTTACAAAAATAACAATCCGCCCCTCCTTTGGCGAGTTGGTTTTCGTCGAGTTTCCGTTTCGAAACGGAAATTTTCATAACGACGCCGTGTTTGATATTCGGTGCGACGACCCGGAATTGGTGTTGGTCACGTCCGCTGCGGAAAGAAACGCGCTTCGAAGGAGTTGTGGTAGTGGTAAAACCGGGGATCCAACTTCTCCCGGTAGCGCTTCACACGAAAACCCGAATGACTCCGGAACCGACGAGTCTCGCCGTTTCGACGGCAGCCGTTTGTTTCTCGCGGCAGGGGAGTCAACCGTCGTGGCGTTCAAGTTCCAGAGCTTCGCTCAGTGCAATGACGCATCATTATTGTTGGACCAAAGCTCGCTGCGTTTGAAACCGCGAACGGTTTCGGTGACGTTCGTGGACGACGCCGAGAATAGTGGTACCGAGTTTTCGCAAACGGTATCGGTGGTGGTAAAGGTACGTCTTAACTCTGACTGTTTGTCCACACGGCGCGACGTACTCGTCCTGCGAAGGGACGTCTTACCTCTGCCCTGACTGTTTGTCCACACGGCGCGATATACGAGACTGACCCTTTTCTTTCACAATCAAAGCCGACCGCCGCAGTCGTCACCCGAACCTTCCGGTTCCACGCCGGGGAGTTGGATTTCTGGAAAAAAAAGCTGGGCGTGCCGAACAGGACGACCACCCCAGTTGCGGTGAGAGTGAGTGACCCGCAAGTCGCGGCGAGTGTGGACGGGGGCGAAATCGCCCTGCGCGTGAAGTGCGGATCCGCGGAAACAACCGCGGCCAACACCCAAACGTTTTTCGTCCGCGTCTACGGTGACCAATTTTTAAGCACCCTCCTCGCGACTTGGCGTGTCGTGTTACACGTAACACCGAAAACGCACATCGCGTGTTCGGTTGGCCAAACCAGCCGGGGCATAGGGTTGGTCAAGAATTTCGATTCGAGGCGCGAAATTCGCGTCGTGGCGTTTAGTTCCGCGCCGGATGAGCTAGTCGTGCTGCCAAACGAGTTTGTGTTGCCTCCGTCAAGCACCCAGTGTTCCTACCCCGGGTCCACAAAAGATATACCCGCGTCCGGCGTCGCGGAGATGCAAATCGTGTTCCGGCCGTTACGGCCGGGACGGCGACAGCACGTCATACACTTAGTGGATTTAGAGACCGGGGCTTTGGTGCACGCGCGCGTCGTCGTTGCTGAAGCGCGCGCGCCGCGCGTCTCGAGAAGCTTCGACGTGTCAGCGCATATGGGCAAACAGTGTCACAAGAAGATCCAATACCGTAACCCGTACCCGACCCCGCGGGTTTTTTACCTAAAAAGCACACACCCTGGATTGCTTAAGTTTCGCGTGGGGGTTTTGGATTTAGCCCCGGCGGGTTCGGTCGGCGACACGGCGCCGATGGGGCTGACCTTCGCGCCGGGCGAGGTTTGGGAAAAGGCGCGAAACGGTTTCGGGAATTTTGGGAACGACGATACTAATAATAACGTTGCTTCGGCCGATGAACAGAACAACCCAAACAATCAACGTAACGATTCCAACCGAGACCCGACCAACCCCGCGCCGATCGCCGTCCTGGTGTTTATCAACGACGAAAGCGACGCGACGGAGGAGTGCTTTGAGGTTCGGGTGGTAACGATCTAGTGGCTCGATGTTTGTCAAAAAGAAAAAGAAAAAAAGTGTCGGGTGGTCACGGGCGAGGCGCCGAGTTCGTGGCAGGGAGGTACGGTCAGGCCTGTGGGTTCCGGTTCCGGGGTAGGTCGGGACGCGGTAGGATGAGCGTTGAGTTGTTGTGAAACTCGTATCCGCGCTCGAAAACAAACACGAAACAAAACGTCTCGCTCGTATTTCAAATCACGTCCACCTTTCTATTCCCTCTCGCAAATCGCGAGTGTCGTCTTCGCCTGGGCCCACGCCGCGCGCGTTTTCGACTCGTCCCCCGCGGACGCGCCGACCGCGACCAAAGCTGTCGCGACTCGTTCCACGTCATTCCGCGCGCGCTTTTCGTTCGAGTTCGCCTCCAGCGCCGCGCTTCGCTTGGAAGCAGCACTTAACACGCTTTCGGGAAGCCCCGCTAAACGCGCGACGTTCACGCCGTAGCTCTTCGGGCAGCTTCCCTTTTCCAGGGTGTACAGAAACGTGACCCGCTCAAGCGGTTCCGAGGAATCACTTTGGTCTGTGGAAACCGGGTCTCTTCGCACGTCGCAACCCATGTGCGCCAGGGCGACTTTGTTTTGATTCGCGTCAGTCACTTTGTCATCCTCGAACTCCTCCGCCAAGCGGTGGTAGTGCGTCGCGAACAGCGTTCTTGACCCGACTTTGGTGATCGTGTTCACAACCGCCGACGCGATGGCGAACCCGTCGCTGGTAGAGGTACCCCTGCCGAGCTCGTCAAGCGCGATTAAAGAAGTCGCAGTGCACCGTCTCAGCATAGCCGCGGTTTCACTGAGCTCCACCATGAACGTGGATTTGCCACCCGCGACGTCGTCCCGGGCGCCCATGCGCACGTAAACAGCGTCCGTCGCGGACATGGAAAAACTCTTAGCCGGGACGTCAGCGCCGACGTGCGCCATCACCGCGCAGAGACAGATCTGGCGCAACAACGTGGACTTACCGCCCATGTTGGGTCCGGTCAGGAGAACCAGGGGGGGGTGCGTTTGCGTCACCGTTTGCTCAGTTTCCATTGACTCAGCCGACTCCTTGCCGCCCGAGTGCGACGCAAAACCGCCCAAGTTAACGTCGTTGGGCACGAAGGCGTCGCCCGCCGGTAGAATCGCGACGCACGGGTGCCGCATGCGTTCCGCGGTGAGGAACGGTTTCGTGTCGGTAAGGGACTCAACAACGGAGGGGGTGCACGTATCTTGACACACCGCGGCGAGTTCCTCCGCCGCGACCGCTAACGAGGACAACGCGTCGAGCGCCGCGCACGTCTCCGCGGCTCGGCGCCACCGCGGCCACTCGTCGCAGAACTGTTTCGTCAGCCTTTTTTGGTAAAAGAAAAGTATCAGTCGTGTATGGACAAACAGTGTGTGGCGGATTTGGGAAAGGCCCAATACGTACGCTCGCAGTACTCCCGCCAGGGCGACCTCCCTGGCTTCCTCCGCGTTCGCGCGCTCCAGCCTCAGTTCCGTCAAGTCGGGTGAGTCGAACCGCTCGAAGCCTTTTTTCTTGCCCTCCCGTGACCACATCGCCGGAACCCGGTGCGCCAGGCGATCGGGAACCTCCAGGAGGTACGTGTCTTTGTTTGCGCTGGCGAAAACGCACGCGTCTCGGGATCCGCCAAGCAAGGCGCGCGCGTTTTGAAGCCAAGCCTTTTTTAAAGAAAAGTGTCAGGCTTGTATTGGGCGATGTATGGACAAACAGTCATTAGCTTCGGTCAAAACAGTGTTGGGATTTGGGAAATACAATACGTACCTGCAACGCCTCATCCGCCGCCGCGACCCGCGCGTCCGCCGCGTCCACCGATGCGTCCGCCCCAGGTTTCGGCGCGATCCGGCCGTTTTGCTTCGCGGTTTCCCAGTCAAACGCGTTTTGGAAAAAACCAAGCGTCGCGTCCAGCGCGGGCATGGAAACCCCGCCAACCGCCGATGTATCGGCGGCGGTGATTTTAGGAGGAGCGGCGGCGGCGTCGATGTCCATGGAATCCATAGCATCATCCATGCCATCATCCATGCCATCATCCATGCCACCATCAACCCCGTTCCCGCTTTGCGTGACCAGCAATCGTAACGCGTTTGATGTAAGCGCACCCCGTACTTCGTCAAACGCCCTTGTCACCTCCGTCGCGGCGGCCATTCCCTCCAGCGCCTGCGTGAACCCTTTCAAGCGTTCCTGATACGATAAAAAAGAAAGTGTCAGTCTCTGGTAATGTTCGTAACTTGTATGAGCAAACAGTGCACTTGTGATGTATGTAGTATACTTCCTTTTAATGAGTGGCCGTCAAAGAGGGGCTGTAATCAGTCGGCGGAATGAGGTGATTGGGAAATACTCACCTTTTGCGCGTCTTCGTAAAGCACCACGTCCGCGGCGTCTCTTCCTCGGCCGCCTGACACGCCCACCAGTCTGGACACGACCCGCTCCAAGTCGCACGCCTTTTTCAAGATACCCCTGGCTTTGCCGATAGCGTCCACCCCTACTGTTCGTAGGTCGCGAACGGCGAGCTGTCGAGCCCTCACCGCCGCCGCCGACCTCAGCGGCCGCGTGATCCAGCGGCGCAGTAACCGTCGGCCTCCCGCGCTGGCGCACCGGTCAAGCACGGTCAACAAACTCCCATCTGTCCCTCCGCTGGAGTCCTCCAGAATCTCCAACCCGTGCAGCGCCGCGGCGTCCAGGTGCACGAACCCGCCGTGCGTCCAACTGGACGCGTCCTCCGGCCCGGGTAAGCGTTCCACGCGCCCGAGCGGCACCAAATCCAAGTCCAACATCGCGTCCTTCAGGTACTGCGTCATGGCCCCGAACGCGCCGAGGGCGCAGTCGCGTTTTTCGGCACAGTCGTCGTCGGCGAAGGAAGCCAAGGCGGGGGGAAGCGTGGAAACACTGTTTGAATCGTTCTTCTTACCACCCTTCATGGGCGACGCGGCGGGCGACTTCGGCGTGGTTTTCAAAAAGTACTCGCCTTTCGCAAACAACGCGAGCGCGCCCGCGGCGGTGGACACGGCGTCGTCTCCCCTTCTTCGGCGAACTGCGGCGGTTGGGCACGTGTCTTTTGCTGCGGCCCGCATGCGTGCCGAGAAACCGCCAGGGGGCGCCACGAGCTCCACCGGCATCAGCGCCGCGAGCGCCGCCCTGACGCCGCCTAAACTCGCGTCGTCGCGCCACGCGCCAACCAAAAAACGCCCAGTCGCGCAATCAGCGGCGCACACGCCGATCCACGGGGAGGCGTCATCGTTCGCATCGACGTCGTCTTCCGTGGGTGCGTTTCCCAAAGGCCCACCAAGTTCCACCAAGGAAACCACGTACGACGCGTCCGGGCTCGCTTCGCACATCGCCACGTCCACCAACGTACCCTTGGTGAGTATGCCAACCTTGGCGCGTTTCACCACGGAGTCCTTCGTCGTCCCCGCCGCTCTGCGCTCCGCGAGCTGCGCCGGGGTCTCGACCTGCTCCACCACCACCACCCGGTGCCCGGCCCGCGCCAACCGCTCGGCGTTCGCGGCGTAGTTCTTTTCCGGGAACCCGCAGTGCGGCTGATTGTGAAAAAGAAAAGTGTCAGTCTCTCGTGACGTGTATCCGGGATTGGAAAGGGGCACGACGGAGTGGGTGGTACTTTCAACCTGTACTCCATACAGAGCAGTAATCAGGGAGGCGGCACGCGGCAAACGGGAAAGGCCCTTACCTGCTCGCCTTTCATGTACGCCAGGCCCAGATCGGCGGCGCCCACGTGCGCGTCCATTTCGAACAGCTCGTAGAACTTGCCCATCTTGAACATGATCACGGCGTCGAAGTGCTGCGATTTGAACCGCCACCACTGGGCTTGGCCGGGTGACACGACGAAGGGGTTTTTCTGGGAATCCACGCACTTGGGGAAGCTCATGGGGAGCGCCAGGGTGCTCGGGTCGTACCCGGGATCCGTTGGTCTCCGGCCGTCCAGGTCTTTGCGTTTGCCGAGGGACAGCCACGGGAACATCCGCTTTTCCCGGTCCGCGTACCGAGCCGGCCCAGCCAGACCGCTTGTCAAGCCATCACCACACGGTACGTCACCGGAGGCTTGGATGTTGCGCACCCCACCGGCGCCGCCGCGCTCCATGCGCTCCGTGAAGTCGTTCGTCGCGCCCAACGCGCGTGCCTTGCCGGCGACGGGCAGAAGTGAGGCGGGTGCCGCTGAAGCTTTTGGGGGTGCCGCAGGCGACGCAGACGCAATGTGCGCGCGCGCCGCGGCTGCCGCGGAGACGGACGGTTTCTTCTCTAGTTTTGGCACCGACTTTTTCGTCGCCGTCTTTCCGCCGCCGCCGCGTTTGCGCTTGGGCGGGTCGTCGTGGAACTCGCTTTCGCTTTCGCTTTCCGCGTCATCGTCCTCATCAGACGCATCAGACGCATCAGACTCCACTTCGAACTCGGACTCACTCTCCGACCCCGACCCGTCGCCACCGGACTCCTCGGCGTCTTCGCCTGCGAAGTCGCTGTCGGAGTCGCTTAACACGACTTTTCGGTTTTTAGACGCCTTTTGCGACCCGCGCGCCGGTTTTTTGGAAGCGACGCCCGCCAGCGCGGCCTTAGCGGCTTGGCCTTTCAAAGTGACTCTGACTCTGGCTTTCTTTTGAGGCGCAACTTTATCGTCATCGGAATCCGAATCGTCATCGTCATCGTCATCGTCGCCCTTCTCGGAAACCAGCTCTTCGTCGTTTTCGAACCGCTCGCTCGCCACCAACTCCGCGTCAAGATCCCAACACGTTTTGCGCTTGGAAAGGTTGATCCATTCGTCGTCGCCGTCGTCGTACCGCAGGTGGTGCTTCCCTCTCGTGGTGTCAACCGCCGCGACCCGCGCCGGGTAGAACTTCTTTTCCGACGGCCAGAACACCGCGACCCGGCGTCCGACGTCGTCCTTACTGCACCGCAGTTGCGGTGCGGGTTTCGGTGAAGGCACCGCCCCCTTGTTCGCCTCGGCGCCCGCGAAATCTGACGAGCGCCTTCGGACTTCCCTGAACTTCTTCGCGCTCGCGGTGGCGGGAGGGTCCGGGCTTTCGTGTTGGTCAGTGGCTTGCGTTTTGACAACAGCGGGTTCGATTTGGTGTTGCTCGGTGGACCGCGCGTTAGACCCCGGGGCGTCACTGGAGCTCGTCTTCAACGCCTTGCCTCCGTGTTTTTCCGCCGACGCCGTGCCGATCTCAGGAACCACGATGTTGGTCTTGGGCGCGAAGAAGCTGGATATCGCGCGCATACCCGCCGCGTCCCCCGAGTCCCTCTTGGGCGGCGCCATCTCTGGGGGCGAGGTCGCACGGGCCGGCGAACACGCGCGTCCACAGCCACTGCCGGAGGGCGCGAGAGAGTGATGAGCAGGGTCTCGGATGGACCGAATAACTACTTTGTTTGAACTTGCGCAAAAACACAGCTGTGTTTTGAACTGCTCATGAGATTCGCTAACATCAAGCACACGGCCGACCGCACCGCGTGCTTTCCGCGAATTCGGCGACTGGATGCTCGACTGCTTGAGGCCGCTTCGGTTTCGGTAAAGTCTTGGACTGGTGGCGCCAAAAGTCAAAGTCCACGTCATCGATGCGGCAGTCTTCGCCATTCAACATCCGCGCGCGCGGGAGCGCGACACGGGACTTATTTGTACATGGCGACAACACAGCGGAAATCCAGGAGTGTACGGTACGTGCGATGACGGCACCGATACGTCCAACCGCGTTTGGCGTTCCCGGAACCGCGAGGCCTCCCCCTCACCCGACAATAATCTAATCCTTCTAATCGTTTCTGCAGCGTCACCAAGGCACCCTTTCGTCCGCCAGATCCCTTCTGACCTCCCTCCCCCACCGCCACCCCACAGGCCAACCACCCAAAGCGTTTTCGGAAACAGCGTGTTGCTTCCACTTGACGAGGACGCGACAATGGACGAGTTTATTGTCGGGTCCGTGGGAGGACGCGCGCTTCCCAAACGTTTGGCACATCTGCAAGGCCCAACACGAATAGGGCACCCAGTTTCGAGACTGCAGCAGTTGGACACGGAAACGGCCGAGATTTCACGCGGCGGCGAAACTCCATCCTTAGCGACGGTCGCGCTGCGCACGCCTCCCAACGCGACACTGACACAAACACCAAACATGCACGTGGTACGAGGCGCGCACGGGTCGGTTTTCGTGGGTCCGTGGAACGGACGGTGGGGCCGCGCGGACGGCGGCGGCGCGCGTGACGCGGAAATTAGCGAACGCGCTCAAAATGAAGAAGAATCCGCGACCCGATCTTCGCGCGCGGTTGGAATCGAACTCGATCCTTTGGACACGGAAACAATCGCCGAGCTCGCGTTTTGCGACACGCACGAATTGAGGCTTGACGACGGGGCGGCGGTTACTACGGAGCTGATTTCAGAGGAGATAATCACGGGGAGGCGGACGCGAGGTGGTGACACCGATGTCAGAGGCGAGTTGCGACTGGAAGGCAGGGAGATTGATAATGGCGAGGCGCGCCGGCATCGCGGCGCGCGCGTGAACAGCGCGCCCGCGGCGACACGGCGCGTCGGTGCCGCGAGGGTCGCGACACGAAAAAGGCCGTCCGCGTCCTTCGTCAAGGCGAAGCGGGAAAATTGGAAAACACAGAGAGCGGAAACGGGCGGGGCGGGCGGGTCGGGAGGTCCTAACGGGTTTTTCGGCGGCGCGTCACAGGTGATGCGAAACGCCAGCCAAAGGAACACCATGGGGGCGCGGTGTTTGCAACCGCGAGGGTTTTAGGTGATGTCCGCGACTGAGCTTTTTCGAGCGTCTGACTGTATGGTCATAGGCACTACGAGCCGCCCGTAACCGTATAGGATAACTGTAAAATGAATAGATACCGAACCGTCGCTCTTGTCATTCGCGCTCCGCGTCACACCCACCCACCCGCCTCGTACGAGACGATACGCACTCATTCGCGGTAGCACACGCGTTTCGCGACGCGCACGATGTCCGCAACCGTGGGCAGCGCCAAACGCTCCAGGTTCGCGGCGTAGGGCATGGGAATATCCACGCCCGTGATTCGCTCCACGGGCGCGTCCAGGAAATCAAACGCGTCTTCGTTGATCATGGCGCTTATCTCCGCGCCAACCCCGGCTTGCGGCCACCCCTCCTCCACCACCACCACGCGGTTTGTTTTCCGCACGCTCGCGGCGATTGCGTTTCGGTCCAGCGGGCGCAGGGACCGTAGGTTAATAACCTCTGCGCTGATGCCCTCCTTCGCCAGGAGCTCAGCGGCTTGCTTGCAGAACCCGACCATTTTCGAAAACGACACCAGGGTGACGTCCGTGCCGGGGCGCATCACAAGCGCCTTGCCAATCGGGACCACGAATTCGGGCGACAGCGCTTCTTTGGAAATAGGAAAAGACTTGGAGATTAACAAGAAAGTGTCAGTCGGTCGTGACGTGTATGCGTAAACAGTCAGAGGTAATAGTCCCTTCTGGTACGAGTATGGGCAATCAACGTGGTGATTGGGAAAATACCTACCTCGCCGTAGAGTAGTTCGTTTTCAAGAAACACGACCGGGTCGGGGTCTCGGATTGCGGCTTTCAGTAACCCCCTGGCGTCCTCCGCGTCATACGGCGCCACGACTTTCAAGCCAGGAATGCTCATGTACCACGCGGCGAAGCACTGGGAGTGCTGCGCGCCCACCCCGGAGGCGGCGCCGTTGGGCCCGCGGAACACGATCGGACACGAAATGGTTCCCGCGCTCATGTACAGCGTCTTCGCCGCGCTGTTCACGATGTGGTCGATGGCCTGTAGGGAGAAGTTGAAGGTCATGAACTCCACGATTGGTTTTAAACCCATGAACGCGGCGCCGCAGGCCAAACCGGTGAACCCCGCCTCGGTGATTGGCGTGTCACGCACGCGCGTCGGGCCGAAGCGCTGAATCAGTCCTTTGGTGATTTTGTACGCGCCCTGTGAATGGTATGAGTCACGCAAAAAGGTCAGTCTGGGGGGGGTGTCGTATGGGCAAACAGTCAAACAAACGTCGTCCGGTACGAGGCATCCCTGAAAGGTTTGGTGGTGTGGCTTCGTGGCAGGTACTGGCGCACTGCGTAAAATCGACACGGTACGCCGGTGGTAACAGTTACCAGTACGCCGGCGAAGGTTACGTCCGCGGTACCGCGCAAAGAAACACGCACCTGGTAATCCCCAACCTCCTCGCCGATCACGAAAACTTTCTCGTCGCGTTCCATCTCCTCCGCCATGGCGCTGTTCAGGGCGTCACGGACGGTCATGGTGCTGGCGTTGGGGTCGAACGGCTTCGCGATCTCCGCGGCGCCAGATTCGTCCACGTTAGCCGCCGCCATGCCGCTCGCCCGCGAGCCAGTCAACGGGACGCCCCGTTCGCCGATGGGGCGGTAATCTGGTCGTTCCAGAATCGCCCTCGCCGGTTCTTTTGGAGGGGTCTCCGCATCGCCGCCGCCGCCGCCACCGCCAGGCGCCGCCCCCGCCTCCGCGTGTTCGTCGAAGTGCGGCACATATTCCGCAAACTTACCGATATCGCCCTCGTTCTCGCAAAGCACCGCGACGGGCTTACCCACCGGGATGTCCTCCGTGCCTTCCGCCACCAAAATCTTCGCCACCCACCCGTCCTCCATGCTCTCCATCTCCATCGTGGCTTTGTCGGTTTGGATCTCGGCGAGAATGTCCCCCGCGGCGACGAACTCGCCTGAGGTTTTCTTCCAGCTCGCGATGCCTCCGTGCGTCATCGTGGGGGACAACGAGGGGAATGGGATGACTTGGTGGGGGGGGAAGTCGCTGGCGTCCGCCGCGAAGCCGCGCGAGTGTTGCGAGGCATGCGGTTTGCCCGCGGCGTCGGAAGCGCTGGAGGGGCCGTGCAGCAACGGGGTGTATCTGGAGAGGGAAAAAAGTGTGAAGGGAGAACAGTGTCAGGGAGAAAAATAGTCGTTCTCGGCCTCTAATGGCGAGCGAGACAAAGGTGTCATCCTCGCTACTGTTCCTCATACCACCTGGCCGCTTTGGCGACTCCAAAGGCGACTCGATTTGTGGAATCTTTTTGCGCTTTTCTGAAAACACGTGAAAAAAAAAATGAAAAAAAAAGGCGGGGACGGCAGATTCACACCACGATCGGCTTCGCGATCGACCGCGGTGGCGTCGGCGCGGGCTTCGTGTCTTCGCTGGCCGCCCGTGTGCGTGGTGTCTACGCGCGCCACGAGCAAACGCGACCACACAAGCTATGCTTCATGGTTTGTGCGGTCGATTTGAAACACCCTCGTTGCGGTGTTTGCGCCGTTAGGAAGGTGTGGTGCAAAGGCAAAGCGCATCCGTCGTACCTGTTCACACTGATTCCACTTTGGCGCCCGAACCCACCGCTGCCCACACCGAAACCGCGCGTCGCGTCCGCGAAAGCCGCGATCCCGCGACGTACCAGCGCGGACCTCGACGCCATCGCGTTTTCGGCGGGGGGGTCGTTCCGCGGAGGGGTGCCTGCTGCAGTGGGAAGCGAGAGGTCGGGGTCTTGAAAAAATATCTCGAGCGCCCTTTCGGGGCCTGCTGGAAAACGCGAAGCCGGAAACCAGAAGCGAGCCGCGGCTTCGCAGCGCACCACCTCGACACGCGCGTCGCCGATTGTCGGAATGGCGACGAGCGTGGAGACGCTTTCGCAAGGTACGGCGTTGCCCGTGTTCCCCTTGATTGTGTCACCACCACCGGGGTTCCGCGGCGGCGCGACCGGCACGTCCACCCACGCGCACCCACGGGCCACCATGCTTTTTCGTGGGCCGACTCTATGTGCCATCCTGGTGCCCTCGCCCATCTTCCACTGACGCACCAGACGCCCTGCTTCCCTGCTTCCCTGCTTCCCTGCTTCCCTCATTTAACTAATCGCCGACCAGGCTTGCAGCGCGTCCTCGCCCCCGCGGTAAGGGAGTGTGACAAACACGTCGTGTCCGTTTCGGTTGCTCAGTCAAGGCTCACCGGGCACATCGACCGTTTGTCCCACGAGCTTGAAATTCTGGTCGCCGCCATGCCGGCGCCCGCGGCGGCGACGCACAGGGGGCGGATATCGGCAATACAGGGACGTGTAGCTAGTGTGTCTAAACGGGTCAAGGACGTCCACGACAGATTGAATTTATTAAAAACAGAAGCGTTTGGAATGCGAAGGGCTAACTTAGTCAGGGTCACGGAAACGCCCCTGGACGAGTTACCCGCGAACCAACACGACATGTACCGCGCAAACCAGATCGGGGACGACGATGAGGAGGACGAGGGTACGCGAATAGGCAGTGCAGAAGAACCTTTGGCGGCGTTACCGGACGCCGAGTGAAGTACCGGACTAAAGGAATGTATTAATATGTAGTGGCGACGTGTACGAGTCGTAACACGTGGTGGTAGTAACACACGGAAGTATTACATCAGTTCTATTTCCTTCACGTAACCCTGTTTTCTCACCCCATTGACCTACATGGTGATACCTACGTCCCGTGTTCCTTCGTGGAAGTCATTCCAAAAGGACCACCAAACCCTCACCGCCGCGACCCCGGTCCGTACCCCGGCATCGCGTTCAAACCGAGTTTGCTTTCCATCAGTGAGTGCGCGTCCCGGCGCGGCGCGTCGGTTCGGTCGTTGACGTTGTCAAGGTACGACTCAAACCCGAACCGATCGACGTCGTTTGACAAGATCTCCTGGCCGAAGTTGCTCGACGGTAACCCGGGCAAACGCTTCTGCGCACCCAGAATCTGGCGCTCGATATCCATGCGCGCGGGCATGGCGATGCCGTACGTCTTCGCCAGCATTTGGCGCTTCTCCACCGCGCTCGCGGAAGGCCCTTGCTCTTGGATCAACTGCACGGGGTGCTTGCCCAGATGGGAAACCCCGGCTTTGGAAGCGGGCAAGCCCTCCCTCATGGTGTCGTGAGGGACGCGCATGAAAGGAAGCTGGCCGTCCATGGCCATTCTGGGATGGTCCTAACGTCCGCAAAGAAAAAAACGCGCGCGCGGCGTTGTGGCGGATGGGGCGGAGTCAGATCTGAGAGGGGCGCCCATTTGCAAAAAAGACGAAGGGACTGCACAAGTTCAAAATCAGCTCATCATCAGTTGATGAAGTGATGGAAGTGATGCACTCGTGAACTACCTTCATATTAATACTTCTAAACTACCTACGCCCACCCCGGCACCATCACGTACCTCCCCTTCGGATACTCCGGGAAGTTCTTTCCGTACCAAACATGTGTTTGTTTCGCGGAGACCCAGAGATTGGCGCAAATCGCGGCGAGCATCGGGGCGAGTCTCGTCACCGCACCGGCGCCCGCGCACAAAAAAAGCCCGACGTACAAAACAACCTCGAAGAAATAATGCGGCGACGACGCCAGGTCGAACCAGCCGCCGCGGGGGATTCGGTAGTGCGTCGTGGGATTCGAACCAGGGACACTTTTGTCCGTGCCCCTACTCTCAACCACCTTACTACCACTCCCACCACCACTAGTCACCGAATCTTTTCTGAGACTCGCGAGCCGCGCGTGACACGCGTGCTGGTTGGCGTTGCCGATTGCGAAGAGCAACAAACCGGACAGGACGAACGTGGCGCGCGGATTTAAAAGGTTGAGGAACGCGTTGGCCAACCCTTTGACTTGGGAAGAATCGTAAGTAACACCACTAGTTGTGATTTTGTACATGCCATGCACAGCTGTGCGTGCAAACGCCCACACTGTTTTACCGAAGCTGGTGACTGTTTGCCCATACGCCGCGGACGCCGCCGCGGCGTTACCATCCGCAATTGCATTCATCAATACGGCGCGCATTCGTGCAAGCGTCTCGGGCGCCGCTAAAGTCAGCGGCGTCACGACGTAGTACACTAGGCCCACTGCGTACCCAACGACGTGCATTTGCGCCCCGTCGCGGTGCTTCGTGACGAAAAATGATTCAAGCAAACGCCGGGTGACGTGGATCTGGAAAAGAACCGTGACGAGCGCCCCGCGCGTCGCGGAGACGATTTCGTTTGTGATGGAAATGGATGTTTTCGGGTTCCCATCAACGGTACCTTCCGTGTTCCCGCCGGTCACCAGGTCAGCCGCGACCTGCAGCGCGTGCGCCAGGACGACGAGGTTGACCAGCACGCCGAGCACGTAGAAGTGCGTGAACCACGCGTGCGGTACCGTGCTCTGCCGCGACCGGGGTTTGCGTTTCGGTGTGGTGTCCGTCGCCACATCGCCATCATCATCGCCGTCGTCGGCCTTGCCTCGTTTCGCGAACCCGCGCAACGTATCGGAAACCCCGGGAAGCAGGTTCGTAGCACCCGCCACGCTGGACGCGAAGAACACGGTCCAGAACGTGCCGAGGACGGTGCTCAGAAAAGCACCCGCTGGGGCGGAGGACGGCTCCATCGCTACCGTGCGCCGAGGGACTGAAGAGACGAGAAGTGTTGGTCCAAGTATGACCGCACGCCGCAGGCCTTTTTTGACAACTGTCGGCGATTCCGAGACTGCGCTCCGTCTCCCCCACCCCCACACTTCGCGCGACCCCGTCACCATGGCGTCTCTGGTGTCTGTCCAGTTCGCCGCATCGTCAGTGGCTCCCCTAAGAGCGCGGCCATCCACGGTACGTTTGATACTTCATAATGTGACCGACCCTAGTCTACGCGAGGACGCGAAAGGCAATTGGCGGCAATCTGGCTAATGATTGTTTCCTGACCCCGATCCAACGCTCCGCGCCTCCTTCCCCCCCCCCAGGTGGCCACCCCCCCCCCGCGCGGGACCCCTACTACGATAAACGCGTTCTTTTCGTTGAAAACCAAGCCAGCCGCCTCCGCTGTTTCCACCGCCCCCAGGCCCCCCGCGGGTACCGGTACCTCCGATCCGACCCCGCCACCACATTTCGCCTCCGTTTCCTCGTCGTTCTTCTCGTACGAACAACAAGCCGTTAAAGGCGTCCGGGCGAACTGCGACGTCGGGCAACCGGTAGACGCGGCCCGGCCGTTCGTGGGTGGCATTCAAAACGGCGCCGCGTCTTGTGGGAGCTGGGGGTGCACGGAGGGGGGGTGGTTATCCCCCAAACCGCGAACGAGCACGGAGTGGTTCTTCGTGCTGGCGGGTCGCGGGAGCGTGTCCGCGCCGAGCACGGGCGAGACGTTCAGCTTCGGCCCAGGTGATTTGGTCGTTCTTCCCAAAGGATGGAGTGGAAGGTGGGACGTCACGCACCGGATTCACAAAATATGGGTCGTGCATAAACACGAGGACGTGGTTGGCGGGGCGGCAGTGGACCCGGTGGTGGTCACGGCGCGCGCGCTGAGCGGCGGTAACTTGGTGGCGTACGACGTCGGGTCGACGAGGGCGGGGTCTTGGTGTTCGACTAAATGCTCCATCAACATCACCCCGCGCCAAGTAGCGGAGGTGTTCGTCGTTACGAAAGGTGCAATGTTCATCACGAACAGCGACGGCAGCGCGCGGCGGTGCGGGGTCGGGGACGTCGTTCATCTCCCCGAAGCGTGGAACGGTTCGATCGACGTCGTGGATTTCGTGCGCACCGCGTTTGTGGAGATCGCAGGCCCCAACTTTTCAGTCGGCGGCGACTTGGAGACTAAATACCGTGATGGAGGTGGTATGACGCAATCCTCGGGACAAACACACCGCGCCTCAAATCCGGAAAGGGGCGCGATATACCAAGTCGGACCGCCCGTGCCCGTGCCGGTTTGGGGACACCGCGCGGTGGCGCGCTCGGCGCAACCTTCGCAATCATCTCAACCGCACGTTTCGGACAAAAGCAAGTACGACTTGTGTCTCACAATACTCGAAACAAGCAAGGACCAGGACCTACTCGCGGTGGCGAAGGCGAAGCTGCTGGCGTATTTGGAGTGAGGGGTGCTTTGGGCTGGACCGGAGTGGAAATAGCGAGATGGAGAGTGCTCCAAACCTGAGTGCTCCATAATAAATATGACCTTGAAGGTACAAAAATACAGAACCGAAAAAGCATTTTTGGCCGATTTTTGTCCCGTTGACTTGCACGCGCACCACTCTCTCGCGCGCGTTCACGCCGCCGGAGCCACCATGTCGTTCATCTACGGCCACGACGAGAACGCCGTGCCCAGGTACGTGCTTTCCTCTGTTCCGGGTTTGGAATTCGCGATACACCCGCGCGGAAGTACTTCCCACCGCTGTCTCCTCGTCCGATGATTTGAGGCCTCGTAGTACCCCTCCCGATTTGAACTACGACGCATCCGCGCGCGGTTTCGAGACGCACGCGCGCGGCGTCTCGGCCACGCGTACGCGCGGCCGCGTGTGTATCGAGGCCACGTCTCGAACCACGAAAGTTGGAAATGTCGCCGCGGTTGTTTCCAGAGCACTCGGCACACCCGGTCGTCGCGATGGGGGCACCCTTTGAAAAGCGTTTCGTGACCCCGAGTCTGGGAAGACGCGTTGTTGCTTTTTTAGAGTAACGTGCATCTCGATTTTCGTTATCGTCAGTCACTGACTGCGCGCGCGGCACTGAGCTCCCCTCCTCCCTCCCACCCTCCCCCCAAAAATAGCCACGGCAAGCAATCAAGCAACGCCTTCGCCACCGGCGCGGACCAGAACTGCGGCAACGTGATCACGGACCGCCCCACCACGCGCCTGCACGCGCCGCCTGGCGGACACAGCAGCATCAGGTTCGGCGACGAAGACGTACGTATTTCCAACTCACCACGTTCCACCTCCCTGATTGCCCATACGAAACTGACGCTTTCTTTTTATCGTATCAGTCGTACGTTCCCCCGGGTCGCGCGTCCCGCCAGGCGCAGGCGGACCAGTACTCCTCTGGCCGGAGCAACGTTAGTTCTCAGGTGTTTGGCCAGCCGAGTTCTGGCGGCGGCGCGTACCAATCGTCAAACGCGTTTGCGAACGCGTCGGATCCGAACGGCGACAACTTCATCACAGACCGATCGAGCACGCGCCTGGCGCAGCCCCCCGGGGGCCGGTCGCAAATCGCGTTCGGGGACGTGGACAACGCGCCTGATAACTACTCGAGGCGGCCGGACACGGCGGCGTTCGCGGCGAAGGAAAGGGAGCAGATCGGGAGCGACATTTTCGGCGCCGCAGCGCCGGCGCAATCCGCGCGGCAGCAGATGCAGCAGCAGCATGCGCAACAGCAGTACACGGAAGACCAGTACGGCGACGACATCACGTACGAAGAGGTTCACGCGCCGTCGCACGTGGAGGCCACTGAGGTTGACGTGAAGGCGATGACACACGGGGATTTGAGGATGCTGTGCCGTGACCACGGGTTGTCTCCCGCCGGTGGTAAGGAAACCTTGGTGGAGCGGCTGGTGGACGCCATGCACGCGGGGCAAATCAAAGTCATCGTACCGAACAAAGGCGCCAGCGGGGTGTCATCCGTGGGGAACAACTACGGCAGGGCGGATGGGCAGAACGTGGGAAACTTCATGACCGGCCGTTCGTCATCCAGGGTCTTGGCGCCACCGGGTGGCGGGTCATCGTTTTCGTTCGGGAACGACGGGAGCGAAAACGCGCAGCGCGGCTCAGGCGGCGGCGGAAACGCGCAACACTCGGTAGGGACCCGTTTCTTCTGAGCGAAAGCTTTTTGTGTTTTAAAAAACGAACGTTCAATCTACCGTGTGTCTCTTGTTTCTCGTGTCTCGCGTTTGACGTGTTCTGACCGTCCCGTCCCCTCTTTCTTCTTCGCCTCAAACTTGTCCAATCTGTTTCTCAAACCGCGTAACTCTCATCCCCAAACTTGTCCAATCGGTTTCTCAAACCTCCTAACAACTGTGAGTAGATTTCCACCGCCAAGCTCGCGAACGACTCGCGCGGGCGCGACGTGTTCGGCGACGGGCCGGGCGTCGTGGCGCGTTTCCAAAACGCGACGAAAAAAAAAGAAATGAAAGGCCACGACGTTTTCGACGACGCGCCCGATCCCACGACACACGACACCCGCCGAGGCGCTTTGAACGATTTGAAACTGACCAACGACTTGAAAGGCCACGACGTGTTTGGTAACGTGGCGACCCCGAAACGCCCGGGCACGGCGCTGAGCGACGCGAAGCGACGGGAAATGTACGGGCGCGATATCTTTCAAGACGGGATTTGCGAACAGTACGCGAAAAACGTGCAGGGAACGATGCGGTTTTCCGACGCGCGAGCCGCGGCGGTCGCGGGGATGGTCGGGCACGACATCTTCAGCGACGGAGACGACCGTTTCGTGAAACGGCCGGCGGGAAAGCACGCGGGGGGCGGGCCGAGTTTGGTGACGTTTTAGTAACCGGTTTAGTCTTTTCGGTTTTGAGGATACGCGATACAACGATGAATGTGTCAGCAGTACACTTTGTACGGCTGGTGTCCGTGAAGAGTCTCAACAAGTCGTTAGAGTAATCACTCTTCTAGGTCTAGAGACCTTCTAGACACGAGAAGAGACGGTACGCGAGACGAGAGAAACGCGAGACACGGCGAGAAATTGTGCTTTTCGTGGCGAAAGGAACATCGTTTGCGTTTTTTGTTTCGACACCATCCAGAACTATGCACTACACTCCCGGAAATCGATCGCTAACCTCGGCCAGACTGAAAGCCCATACGAAAAAAAATGTAAAAAGTCCATTCAAACATGCTTTCAAAACGGAATTATTTGAAAGACAGTACTATCAAAAAATGTCAGATTGATCGAAAAGTGCAATTTTGACACTTTTTGATGGCCGGTTTGCGATCGATTTCCGGGGGGCGTGTAGTGCATAGAAACCCCAAATCCGCAATCGATTAATCGAAACGTCGGCGTCGGTGTCGTGTCCCAGCCACGTCACACTCGCACGCGCGTCTCCTCTTCCGAGACCGGCAGCGCGTCACCCTAGGGACGTTTCCGACCGCCAAAAAACGCGCATCACCAAGAGCGCTCACTCCGTTCCACGCCGTAGGCTTCCGTCGCGCGTTCGTTTTTTCAGACCACGTGGATAAGCCACGTCGACTGAATTTTTGATGAGCACCTCGTCGATGGCGCGTTGCGCCCCCGCCACCCCTGTGGCGTCGCGCGTGACCTCCAGGCCGGCCGCGTGCGCTTCCCGCGCGCCGCATGTCGCGTCCAACACTCGCACTGTGCGTCGACGCCGCGGCGTCGCCGTCACCGTCACCGCGCTCGGCGGCAAGAATGATTCATCGCGTTTCACCGAAAACTTTGTCGGCGACAAAACGCCGCGCGGGATGGGGTTCTTCGCGGAGGACTCCGAAACGACCTCATCGTCCATTTCGTTGTTGTCAACGCCCCTGATAGCGACAATCGCGCCCCTGTTTTTACTAGCGCAAGGCAGCTTAGCCGAGGACATCAAGCCCTCGTACTTCGCGTCCCTAGGTTTGTTCATGCTTTCCGCGCCCGGTCTGTGGTCCCTGGTCAAGCGCAGCGCCAAGTCCAAAGTCGGCCGCAAAACCTTCGAAGTCGGCGGCCCCGCTGCCGCGGATTCCATGCCCCTGGATGAGCTCGCCAGAGAAGTAAGCATGTTCTTCAAAAGGAACAACTACAACATCAAAGAAGCTGGGGAGGTTATTACGTTCGAGGGGAACATCGCGCCTGAAAAAGGAACCGCCGCGTACATCACGTTTTGCGTCGCCGTCGGGCTGCTTTGTATTGGCCTGGTTTGCTCCATCGCGTTGCCCGGTGGTAATTTGTGGTACGCCATGGCCCTTGTTTCGCCACTCTCAGGCACGTACTACATGAACAACGCGGAACGGAAAGAAGAGATGAAGGTGAAAATGGTAACCGCCGACGACGACCTCACCGTGGACATCGTCGTGGAGGGCGACGTCGAGGAAATCGAACGCTTCAGGCGAGAGCTGAACCTTATTGAAAAGGGGATGGTGTACGTGAAAGGGGTTTTGGAGAAGTAAGCGGTCGTCCTGAAAGACGACACGGGGGGCGGGGACGAGAGGTGTGACATCGTGTGGGGGTGAGTACATGACACACGTGTGAAACAGAGTGTTCTAAATAATACGGAAGCGAATGTATGCAAAAGCTGTGAGCTACCGCCTTCCTAACTACTTCCCCCACCCCCGCTACCTATATTTCCTTCCAAATCCTCCACCAGCCACAACGGCAGCCCCGTTTCCGGGCACGGCCGCAGTGCCTCCACCGTCGCGTCTTCCCGCAACGCGAACGGGTGGCCGATTGGCCACACTACGTGCGCCGTGACCGCGGCTTTTCCGACCCCTACTCCGAACACCGCGTCCACGTCCCCCGCCACGCAATCGTCCGCCACCACGACGCCGCCGTTCACCACGAAGCACACCGGGGCTTCGCCAGGAGGAGCCGAGGTGGCTTGGCGTGCTTGATTACCCAGGCCAAATTCCCTTTGTTCAACCAAACGCTCCGTCGCGAGCTGACGCACGAATCGCGCGTCAGAGGCACTGGAACCGATACTCGCAACCGGAAGCGTCCGTCCCCATGTATCGTTTTTAGTTGAAGTTTCCATCGGAGCATCGGAACTCTTCGCAAAAAATGCCGTGACCCGTTCCTGTCTCCACAACACCCCAGGTCTGCACGTGGCGAATTCATCACGCGCCGGACTCCACAAAGGCGGGACGTTCAGGGTTAGCAATAAATCGCCGTCGCGAAACGCGTCGCGCAGGGACGCGCGCAACGACTGCGCGGTTAGTCTGGTTTCTTTTTCGTCTTCTTTTTGTTCTTCTCCGGGATTGAACCGTGTACCGCTATAGCCCGAGTCGGCACCTTTGTACCCAGCGTCACCACCCCCCCTGACCACCGGCGAGACGCCCCCTAAGCCGCCTAAACTCCAGCAGTCTTTACTCGCGAACTCGGCATATGAGTTCGTCCCGGCGCCGAAAAGAGCGCTCGCCATGTCGTCATCGGGCAACGGAAACGCGTCCGACCCCAAACCCGCCCACCGCGCTTTCGTGGGAAACGGGAAGTGGCTCCGGGGCGAGTTACGTGGTGACTCTAGGTCTATGACACGTGACTTTTTTATGTGAAGAAGCACGATTTCCAGCGCCGAGCGCGCGCCGGCCACCGGGGCGTTTTTCGAAGTCGTCGGGACGGCGACCACGACTGATATAAGTAAAAGAAAGTGTCAGCCTTGTACTAGTATGGGCAAACAGTGTTGGGAACTTGGGATTTGGGAAATACAACTAAATAGACTACGTACTTGTCGGCGTTCCGGAACTCACCGCGGTTCGTCGTCCCGCGTTCGTGCAGGACGCGCCCACGAAATCTTCACCCAAACAAGGCTCCCTGGCTATGCCGACTACGCACATGACGCACTGGAACCCTAGGGAAACCACCAAACCAGCGGTCGGGTCGGCGCCGCACAGCGCCGCGTCTTCCGCTGAGGCGCCTTTTAAGTGCCAGCATTCTGGAAACGGGCCGGGGTCAAGAAACAACCGTGCGCCGTCGCGACACCGCCCCCCCCCGGTTGTTTCGTCGTCGTCGTGCAGAATCGACACGACACGTATACCGAGCGCCCTGGAAACCGCATCCGCGGTCAATTGTGTCTCCCCAGGGTCGGTACCGACCACCAGCACGGCGGGACACGGGCCCGACCGGCACACGCACTCGTTGTTGGATGAACTCCTGGCGGTTGTGCCAAGACCGCGGCCTCGAAGCACGCGACCGCGACGCGAACACGAGCGCGACGCACCCAGACGCGCCGCCACCGGCACCGTCGCCCACGATGACTCCATCCCGCGAAACCCGGTGGAGCCGGAGCCCCACACGAAGTGCCGTCCCCAACAGAGTCGACGTGGCGCAATCCTTTTTTCCATGCTTTTTGTGATTCTTTTGGCGTTTCACTTTCCAGCTGTCGCCTCGAAACGCTCGCCTTTCGTTTCGTTGGAGCGAACCGGAAGGAAAACCGCAGTCTCGTGGCAGCGCGACGTCCACGCGAGTTGGCGCGGCGCGTGCGACACGCCAACGTGCGTGATGCGCCCAATTGTTTCGCCAGCGAATGCGCTCGCGACGGTCGTGGTGCGATGGCCAGGTATGTGACACCCCGAACCCCGAACGTGATGGCACATTCTCGGAACGTGTGTACTAATCGCTCTTCCAACATTCATTGGGCACTCAAACCGAACTCTCGCAGGCGCCGTGCTCGTGTTTAACGCGTTAGCTGTGGTCGCGATGCTCGTCGCGCTGACAAAACACGACGGGATCGTGTTAGACGCGACGTTACGGCACTACATGGCCCGGGAAACCGCCTCAGGCGCGCGGGACGAGGCGTTGTCACGACTGCACAGCAGGTGCGTGTTTTTGGTATTTCCCAAATCCGAAGACTGTTCACCGCCCCTGCGTGAGTATTTACCGGGCACTACTGGTAAATCTTACCAGTACTGGCAACTCTTACAAATACATCACAAGTGCACTGTTTACTGCCCCTGGACGACTACACTACTAGGAACGTTTACCAGTACTGGCAACTGTTACGAACCCACACTCGCCGACTCACGACTGACACTTTTTTTCCAATCGCAGTTACAGCACCGTCCGGCATCCCCCGAGTTTCACTACTGCCGACCGCGCTTTCCACGATGCCCTGGAACAATCGAGGTTAGGTTCGACCCTCGGTGCTATTCCCATTGCGACGTTACGAGGCTTCCTAACACCGCCGCGAAGCACGCTGGAACGGACTTTCCGCGGCGACGTCGCGGCGGGAATTCTGGGCGACTCCGGCGCCGACGAGCTGCACGTGTTGGCCAAAGTTGCACGAAGCGGAGAGAATTCCTTCGCGAACCAGGGTAACTACTCATACGGTTTCGGTACCGATTTCGAAACTTCGAACGCAAACGAGGGTAACTACTCATACGGTTCCGGTACTGATGTTTTCGATGACCACGCGCTTGTTTCGATGTGCGAGCTGAAACACTTAATAGAGCGCGCGCCAGGGTACACTGATGTGTGTCGCCTGAGAGACGGGTACGACGAGGAGTCGTCACACGAGGGTAACTACTCATACGACGGCACCGAAACTTTCGCCGAAACCGAACTCGCCTTGGTCCAAAAAACGTGTCACCCGACGTGGTCCGTGTTCGACGTCGCCGGCGCGTACGAATCGATCGGTCTCGGGGAGGTACTGCTCGCGGTGTCTAGGTTCGGCAAAGTGCTGCACGAAAAAGAAAACTCCGGCGGGTTCGAACGAGGGCGGGGTATTTGTGGGTTGCAAGCGGCGTCTACCCAACCGGGAAATAAAACTGCACTGAGCAACGAGTCGGAAACAAACACACACGCCGGACACGTTTTGTGCAGAGACAAAACTTTCGCGACGCTGTGCGACCCGGGCGGGTGCTCTTTGGCGATCCGGGACTCGCTACAAACGTGCGTCCTCGGTGGGTTTGTCGAGGCGTGTGCGTTGCTTCAAGTCGTGGAGAAACCGGATATAAGCGTATTATCCGACTTTCATGAAATGGAGACTAACAAAGCACCCGGTTCCAGGTCCGAGTGCGACGCTGCCGAAGCTTTAAAAACGCGCGTCACGAAAAACCTGAACCTGGGCGCGGTCGTGAAGCGGTGGTCGGACGTGGAACACGAAACGGCACGAGAACAGAGAACAGAGAACGTGTCTCTGGAAAACGAAGAACAGGAGAACGTATTTCTCGAAAAAGAAAGCATCCACCACGTCCTGAGTATTCTGTCTCCAAACCCGTTCCAGACGCTCGCCGCGCCGTGGTCGCTTTTGGTGGACGCCCGGTTTTTTGAACCGTTTCAAAAAACGGTTTCAAAAACGGTTTCGCGCTCCGCCCGGCTGGTACGAATTTCCCATTGAACACGTTCCGCCTCCCTGATTGCTGCTCGGTATGGAGTACAGTCGGAACGTACGGACCCCACTCCGTCGGACCCCTTTCCAATCCCGGATATACACATGCCCCGAGAGACTGACACTTTCTTTTTAATCGTGCCAGGTGTTCTTCACGCGCCGGTTCGACGGCGGCGGCGCCAACATCGGGAAATCCCGCGTAACCCCCGCCGTGCGGTGGATCACGGAACGCGTCGGGCCGGGGGTGATTGAGCCGTTTTTAAAAACGGTGGAAACGGTTGTTGAATTCCCAACCCCGGGGATCCGAAGTTTCGCGTTTGAAGGTGACTACACAAAAAACGAAGACTCAAGACGCACCCGCACCACGCAAACCGTCACCGCGAGCTGGGAGCACGCCAAGTCCACGGAGTCGTCGCAGACGGCGGCGCTTTGGCGGGACGTGCGTTGGGCGTTGGGGAGCCTTCTTGTTACCGCGTGCGTGATGTGCGTCCACGCCGGCGACTTCAGGCTGGCGGTTGGCGCCATAGTCGTCGTGTCAGGTACGTATTTCCCAAGCCCAATCCCGCCTCCCTGTTTTACCGAAGCTGGTGACTGTTGTCCATATATCGCGATATACTCGTCCTGCGAAGGGACGTCTTACCTCTGACTGTTTACTCATACACATTACGAAAGACTGACACCTTTTTTTCTCCATACAGCGTCCCTGGTTCCCGCCATGTTCCTGTACGTGTTCGTGTTCCGAATCACCTGGTACGTATTTGGTGGTTAGTATCCTACGCTGTCACCGTGGAGACCCGGGTTCAATTCCCATTGTATTCCCAAATCCTGACACAATGTTTGCCCATACGCGACTGACACTTTGTTTTCTTTATCGTAAAAGGGTCGGGGCGTTGAACTTTTTGGGGTGTTTCGTGATTTTCGCAATCGGCGCGGACGACGCGTTCGTGCTGTTGGAGTTCTGGAGGAAAGCGCCGGAGTACATGGTTCTGGGTGGTGATGCTTCGACGGACCACCAGCGCGTTCCAACGAGTCCTGATTATCATCACTCGCATGTCCCCGGTTCGATCCTGGTGGGCGAAGAATCGGGGATCAGAAGTGATACCGTCGGTCACGCCGCAATCAGTCGCAGCCGCAGCCGCAACACGTCGGACGCGCGAGACGCAAACGTACAACGCATGCGATGGACGCTTGAAAAGTCTGGCTACGCGGTAACAACCACGTCCGTGACCACCGCGCTTGCGTTTCTTGGGAACGTGGGGTCGCCTATTATTCCCATCCGTTTGTTCGGGGTGTACATGGCGGGGCTGGTGGTGAGCAACTACTTGTTGATATGTAGCTCGTTTCCAGCGCTGCTGGTGTTGGCGGAGTTGCGGAAGAAACGGGTGGAGGAAAGAATCAACGACAACGTTCGGAGAGAACGACACGGCGTCGAGGGAAGCGAGAGTACCACGGATGGTGCGGCTGTTTTCCGCGATACTCGTTTTGCGCGTGAAACGAGAAATACGCACACCGCGGCCCCAGAGTCGCCGCGCCCGAGACGCGAGCCGGCCGTGGTCGTGTCGGACAACAGCGACTGCGTCAGCGCTGATACGCCGTCGGCGCCGCCGTTGCTTACGCCGCCGTCGCCAATCACGGGAACGGCGCCTTCTATTCTCGCGCGCCGCCACACGCGCGCAAACGGCAACGTCCCCCCGACGGGTATCAGGCACCGCAGAACGAAGTCCACGGTGACGTTTGGGTTGGGCACCGAGGGGGAGCCGTTTTCGAAAACGGTCGTCGTGGGCCACCCGGTAGCGACGCGTCGGTCGTTGTCCCTGAACCTCGATCAATACGCATCGCCGGATACGTTTGGAGCGTCGTGTGGGAATACGGAACATCGGCGGAATGAATCATTCCGCGCGCAAAGTTTTGGGTACCCGCAGGGCGACTTGGTGTTGACGGTCCAGTCGGACGACGACTTCGACGACTTCGGTACTCCGCGATCTGAGTTCCGGGCGTTATCTTTCGAAGGTGGCGATACGCACCACCCCGACGTACGTTTCGAGGGTCAATCCAGTCATCAATCGAGGGTCAATCACGAATCGATCGACGCTATTCTCGACCCCGACGACGGCACCGCGATGTTCTGGCGCGCGTACGGATTCGGGAAAGATCTCGAGTCGTGGGTGAAGCGATGCACAATCGGCGTGGACGGTTGTTTGACCCGCTTCGTGGAATTCACCACCTCGCGTTTCGGCGCGCGGTGCGTCGTACTGATTGCTTTTGTGTTTGTGATCCTCTCAATATCAGTCGCGCGAAACGCGGCGCCCCCGAAATTCGCCACAACCACCAAGGCGTCTTTCGTAGAGTCGCGCAATTCGAAAACGTTCCGGTTGGAGCAGGGGAAGGTACGTATTGCGCGGCTCCCAAATCCAGGCACACAGTCCTAAACCCTAAACCCTAGCTCGGCCCGATTACCCCCTTCCCTGTTTGCTCATACGCGTCAAGAAAGAAGACGTTTGACCTTTTCTTTTACAAAAACAGTTTCCCTTCGCGCGCGTCACCGGCGCGAACCGCGTGACCTTCGTGTTCGGCGTCGCGGATTCCGGGGCGAGGTTCGATTCCGCGCGGAAGGACGACGACTCTTCCGGGTTCCAAGCGCGGGAGGAATCGCGAAACGGCCTTCTTTCCTCCATAAAGAAAACCGTAGAACCCGTGATACAACCTTTCGCGGAGATTTTCGAAAACGGTCTTTCGCAGCCGGACCTCGCTGTGGGCGGCGGCGCGAACACCGCGGCGGCGCCCGAGTTCGACACCTTAGCCGACCTCGCGTCGCCAGAAACCCAAGTGTGGATGTTACACTTCTGTGTCAAGCTGCGATTGATGCTGGGGCACCGGGTACAGAGTATAACCTGTTTCCACGAGTTAATAGACGCCCGGGTCCGGGCGATGAGCGGCGGGGCGAAAAAGTTGCCGCTTGCGAGGGGCGAGTTTTTATCCGCCGCGAAGGAATCGAACCAGAACTTCGACGTCGGCGCGCGGTGGTGGAGAGATGATCCGTCGTGGGACGGCGAGTCGCCAATCGCGAGCGTGGAGGTTTCGGTTACCACGAACACCACGGTTTCGTCGTTCACGAAGGTAAGTATTGGCCTTTCCCAAATCCAATGACTGTTTGCCCATACAAGACTGACACTTTCTTTTATTTATCTCAGAAGACGGATTTAAACGCCGAGCGCGTGTTCTGGAGGGATTTTTTTTCAAACGCGATGGAAACCGCCCCCCGCCGAATTCAAAACTCAGCCTTCGTCACCTCCCGGACCTGGGCGTTGATCGATACGGAGAGTGCGCTTACGAACAGCGCTTGGTACGGCTTAGTGACCAGTCTGGTGTGTTCGTGTGTGGTGGTGTTAATCGCGTCTGGAGGGAGTTGGCGGTTAGCCGCGTTAGCCTCGGGGAGCGTCGGAACGGTCGCGGTGTCCTTCGTCGCGTTCCTCGTCAGCGCCGGCTGGACCGTGGGTATCGAGGAAAGCGTGTGCATCACCGTGCTGGTGGGTTTGAGTCTGGACTACGTGCTGCACGTTGCCGGGGCGTTCGTAAAGGCTCCAGCGCTTGGGTTGGGTAGGTTGGACAACACGCAAAGAGCCAGGTGGGCGTTGCGAAGCACGGGCAAAAGCGTGTTCATGGGTAAGCGCCTATCCCAATCACCACATTCCGCCTCCCTGATATTTGCTCTGTATGGAGTACAGTCGGAAAGTACGGACCCCACTCCGTCGGACCCCTTTCCAATCCCGGATATACACATGGCCCGAGAGACTGACACTTTCGGCTTTTATCGTACAAGGCGCCAGCACCACCGTCGCGGCGGCGTCTTTTTTGGTGTTCAAATGCGACGCGGATTTCTTTCAAACCTTCGGGGCGTTCGTGTTGTGGACCACCACGGTTTCTTCCGTGGTAGCCACCACGGTGTTCCCGGCGAGCGTAGCGCTGTGGGGGGCACATGGGTGACTGATGGGGTATTGGGGACAGGGACAGCTGGAGTACCTTCCGCGGGTAGTAGTTGTGGTGCCTGACGAAAAAATAATAAATAAAGATGACAGCCAGACAGCTGCACTGCTCCAACAACTTGCCTCATCATTACAATCTCGTCCTCGTCTTCCCTCCACAACCGGACCCGCACATGAACGCGCTTTTGAACTTGCCTTCCCGCGGCGGGTCGTTCACACGCGTGGTCGGTGCGTTTGAATCGGTTCGCTCGCCGCGAGTTCCCGGTACGTCCCAGTACGTCACTGAAGCGGACGATCCCGACCCCGACACCGGCGTGTACGAACAAGACCTCCCGAACGTGCGGTACGACAACTGTGGGAACTTGCGTGAGTACGTGTGCGACCACAACGTCAACCCTCCCGCGCACCAGCACATCACCACGGACAAAACCAACGTGCTGATACGCCAATTCGCTTCAAAGAAAAGCAAGGACGCGCTCGCGGGCCGGGGGTCGAACCAGCCCGGGTGCGCCACCTCGGGAGGATCGCATCTAGATTTAAAAAAAGAAAAAGGCCCTCCTGGGTTTGAAAAGAACGAACCCCGCCGCGAACGACAACCTTTGGAACACCCGAGGCCTTCCAGCTCTGGGCTGGAACGGGCTATCAAAAAACCCACACTGGCAGCCCGTATCGGGGTTGGGGCTGGGGTGGTTAACCGGCCGGTTGGGGGGACGCACACAGCGGTCCCGGGTTCAAATCCGGGCGAGCGCGGCGACGATTCGGGCTTGGATTCTTTCTCCGTCCACGAGCTGAAACAGTTTTTGAAAAGCAAAGGCGTGACCGGCGCGGTTTTGCAGTTAGCGGGGAGGAATCAACTGCTAGCGCAATCGAAGGCGTTGCGTGCGGCGGCAGGCGCGCGGGGGCAAGTGCTTGGTGGTGACCCTGGTGTTGCTCGCGGCGGTTCGATTCTGGGGAGGTGAGCGTTTCTTTTTTTTCGATGTCGGGGACTACCGACGCAATCGCCTTCGCGGTTGGCGCCGAGGCGTTCGCGCGGCGTTGGGCGATTTGCCGTTCGGGAAACGGCGGCTTGAACAACGAAAACAGTGTCGCCGCACGCTGGGTCCGCGAACCCTGCGAGCGAACACGCGCGTGTGTCGCACCCGGGTACCTGGTTTTCACCGGGATAGTCGTGGAGTGTCCAGCCGAACCGCACGAGACAGAAAGCAACGACGACATCTCCGAAGACGAAGCGTCTCAAGATGACATCTCCGAAGACGAAGCGTGCTTACCTCCGCGAGGCCCTTTACCTGGCAACCGGAACCGTGACGCAATTATTCTGGAGTACCACGTGGTGTTCAGTGCGTCGTACATGGTGCCTGTGCTTTTAGTGCGAGGCCGGTACACGGCGGCGCCGATGAAGACGCTGGGGTTTGGCGAACTCGTTGAAACGCTGTCGACGGTGTCCACAATCAGCGCCGCGGAAAAAAAAAGCACGACTGAATCACCTGGAGAAACCGTCGTTTCCTTGTTCGCGCCGTGGGAACACCCGCACGGCAAAAAAGGAACGGGCGGGTCGCCAGGCAACACGACCGGGTGCTGGGTCGGCGCGCACCCTTGCGAAACCGGGCACGTCATGGGTCTTCTTTTTTCGGGCGGCGGCGAGAGTGATTCGGGAAAAGAAACGAAAAATTACGACAAAAAAACGTCTCCGCTTGCGTACGTCACCGCGTGGTTCCGCTTCGCTTCGCGCGCCGTGCCCGGGCTTAGGATGCGAGGGGACGGCAGGGTGTGTGTTTAGAACACAACCGACTATGTGATGTGTGTACAACAACTAATTACTAATACCTGCCTACCTACTTATACGTACCTTCCTTTTCGGTTTTACCGCGTCATTCTGCTCAGTCTCGGCGACGACGCGTTTTCCGAGTTGCTCTCCGCGAACGCTTTCCGAGGCGACGAAAACTCGGCGTCCACCGCGCCGAGGGTTTCCCCTCGGTCCAGAATTGCGTCGATTTCCCCTGGGTCCAGGTTGGGTTCTTTTCGGAACAACACGGACGCGTACTCGAGCTCGTGACTCGTGTTACCGGTGTCTACATTCGTCAGCTCCTTGCAGAGCGCCGTTTTCAGGGAAAGTTCGTCTTTGTGAAGACGCCACAAATCCTGCAGCCCCGCCACGGCTTCCGCGGGGCTCGAAATCGGCCCCAAACGCACTGCACCAGCGTTCGCGGGTTTCGAGAAGGTTATCAAGGCCAGCGCGTCTTTCGCGATCTTTTCAAGGGCCACGCAAAGGGTGTCGAACAGCACCAGCTCTTGGCAAAGGGACTCCAAAACCCGGTGCAACGCCTCCGCCTGTGCCACCCGTGTTTGTTCCGGCAGGCCAGAAAACTCACCCGCCAGCGCGCCGAAGTTCGCGGCATCCTCCAACAAAGGCAAACGCGAGATGATGCTCACCGCGGACGCGAACAACGCGCCCGCGCGACTTTGCGTCGCGCCCCACCGATCACAAGTGGCCTTGGCCTTGGCGTACAGCGCCTTGAACTTCTGGCGGTCCGCCATCCCCCCGTACGGGGAGGACGTGCGAGCGCGAGTGGAACAAAGCAGATTTATTGGGCTGGCCAGGCCGCCGACTGCCGAAATACGGTAATAAAAATTCCCAAAAAAGAAAGCGCGTTCCCGAATCGACACACGCGACACTTTGGTGCCTCGCGCGCGGTCCCGATGTGGGACAGCGACCCGTCCGTCGATGCGTTCGTACCCCCGCCGAATTCACGGCTTCCCGTTGAGCTTCGTTCGCGGACGCCACACGAGTTGTTCCCGCATCGCGACGTCGACCCAAGCGGGAGCTCCACGTTCGTGAGACGGGGAAGGCACGTCCCCGCCAGAGATGGCAGCGAAACTCCCGAAATGAGGCGGCTTCGCGTGCGTGTGGCGCAGCTGGAACCCACGCTTGATCAAACGAAACGCGAGTTACGTCTGTGCGACCGCGCGCGACGCACCGCGGAGGCGGAGACGGGGCGCGCCACGGCGCGTGTCGCGGTCTTGACACGCGCCGAGCAGCACAACGCCCTCATTCGGCAGCAAAACGAAACGGTTCTTGCCTCTGCCAGACACGAAAACGCGGATCTCGTTCGGGGCGTGGCGAGACTAACCGCGCAGCGCGACTTGTTGACAACCCAACTGGTCAGCGTCGCAAGCGAGTTGCGCGACGCGAAACTCGAGTCCGAAAAGTGGAAGCAAGAGTTGGCGGAGGCAGTGGCAAAGGCTGAGGCGCTTGTTAAAACCTCCCGCCACGTTTCAACCAGCACGTTTTTTCTAGAGGAAAGTTTCGCTAAAAAACAGCTGGAAAACGAAAAACGCGCGGAACGAAAAGGGTTCGAGAAAGGGAACAGCGCGGGGTACGCCGAGTGTTGCAACGAGTTCAAGGCGAAGGAGTTGTTGGACGTTGCCAACGCGAGCGCTTCTGCCGGACGCGCCAGTAGCGCTGAAAACCAGGTCGCTCGGCTTACCAAAAAAATGGACGCGTTCACGGCCGCGTTGGCCGAGGCACGGTCGCGGGAAAAGGCGACGAAACGGTTGCTTGATTTCACGACAAAAAAATACACGGAAGAAAAGGAAGGGTTGTTGTCCGCGTTGTTTGGCGCGGAAACGCGCGAACGCGTGTTTCGCGACCGGCTGGAGGAAATCGCGGTGTCAAAAGGAGGGGGACCAGCAACCGTTGCGACACGAACGGCAACGGCAAGAAGCGTTTCGAGGGTCACGAAAACAACTTTACAGAGTTCGACAAACCCTTTGGTGAGGGAAGAAAAGAAACATTTGTCGAACCGTTTTGAAAAAAAGGAGTCACGCAAAAAACGCGAACAAGCGCTCGCGCTAAACGACGCGGCGCCTTTTGAGACTGTTTGCCCATACGAGCGTTTCAACGAGCGCAATTGGCTTCCCGAAGTACGCGCGCCGCCCGTGTTTCTGGCAGTCGGCGGGTAATGGGTATTATCGGGGGAGTACCGATGCGTTCAGGGTTATCTTCTGGTCGGTCGGATGGTTGCAGGTTTAACTCGACAGAATGTTTTCGCGTGACGCGTGCTGCGCTTTTGCGAAAAAATGAGAATCCTGCAAGTCACCTGCCCTTACACCGCTCGCGCTGGAGTAGCAGCGTGAGCTAGTAGATCGGATTATGAATAAAACTCAAGACCTTGCCTACAAACCCCTCACACTCAAAAGTTAATCGTTGCCTCTTCGTCGTCGTCATCCGACGACGCTTCGTGCGTCCACTCCACGACTTTCGAGGGGCGAGCATCGCCTCCGCCTCTGCGGCGCGGCGGGAACGTGTCTTCTGATGAGTTGTTTGTGGCGGTTGATGATGCGTTGGATTTGGCGAACAAAGCGGCGCCGATGGAGCCTCTTCGCGTTTGCGTTTTCCGCGACCCACCTGTTGGTCGCGGCGGGTACGTATCCGCGGACTCGCCGCCAACCGTTGGCGGCGAGTCGTCCTTGTTCGCCGATTGCCGACGGAACAACCCGCCCATGCTCGGCCTCGGGCTCGTTACGTTCGCTCTCCGCGCGCTTTGCGTGGCACTCGCGCCAGGCCCAAAAGCCCGGTCCGCCAAAAAACTCCCCGCCATGGAAGCCGCTTCCTGCGCGATCGCCTTGCCCCGCGCGTCCAGGCTGTTTTGGGGGTGTCAGAAAAGGGTCAGTCTTGAGTCGGCGAGTGTGGGTGTACTTCGTAATGTGTATGAGTAAACAGTCAGAGTAATCGGGCCGAACAGTGCACTTGTGGAAATGTATGTAGCAGTTGCCATTACTGGTAAATGTTACGGAACGCGGTGCACTCAAAGAGGGGCAGGTAAACAGGGAGGCGGGATTTGGGAAAAACGCCCCACCAAACGCACCTGCCCCGTCTCGGCGCGAAGATGTCCCGCTTCAGGTTTCGTGACAAAATTCGCGCGGTGGTGCGGTCCAGGGACGACGCGTAGTTGTCCCGCCCTTCGCTGTCTCGGAGCGCGCCGAGGGGCCCGTCGTACGAAACCCCCTCGCCCAGGGAAATCAAATCCCCGCCGCTGCTGTGCCGGCTGAAGTCCTCCGTGGAGCCGAAGTTCGGGTCGCCGTTCCTGAGGTTGCGTTGCGAAAAGTGGTTAACGTCGTGTCCAATCGCGATGTATTGGACGATGTATGGACAACAGTCACCGGCCATCGGTCTGAACAGTCACAGGCGCGTTAGAGATAAAACAGCGTGTCCCCGGATTTGGGAAAGGACCAAACACGTACCGCGTAAGCGACCCCGCTGGGCCGGCGCCGTGCCTGCTCGCTTTGTTCCCGTCCCGCGCTTCGGAAAGGAACCGGGAGAACTCGCGTTGCGCTGCGTTTTCGTCGCCGCCGCACTCCTTGGCTCTTTGGTTGGCTAAATTCAAGGAACCCACGTTTACGCTGATCCGCCGGCGTTCCTTGTGGTCGGTAACGCGACTCAACTCAAGCGGGTTCGCCCCGAACTTGCCCCAGCCCGAGCCTTCCAGGCCGGGGAGGTAGGAGGTGGTTTTCGGAGGTGAGCTTATGCCAGAAGTAACGCCTCCCCGGAAGCTACCGGACCCGACGCCGTGCTCGAGGCGGCTTTCTCCGCCGCCAAAACCGCCGCTGCCGAAAACGGCCGACGACTCGTTCGGGCGGAAAAGAGGCACGCGCAAAATAGTAGCCACCTCGTTGACGATCATGGGTGAACCACCGGGGGGCGGGTGCTCGCCGCCGCCGTTCGCACCGAGAGACCCAGATCCGTGTCGCTGCAGTACTCCCGACATGTCGTTCGACCGTGTGCCAACTAAACCCTTCTCAGGCGTCACGACAACCGCGCCGTCGGAACTCATCCCCATCCTCGCCGCCAGTTTACCAAACGCCGCGAACCGGTCGGGGTTCTGTGAGGGTAAATAAAAGGGTCAGTCCCGAGTCTGGAGTGTGGGTTCTTGTAAACTGACACAGTACTCTAGTACTGTGTCAATTTACCAGTACTGTGTCGATTGACCTCAGTCCTGGTAAGTGTTACGAAGTCACGTGACTACCGTCATACGCACCTGTTCCGCGAACGCGAGGGAGTTGTCGGTGGCTGGTACCAGGACGCAGGGTCCGACTAAAACCCCCGTGCTGTCGTCGTACACCTCGCCTGCGAGCAGAACCACGAGTTCGGTCGGTGGGTTGTTTTTCGGGTCCTGTCGGGACGGAAACGGCGACCCTATGACGGTCGCCCCCACGCGTTTCACCGAAATTTTCGATTTAGAAACAGCCGTCCGCACCGCCCTTGCGGGAACCCGTGCAGACGCCAAGTCCTCCCGCAAACACGTCGCCGCGAGCAACCCGAACGCACACCGCCACAGCGCATCGGAGGTGCCGTTGGAGGGCAGGGTCTGTAATTGCGTTTGCGTTTCGTTTTTGCCAAAAGACGCGTCGCCGTCCGGAAAAGAAACACCCTTCATTTGGCCGTCCATGGACCCGCGGCGGCGCTCGGCACCGCCGGCGCTGAGATGAATAACCGAAAGTGTCAGTCGTGTATTGGGCGATGTATGGACAAACAGTCACCAGCTGAGAGATAAAATAGTGTGTCAGGATTTGGGAAACGCGCAACACGTACCTCATCGAGCCACCACCGTTCGCGTTCATCATCGCGGTTACCAAGTCCGGAGGTAACACGAACGCGGTGACCGTGGAGACGGCGCGCATTTTGAACCGCGCCGCGTTCGGGGTGAGCAAATCAGCCGCGCCTGCGATTGTAAAAAAATGTCAGTCGTGTATGGGCATTCAGGGAGGCAGAATGTGATGATTGGGAAAGGCCCTTACCTATTGCCCATCCGTACGAGGTGGAGGAGGCGCCGACTCGCAGCGGCGCCGCGCTCCCGCCACCCCCGCCCTCGCCGATAGGTTTACTCCACTCCACATCAACCACCCCCCGGGCTAACACCAACAAACCGCCGTTCGGGGCCAGGGAATTAGGGTCCACAACGTCACCCGGGAACCGCTTGACTAACATGGAAGGCGCGTCTCGTGTAAGGCGTTCCACCAAAAACGGGTCCCTGACGCGCGCTGGGTGCGTAGGGTCCAACAAAGGCGACATGCGCATTAAATCCCGCGGGTCCCTGGTGACGGGCTCGGGCGGGTCTGTGTTTGTGTACGAAACGGGTCAGTCTTGTATGGGCATGTGTACTACGTAATTACTTGTACGGGCGGACAATCGGCAAACAGCGTGCGGCGGATTTGGGAAACGCCGTAGTCGTACCTAACCGTAGTCGTCGCTGTGCTCTAGCCACCCCAGCAAGCAACTCAGCGGCTTCCGCTTCGGTTAACAACCCACTCTGAACATAACCCCGCGCGCTTCGCTCCGCGGTGGCGAGCAACCTTCGCGCGGTTTCTTCGCTTTTCACCGCCGCCGCCAACTCCGGCTCGTTCGTCCGCGCCGCCCTTAAGTAGCTCTTTGCCGCGTCCGCGCACCGCTCCGCTTCCAGGCGTACGCGTTGCGCCGCGACCCGCGCGGGGTCTCGTTGCGCGCCGGCTGTTTTTGTAAAAAAGAAAAGTGGTTAACGTCGTGTCCCATCGCGATGTATGGACAACAGTCACAGGCGCGTTAGAGGTAAAACAGTGTGTTCCCCGGATTTGGGAAAATAAATTAACCTTACCTTCTTTCTCGTCGTCGCTGTCGTAGAGCAACGAAACGTCGTTGATGTCAACCTTGTCCGCGGCTTTTTTTTGTTTGATTTCCTTGATTTCCCGGGCGATTTCCTTGCCCCCGAACTTCTCTTCGCAGTGCGTTTCGTTTTCGTCCAGGTGGCCGAAAATCGCGTGGTTGGCTTCCCGTCGGGCGTCGTGGAAAAGCGCGGCGGCGACGAGCGCGCGCCGCCGCGACCCCCCCGCGCCGACCGCGCCGCTGTGCAGCACCCACTGCCTGGTCCACTTCACGGTTTCCCGTAGCGGGCCGGGCAGGGACCGGTACAGACGTTTCCAAAGCGAGCTCCCTTTTTGCGCCTTGCCGAGGACGCGGTGTTTCAGCGCCTCCCAATCACAAAGGGGCTCGTCCAAGGTATCCAGGGCGATATCGGCGCACTCCTGTGGAAAATAAAATAAAAAGTGGTTAACGCCTTGTATGGGCAAACAGGGAGGCGGATTTGGGAAACGCGCAACACGTACCACCAACGTCTCCACAACCTCTTTCGTCGCTCGGCCTTCCTCCAAGGACTCCCAATAAAGAACCTTGGTGTGCGCCAAGAAACGCCCGCGCACGTCCCGGCTCCAAACCCTCACCAACTCATCGAAGTCCCGGCGCACCGCGATTGACACGGCCAGTCCCAAGTCAGCGGGCGCGCCGCCGACTTCGCCGAGCGCGTTTTTCGTAGACTGGCTGGGCAGTAAAGCGGGGGCGCCGCTTAGGTGGCGTACAGGCGCACCTGCAAGACTCGCACTTGCCGCACTTGGACCCACACTCGTTGCAGTGTCACTACTGTCGTTCTCTTGAATGGCACCTAGGTCGTTGATGTTTTCAACTATTGAAGCGTGTTTCTCCGCCGCCTCCGCGAACGCCGCGAGGTTTACCATGGACGAGTTCGGCGTGAGGAATCCGCCCGACCCGAGGGATATTTCCTGGCTCGTCTGTCGGCGGTGCCTTGACAGGGGTAACGAGGTGAAGGGTAGTTCCGAAATCCCGTTCGGAATACCACCCAAGCCAGCACGCGCGTCGTCAAGAGAAAGATCCACGGAATCGAGGATGTTCAAATCGGACCCCGCCGAGCTTCCGGTTTCGTGTCGCCGCATGCCGTCGTGTTTCTCGGGAGGCTTCAAGCCGGCGCCGGTGCCGCCGCCGGAGGTACCTCCGGTTGCGCCGACTCCAACTCCGTGTGCGGTACCCGGAAAACACCAAGCACACCAACCCCGCACGCAGTCCGAACACGAGGTTAGGCACGGCGCGCACTTGCTGTTGATTTGAGTAAACTTCGCCGCGGCGACGGACAGGCGCCCGGCGAACTTATCGGAGCGCGTCTCGTCTTGCTCGTCCAGAAACGGCACCAGCTCCTGATTTCAAAAAAAGAAAAAGGTCAGTCTCTTCCGTCTTGAGTACGTGGGTGTGTTGTATGGGGGATTGGGGTCCGGGTAATCGGGCCGTACAGTGCACTTGTGCTGTGTGTAGTGCACTTCCTTTTGATGACGGCCGTGGACGTCACAGAGGTGCGGTGAACGGCGGCCGTTGGATTTGGGAAACGCCCTCGGCCGCGTACCTGTACCACCCTGAAATCCGCGGTGCCCATCACGTCGTCGTGCGTGGTGAGGTGCTCGTGGTACACGGCCATGCACTGCCGTCTGATGTGCCTTCTTGCTTTGTCCACGGCGACTTGCACGGAAACGTCGGGTCGCGTTAAACCGAGCGCCCGCAGCAGCGCGCCGGTGGTGGTGCCGTTCACCGCCAGCGTAAGCACCACCACCACCTTTGAGTTTTGCCAGAAAAGTGTCAGTATTGTATGGTCAAACAGGGAGGCGGGATTCGGGAAATGCAATACGTACCCCCGTGCACAGCAAAGAAATGGGCCCCACCTTCTCGTCGCTGTACTCGCTGGTGCTTTCATTGACGACCAGCGCCAGCGCCAGCCCGACGGCTCCTCGCAAGCCTCCCCACCAACAAACCGTGGCGTCCGCTAATGTCAAGCCGTACCCTCGCCTTTTTAAAATCGGGTACAAAAACGCAATCACCGCCGCCCGCGCGAACAGCACTTCGAAGTACACTAAAAACCCGTACCCCAAATCCGACGCGGTCAAAGTCCCCGCAAGCGTGGATTCGTTTGTCGTTTTCGCGATGATCACCCCGGTCAAAATAAACAAAACCGTGTTCGCCACGAACGTGAGCATTTCCCAAAAGTGGTGCAGCGAGTGTTCGGTTTCGCCCTGAGTGTAAAAGCCGAAAGTGTCAGTCTCGTATGGGCAATCAGTCAGTGGAATGTGGTGGGTGGGAAATACGTACCGTGAAGAAACCCCGGCCAAACGCGCCGATCGCGACGCCCAGCACTACCACCGCTAACACCCCCGAGGACTCCGCTTCAAACTCGGCTACTAGGAAACAAAGGTAGCACGCGAAGAGGGTGACGCTTATTTGCACCACGTGGTCCCCCGCCACCGCGCCCAAACCGAGCCACGTGTGGCACCCGATCGCCACGCCAACGCCGACCAACACGCTCCCCGTGGGAACCCAGAGGAAAAACAAAACAACCTCGCTCGCGGTTTTCGTGGCGCCCTTGGCGATTTCGTTGAGCAGCGAAAACACCACGATCGCGGTACCGTCGTTGACCAGTGATTCGCCCTCGATGATGTGCCCCAACCGTTTCGAAGCGCCTACTTCCTTTAAAAGCGCCACCACGGCGACTGCGCGGTTGTTTTTCGGAAACGGGGTTAACGTCTTGAGTCTATGGGTGTACTTCGTTATGTGTATGAGCAAACAGTCAGAGCAATCGGGCCGAACAGTCAACAGCTTCGGTAAAACAGCGCACATGGGATTTGGGAAGCCCGCCCCGGCACGTACCCGGATCGGTGGCGCTTAAAATCGACCCCAGCATCAAACTACTGCCCCATCCCCAGTCGTACGGAAGGGTAACTTTCAGCAAACTCCCGACCAAAACGGTGCCCATCAGCACCCCCGGGCCCGCGAGCCAAAGCACCTGGGTGGCGCACCGTCTGAAGGTGTGCCACTCCAGGGAGAACGCGGACTCGAACACGAGGGCGGGGAGAAACACCGCGAGCATGGTGTGCGGGCCTGTGATTGGTACCGAAAAGTGGTTAACGTCTTGTGAGTCTCGAATTTGGGTTTGTGCGCCGAGGTAACAGTTACTACAGTAACAGTATCACCAGTACTGTGTCAATTTACCACAGGGCCCGCCAGGAAACGTTACCCGTAGTGCACTTCCTTTGGATGACCGCGGTGGACGTGGTCCAGGGGCGGTAAACAGTCACGCACTGGGCGGCGGTAAACCGTCCTCGGATTTGGGAAAGCCCCAACACGTACCTATCTCCACCCAAATGTCCAAGCTCTTCCCTAACGCCCCGAGGTCGACGTAGGAATGAAGGAACCCAAGGAGAAGCCCTAGGAACAACAGCGCGACGGTGTACGGCAACCGGCTGTGTCGCGTCGCGCCTCGCGCGAGCGCACCGAGCACCAGGCTGACGAACAGGAAGTACAACGCGTAGTACCCGATGTCTTTTGTGTGCCCGCCTTCTGACGACGCGTGAGATTCAGCCCCGACATCGACGGCGGCCGTCGCGTTCGCGGTGCCCGTCGCCATCACCTCAGGTCACGTTACGTTGGGGGACCCGGACGCGAACCAAACTTGCAATGGCGCTGAGACGCGCGGCTTCGCGTAACGACAAAGCCGGTCAGCCAGACGTGCGGTCAAGACTGTCCAAGCCCGGACCGTTGCAGCAACAACTTTACCTCTCCGTATCCTGGACGCGTCGTCCGAGGACGATTGATGAGGTGTGCCCACTACCGTGGTACCGAGTATTGAAATAAAGTGCCCACTGCCACGCCTGCCTGTCTTGACCAGGGCGCCGACTCCCAATGAAACACACCGCGCAACGCGCGCGTCGTGCCGTCCCAGCACCCGCTCGGAATCGACCCGTGCGTCGTGCCGGTGCCGGGATGGCCGCGGTGTGTTCCCGCCGCGCGATGGTTCGTCTCGTCAGTGGCGGCGTGACGCGACGTCAAGGGGTCGGCGTCGTGCACCAACCGACGTGTTTTGTCACCAGATTGAACATAAACAACCCATTCGCGTTCGCGAAACCCTTCCGCTCTGCGTCATCCAACGGCCCTCCACCGCCTACTCGTTTGTTCTGCGTCGTGGGCAGCGGCCCCGCGGGGATGTACACGGTTGACCGGCTTTTGAAGCACTACGGCCCCAACGGCGTGCGGGTGGATTTGCTTGACAAATCCCCGGTGCCGTTCGGGCTCGTACGAGCCGGCGTGGCCCCCGATCACCAAAGCACGAAACTCGTGCAGAACCGGTTCGACGAAATCTTGCGCGACGCGCGGGTGTCTTTTCTGGGCAACGTCCGGCTCGGCAGCGACGTTTTTCTTGACGAACTCACCCCGCGGTACCACGCCACGGTGCTGTGCTACGGCGCGGATGGAGACACTAAAGTACGTATTCGCAAATCCTGACACACGGTTTGCTCATCGGCACAAGACTGACACGTGCTTTTTACAATCAGTTACAAATCCCGGGGGAAGACACTTTAGCCGGCGTGTTTTCCGCGCGCCGGTTCGTGGGGTGGGTAAACGGCGACCCGGAGATAGTGGGGGATACTACGTTCACGAAAGAAGTGCACAAAAGCCTGACGAGTTACAGCGACCGAAATACGTGCGTCATTTTCGGCCTCGGCAACGTCGCGGTGGACTGCGCGCGAATTCTGTTACGGTCGGTTGAGGAGTTGTCTGCGACGGACATCGCGCGAAGCGCTTTGGAAACTTTAAAACAATCCAACGTCCGAAAGGTTTTGTTAATAGGACGAAGAGGTATGGCGCAGGCTGCGTTTTCGCCGAAAGAGCTGAGGGAGCTGTTACAGCTACCGGATGTCAAGGTAACCGTGTTTGACGATGCGCTGCAGGCGGAAGATGAGGAGGATTTAGTTACCTCGCGACCGAGACGCAGAGCGGTTGAAGCTATCCGGAAAGCAGTCGATGTTGGTACTGATGGAGATAACAAAAACTTGAAGGAATTACAAATCAAATTCCTCCGCTCGCCCGTCGCACTTCACGGCTCGCCCGGCGGGGACGACGGCCGGAGCGTTCGCACGGCGGTTCGGTCGGTCACGCTTGAGGTGAATCAGTTGGTTGGGAAGTCTGGTAATAGAAAAGCCACCGGGACCGGTGCGACCGAAACGGTCGACAAAATCGCCGTGGCGCTGCGAAGCGTCGGGTACAAAAGCACGAGCGGTTGTGTAAATGAAAGCGAAAGCGACGCCGTCTCCAACATCAACGGGTACACCCGAACACTCGTACCGTTCGACGCCGAAAAAGGAATCGTGCCTAACTCGTTGGGGCGGGTACAGCAGGTGGTCAGCGCGGGCATGGGGGGGGGGGCGTGGTTTGTACCCGGGGTGTACGTCTGTGGGTGGCTGAAACGCGGCCCCAAAGGCATCATCGGCGATAACTTGGTCTGCGCAACGGAAACGGTTGTTTCGCTTGTGCAGGATGACGAAAAAGGAAAGCTGCGCCGCCCGGATTACCGGTTCCGAAACAAAGGTATCTTGCCGAGTTTGTTGAGCAAGGGCGTGGAGGTGGTGGACGTTGAGGGGTGGCACAAAATCGACTTACTGGAGCGACAAAGGGGGGCGGCGGTTGGTAAGCCGCGGGAGAAGATCGTCGCCAAGCGTGAAATGCTACAGGTTGCGCGAGGAGAATGAAGCGTAGGTAACTAACTTTATGCGAGGATATATATCCAAACGTATTGTGATGAAAAAGCAAACACCAAGAGCGCGTTGAGACAGCGAAGACACACAACACCTCCTCCACTCCCAACCCTCACACAGGTGGACAACAGCGGTGAAAGAATACAGTTTTCTTTCCCAACCCCTACCGCCCGGCAGTGGATAGCCGGGAAATTGCGCTAGGATAAACAACAGAGAGTAGAAGTGACTTACTCGAAATACTGAGTCAGGTACCAAACTCAAACTGTTTAAAGGCTAGGATCTAGCCGCACTAGTTAGCTCGATGTTCGAAAGAAAAAATACATCCAAACGTATTTATGAGGATTTTCATCAGTGTGGGAACCATGGTTGAATCCAGAATACCACGCAGTCCAACGCACTAACACAAAGAACCCTACTCTTTCTTGGCGACGTGTCTTCGTCCGTCACCTCGTCCTCCGCGTCCTCGGCCACCGCCGCGTCCGTCTCTTCCCCCGCCCGACCCACCGCGTCCGCCTCTTTCCCCAGACTTTTTACTCCCACGACGACCGTCGTCGTCTTCGTCTCTATCCTCCGCGCTTTTCCGCGCCGTGGCGTACACGACTTTCATTCCCCGGCCTAACAGATCAAAACCGCTTAACGCCACCGCTTTTTCCAGTCCCGCGTCGGCCACAAATTCCACGTGCGCGAACCCTTTGAAGTGTTGCGTTTCCCTGTCCTTGCCCATGCGGATTTCTGTAATTTCGCCGCACGCGTCGAAAACGTTTCGCAACACCTCCTCCGTGACGTCCCAGTTCAGGTTACAAACAAACGCGATTTTCTGGCCATCAGTTTTTTTGACTTCCTCCTCGAACACAGGCTTGGTTTTGGTAGCGTCACCATCACCCCCAGCACCTCCTTCCCGATCTTTCGGCGCGTATTTCTTCACCACCAGGAACTTCCCGTCCCACTCCTCGCCGTTCCACGCCAGGGCTTTTTTAGCGGACTCGCGCGTCACGAACGTCAACACCGCGATCCCGCGGAACCGGCCTGAATCGGGAAACGTAAAACACTCCATGGTTTCAACAAGCATGTCCTCCGTCTCAAACGCAACCCGAATCTCGTGTTCGGTTTTGTAAAAAGGAACCCCCCCCAGGTACACCTGGCGCTTACGAAGCTGCGCCGCGGTCGCTTTTTCGTCGTCCGGGTCGGTGGTACCTGAATCGTGTGTGTTTGTGTTACCTAACGCGTTCGCGTCGTCGTCGTCTGAATCTTCAGTTTTTTTTTCAGTTTTTTTTTCGTCGGCGTCCTCGTCGTCGTTGCTCGACTCCTCCGCGTTCGGGTCGAACCGCTCCACGGCGCCGAACTCGAACGATTCCGGAGGTTTTCTTGGTTCTACGGTTTCTGTTGCAGTGGTGGGATTTTCAGTAGTCACAGTGTTCATCGCGCCTTTCGTTTCCGTCGCGCCGGTATTCGTTTCCGTCCCCGTCTCATCCGCAACCGCGTCGTCGTCGCGTTTCCGTTTCTCCTTTCGCTCCTTTCTGATTTCCTTCCCCGACTTCCGAAGACTCGTCGCGTCGTGGTCCTCGCCGCCTTTGTCCGCCCTTGCGACGCAGCATACGTCGCACGCGGACTTTGCCTTACGCAGCTGCGGCGGCGAGAACGACCCGAGGGGAAGGGTCTGGCGAGGGAGTGGGGAGGATTCGGAGGAGGTCAGAGGATGGTAAAAAAACAACGCGCGCGCGGCGGCGGCGGGCGGCGTGCGACAAAAAATATGGACGCATCCGACGCGTACCTTGTGACATATCTTGCACGCCCTGACGCCGCCTTTTGTCATGACGCTGTCGCCCTTGGCCTTACGCGTGGCCTTAGCGGATTTCTTGCGAGCGTCGCGCTCCTGGTGACAAATTAGGGTGGGTGCGTGGGGTTAGACGGCGACGGCGGTGTTGGACACTTTTCGACGGCGATGATGCGAGGTGCCGAACTAAAACTCGTGTGCGTTGCGTGTCCCTCGACCCCCCACTGCCTGCCACACGCACCTCCGCGGTTTCTTTCGGCAACTCAGGCGTCGGGTCCTCACCACCCTTCTTGCCCGTTTTCCGCTTCCGCAGGTCCGGCTTCGCGGCCTTGCCCTTGGACGATGACTTCACGGGAGGCGCGGCCATCGCGGAAGTGATGGGCAAACGCGAGGAAGTGCGGCTTTCGTTGCTTGCAACAAGAAAAGCGCCAGGCTGGCGGAAGCTGTTTGCCAAATTCGTCAGCAATCTCCGTGAGACAGTCGTTTGCCTCTCCCGGAACATCGTGTAATCCTCCACGTGTTCGTTCGCGCTCAACACTTCCCCAAGCGCGTCACTACACGCCTCGGTAGGTCCAACCAAGTCAAGTCATGGGCTGCTTCGCATCCACTCCCAAGAAACACTACCCGCGCGCCCCCCAACGCGCGGTCGCCGCGGGTCGAAACGTCCCCACGCCTGGGCAGTATTCCCAATACCACGCCCAAGCCGAAGCCGCATTCAGGGCGGGGGATGTGAATGGGGACGGGGTTCTGGACGCGCAGGAGCTTTACGGCGTTTTAATCCGTTTAGGTTTCTTCCACGGCGTCCCACTGAAGGACTGCAGCGCGATGATGGAGGAACAGATGCAACGCGCGGACAACGCCGTGGCGGACCGGCGCATCACCTTCGACGAGTTCGTGCCGTACTTTGAGTACCTGATGCACGAACTGCACCGGCGAGGCGTGCAAGTGCACGCACCCGCGGCGCCAACGCAGTTCTACGGCCAGCCCCAATACGCCATGCAGGTGCAGCCGCAGTTCCAAGGCCATGCCGTAACTCAGTACGGCGCCTCTTCAGGTCAGGGTCAACAACGCTATGCGCCTTCGCCATCCGCGCCTTCGTACGGAGGCGGGGCGGGGAACTTCTACGGAGCGCCTCCCTCCGGCGGCGGCGGCGGGTACAAACAATCGGGGCCCGGAAACTTCCACAACAGCGGGAAGCAGCAGCAGCAGCGAGGAGGCGGAAACAACAAGGGGCAACAGGGCGGGGTCGGGTACGGAGGCGTCGCCGCCGCGGTGGTTGGCGGCGCGGTGGTTGGGAGCGTTTTGACGGGCGGCGTCGGGGGAATAGGCAGCGCGGCGGCGGGGGCGGGTGGTGCGATTGCGTCGGGCGCGGGGGCTGCTGCTGAGTGGGGAGGCGGCGCGATGGACAGTGCGGGGGGGGCTATTTCCTCCGGTGCCGGCGCCATAGGGGATTGGGCCCCCGGAGCGATGGACAGCGCGGGCGGCGCGATCTCTTCCGGCGCAGGCGCCATTGGCGACTGGGCCCCAGGCGCGATGTCCTCAGTGGGCGGCTTCGCAGGCGACGCCGGCGGTGCGATAGGCGGCTTCGCCTCCCAAGGGTACGGCGCCGTGGCGGACTGGGCCCCAGGCGCGATGTCGTCGGTGGGCGGCTTCGCGGGGGACGCCGGCGGCGCCATTGGAGGATTCGCGTCGTCGGCGGGCGACTTCGCGGGCGACGCGTTCAGCGCGATTGGCGACTTCTTCGGATAAGCGGCTTTAGGAGATGCACGGCATGACGTGCTGTGAATGTATGATAAGTTATAAATATGAACAAGCCCTACCTTCCAACCGACACGTCCTTCCAGGCTTCGTACGAAACGATTTCACGACAATCGTGAAAAAAAAAACGCACCTGCCACTCAGGATCTCGTTTTATCTTGGAGCGTTTGTTAACTGTTTCCCGAAGCATCTATCTTGACCCTCACTTGGCACACGCGTAACGGCCACGATGTTTCTCTCGACGTCTTTGCCGTGTGGTTCGGTCGCGCCGAACCGGGTTCGGCGCGACCGCGTCGAGAGTTCCTGTCGAAGAACACCTTCCATCCGCCATTCGCGGCTGGGTTCCGGAGTCGGCCGGAAAGATAAAGCGCACAAATCGTTATTCCTTCGAGGCACCCGCCTTCGCGCCAAACACGACCAGACAACCGACGTACCCGTACCGTACCGCCCGCCCCCCCCACCCGCGGCCAGGAACGGGGAGATCTCGGAGGTACCAATCCCTGGTGGTACCTCCTCAGACCCCTCTGCGGCACCCAACACGACCCCCAAGTACACCACGTTAGCCGAGCGTCTTGCGAATAATGACAGCTTAAGAAAAAACTTCACGATAGGCCTAAAGTGGTGGACCCCGCTGTCGCCCCTGAACGGCTTCAGCGGGGTCGCGGAGGCGTGCAGTCGGTCGTGGGAAAACACGGTGCTTCTAAGCGCGCTGATAACCTCGTTCTCCATGTTCGCGGTGACGTTTCCGATTCGCGAAATCATCGACGCGCAAGGCCACGTGCCGCAGACGTACGCCGCATGTTGGACGTTGGCGTTTTGTTTCTGCGCAACCTCGGGTTTTGGCGCTACGATCCTGCTAAACAAAATATGCAAGTGCGCTCCACAGAACTACGCCCTGTGGTTCGCCAAGTTCGGTGGGTTCGTGGAGCTTCCCCAACTGTTCCTGTACTTCGGCGGGTGGTGCGCGTTCGCGGGGGTGTTGGTGATGTTGACTCCGATATACAAAAGCCACGCGTTGACGTCGATAATGGTCGTGGTGTTCTCTCTGTGCGGCTCGTTGGTCACCGCGATGTACTCGCAAACCACGGATTTCGAAAAAGCGTGCGCCAAGCAAGGCGAGCGCCAGCTGGAATCGCGAAGCGACACGCGCGAAATCAGCGAAGCCTTTGAACGCGAAGTCGCGAAAAAGGCGAGGTGGTAGGAGGTAGGGTTGGAGGTTTTAAGTGACTCCTGATCTGTTATTTTAGAAACCGCGGCTTAGGGCGTATTGAATAAGCATCGTGTAGTGTAATCGTTTTGGGGTACTCGTGGGGTAGTTTACGTACCCGTACGTACTTGACGAAGATACCGGATCAAAATATAAAAGTTCAAATATGTTTGATTAAGGCGTACGCAACACCCCCAGGTGCTGCGTATCGACGTGACGTGAACTTCTTGTCACCGCCACCACCCCCTTACTCCTTCGCGTCCGCCATCGCCTGCGCCGTGGCGGCCGCGATTTCCTGATCCGTGCCGTTCGGGAGGTAGTAGTACTTCCCCATGGCTTTCTGCGCCAGCCGTTCCGCCATGCCGCTTGACACGAACTGTGATTGTGAAGGAAAAGTGTCAGTCTTTCGTAATGTGTATTACGTTATTACTCTGGACAATCGGCAAACAGCGTGCCTAGATTTGGGAAATACAACACGCACCTTGTTCTCGGTGTCGATGACGAGCAGGGACATGCCGTTTTTAAAGAGCACCCCCGCCATCTCGTTCACCTCACCCTCCAGCTCGTCGTTCGTGGGTTTGATCGCGTCGGGGCCGACGTAATCGGGATCGCCCGTGCTTTTTTTAATCGAGATGTTCGCGCGTCCGTCGGTTAAACAAACAACCATCACCCGCCCCACGTCACCGGAAGAGAGCTGCTGGATCCCAACCCGCGCGGCTAGGGATAAACCGTGCGCCAGCGGCGACCCGCCGCCGCACGGCATGGTGTCAAGACGGTTCCTTGCCATGGCGATTGACCGCGACGGCGGCAGCAGCACCTCCGCTTCGTCCCCCCTGAAGGGAATGATTGACACCATGTCTCTGCTTTGGTACGCGTTTTCAAGAAGCGACAACGCCGCGCCTTTCGCGGCGTTCATGCGGTTCAAGGCCATGGAGCCGGAGGCGTCGACTAGGAAAATAATCAGCGCACCCGATTTCCGCGCCAGCTTCTTGGCGCGCATGTCACCCTTCTCCACGTACACCTTCTTCGGCACCTCGCCCTGATATGATAAAAAAGAAAGTGTCAGTCTCTCGTAATGTGTATGAGTAAACAGTCAGGGCAGAGGTAACCGTCCCTTCTGGTACGAGTATGAGCAATCAGGGAGGCGGTGTGTGGTGATTGGGAAATACGTACCTTCGCGATCGCGCGGTCTCTGCGCGCTTTTTGGTACGGCGCGGCGGTGCGCAAGGTCGCGTCCACCGCGAGGCGCATGACGTTCCCCTTGGGCATCACCGGCTTGATGTACCGCCCGCGGTCGTTGCTGAAGATGATGTTCTTTGAGCGCCCGCTGCGGCCGCCTTTTCGGTTCACGGATTGCGCGAACTGCATCACGTCCTTGTCCTGGATGCCGCCCTCCGCGTCGAACATAAACTCCTCCGGGAGATCGGGGACCTCGTCCTCCTCCTCCTCCTCCTCCGTCTCGTCCTCCTCCTGGTCGTCGTCCTCTTCCTGGTCCTCCGAGTTGTCCTCCGGGGGGGGGGGGGGGGGCGGGGGTTGTTCTTCCTGGTCATCCTCTGGGGGCGGGACGTCCATGTCCATCTTGGCCCGGGGAATAATCACGAGCTTCACCGCTTCTTTCAGATCATCGGCGTTCACCTTGGACCGCCCGTCAAGCGCGGCGAGCGCTTTCGCCGCTTTCACCGCGAACAGCTCGCCCCTGTGCCCCTGTACCACCCCGCGCATGCACTCCATCACCAGGTACTCCACTTGTTCGTCGGAAATGGAACATTCCTTGAGCCACTCCCTGGCCAAAAGGATCTGCGTCCGCGCCCCAGCGGTGGCTTCCTCCGCGTCCGCCGCCGCCGTCGCCGCGCTGTTCTGGAACTTCATCGCCATGTCCACCGCGGTGACCCGGTCCTGGAGCTGATTGGGAAAAAAGAAATGTCAGGAAAAGTGTCAGTCCCCTTTCAACGGCGTCAACTTGACGATGAAAAAGCCCTTTCAACACTGATTTGCGATCGGCTTTCTTTTTGCTTAAATGTCGCCTTTATTCGTGTATGGGCAATCAGTCTGCGGAATGTGTTGGGTGGGAAATACTTACCTGTAAAACCTGGTCCGCGCTTAGGGTCACGGCAATGCGATCAAGCAAGTGCTCCCTCAGCGCGCCTTCTTCGGGGTTGAACGTGGCGATGAGCAGAGGTCGGCACGGGTGCCTCAACGTGATGCCTTCGCGTTCCACCACGTTCTCGCCCTCCGCCAACACCGTTAACAAAAGGTTGGAAACGGACTCGTCGAGAAGGTTGATTTCGTCCACGTACAGAATCCCGCGGTGCGCCTCCGCCAGCAGCCCGGGTTGAAAAACCGTCCGCCCTTCCTTCATGGAGGCTTCGATATCCACGGTACCAACCAAACGATCTTCCGTAACACCAAGGGGAACCTGCACGAAAGGCGCCTCGCGAATGCGCGTCATCACGTCGCCGTTCGCGTCGCGCGTCACTTTGTCGAGCAACCCGTCTTCCCACGTGTTCGGTTGCTCCGGGTCGCTGTTGCAAATTGACCCGTCCACGACTTCAATCGGCGGCAGCAGCGCGTGCAGGCCTCGGGCCATGATTGACTTGGCGGTGCCCCGTCTGCCCGAAATGGCGATGCCACCAAGCGCCGGGTCGATGGCGCCGAGCAACAACGCGGATTTGATGTTCTCCTGCCCCACGACCAATGCCAGGGGGAAGGTTTGTCGCATACCGCTCGATTCAATAGGACGGTCCCCGTCGCGTTCCATCGCCGCCGCCTCCGCGGCGCGCGCGGCGATGACATCGGGGTCGATCCCGACAGCCGCGTTTGTGGTGACGCCTCTCGTGGGGCGAGCCGCTGCAGGCCGCTTGGCGAACCCTGAAACGCCTTTGCCGGCCACGGGCGACCGGCGGGCTGCGAGGTTTGCGTTGGGGGGGGGAAGGGAACGGGGGTATGGGTGAGTCATTTAGTACGTTGTTCGAGGGTGAGTCAGGTGTTCGAGACGCGTTGTCGACCGGTGATCCATGTGCACTTGTCACTAGTTGTGCGCGGTGATCCTTGTGCACTTGTCACTTCAGCGGATGGCCAAAACAAAATCACAAAAGACGCCACTCGATCGAAGCGGGCGGACGGATGGAGGATCCGTCCGTGCTTCACCTCTCGACGCCGCCGCGGCAGCTTTCCTTGTTGGAATCCCTTCTCGTGACCGCCCGCGCAAACAGTGTGGTGTTTGAGCGACTCGTGTCGTGCGGGTACACGCGCTTTCCACGCGCGAACACCACACGTATCGGCACTTGGCCCTAGGATCCGTCGGGTCTCGGTCTCGGAGTGCGCACTTATCACAGAAACGGGAACGCGCGATTGGGACGCGCGGGGGAAACCGGGGGGAACGCACCGGCGTAGGATGCGCCGGGGGTCGACACCGCGGACGACATCGAGGCCGCGTGCATCGTGTATCTCACGTAGTGAAACCCGACGTGCGAGCGTGAGTGGCGAGTACGCCAGGGAGGTTTCTTGCCATCCAGGTGGATATCGACGCTTATCGTGCGAGATTGCTTCCGGCGAGATCTCTCCACCATTTTTTCGTTTCAACCAATAGGAAGCGGGCATTGCCTGCGAGATTTTCCTGCGTCGTCCACTCGACGGTTGACCGGAAAGAGAGCCTTTAATCGCCTCCGTCGAAAGGGGAGACATGGTGATGACCGGTGGTTGTGACCGGTGGCTCACCTTGCAAAACTCCCTTGCGACCGGTTCCTTTTTTTTCGCTGATTTGGATTTGGTTCAGTGCCGGGCCAAAGAGGCAGACAGACGCACGCGCGCCCCGGTTCAGTGCGAGGGACACGCGGTGGTTTCGCATGTTTCGTCGCCGTGCGTCGTGGCACCTCGTTCTCGTTGCTCTGGCGTGCCAGCTCGCCGAAACACCCAGCGACGCGAGGGTTATTCGCAAGCAAGCGGACGAACAACGGCTGATAGGATGGCTGGGCGAGGTGCCCAGAGGTGACTCGTCTGGCGGGTCGGTACCGGACGAGTCGGCAACCGGTTGGGAGGCGCGAAAGCACGGCCCAAAGGACCAGGAAACGGACGTGGTGCGTGACATCTTTAAAGGTACCAGGGTTAAAGGTACTATCCGGGTCACGGACGTTGATGAGGAGGAGGGGACGACGACGACGACGGGTGATTCAGATTCAGACGAAGATTCCGACTCCTACATGGACCTGTCCGCCGATCCGCGAATCGAAAAGCTGAGCGACTCGCCTCGCGCGTACTTGTTCCGCAACTTCCTGACCGAAAACGAGTGCGACCACCTCGTGACCGTGGGAACGCCGCACTTAACCCGAAGCACGGTGGTCGGTACCGAAACCAGCGTCACGAACGAAGTGCGCACTTCGTTCGGGACGTTCGTGCCGAAAAACTATGACGAGACGTTCTTCGGGGTTGAAAAAAAAGTACAGCGCTTTTCGAACCTGCCCTACGAAAACCAGGAACAGCTGCAGCTGCTTCGGTACCGTGATGGGCAGGAGTACAAGGACCACAGCGATGGTTTGACGAGCGAAAACGGCGGGAAACGGGTGGGGACGGTGTTGATGTTTCTTGGCGAACCCGAGGTTGGCGGCGAAACCTGTTTCCCGATGGCCGCGCCGTTTGACGCCGTGAAACAAAGGTACGTATTTAGTCACGAAGTTTCCCAAATCAAGAGCCTCCCTTTTTTATCTCTCAGCTGGTGACTGTTCGGACCGATTACTACGACTGTTCAGACCGATTACCCTGACTGTTGTCCATACATTGTCCAATACACGCCCAATACACATACCGATTACCCTGACTGTTGTCCATACATCGTCCAATACACGTCCAATCCGCGCCCTACAAATGGACTGACACTTTTCGTGTAACAATCAAAAGGCTCGAAGAGGCGCACGCGCGAGGTACGTTGAGTCAATGCGCCTGGCGCGACGGGAAAGGCATGGCCGTGCAACCGAAAAAAGGTGATGCGATTTTGTTCTTTTCGTTTCGACAGGATTCGGATGGGAAGGTACGTGTTGGTCCTTTCCCAAATCCCGCCTCCCTGTGTTCCCATACATGAAGACTGACACTTTGTTTTACCTATCGTAAGTTCACTCAACAAGACCCGGCGAGCACGCACGCATCTTGCCCCACGCGCGGCGGCACGAAGTGGACCGCCACGAAGGTTGGTTTTTGCGTTCCCAAATCCTCCTTTTTTCTTAAATTATTTTTCGTGGAGTACGGACGGTGACTGTTGCTACGTCAGACAGTACGCCCGCACTGTTACGCCGACCCACAGAGGCGGACCCCTTTCCAATCCCGGGGTACAAGTCACGCAAGACTCGTCGCAAGACTGACGCTTTGTTTTACGTATCTCAGTGGATTCACGAGTCCGCGTTCGACACGGGGGTTTGGCAGGCGCCTACGTGCGACGACCGAGTCGAGCAGTGCGCGAATTGGGCGGCCGCCGGCGAGTGCGCGAAGAACCCGGGGTTCATGCTGGGCGGGGAAGTCGCGGGGCAGTGCGTGAAGAGTTGCTGCGCGAATGGTGAGGACGTGAAGATGCCCGAACAACTCACGGCGTGGCAACTGGAGTTTTGCGCGTCCTGCGCCGGGAGCCGGTACGAACGCGAGTTCAAAGAAATGCGACAGAGCGGGAGTATTGGGAGGGGGGGTTAGGTACGTGTAGTAGTATGGTGTTTAGTAGTATAGTAAGAATTTGGAGCGAGGCGCGGTGGCGAACGGCGAACGCGAGGCCTTGAAATTATGCAAAAGAACTCACTCATGAGAAAAGACGACGCGAATCTTCTGCCGCCGCGACACAAGAAAAAAGAACAACCGTGACTCAGCGCGCCGCATTCAGTTCCTTCTGCGCTGGACGTCGTTCGCCCCCCCCCCGCGTGCATGGCGTCCTCCCCCCCCGAGGACGTGCTCGCGTTACGCCGCGAGCTGGATGCGGCTCGTTTGGAGGCGGCGAGCGAGCGCGCGCGCGCGGGTTCGTTCGCGGCGGAGATTGCGACCTTGAAAGCGCGTACGGTTTTGGCGTACTCCCTTGGCGAAGAGGAGGAGGAGTTACGCAACAACACGTTGATGAAGAAACTGGCGGAGGTGAACACCGAGAAGCGGGAGATGTTAATGCGGGTCGACGTGGAGGAGGAGTTCTTGACGAACGCGTTGCAAAAGCGTCTTGACAAAGTGTTGTTGGAGAAACGGGAGCTGGAACTGCGGTTGACGTCGATGGTGAGCGAGAGTACCAGAACTCAAAAAGAATCCCTGGAGCGCGAACGCGTGGCGCTGGTGAAGGAAAAAGTCCGGTTGGAGCTGGCGCTTGAAACGGAACAGGAAGCGATTGTGAACAAGCTCACCAAGCAAACCAGCCATTTACAGTCCGAGAAGGATTGCCTTACCCTGGAAAGAGAGCAACTGCGGAAACAGGTTGCGAGCCTGTTGCTAGACAAAAACAAACTGCACGCGGAAAAAGTCACCCTGGAAAACACCCTGGAACAAGAAGAGGAAAATATCGTCAACCGGTTACAAACCCAGATGCTTGAGTTGTTCACCAGGAACCAGATTTTACAAAGGAAACTGGAGCACGGCGTGAGCCAAACCAACTCGGTGGTTTCGGAATCGGAACCCGAACTTTCGGAGGACGAAGGCGGGTCGATGCGGAGCGGCCGAGGGGGCGGTTCATCCAGAAGGTGCGTGTTGCGCGTTTCCCAAATCTGGAGCCGGCCTGTTTTACCTTTAACGCGCCTGTGACTGTGGAGGACCGATGGCCGGTGACTGTGGAGGCCCGATGGCCGGTGACTGTTGTCCAGGCCATCGTCCAACACACGTCCAATACACATACCGATTACCCCTCCCTGTTGTCCACACATCGTCCAATACACGTCCAATACGCGTCCAACACACACGCAACAAATGGACTGACCTTTGTTTTACCCATCTCACAGCGCGCGGCATCTCGCGGGCGCAAATGGGAACGTGTACGGACAGCAACCGAGCGCGCACAACAGCGGCCACGCGCCGTGGCACGCCAGCATGTACGCCAGCGTGTCGCGCAGGAAGAGCCAGGGAAGCGCGAGCGCGTCAAGTGCGGGGACGACGGGGGGGGGCGGCGGGCGGGGCGGCGGAGGCGCGCCGGCGTTCACGTCAAGCGCCGCCGGGGACAGAAACAACCTGCATCGCGCGGAGAGCAGCGGCGTTGGAAGCGGCGCTTTCGACGGCTCCAACAAAGGGTACGGTACCGCGATGAGCATCGGCGGCGGCAGTTCCGTGGCCACCACACCGCGGTCGTCCGTGCAGAACACCCCACTAAGCACGCCGCGAAGCGCGAAGAGCCCGAAGGGAAGGGACGGGGAGTGAATGCGATGGCGTTCTTTTTGAACGCGACGAATGTGAGAACGCGCGCGCGACGATTATGAAATACGAACTCCGACGAATCAACCCCGCGCTTTTCTTGCAATCACGTAAATAACAGAGCGTGGTTTATTTCATTTTTGTGTTCCGTAGTTCCGGTTTTCGCGGCGCTCACGTTGCGCGGGTGGGGGTGTTGGTATAGTTTCGTTTTGGCGTTGATTCTGAAGCGCCGCCGAGGTTCGGTCGATTTCGGTCTCGCCTTTCACGTCCATCGATTCAGACTCAACCCTCGGCGCTCAATTCACGCCGTGTTGCAGCGAGATCTTGCACGGCGGGTAAACCTTAGCCTCCGCGGGCCACCCTCCTTTCCACTCCCACGTCTCCAAGTACCGGTCCTCCAGGTTTTCGTCGATCGCGCACATCACCTTCTGCGCCGTGCACTTCACGCCTGGGATTGGAACCGAAAAGGGTCAGTCGCGAGTCGCGAGTGTGGATGTACTTCGTAACGTGGCCTGAGCAAACAGGGAGGAGTAATCGGGAAAGCCCAGCCATACGTACCGGTGGCTTGCTTTGAAAGCGCGTACTCCCGCGGCCATTTTCGCGCCACCAGGTTGGACCACGACGTGACGGGCAGTGAGGACTCTCTTTTGGCGTTGACGTACGCTCGTAGTGCGGTGGCGAGCTCCGCCAGTTCGGTAGGGCCGAACACGAACTCCTTTAAGCGCTGTTTCCGGCGTTTCGGCGCCGCCGCGGTGAGTGAATCGCCCCCGCGCTTCCCTTTCGAATCAACGCCGACCAGAGTCGAAAGCGGAACCGTGTCGCGCGCGGCGGGGCGGCCGCGTCTAGGGTTAGGGTGTTCGGGGTTAGGGTTCAGGGTGTTTGGGTTAGGGTGTCCGGGTTTAGGGTAGGGTTAGTGCGTGTTAGTGTCGGAGGTACGGACATGGCAGCAATGTGGATACACAGCGAGGTGCACCACTCCGAAAAGTTTACATCTTTTCTTTTCGCGAAAGCGCAAAAAAGCAAGCACGTGTCGTGTTACCACGCAGTGTCGAAAATCGCGAAATCGGGTTGGGCAACCAAAAACCTCTCAGCTCGAGGTGGTGCGATCATGATCGGGTTAGAGGTGAATCGGGCCGGGGGTGTGTCTTACCCCGAGGTTCCCACGGCCCGCCCGCCCGACAGGTTGAACGGGGCCTTGGCCTTCGTCAACGTGGAGAGTGTACCACCCGCCCTGTGGGACACAGAGGTGACCCAGGAAAGCGGGTACTCCGGAGGTACGAACGTGGGTGGCATTCCTAACTGCTCCAGCACCATCACGGAGTCGTCCGGTTTGAGCCGCGCGAGGTGGTCCGCGGCGCGTTCCGCGAGGGAGGTGATTTCCTCAATAGGCGACGCGGGCTGCGCGATGACCAACACGGTGACGTTCTCCGCGCCCGTGGTGATCCTCTGCCCCACCAACGCCTCCACCGCGTTCGTTCCCAACACATCACCAGGCAACGCGAGTTGCAAAGCGTTGCGGCTCAGGTCGCCGAAGGCAGACATGGTTCGTTTCTTCCGTGTACGTGCGGAATCGGAGGCCTGCGAGGTGAACAACGCGCGCCGCACGAGCAACGGGCGAACGAAAGGAGCGCGACCGATGGACAACCGACGACGGAGACCGGGATCGGGGCAGGGTGAGCCGCCGCGCGTCGCAGAGTGGGTGGGGTTGGCAGCTGCCGATTCTACGCGGAACACGGACTGGACTGTGTTTGGCAGGGTGTCCGACCAAAAAAAGGGCCGCCAACGGATGCGTGCTAGGGTTTGCCAGTCTGGAAAAACAATCAATGCGGAGATAAAAATCGTGGCGCTCGGCGCGAGCGGTCAGCTGAGAGCTCTCAGCTGGAAGAGTCCCCCAGTAAAAGCCACCACACCGCCGCCGCGCGCTATGTCGTTCGCGATGTCCGCCCCCCGAGTTTTGGCGCGCGCGGTGTGCGTGTGGGGTCTGGCGGTTTCCACGCGGGCCGGCGGCGGCCGAGGTTTCGCGGTCGCGACGGGGTCCGTGGAACGCAGGACGACATGCGCGGCTAACGTCGGCACTCATCGTGCACGTCGTGCGTGTTCCACCTCGGCAATGGCGACCGTGAGGGACGGCAAAACCACGGACACGTACGACAAGTACTCAATCCACCCCATCACAGGTGACGGCCGGTGTTTGTTCCGCGCCGTCGCCGTGGCTATGGCGCTTCGTTTAGGCGACAGGTCAGGGGCAGATGCCGAAAAGATCGAGGCGGACCGGCTTCGAATTGCGGCGGTGGATGATTTGGAAGCGCGGCACGCTGAGGTGGAGTGGTTCATCGAAGGCGACTTCCATACGTACTGCCAGTCCATGCGCCGACCTGAAGCGTGGGGAGGCGAGCCTGAAATTTTGGCGTTAGCGAACGTCCTTGCGATGCCCATACAGGTCTTCATGGCGGATACCCAAAATACCCAAAACGTCGTAGACATCGGAACGTACTCGCCGTACGGCGAGGATCGTTCAGCAGGTGATTCAATCGCAATCCTGTTCCGAGGCGCCGGACACTACGAAGCCCTGACGAGGTGTGAGACGTGAACGTGTTAGATATTACATGTAAGGTAGTCGGATCTGGTAGCACAAGTAGTCGGGTCTGGTAGGATATAGTCTGGTAAGCGTACACTGAACGGTACGGGTAACTCGTCAACTCAAATCTAAATCTAGCGCGACGCGATAGTATTAAGAGTTACCCAAGCCGTACCAAGCCGTATATAAATCCTCAGTATACAAAATCTAATCTAGTGCGACACGTATTCCGAATACTTCTCCGGTTTCCGCCGTTCCCTACCCGCGAGCGTTTTCCAATCCGCCGCGTTTGGCGCGAATCGTTCAAGCGCTTGGACGAAGGAAGTATCTTGTCCCACGTTTCCCCACCGCACTAACGCCCAGAACACCCTGGGCGACGCGACGGCCATCGCGGCAGGTGCTAAGTTGGCTTTCGCGCGGTGATCCGCTTGGTCACCCGCGACGACGTGAAACACGACGCCCAAAAGTTGTTTTGGCAGGTCTTGCGTAATTTCCGTGATCTCCGTCTTTCGCGATTCCGGTTTGGAGTACCGCACAACAAGCCTCCCGTCCGGCAAGGGCTGGAACGTACACGTCCCAGCCTCCGCGGCGGATACCTTGGCGTTGCCAGCCGCTTCTGCATGTCGTTCAGCAATGACACTTTGAAACGCGAGCTGAAGCGAAGCGATGGTTTGGTTGTCAGAGGCGCCGCTCATGGAACTACCCTCCGCCGCGCGCATCAAGTCCAAGCCCATCGCTGTCGCAGTGGCGCCGGCGCCGGCGCCGCCGGCGTCGCATTCGGGGTCGTCGAGCATCACCGCGGATGAGATGTTGGCCTCGGCGACAACGGAGCCGACTCTTCGTGCCACTCGTCGGTCCAACCCACACGTGTCGAGTTGTCGCCCACCAGGCGACGCGCGTTTTGAAATCTCGCTCGCCGCAACCGCCGCGAGCGCCGCGTTGGCGATTGAAACCGAGGTCTCGGCGTCGCGCTCGCTAAATTCCGTGTCCACGCCGACGCCAGTCGCAACGCGGTTATCACTGGACCCTAACCTCCGCTTCTCGCCCCTGAACGTCCCTGTTTTCGCTTTCTTGGTAGACCCTCCGTCCAACGTCCCCGGCTCCGGGCGCGGCGCGACCCCGCCGACGCCCAAAGCGTCAGCGGACCCGCCCAGCCGGAATCCCCCGTCGAACGCGCGTTCGGCAGACGCTCCCGAGTGCACTGCGTTAGTTAGGGTAGTGTGGGTATCCCCGAGGGTAGCGGTGTTGGTACCCCCGGCCACCACGAGCGTCGCGGTGAGCACGTCTCTGTCCACGACCCCCATCTTCCCCACGGGGCCACCGGTTGTGGAAGAAAGCGGTGCGGGCGGCGTGCCCACGCACAGCGTCGCCAGTGAAACCTCGAAGCCTTGAAAGACGGTTCCAAACGCGCGACACACCGCGTCCCGTAGTTTCGGGAACGTCGTCGCGCCGCCCAGGGGCAGCCTGATGTCCACGGGTGGCGGTGAGGTGGTAACCGCGGTTCCGCCGCCGTCGTAGGCGGTGACCTTCGTGACGCGAACGCGAACCGTCCACGCGCGCGACGTTTTGCCAGTGCCGGTCAAGAGTCTGTCTGGAGCGGCGACCACCGCCCGGGTTTCTTTTGGCGCGACGGGAAGTTCACACGGAGGCGGAGGCTCGTCGCTCTCGCTCTCCGCGAACATCACTCTTTTTCGGTTCGGCGCCGTCGTTTTTGTCGCGTGCGACGTTCGCAACGTCTGCGACGTCGTCTGTACTGCTGTCGGAACTGTCGTCACTATCGGAACTATCGCCTGAACCGCGCCAAGCCGGTTCGCCTCGACGTTCGCAGCGGCGTTCTGCGCCGCCACCCATTCCTTCTCCAAGTCGTCGCCCCCCGCCTCGGCTCCGCGCGCTTCTTCGGCATCGTCAACAGGCACGGGCACCAGCTTCAACCCGCGCAACACCCTTGTTCGCGAAAGAACCTCCAACGCGACCGCCGGGGCGAGACCGGGGTTGGCGTTGACGTAGGTTTTGTCACCCGAAAGAGCCGCGGCGGCGATGCGACCCTCTGTGTCACCTTGATCGGACGGTTGGTCTTCAACGTTATCATCGTCGCTGTCGCTTTCCTCTCGCTTTCTTCGCTGTCCCTCCGCCGCCGTAAGCGCAAACGCCGCGGCGCGCAGTTCCTCTTGCAAATCCAGCAAAGTTTCCTCCGCCGTGCCTTTCATGGCCAGGACCTCGACGTTGACCACCTCCTTCTGTCCCATCCGGTGCGCCCTCGACACGACCTGCTGCTCCAAGCTCGCGTTGTCGAGCGGCTCCATCACGAACACGCTTGTGACGAAGGATAAATCAAGACCCTCCGCGGCGGTTCGGTCCAACAACAGAACCGCGACTTGCGGGTCGCTTCTGTGATTGTGAACGAAAAGTGTCAGTGTTTCGGGCCAAGTGTGAGTAATTACTGTGGACAATCAGCAAACAATGTTGGGATTTTGGAAAGGCCAATACGTACCTGAATCGCGCGAGCGCCGCGTCTTTCCCAAAACGCGTCATCCCCATGCGCGCGATGTTCTCGAAGTTAACCCCCGCGGAAGTCAGCGCCAGGTCTATCACGGAAAGGTGCGTCCTGAACCCACTGTACACGATTGCCTTGGGCGGGGTTTTCTTGTGTTTCGGACGGACCCAGCGCCAAGTTCGGAGGTTTGGGCTGTTTTGAAACCCGCCCGTTAGTTCCTCCTCCCGTCGCTCCTTCTCCCTGTCTTCCCGCGACGGCGCCGCGCCCAGCTCGCGCAAACGCCGCAACAGGTGCTCCACCTTTGTTGCAAAAGAAACGTGGTTAACGTCGGTCGTGAGGGATTGGTATGAGTAAACAATCGTGGTAACAGTCCCTTCTGCTCGTAATAACCGTCCCTTCGTCAGGACGAGTATGGGCAAACAGGGAGGCGGGATTTGGGAAATGCATCCACCAACCTTCGTGCTCTCGCCCTGCGCTTCAGACGCGTCCGTCATGCGCCACGCGTGCTGAGTGTAGAAAAGAAATGTCAGTCTCCTATGGGTAATCAGGGAGGCGGAATGTAGTGGGTGGGAAAGGCCCTTACCTGCACGTAGGAGGGTTGTACTTCAATCAGGTCCTGTGGAACTTGTTGCTTCGGCGCCGGGTTGTCTTCTCGCGGCGCGCACGACTGCATGACGTAACCAACGAGGCACACCGGGCATCGAGTTGGGGCGTTCGGTTGGTGCGTCACGTCGCCTTGCGGCGTGTCGTTTAAACGAGTGTGCGAATTCGCGTCGCCAACGGTTCGCGCGACGCAGGCGGAGCACAGAATATGCGCGCACGGCGTGACCAGGGGCATGAAGGTTTCGTTCGCGCACTTGCCGCACGTCCCGCGGTGGTTACTTAAAGGGTACCGGGTGGATTCTGCCTTTTGCCGAGCGTGGTCTCGCGACATGTGCGGGTCGCGTTTCACCAGCGCATCCACCAAGTCATCCATGGTTTCGTCAATCTCTTTCGCGAAGCACGTGACCGGGAACTCGCCGGTCACGCACGCGGCTTCCCTTAGGTTCGTCACCGCTTCGGACGCAAGTCGGTGTTGGATCGGGTTTAACAGGCTCTCTACGTGCGACGGGTCGCAAAAGTCCGCGAGCAGCAAGCCTCTTGTTAGGAAAGAAACGAGCTCGTTGTACGCCACGGCGTGTCGCTTGGTGAAGGGCAGGGTGATGACGGTTCGTTTTAACAGAGGTAACCGGATGTCGCTCTTCAGGGTTCGAATCGTCACGCGTTTCAGCAACGCCCCGAGACGCGACGCCGCTTCCGCGCGGTGAGTTTCGTCCTGTAAAGCGAGCGCGTCGAGTTTATCGGAAACGGCGGTGCCGTCAAAGGCTAAACGGTTTTTACCACCGTTGGTATCGTCCGTACCACCTTTACCTTTATTTTTATCCAACGCATCTTTGAGTCCTCTCTTTCCAGCACCCTTCCCAGACGACTTTCCAGAAAAGCCGCCGTGCCCCTTGTCCCCGCGCTCCAAAGGTTTCTGAATCGAAACGTGCCACGCGTTCGTGGACGTGCCGTACGGCGCTTGCTGTTTTTCCAAAAGAAAAGACGTCAGTGTTTCGTAGTGTGTATGAGGGATTGGGAAGGGTAAAGTAGTGTGATCTCTGGTAAAGTGACACAGTACTGTGTCTTTTTACCACAGTACTGGTAAGAGGTACTAGTCACGTGACACAGTCATACAGCGTCATGTCCATCAGGGTCCGTAAACAGTCTCAATGGATTTGGGAAAGGGAACAACTCACCTGAAGGAACGCCAGTAACGGCTGCAAATGCCCCACCCCCGTGCCTTTTAGCGTCGCCGGAACCGGCGTCCCGGTCATCACCCACCGCGAGTGCGCCTTCAACGAAGTCGCCATCGCGAGCTTCCCCGTGAGTTGCGCGGCGCCGCCCATCTGCGAGTGGGAAAGAAAAGTGTCAGTCCCGAGTCGGCGAGTGTAGGTTCGTAACAGTCACTAGTACCGTGTCAATTTACCACAGGGCCCTGGTAAACGTTACCCGTAGTAAGTACGTTACTAATAATTCCGTTGAATGAAACTAGTGCACGCAAACAGTAGTCACACTGTTTACACTGTGTAGTCACGCAGGGTCCGTAAACAGCGTGCCTGGATTCGGGAAAGACCAGCCATACGTACCTGGTGGCCTTCGTCCATGATGACCCTCGCCCAGTGCACTTTCAGCAACGGCGTGTCCACGTTCCCGAACTCGGTGGAGAGGCGGTTGCTCGGTATCAACACGATGTCCCACCGCATCGCCAGCACGGACGGGGACAAACCCTCGAAGGTTTGTAACGAAACGTGCTTTTGTTTTGTTTTTTTCTGGTGCTGTTTTTGGTGTCGTTGTTGTTGTTGTTGTCCGTGGGAACCGGAATCGTCAAAATCCATCTCCTCGTCCTCGTCCTGCACCCCGAACAGCCACCGCGAACCGTTTCCACCCGAACCCGAAGCTCCTGCCCCCCCTGCCGGGATCGAACCGGCGCCGGTTCCAAACACACCACTCCCACTACCCGCGTCGCTGTCCACGCCGCCACCCACCACGCACACCGTCGGGCCGTCCGCCAAACCGCCCGTCACGAAGTGCACCTGTTCCAGCCAGTGCGAAATCAACACCGGGGGCAGTATCACGAGGGTCGCGCTTGATAGGTAAACCCGGCCGCTTTGACTGCCGTGTGTGTTGTCCCTAAACTCCGCCTGCAACGATCGCGCTTCGTCCAAGGACTCGACGTCGAAGGCGAAGTCATTTTGGGCGTTTGCCGTAGTTTCTGTGGAACCAGGGTTGACGTCCTTTTTCGGTTCATCACACGCTGGAGACGTCGGAAAAGGCGGAATCCACACCCAATCCTTCGGGTGCATCTGCAACAAATCCCCCTCACCAGGACACAACCCGAGGTCCCACAACACCCGCGCTGGCTTTACGTCGTTTCGGGGAAACCGCCACTTCGGGAGCAACAGCGGGTCGGCGCGCGTGATGAGCCGGTCCGACCTGTTTGGAAAAGAAAAAGGTGTCAGTCTCGTATGGGCAAACAGTCATGGGATTTGGAGTTGGGCAAGGCCCTTACCTGTTCATCAAAACAAACTCCACGATGTCATCCACCGGGTCCAGCCCGACCGCGCGCCGCGCCTTGGTCATCGCGAGTTGAAAAAACGCGACATTGCGTTTGGAAGTCGCGCTTTCCGATGCTCGTTTTGAAAGCGTGAAACCGAGAGGAATCGTTTTCTCGGTGTCTTCCAGTTGTTGCGTTTGTGCGGGTTCCTTCCCGAGCTGCGCCGATCTTTCGCTCGGGTCATTGGAAGCTTCGTCGTGAACGATCCCGAAATCCCCAGCGGTTGCGTCAAACTTGACCCCGAGTCGCGACGGGCGGAGTTCGTCGGTCAAAGAATCGGTATTGTTTTCTTCGTCTCGCAAAGGTTTTTCAGCATCCGAGGTGTTCTCGCCCAAACCGGCCGCCACCGCGGCGGCGCTTCGTTTGCGTCGCTTCGCGGCGGTGATCGGGTTCGTGAACTCAAACGCCACTCTTTCCATCGCGGCGAAGTGCCCGGTGGGGGTGTTGCTTTTCGAACGCTTGGAACGACGGTGCGAACCGCCGGCTTGCAAGACGTGGTGAGGGGTACCCAAACCCGACGGGGTTTGCGTACCGGGAGTTGTTACCTCATTGTGTCCCCCTAGCGCCGCCAGCCTCGGCGCGCCCGTGTAGTACCACCCACCAGTTTCCAAGCACCGCCGCCGGGTGTACCCGGGAGGGGGTGAGGAGACGCACCCTTTTCGAGATAAACACAGCGCCAACGCCGTGACGGTTTTGCCCAACCCTGCGATTGGGAAAGGAAAGGGTCAGTCGCGAGTCGGCGAGTGTGGGTGTACTGTATTGGGCGATGTATTGGACAATGTATGGACAACAGTCAGGGTGATCGGTCTGAACAGTCACCAGCTGAGAGATAAAACAGTACACTCGTGATGTATGTAGTGCACTTCCTTTTAACGACCGCGGTGGACGTCAAAGAGGGACATCAAACAGTGTCCCCGGATTTGGGAAAGCCCCGCCGGCCGTACCGGGTTCGTCGCAAAGCAAACCGCCGCGCGCGTCGGGATATTGGGCGGGCGGCGCGGTGGATAAAACCCCAGACACCACGTCGACCCAGTAAGGATTGGACGTTGTTTCTTTTACGTGCTTCGTGTGGGTATCGAGTGTGCCGTGCGTTTCAACGCCCGGCGTGCCATTCGTTTCATCAAGGGTGCCATTCCTTTCATCAGACGCGTCGTTCGTGTTTCCGCCAGGTCCGGTAACTAACCGATCGTCAAACAGCGGTCCGCGCCACTTATCGTCCGCGACCGTTGTTCGCGCCACGAAACGTTCCCGCCCGCGCATCCAAAACAACCCGGCGATTTGGTGCGGGTGCAGGGTTAGGTTTACGTTTAGCCCGCTGGCGTGGCAGTCCATGCGGTCAGAGAACCCGCCGCAGGTCGCCGCTAAGCAAGCAGAGGACCCGGCGTCCAGAAACGTGAAAATCAAACTCAAAACGTCGTCGCCCACGTCCGCGATGCCTTTTGTTTGGTTAGCGGGACCGCAAATAGTTTCAGGCTCGACCCTACGCAACACAACCGGCGGAGGCTTCAAGTCCGCGAGGGAATACGCGAGCGAGCCTCGGTGCGCGCCGCTGGCGCTGTGCGTGGCGCACCCTAAAACGCCACAAAAGCCGGCGATGGTTTTTTGATGTAGTCGACCCCCACGTACCAAGGGTTTATGATGTACGTAGGTACTTGCACAGGCTTGATGATATATAGAGGTACTTGCAGAAGGTTGATGATGTACCGAGGTACTGGCGTTGCCAAAACCGTCTTGTGCTTTTTTATTATTCGCGTGCGAAAAACTTTCATCGCGAAACCCCGCGGCGTGCCCGAACACCGCCGCGACCGCGGTGCGTGTGGGGACGTCCTTGGGTTCGAATTTGCCTCGGCGCCACAGCGCTGCTGGGGTGTTCAGTGTGACTTCGGCGATGGCTTTTGTGTTTTGAAAAAAAGACGACGCCGACGCCGACGCGTTTTTTTCGTCGCGAATCACCAACTCGAGTTTTATTGACCGAACCGCCCACTCCGCGATGATGGCCAGGTGCTGCAGGATGGGGCCACGACACGCCCACTGCAACTTTGTGGTTTCGTCCGAGCTGTACGTAACTATCCGTCCGGGTCGGAACCCTTTTCCCGTTTTCACGCCCGTGGGTAGGCGCCCTGGACCGGGAGGCAACGGTGGGCCATCTTTTAAGTTGGCCACGGAGGAAGCGTCGCCGCGGGAAAAAAGCAAATCACCACCGCCTTTCTCGTTTGCCTCCTCCTCCTCCAGCGCCTCCCCAAGATGCACCGGCGACGCACGCACCAGGTGGACCTCGACGCGGATACAGCCGGCCATGCGCCGGTTGCGGACGTGCCTCCAAAGCACACTCCGGTCCGAGGGCCCACCGCGCAACACGTACTGGCCGAGTCTATGAGATCCTGCGCACTTTCTCGAAGTTGAAAAATAAAACCAACTTTGAGAAATCCGGCACATCTGGCGTAAAACCGTTGCTTTGCCGATCGGATGGTCCACAACGGCCTGGGGCGTCCCCCCCCCCTCTCTCCTCCCGGAGACCCGGCGGGCGCGCTTTGAATCGTTCCACCTGTCGCGATGGGTGCGGGCGGTGAGTCGAGACCTCGGTGGTCCACGTCCCGGCGGTCCGTCACAACGGAAGCGCCGGAGGAGTCGCATCACGTGAAAACGAGAAGTTCGATTTCGAGGGATCGTCGGGCGTCGCGTCAATCGTGCGGTCTCGGGAAAGGCCGAAGGCAAACCTCGTACGAAACCCTCGCGGAAATCGCGGACTGGAGACGAATAGGGCTGCACGATAAGTACGCGGACGCGACTATGGTACGTGCAAACAGACAGCCTGTGACGAGAACTTCATCAACACAGGCGCGCACGTATCGGCACGTCGAGAGAGGATCCGGACACGAGCACGAAATGACAGCCACACCGGACGGCCTATTTCGTGAAAGTGTAGACACCTACCTGTCTTTTTTCGGGCCGCGTCTTGTTTCGTACGCCTTGTGTGCCCAAAAGTAACCCTTCTAACAACCGACTCACCCTCCCCGCGCCTCTTCTGCATCACCACAGTCTCGTCCCGTAACAAGAGGGTGGCTGCACATCGGCCTCGCGAGCGTTTCCACGTTTCTGGTGTCGACGTCTGGAGGCCGGGATTTCCTGGGCGTTCGCGGTTCGAAATCGCTGATGACTTTTTTCACGTTCACGTTCGTCGTCCCGTACTGGGCAAGCAGTGCGTTGCACTTCATTCCGTGGCGCATACGAGTGGCACACGACATCGCGCTGGTGCTCGACTTTCTGGGAATCAGCGGAGGCTTCGCTGCCCAAACCGTGGCTTGGGTGGGGAAAGGGTGGTGGAACGTTTCGCTGGACGACGGATTCGAGGTGCGTGTTGATTTCCCAATCCCGCCGACTGTTTACTGTCCCTCTCTGAGTGCACTACGGCCGTTACATTTACTGGCAACTGTTTCAACTACATGCATCACAAGTGCCCTGTTTACTGCCCCTGGTCGACTATACTACTAGTAACATTTACCAGTACTGGCAACTGTTACGAATCCATACTCGAGACTCAAGACTGACCCTTTTCTTTCTTGTACAACCGCAGGTCAACAAATGGGCCGCTCGGCTCAGCGTGCTCGCGACCGCGCGTCTGACCTACGTGCTGACCTACGCGGTACTGCACCGGACATCAACACCAGTGATGGTGCACCGAAGACAGTTGAGGTTCGCAATAACGGGCTTCAACATGCTTTGCTTGCTGGTAGTGGAAACCAGGCTGATTTCGAGTTGGCGGGTCAACTTATTAGTCCAGATTCTGGGAAAGCTCTTCGTCCCAACCTATTTCGTGTTTTGCGTCGCCGTGGATTCATCCAGCGACTTTCGTCCCCTCCCGACGAAAGCGAAAGTATGGGAAGCGCACGAAAACTGGCACGTCGTGATTTTGGTACTGCACCTACTGCAGTTCTATGCGGTTTCCATGCACGTGCACGGTCTGAGTGCGGGGGTGTGGAAGACAGTATTGTAGGACAGGAGATCGAATGGACGCGCTTTTATTAAATGCAATGTTCCAGGTCTCGCTCCACAAAACTTCCTCCTCACGTCCTTCTCAAATCTCTCGTTACTTTCGCGTGCACCGTGCCCGGGTGGTCCGTCCGGTGCTCCAGATGTTCGCCGCCGTGCTCCAGACGCACGCGGACACGCAGAAGGGTTTGCGGGAAGATGCGGGTACGTTTAGTGGACCGTTTGGTTATCGTAACTAACACCGAACGTACCAACACCGACGGATGGAAACATCACCCCCCGCGGCCCGTTTCCCCCTTGTCACGCGCTAACTTCATTTCTCCATCCACCACGGCACGCAGAAACCTCCCGCGGAACCGCGCTCGCCCTCGTTTCCGGCCTAACGGAGTCCTTGGTAAACACCCTGAACGGAGGCGTGGCGGACGTGTTCGAGGACCAGAAACGCATCGCACAAGAGGCGTTGCATTTGAAGTCGAAATCGCAAAAGTTCGCGAACGTTAGTGGGGAGTGGGTCACCATAGTGGAGGGCTTCGACGCGCGGCTCGTGGCGATCGGGAATTTCGAGGCGTGGATCAAAAAAATAGAGTTCGACTTGAACAACCTGGGGGGTGCGATGGGTAAGGTCTTGACGAAACAAGCAGCGGCGGTGGCAGAAGGGAAGCGAGAGGAGAAGGTACCGCCGGGAGGAGATGAATGACGATGACTTCATAAATCGCAAAACTCACAACTCACGCGCTGCCGTCTCTTTCCAGCTTGAATTTTTCGTCCCTCGCTTTCAATGCGGCTTCCTCAACAACCCTCGCCTTGGCGTCCTCGTCAGCGTCCGGCATTGCAGTGTACACGGGCAGGGCGACGGAATCGGTGGTTTTCAGGAAGATTGCCTGTACGTTCGCCCAGCCTCTGGCGACGACTTTTTCAACGGCGCCGTCGATCGCGGCCATCGCGTTTTCCACGATTTCGGTCTCCGAATGCGTCCCCTTTCCAACCTTGACCATCAAACACGTCCCGGCGCCTTGCCGCGCGTACGTCGCGGACGCGGCTTTTTTGATTTGCGACGGCCAGTCTTTTTTCGTTAAGTCAACGGGTACTGGTTGTCGTTTTTTTTTGAAGAAACTCTTACCAAGCAGCTTGGGTAACAGCGGCAGAATCCGCGCGTCCGCCAGGAACAAGTCGTAGGAATCGCAAAGCTTTCGTTTCGCCTCGTGCGGCTTGTAGTTTGCCCGGAGCTTGCTTATGCCGAGAACCTTCGCTACGCCGCACTTCTCCATCTCGAGGACCTTTTTCTTGGACTCCTTGTGCCCCTCGCCTTGGTGGTCTTTCACGATCAAACAAACCTCCGCGGTCGCGAGGTTTAAAAGGGGGTGGGGAATCTGCACGGGCACGAGCTTGTTGCTGCTCCTTTGGGGAACGCGCCGGGTGCTAATCATGACGCTGTACACCTCCGCGTCGTCATCGTCGTCGCCGTCGAAAAGCGGCGTCGTCCCTCCGGCCTCCGCCTTTACCTTCGCCAGGTGCTTGCACAGCGCAGCCACCGCTTTGGTGACCTGCGCGGCGTCCACCTTGGAAGGGGCCATCGTGCACGTGGTTGGGGGTGGTGCGCGAGGGTGTGGCAAGGACGGGGAGCGCGGATTACGTTTCGGCGGCCGGCGGCGGACGGACTCGTTTTTCGTCAGTTTCAGCCGCCGATTGCGTACCGGTCAACGAGTTTGAAACGGTATGGAAAAAGGTGGGAATCGGGTTTCAAATTAAATTTTGATGGAAGAATTCGGAAAAGTGATCGGTGGTCCTTTACGGGCGGCGTACGTGCATTAAAATAACGCTTCACAAGAAAGGACGACCCAAAGGACCCTTTTCACGGTTCCCAGACGCAAAACACGCGCGCGTCAAGGACTCGGTCGTGCAAAAGCAGCGCCTTGAACAACGAGCCCAAGCGGGCGTCGAAATCAAGCACCGTGGATTGCGCGCGTTGCAAGGTGAGGGTCGCGTTTTCTTTTTTTTTCCCGTCCCCGTCGTCGGCGGTTTCAAGCGACGAGCGATCGTTCCTCGCCGCCGCGCCCCCCCGAGGAACCAGCACTATGGTGTACGTCATGAGAAACTCTTTCGAGGACCCGGCCACGCTTTCCCCACCGTAACCCACGATGGAGCACCCGTCGCACCCCGAAATTAGTGACGAAATGCCTCTGAGCAAGCCGTCTTGGTCGGAACAGGTGAGCGCGATTTTCGTTTCCCCGAACCTGCGGAAACACGTACTCGCCTCTGCTGCGCCGGTCGCGGAGTCGAGTTGAGTCGCGAGTAACAGCTCCGCGAGCAACAACTCCGCGGCGGCAATGACTTCATCGGTAACCACCCCGGGGTCGATGGGGCCGCTGCCAGTGGCTGGTGTGTCAAACCGGTTCGACCCGGTTCGATCCCCGGCGGAGTCAAGCCCGAGAACGCCGGCGCCGGCTCCGTTTTCGGCGAGAAACTTTTTGATCTTGGCGCGCGCGCTTTGCAGTTTTGCCAGAAAAGTGTCAGTATTGTATATCTCGATGTATGGACAACAGTCACCAGCTGAGAGATAAAACAGTCGGCGGGATTCGGGAAATGCGGGGAAGTACCTTCGCGTCTTCGCGATTTGCAAAAACCGGAGTTGCGTTTGCACTTTCTGTTTCCGAACCGCGCTCGCGATCGCGGCGGCGGAGGCTTGGGATGCAGAACCGAAAGTGTCAGTCGTTCGGACCGCGTGGTCTGAGTAAACAAGGAAGGGTAATCGGGCCTCCACAGTGTGCCGCCTGATTTGGGAAAGGCCCAACACGTACCTTCGCCGTCCGCGGTGATTGCGGTGCCGCCTTCCCAAATGTCGCTACTTTCGTCAGTGCTCAAGTCAACCGACCCGTCCCCGCTTCCAAACTCCATGCCGTACGTGTTGGACCCGTTTCTCTTTTCCTTTTGTTCGCCGCCGATTGAATCTTTCCACGCCGCCCCCCCGTCCCGCCCGATCTCCACGACGTCCGCGTTTCGCAAAACGCGGTCGAAATCGGAGCTCACGCCGTTGACGCTGCACCGCACCGCGTCCAACCCGCGGTCCGTGTAGAACGCGAAATCAACAACCGTGGCGCCGTGGGGGAGGTTCATCACCCCGCCGTTCGGGGTGAACACGAAAACCCGTCGGCCAAGAAGGTCCCCCGTTACGGTCTGCGATTGGTACGCGAAAAGTGTACGGTCAGTCGAGGTCAGTGTTGTGTGGGGCGACGTATACGCGAACAGTGGTGTGGTCGGCCAATCGGCAAACGCCCGCGGCATGTCGGATTTAGGAAAAACAACACGTACGTCCACGAACTCCTCCGCCGTTAACACGCCTAGAAACTCCTCTTGCCACTCCCGGATGTTGGACAGCCACGCGACTTGCCGCGCGTGCCCCGCGCGTATCAAAACGCGGTCCTCCGGGCTCAGCACTTCGTCGTCCGTTCCGTCTGTGTCGTCTGTGTCGTCGTGGTCGCTGTTGGTTTCGTGCGCCTGTGATTCCGAAGACGGCGATTCGTCCGAATCGTTCGAGCCGTCATCACCGACCACCAAACCTTCCCCTAGTGTCCGTTCCCGTATCAACCGCCGCGCCGTGCGCCGCGCCGCCACTCGCCACGCCCCAACGACCTCCGGGTCAGCCGCGATGCCGCGCTCCGCCATCGCGTGCATCTCCCCCGTGCGTATTTGCAGCTCGATTGGAAACACTAGGTCGGCGTTTGCTTTTTCTTTTTCGTTTGCGGAAACAGAAACAATTTTTTGGTCATCACCGATTGGCAGCACCACCGTGTGCAGCGCCCGGTATCCGTTCAGCTTTGGCGTGGCGATGTAGTCGTTCATCCGCCCCGGAACGGGCGGCCACCGCTCGTGCACCAAACCCAGGACGTGGTAGCACACGCGCGTGGATTGTCGCTCGGTGGGCGGGTTCGACGAAACGGTCCTTGGTTCGATTCCCGGCGGTGGGGGCGAAATTTTTTGCTCCAGATCAAGCACAACACGCAGCTGCGCCACGTCATTCACCACCGACAGCGCGTTTTTAACCGACCGTCCGTCGCCGTTCTTTTCGCGTTTCGCGACACCTCCGTTCGCCTGGCTTTTCCGGTACACCCCGTACAGCTCTTTCGCCCTCGGGATGACCACGACCTTGGCGCACGCTTGTTTTAGAAACGGGTCGTCGTCGCACAGCTTTTGCAGCTCCGCGGCGCATCTGAACATGGTAGGTTCTTGTTGTTTCGAGAGCTCGTCTAGCCTCCGACCCGCCTCCGCGTACGCCTCCGGCGACGCCCACTTGAACGCCAACTCTTCCAGCTCGTTTTTAACCTGGTACATCCCCAACAGCTTGGCTAACGGCGCGAACACCAGTAAGGTTTCGTTGGCTATTTTGACCCGCTTCTCAGGTTTCAAGCTCTCAAGCGTGCGCATGTTGTGCAACCGGTCCGCTAGTTTCACGATGATCACCCGCACCTGTTGAGTTTTGCCAGAAAAGTGTCAGTAATGTATTGGGCGATGTATGGACAAACAGTCACCAGCTGAGAGATAAAACAGTCGGCAGGATTTGGGAAATGCAATACGTACCTCCTGCGTCATCGCTAAGAACATCTCCCTCAAATCGTCCGCCTGGACGTTTTGCGTGGTCGGTGGTGTGTCATCCGCGCTTCCGTCCACACTGCCACCCACCGCGCCAGCGTCTTTCTTTTTCGACACCGACGATGAAACCTTGCTCACCTTCGTTTCCCCCTCCACGATTCGTCGCACCGCCGGCCCGAACCGTTCCTGGATGGATTCAAACGTCACGTGGTCGGTATCCTCCACGGTGTCGTGAAGTAAACCCGCGACGACGGTTTCGTGGTCCATTTTCTGTTGCGCCAGGATCTGCGCTACCGCTACGGGGTGCATAATGAACGGCTCGCCCGATTTCCGCCGTTGCCCGTCGTGCGCTATGAACGCTATTTTAGTCGCGGCGTATATTTCGTCTTTTTCGAATTGATCCAAGTAACCCAAATCCGCCTCGATCGAGTGGTACAGCCAGTCGTACGTGACGTGGGACCAGTCACGGAGAGCGTTGGGTTCCATCGCGGTTCCGCTTCGCGAGATCAAGCCGTCCTGGCCGTCACCGGACGCACCGGGGTCATCCACCGCGGATGCGCACTCGGAACGCCCGTTCCGGCGCGGCCATCGCGCGCCCGCCAATCGCGTTGAGAAACGCCGAGGTGGCACCACGGACGTCTTCGCCTCGACCCGGGCACCGGCACTGCAGTGACTCACCACGCGATCGTTCCATTTATTGGCACGATTTGTTGGTGTGACACGCGTGTGCGGCGCGCGCGCGGTCGCACGCGCTGGGACCAACGCGCTGGTGCTCATGTTCGCCACCCAACAACCTCTCCGGTCCGCAACACGACGCCCTTATCTGCACTGCTGGCTGCACCGCTGGCTTCACGAAATTCGCAGGGGCGCGATTAGAAAAGCACGGTCGCCGCTCTTTGGTACCGAACAACCCACCTTTGATCACGCACCGAGACGCGCACCAAAAGAGACACTCGCGTACCCCGCCGTCCGCCGCGTCCGCCACCGCACGGGAAGCGCGCGCGGGTATGACACGCGCGCGCGATGACAACGCGACCGTGATGAGACGACAAAAAATTCCCGAAAACCTCCACCGCGCCTTTTGGTTTTGCCGTCATCTCCACGACTGATTGAGTCCACGCAACCTTCTCCCCCTCGGTGCGTCATAGCGCGCCGCGCGTCATTCGCGCGTGCTTTCCCCGCGACCCTTCACGCGCGTGGCACTCCCGACCGCACGCGATGCAGTCCGGTGAGTCCATATACGACTTGATTCCTCCCCCCGAGGTGACACTGTCAAGGCCGCCCATGCACCGGAGTGCGCACCCCGGTTCCGTCAACCCTTTGCACTTCGGGAAGTCCCAACGGAGGGCGAATGGGACGTTCGGGAAAGCGCCTGGTGACGTGAAACCCGAAACCACTCGGTTCCTGAAGCGAAACACGGGGGCGCTGAACGGCACGACCAATTCAGGTACGCACGCGCGAGGAATAGAGGGTGTGGAACACCGGGACACGACCGTCCAATCAGGGATGAGAGATAGGAAAACATGGCCGCGTTCCACTACGTTCCAAATCGGGTCACCCGAATCGGTTCGAACGCGCGTGCCCTTCATTCGCGCCAACTCTCGCGGCAATCGCGGCCTCTTTAGGGTTTAGGGGTTCAGAGTTCCCCGAGAAGGCAGTATACCTGGACTCGCGAACTGGAAAGCACGTCACGCAAGGTCCCACGCGTCTTGTTCCTACCTACCGTCGCTGACCTGATCGCCCCATCCTCATTCTCAACTCGTCTCTCGAAAATTTATTTCCAAAAGTGAGCGACACGTTCCCGCGCGCTCGGCGCACCACCAAGCCGCCCGTGCCCAAAGCCACGGATCGGCCGTTGATGGGCCTGTGCAGCAGTAAAAACTTCATCGCCGCGAACGCGATTGAGAACATTTTAGCCAAGCCTCCCACAAAAACGAAACCGCAAAAAGCCACGGATAAGAAGGACTACGGCCGGGTTCCGACATATTTGCTCACCATAAAACAGCAGATCGAGTTTGAAAAACAAAAAGCGCTCCGTGAGTACGAAAGGAGCCTCGGTGAAAACAGCGGTTTGAACGGCTCTAGCCAAACGCACCAAACCAGACCCATGTCAACTGACGACCGGGACGAACTGCTGTACTCGCTGAAAATGAAATGGCAGAAGCTGAACCACGCGTACGCCGGGCTTTCGTTTTCGCTGGACGTGCCGTCGCACAAACGCCGGAAAGAAGATTTGGAACGAGAGATGACGCAACTGGAGAAGGACATAAAAAGTCTACAGGGGAAACAGGTGGTGGTGATGGAGGATTGATGGGGGGGGGTAAGGTGCGCCGGCGAACGTGTTCGGTCTGTCCGTGGTGTCATCCATGAAGCTAATCTTTCAAGTCGTCGTCTATCGAGTCGTCCCTCGCTCTGCACAAACCCCGCACTGAACTATTTCAACTTGTAATCACTTTTTGTCTTTCACCAAAACAAACACACTACACCTTTTGTCGCCTCGAGGTGCACGCCGCGAGGGTTCACGACACCTCGCGCGCGGGCCGCGATGGACGCGCACTCGCGGCCGCGACCGCGACAAGGAAATCGCCGTTCAAGGGAACCACCATGCGGCACGGCGTTCGTTTCGCCACCGCCACCGCGCTCGTCCTCGCGTCTCTCGTGGTTTGTGCCAACGCGGGTGGTACGCGAGGTGAGGTTTCCAGCGACCCTACCGAGACGCGTGCGCGCTCGCGCGAGGCGAAGGGAGAGAACGCCCGCGCGCAGGTTGCACAGGCTGCTTCGGCAGGCGTAATAATGGTGGACGAAGACCCTGCTACCGAGACGGACGACACGCTGGTGGCTTGGCGCGTCGACGGAGGCGGCGAGCGCTGGGTCCGGGTAGAGGCCCGCGCGCCTTGGCCGGCCTCGCCGTCCACGGAACCAACCAACTCCCCGACGTCTTCTTCGTTGGGACTCCCGTTCCCAGCGCCGTTGCCGGTATCGCCCGGCGCTTCACTCGATTCCCCAAACGCGCGTCACCGCGCGTGCGCCACGCGCGAGCTCGGCAACGACGAGCTTGTTGAAAAGGAAAGGCGACGCGCGGTGGGGATCCTGGAAAGACGAAGTCTTGGCAGGGTGAGTGAGGACAAAACGTCAGGAAAAAAGAGGAGCACCTTGGCCGAAAACAGCCTAAGACTGGATGACGTCGTGTTTTACGTCACCGTCCCGGTGGTGTTCCACGTGATTCACGACAGGGACGACGGGTTCGTCGCGAACTGGAGGCTCCAGGCGCAGATCGACGTCTTGAACCTTTCCTTCGGCGGGAACACGAAAACCTCGTTTGGCGCGACCAACCAAAACGCGGCGGACACGAACGTGCGCTTCGCGTTGGCGAGTGTTTCGTATTACGACACGAGTGACGCTTCGTCTTCCGTTAAGTCTTCCTGGTTCAGGCAAGACTGCTCTCCAGGCACCAACGGCGAGCGCGACATCCGAGAAACGCTTTCCGTGACCCCCGAAAAGAACCTCAACGTGTATATATGCGAACCCCCCGACGGCGCCCTGGGGTGGGTCGCCGCGTTTCCAGATGAGTTTGTTGAGTCGTCTTACACGCACGGGGTGTTCCTACTACACTCAACCCTACCCGGAGGCGATGCGCTCCCTTATCACCTAGGGGACACCGCAGTGCACGAGGTTGGCCATTTCCTGGGGCTTTATCACACCTTCCAGGGCGGGTGTCACGATTTGTGGGAGAGTAACTCCGGTGACGCCGTGTACGACGTGCGTGTTGTGTTTCACCAAATCCGCAATCCAACTGTTTGCACATACTCGTCCTGCGAAGGGAGCATTACGACCAGAAGGGCGCATTCCCTCTGCCCAGTACCCTGACTGTTTACTCACTCCAATCCCGGATATACACATCACGAAACACTGACACGGAAGTTTTTTACCCTCACAGACGAGCCCGCACGCGAGGGCGAACCACGGAACGTGCGCTGAGTTGCACTCGGGAGTTTTCGGCCCCCCCGATTCGTGCGTTTCTCCCGGGCAGAGCGATTCTAGTTCGTCCCCGTACTTCGGCGCAGACCCGACCACGAACTTCATGAACTACGCCGTGGATAACTGCATGGCGGAGTTCACTCCGGGCCAAGCCCGGCGGATCGAGGAAACCGTGGCGGTGTATAAACCGAGTTTGTGTTTGCAAATGCCGGGCGGGTCGTGTTACGGCGGTGCGTGTCGTACCTTCGTCGCCTCCATTTTCCGCCCCAAGACGGTTTGCCCATACAAAACGTTAACCACCTTTCTTTACAAACACGGCAGGCGGGGGTGACGTGGTGGTGATGAGTGGACCTCCTTCTGGAACAGCGACGCCGCCTGCCGTGCAGACGCCGCCGCCCGTGCCGACCGTAGGGGCTCCGCCGCCGCCGCAGTCGGTGGTTTCCAAACCAACTGCCGCGCCGTGTGTCGACGCAAGCAAAGCGCTGTTCGTGTTTGTGTTGAAAGCGGACGGGTTTCCCAGCGAAATTAGGTGGCAACTGACTCAAGAAGCCGCTGTTGTCCAGACAGGCACGGGGACAGGCACAGGAACGGGAACGGGAGAAGCGCAGACTGTGTTAGTTCCAAGCTCCACAACAATCGCGTCCATCGACTTTGGCGAGCTCATCGAACCCGACGGTGAATGGGCGTGGCGCCGGTGTTTAGGTACGTATTGCGCGTTTCCCAAATCCCGCCTCCCTGTTTGCCCATACTCATACCAGAAGGGACTATTACCTCTGCCCATACAAGACTGACACTTTCTTTTATTTATCGTAAGACCCGGGGCGGTACAAACTTACAGTTTTCGACTCGTGGGGCGACGGCCTTTGTTGCGATTGGGGCGAGGGGAGTTACTCGGTATGGCTCGACGACGCGGTCGTGGAACAAGGCGACGGGAGGTACGAAGACGGTTTCGTTGTTGTTTTCGACGCGAACGTTCCGCTCGGCACGCAGCTCTCTCCGCCGTCGCCGCCGCGCGTTCCGAACGAACCGTCGCCGCCGCCCACGCCGAACCCGCCGCCCTCGCCGAACCCGCCGCCCTCGCCGTCGCCGCCGCCCGCCGCGCCGCCGCCGCCGCCGCCGCCGCCAAGAGGCGCCCTGGTTTCCTGGTCCTGGACACGCGGGGACGGCACGGTCGTGACGGGAACGAACTGGCTCTCGGGGTGAGACACCTTTGGTTGGTTCATAATTGCTACTAATCTAGTGGCGCGTTGAGAATACAAAACAGCACCGTCGCGTAACAACTGCTACACGAATCACGACCACAAAACAAACTACTGTCTGTTACAACCGATACGCGAAACAAAACAGTACCGTCGCGTAACAACCGCTACTCGAGCTCAAAACAAACTACTCTCTAACACAACACATAACCTCTACCCGTTACCCGTCCGCGAACAAGTCGTGGTACCCGGTCACGAAACGCGGCTCGTCCCCCCCCATTGTGGTGTCGTCGTCGTCGTCGAACAGGAGCTCAAAGTCGTCGTCGTGTCGTTGCGCGAAACGCGGTTCCTCGGTTTCCTTGAACGAAAACGAATCCACGTGCGTCCTCGTGGGAAACCCGGAGAAGAGACTCGGCGCGGGTTTCGCTTTCGCGGGTGTGACTTTTTTCGGTTTCGCGGCAGGTTTCTTCTCTACGCCGGTACCGTTCTTCTTCGCCACCTTGGGCGCGATCTCCTTCTTCACCACGCCGCCAACCACCACGCCCGCGAGTGCGTTCGCGCGAACCGTCGCTCCGAGTGCGTTCTTCCCGGCCGTTAACGTCGTTTTTTCCCCGCGTCCCTTGTCAACACGCAACGGTACCGTCTTTCCCGGGTTCGAACCGCCGCCGCGGTCATCCATGGATGCGGACGACGTAACCATGGGCGCCAGCGAAACCTCGTCACTCTGCATCAGCGCCGCGAGCGTTTTCGTTTTCGGCGGTTTCGGTTTGCGCGCTTTCGTCGGCGCCACACCTGGCGCCCCCGGCCAAACACCCCGCGGAGGTTTCTCCGTCGCGAGTTTTTCGGTATCAACCGACCCAGCCGGTTTCGGGTTCAGCACGAACCGCACTTTCAGCCGTTGCGCCTGTGTCACAGGCCCTTGGGGTGTGGCGGTCGGTACGGGCTGTTTTTTGTGAGGCACCCACGGCTTGAGTTCGGGCGGCGTCGGCGCCAAGACAGGCACCACTACCGGTTTCTTCACCCGGCCCCCGGTGAGCCTTCCCTTCCCGAGACACCGCTCCAGGTGGTGCGCGAACCGTGACGCGGCGACTCGCGTGGCGCACATGGGACAGTCCGCGAGTTCCTTTGACGCCCCCGCGACGCGTCCGTACAAGTCACCGCCGGTTTCTTTACTTCCCGAGCGGTTAACACGGCCGTCCTTTGTTGCGGGCCTTTGAACTGTGCTGGAGGGGTCGTTTTTGCAGTTAGAGGGTAAGCATCCGCTCGCCTCCGCCTCCGCTTCCTGCGCCACTACCGCGGCGGCGTATTTCGCGACCACGTTTTCGGTGGGCGGTACCCTTTGCGACACACTCGCCGTGGTTTCCAGCCCCGTCCCTATCCCCCGGTGAAGCTCCCACGCCACGTCACACACCACCTCGTCAATCAACTCGGAACACAACCCAACCGTCAGCGCGACCACGGACGAACGATTCTCGCACCCCGCCTTCAAACGGCGCACCAACAAAAGGTGGTCACTCAGCCGTGCGTGCTCCAACGCATCGCCGCCCAAAAACGGCATCTCAACCATCGCCACCACCTCCGGCGCCGACATCGCGCCCCGGTCGTCTGGACGTGTACAGTCGGAGGATTGTCCGAGAAGACCAGTCGAGGATAACAAGACGACGACAGCAAAATTTTACACTTACAAATCGATCAGCAGCGATGTCACCGGATAAAAATTACAAAGCCTTACGCCGCTTCCTTCTCCCTCGGCGACCCCACTTGCTTGGCTTCCCTTAGGAACATCTGCAGCGCGGCTAGGCGAGAGTCTATGTCCGCGATTTCGGATGACGCGTGTTCCTTCGGGCGGCGGAGTTGTGAGTCGTCGGTGAGCAAACCGTGGGACGAATTTGACGGGCGCCGTTTTGGTTTCGCGCTCGTCGCGTCGGTACTTTTCGAACCCGTTCCATCCGACGCGACGACGCTAACCAAGCGCCGCTGCACGTCCCGTAGCACTCGGCCTGGCGACGCGGATCGCGTGGTGGCCCTGCCCGTAGTGGCAGTGGCGTTTCGGGTCGCATTGGATCCTACCGGAGCTTGATTTTCGTTCGATTTTCGCCGTCCCGGCGAAGAAGACGCCCACGGCCCGCGACTCGCGCCGCCACCAAAGCCAGAATTAACTCCACCTCCGCCCGGCGAAGGGCTCCTCCCGTGCCGGCCTGGCGCGGGCGACGCTTCCCGTGAGTACCCCCCGTGAGTACCTCGTTCCCGTTCCCGCGCTGGCGACGCCGCGCCTGACGCGAGCCCGCGCGCGCTTGACATGAACCGCGCTTCCTCGCGTTGGCGCTTCTCCTGGACGTACGCGGTCGGGTCGAAGCGGGGCGACCTCGGCGTACGGTCCCGGCCGCGCGTCGACGGGGACGCCGCGTCGCGAACACCGGCGCTGCGGTACGCACCGGGAGACGGGGAGCGGCCGCGGGTCGGGGTCGTCCCTGATGCTGGTGTTCTGAACCCGCCGGTGTTGCTGGCGTTGCGTCCGACAGGCGGTCGGTGGTGCGCCGGTTGGCGCTCCGCCCACGGACGTTGGTACGACCGCTCCACGGAGTTTGACCGGCTTGTGGGTCGGCTCACCGGTCGGCTCACCGGTCGCACGTACCCTCCCCCAGAAGCCCGTAGCCGTCGCTCAAGCCCGTCACACGTCGTGGTAAGGTCCTTCACCTGAATTCGCAACTCACGCTCGGTTTCCCGTCGCCTTTGGATGTCGCCGAGCGCGTCGTCGAGTTCGCGTTGTTTTTTCGCCACCATGCGCGTTTTGCTCGACTGAGAGATAAAAAAGAAAGTGTCAGTCTCGTATGGGCAATCAGGGAGGCGGAATGTGGTGATTGGGAAATACTTACCTCGGCGTTTTGAACCTCCACCGCGAACCCTTTCGCAGCTTTTTGAACCTCAACAAGATCTCTTTTTGTTGCGCCCAACTCCCGGGTCAACACCTTGACCTCTTGTTGCAGCGCAGACATCTGCGCGTAGTGGGGAGGGGCGTTTTCGTACGACGCGTCGCCGGCGCCGGATTCGACCACGTCCAAACGGTCCGTCAAGCGCTCGTTTTCCAGGCGCAACGAATCCATCTCATCGTCGTCACGGCCGGATAAAGCGCCTCTCCCAATTACTCCTGACACATCACCTCCCGGCCCAGCGTCTCGTCTCAACAGTTCGTTTTCCTGTTTCAGCCGAGCAACTTGAGCCATCAGCGTCGCACAGCTGGGTTCGTCCTCAAAAAGCAACGGCAACGGGTAGTGCGTGCGGTCGAACTCGTCCGCGTGCGTCAGGATCAGGTACCGCTTTCCTCTTGAAACGTTTGACGGCGCATTAGCATCCGGTTTCGGTCCGTCAAAAGAAGTCTCCACACCGACCGCACCACCCGCACCTCCGCTCCTACGTCTTTTCAGCTGCTCCAGGTCCTGGTACGTCAGCAGATCCACAAACACGGCAGATGACGAGTCCACCAAACCCGCGCGCAGCATCTTTGAAAAGACCGCAAATTTCTTAAACGAACCCGTCTTCGCCGCGATGTCCTCTACATACCGCTTACCGAAATCGCCTACCCACCGCGCGCCGTCGGAGTCGCGCTCGACCTGGTGGGTTTGTTTAGGGTTTGGGGTTTAGGGGTCAGGGTGGTACGGTTTAGGGTTTAGGGTGGGACGGTTTAGGGTTAGGGTACTGACTGCTGTCCAAAGTATGAACCGCGAAGATAGCGTTCCTGGAAAGATTAACGAGATGTGTTTTCCTTCGGCCCCCGCCCCGAGACCGCCTCAACGTTCACCCACACAATCGGTACTCGTTTCTGTGTTCCACGTACCTCAACACTCAGCGAGTCGTTCCGCAAACCGGTCACGGTCACCACGTGAGACTCGCCGTGGAAGCTCAGGCGCGCCTTTTGGGGGTGCAAGAGTGGTCGGGAGAGAGGGGGGGGTCAGCGGGAGTGGGGGTCAGATTGCAGCAGCTGCGCGAAGATTTCCTGGGACGACTCCCAAATCCCCAGCGCGGGTGAGATGGGCCCTTCCGCGCGGTCCGAGTTAAGCGCGTACCGTCTCCGTAAACGCGGTGGCGTCATCGCCCGACATCGCGGCGATACGCGCGAACGGCCGGGGGGTGACGGCGTGTGGGTGGTTGTGATGATGAGAGGGCGCGGGGGGCGGATGCTCGTCTCTCGACTCGGGATTTGACGTGCTCGGCAAACGAAAACAACGGTCACAAAACCAGGCGTTTCATTTTGGGCAATAAATAAATAAATTACAGTGTCGTCTCCGCCCTCCCCATAGCGCTCCGTCTCTCTCCCTCCTCACAGCGCCGCCTTGAGCATGTCCCGGAGCTCGTCGTCCGTGAGCGCTACCGGGTTCCCCTTCATGGATGAGGATTCTTTTGATTTAGCGATGACTTCGTCGAAATCGGATTCCTTCAGCCCCATTGCGCCGAGACCGAGCACGCCGCAATCTTTGACCAAGTTTTTCATCCATTGCACGCCGTCTCCAACGCTCGCGCTCTCGTCCCCAGTCACCGCCCTCGCCACGTCTTCGTATCGCTTTAAGAATTTCTTGGCAGTCGTGGGGTCCGATACCATGACCCGGTTCTCCAGCGCGAGCACGTTAACCACCACGCAGTGAGGCAACAGCGCGGCGCAGATGGCGCCGTGCGGCGCGTGAAGCAGCCTGCGATTGTGATAGCCGAAAGCGTCAGTCGGTCGTGATGTGTATATCCGGGATTGGTATTAGTAAAAAGTCGCCCGTAATCGAGCCGAACAGTCGTGGTAATGGGCAGAGGTGATAGTCCCTTGTGGTGCGAGTATGGGCAGAGGTATCCGTCCCTTCTGGTACGAGTATGGGCAATCAGTATCCGTCCCTTCTGGTACGAGTATGGGCATTCAGGGAGGCGGTGTGTGTTCAATGAGAAAGTTCCTTACCCGCCCAGGGTTCCCGAAAAGCCGTGCACCGCGCCGAGCTTGGCGTTGGCCAGTGACAGGCCGCCGTAGTAGCTACAAAGGCACATGTCTTCCCTTCCCGCTAAATTGGTGCCATCGTGATAAACAGCCAGTAAGCTTCTCGCGCCTAACTTGATGCCTTGTAACGAAAGCGCGTCCACGATGGGCGTCGACGAGTTACTCACGTACGGCTCGATGCACTGCGTCAGGGCGTCTGTTTTTGTGAAAGAAAAGGGTTAGTCGCGAGTCTTTCTGAATAGGTATGAGGTATGGGTGTGCTGTATGGGTAAACAGTCAACAGTCTACTTATGAAGTATGTAGTGCATACGTACCTAATCCGGTGTGCGCGGTGACCTCTTTGGGCATCGACAAGGTCAGTTCCGGGTCAATAACCACCACGCTAGGTAACATGAACGGGTGCCTCATTGATACCTTGCGGTCGCCGGCTTCCAGCACGGAGTTCTTCGTGACCTCCGCGCCCGGCCCGGCGGTCGTGGGTACCGCGATGAACGGCGCGCATCGCTTTGTGAGCGCCCGCGCACGTCCCACGACCTCCAGAAAGTCGTACAAATCAGGATGTGACCCTCCGTTCGTCAGCACCGCGGCGACGCACTTCCCGGTATCCACCGGTGTGCCGCCGCCGATCGCGATGACGCAGGCGCACGCGTTGTCCACCGCGACTTTGATTGCGGCCTCCGCGGTGGCCACGGTGGGCTCGCCCGCCGGGTGGTGGTACACGAACGATTCCACGCCGGCTTCCCGTAACGAAATCACCAGCGGTGCGCTGAACCGGTCGGACACTCCCGCCACGATTAACACCGGCTTATCCGCGCACCCCTCAAGTTCCGTGAGCTCCTTGACCAAAGCCGGGACACGCGCGCTGGTGCCGCAGCCGAACACCACGCGCGCGGCGGTGGCGAACTCGAAGGGCGCGACGGTGGCGATTTGGTCGGCGTCGTCGGTGTTTTGCGTCGGGGTCTCGGTGGGCGCAATCAGGACGGCGACGCGCACGCGAGTGCGGAGAGGCGCGGCGGGCGGACGAACGGGGCTGGTGGACGACATGTGAGGACGCCCGCAAACAGTCGCGCAAACGCAAACGCGGGCGGCGGACATTGTCACAGACCAAGCGCGGCGCGAGAGTGGTGTGAAGGAGTTAGTGGCTCCTTCAATAAGTTTTTCTCCCCCCGCCGCCTGATACCAAGTCTCAATCCCGAGCTCGGTGGGCGCCACACCAGCGCGCGTGGAGGTGTGTTTGCGACCCTCTCTTTGTTGCAGACGCGAGTCCGCAGACAGATCTCGAGTTATAACTCCGAAATTCTAGTCACACCATGCGCGACGGCCCCGCGCGAGGAGGCACGCGGGGTGGCGCGGACCAGTTTAACTGGGATGACGTGAAGAGCGATAAGGACCGGGAGTTTTACCTGGGGCATTCCGTGAAAGCGAGCGTGGGGCGGTGGCAGAACGGCAAGGACATTTTGTGGTACACCCGCGGGAAGGGGGACGAGGAGTCTGCAGCAGCTGAAATCGCCGCGATCAAGGCCGCGGAGGAAGGGGCCATGGCGGAGGCGCTTGGGTTGAAGCCCAAGTCTCGTGACAATGAAAATGGGCATGGGCACCACAACCGAAAACTCGACCCGAGAGAGATGGACCAACTGTTGCGCCGCGGCGCGGGCGGCGCCGGAGGGGACGAGGGGACGCGGACCCGGGGCATCGGGGGTCAGGAGGGTGTGTCAGGAGGTCCTGGGACAGACGATCACGAGGTGATGGCGGGGGTGGGGATGGACAACAGGGACAGGGAAATTTTGCGAAACGCGCGCGGCGACGACACCGCCGGAGTCGGAGTCGGCGCTATGACCGAACGCGAAAAGCAGAAACTCATCAAAAAAGCGAGCAAGCGGAAACGGAAGGATGAGAAGAAATCGGCAAAGCGCGCGAAGAAGGAGGCTAAAAAGGCGAAGAAAGACGCGAAGAAAAAGGGGTCTCCTGACCGACGGAACGACGGAAACGACCGAGCGCGCCGGTCGCGGTCGCGATCGGACGATTCCGATTCGTCATCGTCGTCCGGCTCGCGATGAATTGTTTCGAATCAACATAAACTCGTCTATCTTTTTCGCATATTATTTCAAACCTCTACTGGAACGCGCCATCCTCTACGAACCCCCCGGAGGTCCCATGTGTAACCCCCACAACCCAGGTAGCCCGCTTGCCACACACTCGTCCTCGTCCAGCCCGGTTCTGAGGTAAAACGGCGAAAACGCGTCGCCTCCGACGACCGTGACCACGCCTTCTTCGTCGTGTGTCTCGTGTTCGTCCGTGACCTCGCCCGCCGCCGAGAACACCGCCGCACGCACCTCCCTCGCCTCCCGTCCAGCTTCCCACACCGACGCCTCCCCAGGCGTGAGTGACGCGCACTGCGCTTCCAACACCGGGGTGGCCCTGAAATCGCCGACGCAAAGCTGCGACGAAGTTCGCAACTGTTCTTCGCTGAGCAAAAGCGACGTGGAAGCGGTATCGTACGCATCGCCGGTTCTGGGGACGCTTGCTATTGGGGACGAGCGCATCCGACGACGGGATTTACGGGACGCTGGGGATGATGTATCCCCGTCCCCATTGTCAGTATCCCCAGTCTCATCCCCAGAAGTAGCATCCCCATCCGTATCCCCATCCCCATCCTCAACAGTCACCGTGTTCCCATCCCTTTCCATCTTCCCGACGTCCTGCACGAACCCCGCCACTAAACCCGGCCACGACGACTCCCGCTCCGCGCGCGTGCTCACGGCGACGAACCGCGCGCCTAGCGCGTGCGCCACTTGCCGCCCGTTCTCAACCGGGTGCGCGGGCTCGTCCGCGTAGTCGCCTAACACCAGGGTAGGCGGAAACCAAGGCGCGAGCGACCGCAACAGTTCCAGGCTGGGCAAGTCGCTTCCCTTGGCGGCGACGTACTTCGCAAACGGCACGCACCCGTACCCCATGGAACAATCAACCGCGTCCGCGCCCATTTCTAAACGCGCGTTTTCCAACGACCCAAATGTGTTGGCGATCTTACCGCCCAGCGCGTTGAAGTGCGCGACGCGCTCCTCGCCCATCGTGGGAATCAACGTGAGTATCAAGCCGATCAAACGGGGGCGTGAGTCACGTTTATGCGACCCCGGAGACTGCGTGTCGTACGACTTATTTTCATCATCTCCCTCTGCGTCTGATGCCTGCGCCTTTCTGTTTCGCGCCTCCGCCTCCGCGTCTCGCGTTTCCTCCGCCAGCCTCACGCCCGCCCACAGCGCCGCCGCCGACGATTGCGATTCGCCGAGCGCGATGAATTTCTTCATCCCCGCGGCGCGCGCGACGACCGCGAAGTCACCCGCCTGCGCTTGGAACCCCAAACGCTGAATTAACAGTTCAGCGTATTCCGGGTGAGGGACGTTTGCGTCGTCAACGCCCGCGAGCCAGGAATCCACCCCAGAGGCGAGTTTCGAATCGAAAACCGCCGACCCTCGGGCGCCGAAAACCGCGGTCGGTATCTCGGGCGCCACGTCGGTGAACAGCCACGCCATGGACCGCATGTCGCAGTGAAGGCCGTGCCCGGAAACGGCGCCGAATGGGGCTGGCTGGTTTGTGTTTGACTCTTCGCCGTCGTCTGCATCCATTGATGAATCATTGGCTCTTCCCAGGCTCACGGGTTGCCACGGCAACGTCCGTGGTGCCTCTAGCCCTGGAACGAACACCTCCGCCCGGCGCTCACTGACGTCCGTGAAAACCCCAACCTCGAAAAAACGACTTGTGTCGAGTGACTCACCCTCTACATACGCGCGTGCGGCGTGTGTGGCCACGCCTTTGGACACCACAAGCGCGCCGCCCACCACGACGAGCGAGGCGAGAAACACCAGCGTAGGCCCGAACCACCGTCTGGGCTTTGGCGGGATTTGGAGTGTGGCCTTCGCGGCGGGGTCGAGCAACCGCGTGCGCTCGTGGTGAGGCGGTGACATGGCGTGACATGACGCCATCTCGCCAAAGCCCGAAGCACGCCGTTGGCGCTCTCCGAGCCCCTCGTCCCTCCGAGGGCGACGAGGTGTGGGGATCGGCAGGCGATGGAGATTGAAACACCCAAGAGTTCGGTGTCGACAAAATTCCAAGTGTCCGCCCTGACGTTGGTTTCAAACAAAGGAGTCTTTCCGGTCGCGGTCTTGGTTTGATCGCGACGCGGTGATATCGGGCGAGATTCTGGTTTCAACGCCGGTTTCAAACTCGATCGCCAGAAAATCTTGCAAGTCGGTAACTGCACACGGCAAGTCGCCGCGTGAGTGACGATCCACGCGTCTGGTTCATCACGACTCGCGGCGTCCCAACAACGACTCATCACTGTCGAACGCAAGGCGCGTTCGACGTCGTGTTTCGCGCGCGTGAGGTTGTTTCGGGGGTGACAATTCGGAACCGCGCGCGGTTGTGGGTTCGCGACGGGGGTGACGCGCAGCAAGACGCGTGGCCGCGCGTGCCTTTGGCTTTGGGCTTTGTGACCTGGCGGCATATTCCATTCATTCATCTCGGCGGCCGTCCATCACCATGCCGGGCCCGCACCACCGGCCTCGGGAGTGGGCGGCTGCTGGTGGTGGTGTGCTGGGTGGCTGTTTTGACGAGACACCACCGGCGTGGTCCACGCTGGCGCCAGACTCACCGCCGAGCAAGCGCAGCGGGTTGACGTCTTCCGACGACGCCCCGCGGTACCGCCGCGGGAGCAAACGCAAACCGCTTCCTCCACGAACGCCGCCCGGTCTGGTGCAGCCGCTTCGGCGTGACCTCCGGGTCGCGTTTTTTCCGCACGGCAAACACCGCGGGTACGCCGCGACGAGTGACATTCCACCGTCCACGATGCTGTTCCAGGAACGGCCGTTCACAGTGGCGGGGGCGTTTTCAAACGCGCGCGACGCGCTGCGGGAAACGGCGAGGCGCGTGGCGAAGGACGCGAGGTACAAACACTTGTCGATGGGCGACGACGCGGGCGAACACCGGAATGGTGACACGCAAAGCGGTGGACGAGCTAACGCACCCTCAGTAGATGCACCGGAGCCGTCACCGTTCCAAGACGAAGGCATCGACGACCTGACCTGGAACGACTCGCTTAAAAGAGTGACCCGCAACGCCCGCGTGCGCGTTGCGAAGAAGGGCGAGGACGTTGGCGGGCAAAGCGATTCGCGCTCGTCACCGACCGGGAACGATCATGGTGGCACCGTCTCAGCCTCCCCGCCCGCCCGCACCCAAAGCACCCAAAACTTCGTCGTCACCCTGTTCGCGCACACCACGACGTGCAACCACTCATGCGCGCCGAACGCGGCGGTCAGCGCGAGCGACGACGTGGCGACGCTGTATTCGCTGCGTGCCATATCCAAAGGGGAAGAGGTCACGGTGGCGTACGCCGCGGATACGTTGTGGTTGCCCTTCGACCTGAGGCGAACACGCATCGCCAGGGTGTTCGGGTTCCTGTGCAAGTGCGAGCGGTGCGCGGCGGAGCTGGAAAACGCGGCGCGCGAGCGCGACCGGGGAAAAGGCGTGAAGCCGCAGCAGGCTTTGAAACACGGCGTGGCGAAAAACGGCCAAACGGTTTTCGACAGCGCCCTGAACCGCCGGACCTTGAAAAACGCGGGGTTCCGTTGTTGGGAGTACGGTGAAACCGGGTTCGAGACGCAGTTTGACACGGAAGGGCGGTTGTTAGTGGAGACGGGGGGGGGCGGGGAGGGCGGAGGCACCGGTTCGAATCCCGGCACCGGCGGTAAAGGTTCGTGGAATTCGGACACCGCCGGCGGTACTCGCGACCGTCGCCGCGAAACAAACGACGCCGCGAGCGACTCCTCCGATGACTCAACCTCGACCTCCACACTTAGCGACAGCAGTGACGACTCGGATGACGACAACCTCGCTCGTGGTGGCACCGAAAATGGCCGTCAAAGCGCGAGCGCGCGCTACGGGAGCGAGAACACCAAAGGGTCACAACAGAAAATGACCCAAAAGCAAAAACAAACCAAGGTCCTCGGCGCGCACCGGTTGTACAACAAGCTCGTGAGCGCCGGGATCGGTAAGGGCCTTTCCCATTCACCACATTTCTCCGACTGATTGCCCATACAAGACTGACATTTATTTTTACAACCTCAGGCCCGGATCACTGGCAGATGCACGCCACCAGGGAGTCCTTGGTTTCCAAACTGCTCACCCCGGACGGCCGGAAAGATTTCGACCTGGATTTGTTGCTGGAACACGCGAACTGCGCCAGCCGCTTGGCCCCCAACCACCCGCACTTCGTGAAACTGGTTTCCCTGGTGGTGTGTATGTCAGGCTTTCCCAAATCCGCCACACACTGTTTACCGCCCCGTTCGTGACTCTTTACTGTTTACTACATACATCACAAGTGCCCTGTTTGCGGAATACAAGTCGCGAAAGTTACGAACATTACTACATACAGCACAAGTAAGACTGTTTGCTCATACAGTACACTCAAGACTGACACTTTACTTTTCGGTTCCAATCGCAGGAGTCTGTATACAAATCAAACAAAGACGTGATTCGCGCGGAACAGTTTTGGGTGTGGTAAGTATTTCCCAATCACCACATTCCGCCGACTGATTGCCCATACAGGACTGACATTTATTTTATTTCAATCAGGACCATCGAGCTTTTGCGCGAGGCGATTCACCCGGACGTGCTGTTTTGGAACACGGAGTTCAAGGGGTTGCGGGAAACACGAGCGGGGGGGGGGGTTGGGGCCGTGGGGAGTGGGAGGTAGACACGACGCGAAGAGTCGTGCGTACTAATCAATGTCTCGTCCAAGTTTTTTCAGATTTCAAAACGGTTTTTTCAATCGTGACTGTTTGTTCCGTGTCCCCACCAGGAGTTCCTTCGACCGTCACGCACGTTCTTGAAGGACGGGAGGAGGTATACAGAGAACGCATGTTGCATGATGCGTCGAGTGTGTTTGTGATGTTTGATGTGTTTACGAGTCGTCAGTCGTCTTGCTTCTTTTTGTGGAGTGGTGGTGATTATTTATCACCATTGTGTTGGTTTTGCGCGCCCGTTTGAACAACGGGTCGCGCGTGGTTGAGACGTCTCGTGCACGGTCGGGTCGGGTGTTTACCCGCCGAAGCCGTACAGGGTGCGGCCTTGGCGCTTGAGCGCGTAGACCACGTCCATGGCGGTCACGGTCTTGCGGCGGGCGTGCTCGGTGTAGGTCACCGCATCGCGGATCACGTTCTCCAGGAACACCTTGAGGACACCGCGGGTCTCTTCGTAGATGAGGCCGCTGATGCGCTTGACGCCACCACGGCGTGCGAGACGGCGGATGGCGGGCTTGGTGATGCCCTGGATGTTGTCCCTGAGCACCTTGCGGTGGCGCTTGGCGCCGCCTTTGCCCAGTCCTTTACCTCCTTTACCTCTGCCGGACATTGTGAAAGTTTCGTGTGTGTACGAAAGTGAGGAGCAGGTGCGTTGCGAGGCGGCTTTTGGACAACCTGCTTTGCGTTTTACGAGCTGAGGGAACACATTTTGACCCGAGCCTAATGTGCGAATCCTGGTATTTGTTTAAACGCCATTTCATGGAGAGGGCAGAAGATAGTATGCCTTGGTTTTAGTTGTGGTCATGTGAGAAATACCTCATACGGCACACGGGTACGCTTGCGGGATTCCGCATAGGACCATCACACAAACATCTAAACCTTTAAAGCAAACGACGTTTAGAAAATTAACAGCATTTGCAGCAAAAGGTCCACAAAAATCGCCCAAAATGCAATTTTCCCACCTACTTCAAACCCGTTCCCGCCTACACCCGTCACAACCCCCCGCGCACCTCTCAAGATGGCTCGTACCAAGCAAACTGCCCGTAAGTCTACCGGTGGCAAGGCCCCCCGCAAGCAGCTCGCCACCAAGGCGGCGCGCAAGTCCGCGCCCGCCACCGGCGGCGTCAAGAAGCCGCACAGGTACCGCCCCGGTACCGTCGCGCTTCGTGAGATCCGCAAGTACCAAAAGTCCACCGAGCTCCTGATCCGCAAGCTCCCGTTCCAGCGCCTGGTCCGCGAGATCGCCCAGGACTTCAAGACCGACCTCAGGTTCCAGTCCAGCGCCATCCTCGCGCTCCAGGAAGCCTCCGAAGCGTACCTCGTCGGGCTCTTCGAAGACACCAACTTGTGCGCCATCCACGCCAAGCGCGTCACCATCATGCCCAAGGACATCCAGCTCGCCCGCCGCATCCGCGGCGAGCGCGCGTAAGCG
>Ga0209192_10000046_pt1 | contig 156090 bp, 148 predicted proteins | sample ArcticOcean_MG_C_11_FD_187433 | JGI IMG/M metagenome (GOLD analysis project Ga0209192, IMG submission 187433) | Marine microbial communities from western Arctic Ocean - ArcticOcean_MG_CB2_154 (SPAdes) (version 2) | ecosystem: Environmental > Aquatic > Marine > Oceanic | place: Arctic Ocean... | reverse complement strand
GGTGTGCGTGCGGAAGTCTGGGAAGGGGGAGGACGATCTGGTGATAAAAGCCGGCTGAATGAGAAGACTGGTTAAAAGACGAAAAGTCTTTCGGCCAGCGTAGAGTTATCATAATCATCCGCCCGCGTGATCATGCTCGCCACGCGCGTTGCCCTGGGCGCGCGCCCCACTAGGTGCGTTCGGAATCCTCGCGCGCTTTGTCGCCGCTTCGCGTCGCGCACGTCCTTCCCGACGCACGCGCTCAATTCTTCGAGACCTCGCAACGACGATTTCTGACGCATTTTCCTCCCGCCATCCCCCCGTCGAGCAGCGGCGATGCCCTCGCGTCACGGCGAAACCACTCGGTTCGCGGCGCGCGCTTGTCCTTACCCACCATGCACCGCGCGAAAACCCGCGTTTCCCTCGCCGCGACCGCGCAGCTCTCCACGCACGTCGTGCAGAGCGGCGAAAACCTGTGGGGCATAAGCGCGGCGAGGGGGGTGTCCTTGAACGAGTTGAAAGCGGCGAATGCGAAAGCGCTCGGCCGGAGCGACGTGATTTACCCCGGACAGCAGCTCGTGGTGCCTCCCGGGGGCAAGCGGTTGAATTCGTCGTCCGTACCTTCCGGGTACAAACCGAGTGGTGGGATCCGGCCGACTTACTCAGCGCAAGCGCCGGCGCGCGCCGCGACGGCGAACACCGCCGCCCTGGCCAAGAAACAAGGCCTCGGTCTGGTAACCGCCGGGGCGTTTTTCATCGCCCTCGCGGTGGGGATCTGGATGTTCAAGGATACCGACGAACCGGCGCGCCCGAGCCGGTACGGCCAGGGCGACCAGGACGAGGACCCGTACGGCACGGACCCGTACGGCGGGCAGCGGGGAAACCAAAACGGAGGGTACTACGACCGGTACAACCAAGGCGAGTGGCCGCAACAAAACGGACAACAGAACGGGCAGCAGCAGCAGCAGCAGCGGGGGTACGGCAACCAGCCGCAGCAGCGAGGGTACGACGCCCGGCAGCAGAACGGCGGCGACTACACCCAGCCCCCGCAGTGGAACGGGAACAACCAGAGGTACTGAGCATTTTGTGACGCGAGCGACGAGGCGATTCGATTGCGGGTTGTTTTTATGACGAGAGCATCGCTTAAAAAACAAATCGTCCCGTAGTCTCTGGTATTTAGGTCTCCAAACGCTACTTCGGCGGTGGTGGCGGTGGAGGCACGCCCATCATCGGCGGCGGAGGCGGCATCCCGCCAAGCCCCATGGCAGGGGGCATCCCCATCATGCCCGGCAGCGGAGGCATCCCCATCATCGGCGGCGGCGGCATTCCCATCATCCCTGGAGGCGGCGGCATTCCCATCATGCCCATCATCCCCGGAGGCGGCATCCCCATCATCCCGGGCGGCGGGGGCATCCCCATCATCCCCGGCGGCGGGGGCATCCCCATCATCCCCGGCGGCGGCGGCATCCCCATCATCCCCGGCGGCGGCGGCATCCCCATCATCCCCATCCCCGGCGGCGGCGGCATCCCCATCCCCGGCGGTCCCGGCGGTCCGGGCGGTCCGCCCACCCCTGTGTTTGTTTGCCCCGGCCCAGACGCGAACAAGGTGTGCGGCCGTTTCATGGCGGTCACACTTCGCCGCGTCTGGTTCGCCGCCAGCATCCTTTCCGCGGGCGTGCCGTGCCTTTCTCCTTTCGCGTCTTTTTTGTACGCGTACAGCACGGAAACCGCGCGGTTGCACAGGAACTGGGAGGGGTACACGAAAAGTGGTTAGCGTCCATTTGTGTCAGGCGCGTATTGGGCGTGTATTGGACGATGGCCTGGTCAACAGTCACCAGCGAAAGGTCCGGACAGTCACCAGCAGAGAGATACCGAACAGTCACAGGTGCGTTAGAGGTAAAACGGGCGGTGCGTCGGATTTGGGAAACGCGCAAGGCCGCACCTGTCCGTTCATCGCGTCAATCGCGGCGTCGCTCGCTTCGAAGGAGTCGTAAGACACGAACCCGAAACCCTTGCTCGCCCCGGTGTCCACGTCACGCACGATCTTGGGGGTCGCGGTGACCACCCCGAACGCGCTGAAGGTGTCGTAAAGCAGCTTCTCGTCAAGCTCGTCTGCCAGGTTGCCTATGAAAAGATTCGCCCCGACGTCGTCGCCTTTTTTTGGAGTTTCGACGCGAAAAGTGTCAGTCTTGTATGGGCAAACAGTGTGCCTGGATTTGGGGGTCTAGGAGGTCTCCAGACCTAGTCTGCCAACGAGTGATTACTCCACAGACTTGTCAAAGACTCTTCACAGACACCAGCCGTACAAAGTGTACCGCTGACAAAACGCAACAGTCTACTTACCTTTCTTGTCGTTCGAAGCTTTGTTCACCCGCAACGGCTTGCCGTAAAGCTTGATCATGTTCAGCACCCGGACCGCGTAATCCGCATCCTCCTCTGTGTGGTACTCCACGAACGCGAAGGACTGGTGCTCGTTCGTCACGCGGTCCTTCGGGACGTACACCGTCGCGACGGATCCGGCTTGGACGAAAATCTCGAAAAGAATCTCCTCGGTGACCTGATTGTTTTTTGAGTCGGGGGTGGATGGGGATGGAGTCGTGTCAGTGTACGTCTCTAAGGTGGGTTTGCGGTCACATGACCAGTATTTGATCCAGTAGATTAAATGTGCCTCGGTGTTTGCAAAGTCTAATCGTGTTGTGTGCCTTCGGTTGGTGTCACGCGAGCCGTGTTGGACCGATCCGCGGTGGTGCGACGATTATTAGGCCAAGGGTTTGCTCCCCACCGCGCGTACCTGCAAATCTAGGTTTCCCACGTAAACCGTCGCGTCCTGGTTGCGGTCCGCCGCTTGCTGCCCTAACAGGTTCGTCCCAGCACCCACGGTGATGCGCCCACCCGCGATTCCCGCGGCAGCCATCGTGCCCGCGCGCGCGACCGGTTGTACGCGTGAAAATCGAAAATGCTGGGAGGCACTTTCTGAAAAAACCGGTCGGTTGACCAGTTTTCAGCGCATGGCGGCGGTCAAAGCGTGAAGCGGCGGCCGGCCGGGAAAAAGGATCTCCCCTTCTGCCCTCGCGAGCACACGCACACGCGCGCCCCGCCCGGCGTTTCACCGACGAGGTCTCGCGAAGAGGACCCGTCGTTTCGCGCACGCGCGTCACCGAGTTCGTCGTCGCTGTCGCACCGCACGCCCTTTCGAGGCGCGTGTGGTTCGAGGCACGCGCGATGCGGCCTTTAGAGGAATCCGAGATTCAGCAGGTGTTCGAGAAGCTGTTCAAGTTCGTTGGTAAGAACCTGAAGAACATCGTGGACAGGGCGGACCAGCCGCACTGTTTCCGGCTACACAAGAAGGTAAGTGTGACGTCTTTTTTTTCGAAAGCGAACCGATTGATTGCGCGTTCGCGCGATCGCACGGACCCGTCCGAACGCCGATCAGGCGAATGGAAAACCCCTCACGTCTCGCGGCCGTCATTCATGTTTTGTCATTATAACGTTTTTTCGCGTCGACGACTGTACTGAAGGTCTAGAGTTATTATTCATAAATCCGTGTCACAAGCACCTTCTTTTCCCCGCACCCGCCCCGCAACGTCTCCGACAGCAGTGATGAGGAAATATCCGCGCTTCCGACTGGCAAAACGTCGATGATGCACAAAACGATATTACGGTTGAATTTCTTCTTCTGAGCCGTCACAAAAGAGACACGAGGTTTTTTGTTTTCACGCGCGCGTGTAGCGAGTACGACGCACGGGATTGAACCCCGAGGGTCCTCTCGCTGTACTCTGGATAATGATTTTACACTTCTATACTTCCTAAACCTCTTGGCTGACTGATTGCCCATATACCCCTCTCCAAAAAAACAGCGCGTCTACTACGTGCGCGAGGACATGATGAAGCGCGCGACGAGTATCGCGCGCGAATCGCTGGTCAGCCTCGGCGTGTGCGTTGGGAAGTTCACGCACAGCGACAAGTTCAAGCTCACGATCGGGGCGCTTGAGTTGCTTGCGGCGCACGCGAAACACAAGGTACGTCTCACATTGGCTACGCGTCGAACTTGGAAACCTTTTACCGCTCGCGCTCGTCTTCGCGAGCGCGCCCAGAGCGTGATTTTTGGTGTTTTTCGCGCTCTTTTCGCCGTCGTTCAACAAGTTCTCCCCGGCCACCCAAAACCCGCCCCGTGATGCGTCGCATTTCAGTCTTCAACCTGAACCTTCTTGACGAGAACTTTCTCACATCAAGCGCACCTGAGGGCGGTGGGAGACGAGATTTTCGGCTTCGGGTTTCTTTTTTCGAACGAAACATCGCTCACCGCGTGCGTCTCGGGCGGGGTGTTCTCCTCGCGTGTGAGGTTTGGTGATCTGCGCCTATGGTGATCGTAAATTTATTGGTTTTCACTCCGAATCTTCGCACGCACTAACCTCTTTCTCTCCCACTTTTCCATCACACCAGATGTGGGTAAAGCCCACTTCCGAGATGAGTTTTTTGTACGGCAACCACTTGTTGAAATCAGGCTTGGGGCGAATCACGGAAAACACCCCCGCGAACCAAGGCGTGGTTGTGTTTTCAATGTCCGACATCCCGCTCGGGTTTGGGGTGGCGGCGAAATCCACGCAAGATTGCCGGAAACTCGACGCCTCGTCAATCGTCGCGTTCCACCAAGCGGACGTGGGGGAATACCTACGCGCGGAGGATGACATGGTGCAGGGGAAGAAGGAATGAGGGGTTGTTTCGTGCCGACTTTAGAAGGATTGGCGCGTGCACGGGCACCGCCGCGATAGACGTAGCGTTGAAGATTTATTTTGTCTTGAACTCGTGCTGCCTTTTTTTTTTCTTTTTGGCCAAAAACTGTCACCGATCTCATCCCTGTCTTCACTCCAGGGTGACTCGCGTGGGTGTTGTTCGTGCGACCCACGCACCGCGGTCCGCGCGTTTTCGGGCCCGGGGTTAGGGTTGTTCGGGTTTAGGGTTTGAACCCTAAACCCTCGCGCCATGACCTCGTTGCTGTGCCTGCCCGTGGTGGTGTGCAACCTGGGCGTAGAGATGTTGTACGTGCTTGAACAGCGGCTTCGGGCGCAAAGCGTGAGTGACGTGAAGTCGGTGAAGGTGCTGCACGACGTGACCCGGGCGATGTTCGCCCCCGAGTTCGTCAACGAGCTGTTCACGCCCCAGGTGGTTTACACCCCGAGCGCGACACGGGCGATTTTCGACAAACTCGCGCACACCAGCATCATGCGGCTGAGCGAACAATCCATGGACAAACTTTTCGACTTGATGACCATGGGGTTTAAGTACCAGCTCGTGCAGTGCGTCCGGCCCGAGGACATCTTAAACGTCACGCTGCTGCACTTGCAGACCCTGAAAAGCTACCTAACCGACGAATCGGTAACGGACGCCCTGGGCGCGGTGGATGCGGAGCTACGCGCGACGTACGGCGCGTTCAGTAAACACGAATGGCTCGCGCTGCGCCGCGAGCTGTTTCGGTTTCTGGGGAACAAACGCGTGAAAGTGTCGTTGCTTTTGCACGAAAAACTGCAGCTGGACGACGGCAGAGTGCGGCTGCCCGTTGTTGACGACGACGTCAACGTCGAACAGCAACACACCACCAACCCTGCTGCGCAGATTGGCCCGGTCGGGACTCTGCGCAGACACGACATCGCGGGCTTGGAACACACGCGGACCCGCAAAGTCGCCGAATTCGTCTCCTTTGACCATCCCAGTGGAAAAAAACACAAAGGCGCGCCGCGTCCAGAAATTCCCCCGGGCGGAAACATGTACTCGCGCGACCGGCAAGCCCCGCATGCGCCGGAACCGATTCAAACGCTGTGTGGTGCCAAAGACGCGGTCCGTGATGCGCACGGCAACGTCATGGCACGCACCAGCCTTGGTTCCATCAAAAGCGGAGGCGGAAACGCGGACCGGATGATGGCCAGCGCCGGGCGCGAATCCTTCGTCGAGGCGAACGCGCTGGCGGGGCTGATACGCGGCTCGCCGTCTTCCGCGAAAACTGCGTCTGATAAACACGAAGAAAGCGCGGAGGACGTGTTCAAGCTTAATTTGTTCGGAGACGTCGTTGCTGCGGGGGGTGATGAGGATGACAACAACGGCGCAGGTGTAAACGACATGATGACAATTTTGGAGTTCAGGGGCGACGAAGGTTTGGGGAACAAAGCCTCCGGTTTGGCGGACGTGATGCGCAGTTTCGGGGTCGACGAAAAGGCGCCGCCCGGGAAAAGTAACGGCAAAAAAGATGAATTCGCATTAGACGACGACGACGACGACAGCGAAGACGATCTCCTGGCGTTGATGGACGGGGCGTGAGTTGTTTGGTATTTAGCAGAAAGAGTCTATGCATTTAGCCGAAAGAATCTATCCATCTATTTGTAAAAGAGAGTCCACCGACGCGACCCGGGAATTTCTTAGCAGCTCAGACCCGCGAAGCCCGGAATCAGCGCCACGGCGCACGCCGGGACGTCGTCGACTTGGTCCTGGAAATCGAAAGTCTCAACCGCGGTTTGGTTGTACACGCGCCTCGCGAAGAGTAAGTTCGGGTGTTGGCCGAAGGGCGGGTTGTTTGTTGACCCCCACACCGCGTTGCGGGCGGTTTGGTCATTTAGTAATTCGGCCCGAAGAAAAGCGACTTGCATACCCCACCAGTAATGCGGACCGAGGTTGTGCCCGCCGCCGCGCATCACACCGAGCAAGCGTTTGCCTTGCGCGTTTCCAAAAACGCTGTCGGCGCCGTCGCGCCAGTTATCCACGACGTTGTCGTCATCCGCGGCCATCAATAACAAAGGCGTGTCAATGCCAACCCCAGGCCCTTCCATCCAGCCCTGTAAGCTCACCGCCGCTTTCACCGCGGACGCGACGCACGTTACGTCGACGCAGACCAACGGCGCCCGCGGATCAAACGCCGCTTGTAACGCCTGGCCAAACCACTGCAACCCCGAGGTGCTTGCGCCTGTTGCAAGGGAGGACAAACCTCGAATGATTCGCCCCCCACCAAGGCTGTACCCGGCGACGCCGATGGCGTCGGTGTCGATGCGGCCTTTGAAATCGTCGTTTCCAGAGGAAAGACTTCCCGCGTTGCCAAGCAGCGCAAACCGAATCGACTCGAACAAAACGAACTCGTCCCCCGGATACTGTTTTTGGAAACGAAAAGTATCAGTGTTGTATGGGCAAACAGTGTTTGGATTTTGGAAAGGCCCGATACGTACCGGTTCCTGCGGCAACGGGAAAATCTCGGGGCACAGCACGATGAATCCCCAACTAGAGAGGTGTGCCAGGGTTTCGCGGTTATCAACGGCGGCGCACCCGTTGTGCGCCCCAGCGCCCCAGGCGATGACTGGATACACAGCGTCGGTTGTCGCGGCGGTTGCTGATTCGTCAAACGGAAACGACACGACCACGCGGTTGAATCCAAACTCGATTTCCTGTGCAAACGACAAGGAAATGGTTTTGGAGGTCACGCCCTCTGCGAAAGGACCGGGGTCGCCGTACCCACGGAGCCACGCGGGGTGGAACGTGGAACTCGGGCGATAGGGAATCGAAATGGGCTCCAACGACCCGGGCGCCTGCTCGCCGCCGGCAGGCAGCGCGCGACCCGACGCCGCCTGGTCCAGGGATACGTCCGAGGGTCGCGGCTGAGACACAGGCGCGAGACGCGACGCAGTGGGCCGCGACGCGCGAGTGGCGGAAACAGGGTCGCGGGCATCGCGCGGAGCAGCGGTGGCGGCGGAAACGAGGGCAAGGAGAAGGGCGCACAAGGCGGATGGGCTGAAGGAACGCATGTCGCGCGGTGTGCTGCGCGGGGAACGTGTGCCAAGAGGAACGGGGACGAAGCCTGATAAAAAGAAAAGAGAAAACGGCTTTCCGCGTGAAAAACGAAGTCTCGGACAGAAAGTCGACACCTCGTACCAGCGAACGATTCGTGCGCCCGAGAACAAGAAATGATTCGTCCCAGACTCGTGTTTCTTCGAGGGTGACTTGAAGGTGTTGAAGGTGTGCAGTTTACGAAAAATAACGCAAGATCTTTCCTCAGAAAAACGACCGAAAAAGTTTGTCGTGAACATGGTTGTGAAATACGCACACCCGGTCCCCTCTCTGCACTGCTATCGGCTACTGGACCCACCGCGGGCTCTGGGTATGCGCGGCAACAACGTCTGTCCGTCCGTTGCTTGGCGACTGGGAAGGGCGTATGCATTGTCAGTGTTGTTTTTCCCACAACAAGAGTGACACGCAAACACCGAATCGTTTTTTTCGCAAACCGCCTCCAACACGTCCAGCAAAACCCGCAGCGCTTCCTCCTCGACGCCTCTGGCGCGAACCCAGTTGTTGGTTCCAGGCCGAGTCCTGTGGTCTTTTAGTCTTGAAAAAGTGTTCGTACCCTGCAACTCGCCCCGGAAACTATCGAGCATCGCCAGCCTCGCGTCCCGGTCGCGGTTCAAACGAGCGCCGCACACCAGCACGCGGCGCGCCAAGGTTTTGGGTAACGCCTTGCGATAGGTAAAACAAGGTGTCAGTCTTGTAAGACCGCGTGTATTACGTAATTACGGGCGGACAATCGGAAGAGGTAATAACCGTCCCTTCGCAGGACTAGTCCGGGATTTGGGAAAGGACCAACACGGACCTGCGTTGTTTGGTGTGTCGTGTCCGTTGCGTCGTCACCCGAAGAAACGCCCAGCCTCGCCGCCGCGCCGAGCGCCTTGCCTAGCCAGTGATTCACCGGCCGGCCCCGGGGGGTTTCCCATTGCAGGGAAAGCAGGGTCTTTTGGTAGTGCTGCTGTGGTTTGTCTTGCGTTGATGTTGCTTCTGTTGTTGCATTCTCGTCTTTCTCGTGACTGTTTGTGCTGTCCGCGCCTCGCTCCGCCGCCTCCGTGGCGGTCAACCACCAAAACAAAAGCGCCGCGCGTTGCGTCCGCGCTTTGTACGTACGGGACGCGGCGAGTGTTTTGCGGCGCGAAACTCGCAGCGCATTTACCCACCGGGAGAAATATGCACGAGTAGGTACCAGCACCAACACTCGTCGCAAGAGCGTTACTCGGTGTTCGCGCGAGCGGTTGCTTTCGCGACGCCACGACTTGAACGAAGCGTGTACGTGCGCGTTTCGGAAACGCGAGGCTTGTTTTATTTTCCCGACCAAGGCCAAAACGCGGCCGCGGTTGTTGTTACCGAGAGTTTGACCCCGAAGCACCGCGTCGTTGGGGTCCAGAACTCGCCTCCACAGGTTCACATGCAAGGCCCTTTCCGTACCGACGACGCGTTCCAAAACACGCAAGCCGAGGAAAGGATCTCGGTGCGTTTGCGGGCGACGCGGGAGAGACCGTTCCAAAACGTCCACAACAAAATTTTGAATAATTTTTTGTTTCCGCGACCGAAGCGCGACAACGTTTTCGCGCCACCGACGCAGCGCCGAGCGTTTCTTGAACACCACACCTACCGCGTGTGTGATTTCTCGTGTCCGCTGTCTTCTGCACGTAACGAACGCCACCCATTTGGCAACCGAACATTTCAACTTTATTTGATCAATCATTCGTAAAAGAGTTTGTACAAGCGTCGCGTCGCGTTTCGCGGCGCTGTTTTTCAACGCACACCAAACCCGTAAAACCTTCCGTTTCGTCCATTTGAGTCGCCACAGAAACGCCCGCGCCAGCGCTTTGATTTCCGAGTCCCTGACATTCTCGGTTGTTTTCCTACGAAGCAGCTCGTGCGCTTCCCGCTGTCCGATTGCGTTGGCAGTGACCGCTCTCCACGTGTCCAATGACTTGACGAGTAATTTACTCATCAATGTATCCAACGCGCGCTTGGCGTACAAATCGGCGACGAAGCGTTTCGCGGCGCGCGCGTTTGCGGCGGCGGCGTCCGCCTCGTCCAGCCGTTTGCGTTTCCCAAAAGCCGCTACACGACGCCATCCACTGAAAATGAACCTCCCACTGCTGTTCAGTGCTGCCATCTTTCGTTGACACCTCGCGAGCGCCAGCACGGCGTCCACGCACGCGTCGGCTCTGCGTAACGAGCACGTCGATTGGTGGGCTTTTTTTTCGTGGTCGGCGCACCGTTTCGTTTCCGTCGCCGCGCGCGCGAGGTTTGTCACTTCGCGCCACTTGTGAAACGCGCTTTGTCGTTTTTGCCGTGCGTTTCGCGAACGTAAGAACTTGGTCATTGCGTGTGCCTTGCGTGCGTCGCGTTCGCGGTGGGTTTTCGTGACCAACGCCGCGTTCGCCGCGTTCGCGGACGACGTCGTTTCCAAGGAAACCGCTTTTGACTCTGCGAAAATCGCCCTTTGCGCCATCTTCGCCAATTCGGCCCCGACGGCTTCCACAATTTGTTCCGCCTCATCCCTCGCTTTGGCAACCGCCTCAATCGCCGCGTTTCTCGCGGAAGCGAGCTCACCGACTCGCCAGCTCTGGATTTCATCTCGGTGCCGCGCGTCCAGCGCGCGTAGTTTCGTGGCGTGCGCCGCCCGGACGTGTGCCAGATTCTTTTCCATCGCAAAGACTGTTTCCCTCTGCGTGCGTCGCGCTTCCCTTGTTTGCGACGCCAGCCTCCCCAGCATCCACTCCACCAGCGCCGACGTTCCGGTGGATGCAATGTACTCCTGGGCGGTGGTTATCTCGCGCATCTCCCGTTGGTCGGCGTGGTTCAGCCGGGCGAGCCAACCGGATGGGTAATCCTTTTTCTCGGAACGCGACCCACCCGTACTTTCACTTTCCGCACTCAGAACCGCCCGCATCGCCTCCACGAAGCGACCGCGCGGGGTATCGAGAAATGAGCACGACTCGGACGTAGTACTACACGCACGCGTCTCATCGCTAAGTTCAACACTCGTCGACCCCACCTCGCGAACATCCATGGCCACAGCCCGGCGTCCCGACCCGACGGTCGCACCGCGCCGGCCCAATATGGGACACGCCGAAAAAGAAACGCTTGTGATAAGACAGCCAGAGCGAAGGCGATCGAATCCAGAAGTCTCCTCGCTGGAAATTCGGAATCTGGGGTCGTTCGTCGCGTCGTCAAAAGCTCAAAACGACCTTTCGCCGTGCGGAGGAATCGCTCCGCAAAAGCGAATATCGCGGCGTTTTTCCGGCTTCTCCCACCGCGTCATTGCTGCAACCGTTGGACCTACCTGGCCGTCACACACGCCGCCGCGGCGACACGACGGCGGGCATCACGCGTGTGCCTCGGGTCGGAAGGACCAGGCGTGGTGTGGTGTGGGCGTGCCGTTTCGGGGTACGCGTTGGTGCTTCCCGAGCGTCGGGCAGGTGGTGCTTCGTGCGCGGCGCACGCGCTTTAATCTTCAATCTCGCGGACGCGACGCGTGGCAATTTCCCGTCCCCGAGCAATGGCGCCGGCCGTGCCCCGTGCGTCCAAGGAGCAGGTCGCGGTGCGAGTGATTGAGCGGCTAAAAGACACGTGGCCTGAACTAGAAGACACGAACCTGGAAGCCGCGGTGAAGGCGCACCTTCTGCGCCTACCGCGGCGGTACGCGCTCGATATCTACAACCTGGAGGATCTGAGGACGCACATGAGTTTGTTACAAGCCGCGCAACTTAGCAATGGGTCGGTGCTTTGCGATTCGCGCGGGATCCGAATGTCGAGCACCGGGGTAAGTGGCGACGTTTCCAACAGCAACCTGCACGACATGGACACCGCGAACCCGGGGTCGCCTTCGTCGCACGGCATGGCAGGCAAGCGCCTGCGGGCGCCAACCTTCGGGAGCTCTTTCAATCTGCAGACGCTTGATGAGCACGCCGGGAGTAACGGATTGGGCGGCGGATCTGGTATGGGGCCGGGAGGCGCTTCTGGCGGCAGCGGCAGTCAGCCCCCAGTTTATGAGATTTCGGTATCAGGCCTGAACCGACCGCGGATGCTGTCACGGGTAAGCACCGCGCTTTTCGACGTCGGCCTGAACATAAGCGAGGCGCACGTGTTCTGCACGGAGGATGGGTTCGCGTTGGACGTTTTCGTGGTGCAAGGATGGGTCGTGGACGACGCCGCGAACCTGAACAAAGAGCTCGCGAAACGGCTCGCGAAGGTGAACTGGGACGACGCAGGTATACCAGGGCAGGGAAGTGTCAACGGCACCGGTAATGGCAGCGCCCAGGCCATTGGTAGCGTTGGTACCGAACTCAACCAACCCGACTCCAGCGAGTGGGAAATCGCCGAAGCGCAGTTGAATTTCCACGACAAAATCGCGAGCGGCGCGTTCGGGGTTTTGTACCGCGGGCACTACTGCGGCCAGGAGGTTGCTATTAAAGTTTTGAAAACGGGTGAGAAAGCCTCTGCTGAAGAAGTGCAAAGGGAGTTTGCACAGGAGCTACGAATTTTGAAGAAAGTGCGACACAAAAACATCGTGCAACTGATCGGCGCCATGACGAAACCGCCCCGGTTGTGTTTGGTCACGGAGTTCATGAAGGGCGGCAGCGCGCTGCAGTTTCTGCACAAACACGCCCCGTTGAAACTGCCAACCTTACTCCGAATGAGCCTGGGCGTGGCGAAAGGCATGGACTACCTTCACAAAGTCTCAGTGGTGCACCGGGATTTGAAAACCGCGAACCTTTTGATGGACGAGAACGACGTGGTGAAGGTCGCGGATTTCGGCGTGGCGAGGGTGACCTCCACGGATGGTACGTGCATGACCGCGGAAACCGGAACCTACCGCTGGATGGCCCCGGAAGTGATCGCGCACCAGCACTACACGCACAAGTGCGACGTGTTTTCGTACGGCATCTTGTTGTGGGAGCTCGTGAGTGGGGGGGATATTCCGTACAGCGGGTACACGCCGCTGCAAGCCGCGGTTGGCGTGGTGCAGCGAGGCTTGCGTCCGGCGGTGCCGCAAACGTGCCACCCCGTCATCGCGCAAGTCATGCAGTACTGCTGGCAGCCCGATCCCAACGCGCGGCCCGAGTTCGAGCAAGTCGTGGAGCTCCTGAGGCACACGGAATCCCCGGTAGACGCGGCGGAGAACAAGTCGTTTTTCAGCCGGTTGCGGAGTATATCGAGATCGTCATCCGCGAAGGCGTAGATTAGATTTCACCACAGGATTGTTTCACGAGGTTTGATTGAGAAGAGGATTAGATTCATGAGGACGTGACACGAGCGAGTCAGCGGGGTTGGCGGTGCGCGCACGAGTCTATTACACTCGTCCCGTAGGCCGCCCCAGTCGCGACATTAGGACCTCACTGTATTACGAGGTCATACATACGCCAACCCGAACGTCGCGCGCTCTGATCGTCCCGGTATCCCATTGAAAATTTCCCCTGCGTATTTTTGGTCTGGGAAACTGGGCGGATAACTCCATCCCCAAATCTGACTACTCGCGTTTCGTCAAGGGCACTCTTCTCAGTCGGCTTCACACGCCACCGCGCTTCCCACGACTCGTGTTCGTCGACCCGATCCCCGCCCTCACGCGTAGACGCGCAACGTCTTTTTGCAGGTTTCGCAGACTAACTCGACGTACGCGAAGGTGCGTTGGTTGGTGCCGTGTCAATGTCCACGTCGATTGTTGTTTCGGGCGGCGTGCCCTCTTCCCGTACCGGTACCGGCCGCGTTTCCCGGCCGACCGGTGGTTTCACCCGAGGCCTCTCACCTCGCCAAGCGCGCCGTGTCTCCGTGGTGAGTCACGCCGAGGATGGCACGAGAAGGGATACCCGAAACTCCGAGGCCGGTATCTACATGAGGCAGCTCACGGAGACCGAGAGCGAGGCGGAGGTTATTTACATCGCGGGGATGTTGAAGCTTTGGTTGGACGACGAGTGGTCGGTGCAGCAACCGCACACGGCGCTTGGGTTACAGGCCGCTAATAAGTGCGTCGCGATGCGTTTAAAGGGGTGCGAAGAGATGGGGAGCCTGGTGATGGGTGTGCAACAAGACCTACTGTCATTCGACTTCAGCGATACCTTCGTCAACTCGTTCGAAGTGGCGAACAAAACCAGCGAGATTTTGATGATGAAGGAAGGGTACGAGGTGTGTTGTTTGTCCAAGGAAGACGAAACGAGACAAGCGAGGTACGACGAAATGATCGCCAAGGAGGCGAAGTGATTAGGGGGCGGGATGGATGGGGGATGTATTGACGAAAAGGACAGGGGGAGAGGCGCGCGAACGTAGATTGATGATGTTTTTGGCCACAACCTGCTGAAAGTTCAAAAAAGTCGTGTTTGCTGATTTTGAATCTCGCCGCGCTTCTCCTGGACACTTCGGCGCGCCCCGTCCCCACGCATCGTCGCACACTCCCCAAACCTCCCTCCCCACGATGGCCGAGCTCGCGGGCCCGAAAATCGGCGACGCGAGGTCGCTGTGGAACTTCACCCCCTCACCAGGGTGGACCAAAGACGAAGCCGCGACTTTGCGTCTTTGTTTGATGAAACTCGGCATAGGGCGGTGGCAGCAGATCGTGGATTCCGGTGTGCTTCCCGGGAAGCAGATTCAGCAGCTGAACGGCCAAACCCAGCGTTTGCTTGGCCAGCAAAGCCTAGCCGAGTTCACGAACATGAAAGTGGACGTGGACGCGATACGGGCGGCGAACCTTGCGAAGACCGGCACGGAGGTGTACCGCAAAAACGGCCTCATCACGAACCAGGGAGGGAAGCTGAAAGCGGAGGCGCTGAAAACTCTGCGCGCGGAGAACCTTGAGAAGTACGGGTTAACCGAGGCGCAGGTCGACGAGATCACCCTTCCCGACCCGCCTTCCACTAAAACCCTAGGCGCGGACGCGTATATGGGCAAGAACCACAACAAAGGAGGGATCGCGGGGAGGAAGAGTATGAAGCGAACGCGGGTGGATGACATCATGACGGTGGACGTGGACGCGCTGCCGTCGAAGGCTTCAAAAGTTGCGTTACTCACGGCGCTGCGCCGGCGATTAGTGGTGCTCACCGAGTTCTCAACGAAACCATCACCCGAGGCGAAGAAGGTGCTGAAAGAGACCACGACACAGCCTGAGAAGAAAACGGCGACGAAAAAGAAAAGAACCTCTGGGGAAAACGCGGTACCGAACGCGGACGGCGCCGTGAAGAACCTGGTGCAAATGGGCTTCGACGTGAAGAAAGCGAAAGACGCCGTGGACGCGACGGGCGGGGACGTGCAGGACTGCGTCAACTGGCTGGTGGCGAACATGTGATCCTTTCTGTTAACTGGCTGGTGGCGAACACGTGATCCTTTCTGTTTTTACGCGCGCGGCGACACCACACGATAGGCTTGTAACGTATACGATTTCATCACAACCCGAACCTGTCTGGTTTCCGCGTGCCTTGTCCGAACGTCCCTGTTTTCGTGCCACTCGCCATTTCGCTTTTCGAAACCTTCTCCGGTTCGAGCCACGCCTGCGTTTTGCAATCGAAGTGTTTCTTCGTGTGTGGGTCGTAATACACCTGGGTTTTGGTGTCGTAGTACAGCCCTGATTTGGCGTCGTACTGCCAGCTGGTGACGCTGTTTCCGGAAACCGCGGTGGCCATCTCGCGCGCCGCCTGCGCCGTGGAGGTGACGCCGTCGATGCGGTTGCCCGCGACGGCATCCGCGGTGGCTTTTACCGCGGCTGCTTTGCCTTCGCGTTCCTTTTCCTCTTCCTTTTCCCGCGTCCGGTCCGCCTGCGCGTCCGCTTCGATTTCAGCCACGGTTCGCTCCGCGGCGGTTCCCGTTCCGTCCCGCGCGTCACCGGCGCCGCCGACGCTCTCGTCGTCATCGCCCCCGACCGCTTCCCGAATTCCCCCCACGTTGTGGTAACTAGTGTCCCACACCTTCACGCCGCACATCGAGCACTGCCCTTGCGCGTACGCGCACTTCTGGCAGAAAATGCCCTCCTGGTGCAACGAGAGCTTGCATATCCGGCACTTCCCCCCCGCGCCGCCCGCGCCATAAGGCGTCCACTTACCCGTCTTGCCCTTCGCCGTGAGCGCCTTGTTTTCGTTGATCCGCCGTCCCCCACCCTCCACCGTGTTCCGGCTGCCTTCCTTCCACATCTCCTGGTGGATCCCGCGGCTGAGCTTCTTCTCGCACTTGGAGCACACCATGGTGACAGGAACGCGCGACAAGTGCCGAACCGGACCAACCAAAGCGCGTCCTGGTCTGCGAGATGACACTTGGTGATGAAAGTAAAAAAGCGCTTCGTTGGTGATTCTCGTTGTCATTTCCAATGAGCGCTGCCACGAGCGCCTCCCTGGCCGGGGCCGGTGTCGCGCCCCGGACAAGACGCGTGCGGGGTACGTGTCGTGGCCGTCGCCATGTCGTCACGCGCGCGTCGAAGGACGAAACCAACGGCCTCGGGTTACTCACCTGGCTCGGCCCTGTGATTCCGCAAGGCGCGCTTGTGACGGGCGTGAAGGGCACGTGGAAAATCGCGTGGCAGACCATGGTCACCGAATTGGCTCCGCAGAGCAAGGACGGCGAGTACCGCAGGCCTAAATACGCGTTCGACGGTAAAATATCAAACCACGCGAACGCGAAACACCCGCCGCGCCCGGGGTGGTACGTGCTGTACGTGGGAAACGCGTGTCCGTGGTGCCACCGGGTGACACTGACAATCGCGTTGTTAGGTTTGCAAGAGTCAATAACCGTGGTGAAGATGACGGACGACGCGGAGCGCGCGTCACGGGGGGGGTGGGTTTTCGAAACCTCACGACCTGACCCGGTGTTCAAAACAAGCAAGGACTTGCGGGAAGTGTACGACGCGGTTACTCAAAGTTCGTACCAGGGAAGGTGTACGGCACCGTTGCTGGTCGACGGTGTCAAAAAAATAGCCGTCAACAACGAAAGCGCGGACATTTGCGCCATGCTCGACTCCGCGAACTTTCACGTGGCAACAGGTGACGCTCCGTCACCTAAAAATCCCGGGACAAGCGTCGAGCTTCGCCCGGACCAACTCGTCACCGAAATCGACACCCTGAACGACTACCTGTACAAGAAACTGAACAACGCGGTGTACCGAAGTGGGTTCGCCACTACGCAGGCGGCGCACAACCGCGCGGCGCAAGACGTGGTGGACGCTTTGGACAGGGTTGATGAAATTCTGGGAAAGACACGATTTTTACTAGGCGATAGGGTCACGGACAGCGACGTCCGGCTGTTTCCGACGATAGTAAGGTTCGACGCCGTGTACGCGAGCCTGTTCAAGTGCTCGTCGCGCCGCGTCGGGGACTTGCCACATTTGCAAGCGTGGATGCGGGATTTCTATTTGCTGCCCGGGGTAAAAGAAACTGTGGACGTGGACGGGTACCGGTCTTCTTATTTCGGCCAGCTGTTCCCGCTGAACCCGGGCGGGATCGTACCTACCGGACCCACCAAGGAAGACCTGGGCCTGGGGGTTGACCCGGGAAGGGGAAGCTTGGCGAGGGAAGACGTGTTCTACCTGAAACAATAAACAGAGACTCTTGTAATGCTTTGAATAATTGTAACGTTTTTTTAATAAACCTGCAATTCAAAGAAGACAAAGAAGCAGAAGAGAAGCAAAAAAGAGAAGAGTTTTGAGAGATTAAAAGAGATTGCTGGATGGCAAACGGTGATGAATACCTTTCCTTAAATACGTCTAACGTCTACCTAAACCTGCACACGCAGTCGTACAGGCTCCCGTTCAGACAGGTCGCAACCTCCGGGTGCTTGACCATCCCCAAATTCAGGGCGTCGCACGTGAACTTTGCGTGCAGGTTGGTTTCAACCGCCCGGCCCATGCCTTCCAGAACCACTAAATCGACGCAGAGCGAAAGCTCGCAAAGTTCTGTTGATAGCTTCGTTAAATCTATCACCGGCAAGTCGCTGCCGCTCGAGACGACCTGCAAGGACCCATCATTGAATGCTGTTTTGAAAATCTCGTCAACAGCACAAACCATCGACAGAATTTCTCGCAACTCACGCGCGGTGACGTCGTTTATGCTCGGCGTTTCGTTCGCCGCGAGAATCACGGCGGCGCCGCCCCTTAAAAACTCCCTCGCCAGCGGAAACATCCCGAGCACCACGTCAGCGCCAGCGTTGTCGACGAACATCAAGACCTTGCGCCAAGGACTTTTGATGATAGTCGGGGATGTACCGAGTACAGTCGGGGATGTTTTGTTCACGTCCCCAGTTGGGGATGTACTTTTCAATACAGTCGGGGATGTATTGGATGTATTGTCCCCGTCCCCAGCGTCCCCAGTTGCCGATGTGTTGTCCCCGTCCCCAGCGTCCCCAGAAGCGTCCCCACTTTCGCTTAGCCACCTTCGGGAAAATAAGTCAAAGTCGTCAACGCACCACGGTTTTTTTTTCAACCCGGCCCTCGTTTTGTGGAAAAAACCAGTTTTACCCTGTTTGCCCATACGATCCCTCTCCGCGTGCAGTTCCGCGGACGCGGCGGCGCCTAGGTCGAACACGTTCCCGGCAAACACGCCTTGTACTAATGTTAAAATTCGCGCCTCCCGGTCTTGTATTGCGTCTATTTCTGCTAAAACCCCTGGCAATTGTTTCAGCGCTTTCTCGTTTTCGTGTTTTTTCACCTCCGCGAAGCAATCTGCGAAACCCGCATCCCGTAGCCGCTTGTCCCGCAAAGCGCACAGCTTCAAAACCGTGGGCGCGCCTTTGAACAAGTGTGTGTGGTCACCAGCTGTGACTGAATCGAGATCTGCACCGAACTGTGCCGCGAATTGTCGCGACAGGTCCTGCGAGTTCGGGACGCGCAGGTCACTCGCCGCGCGCTTGGAAAACTCGGGAATGGATGACCGAAAAACCTCGACCCATTGTTCCTTCGTCACCAGCGTCCCCGGGTCCGTGTCCCTGCCCGGGTCGTAGTCGAACGTGGTGGGGCGATACCCACCAAGCACGAGCTGCGGCAACGCCGCGAACGCAGTGACCATGCGTGAGACGCGCGCGTGTGCCTCTGGGTGCACGACACTAACGTTGTGAGACAGAAAAATGCTGAACAGAAAAAGTGACAATCCGAAAAAGTACTCTTACTCAGTCAAAAAAAGTCTACCTTGCTCCTCCTCCTTTCTCCGCCTCCTGCTCCTCCTCAGTCCAAACCCAAGTCATCAAGCAACCCTTTGTTGTGCCGCGACCACTCCGTTTCCGCATCCAGGTCCGCGGCACCCCGGGGTTCCAGGGCGGCGGGGGCGTGGACTCCCCGTTCTCTAGTTAACGGCGCGGGGTCGAAAAACGAATTCACAAACCCGCTCGCGTTTTCGCCGTTCGCGTTGGCGTTTCCCGCGCTCGCGCTCGCAACCGGCGCCGCGGGCGCGCCCCACATGTTGTACCCCGACCCGCCGCCGGCTAGGAGGTTGAGGCCGATGCCGTTGCCGAACGCGCCGACGCCGACGTTTGCCGCGAAACTTTGCGTTTGCGTTCCCGAAGGGGGCGGCCCCCGCGGCGGCGAAGGCACCCACCCGCCCGCGGCCGACGGAGGGACGTACCGCCCTACAGTCGCGTTTGCGTTTGCGTTTGGACTTGGCGAGTCGCGGTCAATTGCACTCGAGTTTGCACCCGAAGAAGGTACGTACGTTCCAGCATTCGAATCCGCGTTCTGCACAGGAGCGTGCCCGTCAAACCCTCGCGCGCCGTTCCCTTGCGAAACCCGGGTCGGGACGAACGGGTTGACAAAAGCGTTACCCGCCGGCCGGCCGTTCGCGGTGGGAAGCGGCGGCGCGGGGTTTGTTCTCGGGAACTCAGGTCGGTAACTCGGGAGCTCCGCCGGTCGCGGCGGCGCGAGCCAGGTTCCGCCATCCACAGGGCGCCGGGTCGAGTTCGAGTTCGAGTTCGAGTTCGCGCCCGCGGTGAATCCACCACCCGGGAACGGCGTTTGCGTGTTTTGAAACATTTGCGCGGCCGGCGTTACTTTGGGCGCCACGAAAGGCGCCACTGGCGGCGGCGGCGCGCTTTGCGCCGATTTAACACTCTGCACACTTGCCAAAGGCTTCACGGTTCCCGCGAGCCGCGCGGGGTCCCGAGGAGACGCGACGGTTTTCGGTGATACCACGCCCACCGGCGAGCTCGGCGCCGAACTCACTGGCGATTTTCGATCAACTTTCGGTTTCGGAATCGACGACAACGTCGTGACGTTTAAAGGCTTGGTTTCCTTGGCGTGCCGCCGGCCCGCTTTGGGCGACGGAACCGGGGACTGCGCCGGGGAGTTGTCCATACCCACGTGATTGCCGTTCTTTGTGGGTAATTGCTCACTCAAATCGCCCTCGTCGTGTTTCGTGTGCGCGCGCGTCATCGCCGCAATCGCCGCCGCCGCGGATTCCGCGCTGGAATCCACACGCGGCGACGGCGCCGTGTCGGGCGCCGCGTCTTCGCTGTCCGGAGACGTTGGTGAGTCGTTTGAAATCGTGGAATCGGGTGAGGCCTCGTCCCCGGGTCGATCCCCCGCGGTGCGGACTTTTGGTACCGCCAATCCGGGGGTTCGTGAATCCTCGCGCACGTTTCGCGTTTCCAGCGTCGACAAAACAGCCGCTTTGTCGTCGAAACCGTCCCCGTTCCGCGCGTCCCGCCGGCGCTGCGACAGTGTCTTTCCCGAAATCGGCGACTGCTTCGTTTGTGAGGAATTCAATTCTTCGGAACCGCGCGTCCCTGAAGTGCTCAATTCTTCGGACACGCCGCCCGTCCCTGCACTCGTCACCTTTCCGTGTTCCCCGCCCGCCTTCGTAGTAGTCACGATTTCCGTGCTCAGGAACCACGCCGCGAGCAGGGTCGCGAGGGTTCCGAAAACCGTCGTCCAAGACCAATGGAACCACGCGCTTGCTTCTTCCAAGTCCCCAGAGAAGTAAACGCCGCCCTTTACCTTGGCACTCGCGCTGAGCTGCACCACCAACTGCGAGGACTCGCCGTCAGCGGACTTAACCTCCATCACGAGCTGCGTCCACGACCCCGGGGCTCGCGACGACCTGAGGGCGTGTTCGGGGTGACACACCACGGTGAGGCGTTTACTGGCGCCCGGCGCGAGTTGGAACGCGCCGCACGGCGCCACGGTGTACCCGCCCACGCTGCCGTCGCCGCCGCACTCCACCGCCCCGACCCATGGTTTCGAGACTCGCGCCAGCGCGGTGCCGTCGTTCACCACGAACACAACCTGGGTCATGACGTCCACGGAGTGTTCGCTGCTTTTCGTGTTGTCGTCAAAGCCACTCCCGCGCGCCACGCGAAACGCGACGTCCGACACGCTCGGGCTTTCCGCCTTGGGCTTTTTACTCTTCGCCACCCGCACCTTGACCGCGTCGCCGTCGCCCCTTAACGTGGCACACTCCAGGGTGGTGAAGTTGTTCCGAACACAAAGGTGCGCGGCGTGCGTTCCAACCGTGCGCGGCGCGAACACCAACGCCCCGAGGTCGATCATCTGGTAAGGCTTCAGACATGTCCAGTCCTTGGTGTGGCGAGGGCTGGATGGTACGCTATTGCCATTCGCGGCCGGTCTGTCTTGCCCACTTGAAACACCTCGTCCGGGTGCGACCTCACCGCCTTCTAGCAGAAAACCAGTGTGCAGCGGGTACTCGCCGCGGTAGTGCGCCTCCGCGGCTTCCAACACGTCGTCCAGGGCGCCTTTCCCGCCCGCGACTCGGCGGTCCGCGCCTTTCCGGTTGTTCGGACTGGCGGGAACTATTGGGAGCATGCGCACGCAAAGCGTGTCCGTTGCGAACGGGTTGATAAACACGACTCGTCTGCGTCGCGTTTTCGCGCCGACCTGCGTGCTCCCGAAATCAACCACCCGCGCGCTTTTCGCCATCGCGTGTTTCTTTGAGTTTCTTTCTGACTGGGTTTTCACTGGGTCTTGCTTAGCGCTACCACCCAGTGTGTCAACACTACCCAGTGTGTCAAAACCACTACCCAGAAAGTCCTCTTCCGCGGATTTATCATCATCCGCGTCTTGCTCAAAATCAACATCGCGAAACGCGGTTTCGAAGTCGTCGTCGTCGTCGCCCGAGAAGAGCAGCTTTATTGTAAAGAAAAGTGTCAGTCTTGTATGGGAAAACATTCTTGGGATTTGGAAAAGGCCCAATACATACCATTTTGGGTCGGATTAGTTTCGACACGACTTTCAACTTGATTTCCGCCACCGCGTCGGTGTGAATTGTCAACACGGACTCCACAATCGCACTGGACGCGGCGTGCGGGTCGTCGCCTCCCACCACGGTGGCCCACGCGTTTCGCGCGCGTTTCAGCTCGAAAATGTCACTCAAAGACAACGCCTGAGATAGGTAAAACAAAAGGTCAGTCTTGAGTCATGAGTATGGGTTCGTAACAGTCACCGGTACTGTGTCAATTTACCACAGGGCCCGCCAGTAAACGTTACCCGTAGTAAGTACGTTACTAGTACTTCCTTTGAATGAACGTAGTGGACGTCAAAGAGGGGCTGTGAACAGTGTGTCAGGATTTGGGAAACGCGCGACACGTACCCTCGCGTTCGCGACGGCGGTGTTTGACATTTTTGACCGGAAGATTTGGCCGTTTGCTTGTTGGTTTTTTTTTCTCGCCCCGAACAGGTTCCCGAAAATTTTGGCAACAGCGCCGAACCTTCCGCCGCTTTTCGCGCTTTCAAACGCGTCCGCCAAAATCGCGGACCGTTCCGTCTCAGTGCTGCGCAGTCCGTACTTGACCTTGCCGCCGTTGTCAGGCGCGCTTTTCAGCCCCGTGTACGCCCGTTCGTCGCCAAGCAATGACGGGTCGAAAACCACTTTGCCGACGACGATTTGTTTTCCCGGTTGCAGTTTTTGCGTTTCGACTTTTACCGCGATCGCGGGGTCGTTTGTGGAGACCCCGAAAACCGTGACCGGCTCGGCGAACGAGGACCTCAAAGTTAACTCGCCGCTTGTGGTTCGCCCGGGAAACGAAGCAGGGACCTCGAGGACCGCGATGTGTTCCATTTGTGTTTCCGAGTCACTTGACTTGCCGTGGTGTCGGTTACCTGACCGTCTCACCTGAGCGTCGATTACCTGACTGCTTTCCATAACCTCCACGTTTCCCAAAAGCGCTCGCAGCACCACCGGCGCGACCAGCACCCGGCCGTTGTCCAGCGCGAAGGACAACATCCCCCCCATCCGCACCAGCTCCTCCTCGGCAGGCGCCGCGACAACGTCAATCGTGGCGACGTGGTCGGGGGGTATTATGACGTGTGATGTTGGTGTTTGTTGCGTCTCCGCGAACGGCACCGGCGACGGAGCCGTTTCGTTGCCGTCGGAAAAAGAGACACCGACGACGTCAGAACTAGAACTCTCACCGAACAAAAAGCTCTGCTCGCACGCCGCCATCTTGCCGAGCTCGGTGAGGCACCCTTTTTGCGGCGGTTTCGGCTTGAACGGCGCTTTTTTGCCGCCGGCAGCGAGTGATGACACGCGAAGCGCGGAAACGCTCGAGGCGTAAACCGGCGCCGACACCGCGGAGGCGGTTATTTCCACGCGCGCCACGGTCACTGCGCGAACCGTGCTTGTCACGCCCACGATCGCCACCGGCACCGGGTTCGGGTTCCGCACCGCTATTCGTTTCAGTCGTGTTGTGCCCACCTGCACCACGCCAAAGTCAATCACGCCCATAATGGACAAGCCTTCCTTTTCCCGGTACCGCCCGTCGCTCACCGCGCACGGCACGGCCAAACCCGAACCCTCCTCGCCGAGAACACTCCCGAAATTTGAATCGTCCGCGTTTGCTCGGGCGCTGGCGTAACGCGACGACGACGAATCCGACGACGAAGCTACTCCATAGGCGCCGTTGCCTACCCGTTGCTCACCACCGCCCCCGCCGCCGGTACTACTCGCACGCACCGCCGCGGGTCTCACCGTGGAGTACGCCACCGCCGCCGCTGCCGCCGCCGCCGCCGCCAACCGCGTCGCCGCGTCGCCCGCGTCGTAGCACGCGAGCTGGATTGGAAAAGAAAAGTGTCAGTCTTTTATAAGCAAGCAGTCGTTGGATTTGGGAAATACAACACGCACTTGGCCGTGGTACACGCGCAGGGGAATCGACAGCGCGGTGAGGTTCGTGGTGAGCACGAGCCTGGCGTCGAAAAGCTGCGCCGCGTTTTTCGGGCGGTACGTCACGGTTAGGCCGCGAATGGACCCGCCTGGAGGGACGACTTGATACGGCCGGCTGTTCTTTTGCGTGCTTGCCATGGCTAAGCAGCACGTATCTGGGGAATCGCTGATATCGGACGAATCCATCGGTGGGGTTTTGCTGCCGCCGCCGTCGCCTGTAATGCCGTTCGCGCCGGTATCCCCCAAACCGCCGGCGTCGCCACCACCTCCGCCGCCGTCCACCTCCACAACCGCCCCACGAATCTCAAGCGCAACAGGGAACCCGTTCACCACGTCAAACGTTTTGGTTTGAGTTTGGAACGGCTGGCTTTGCGGTCCGCGTTCGGGCGACGCGAAGGACGCGTCGTCGTCGTTGAATTCCAAACGGCCGTGCACCACCCTCGCGCGGTACGGAACCTCGATTGTTTCGCCGTTCTCGAGGTGAATCACGAGCGCGCCGACGCGGAACCCTTCCAGCTTGCCGCTGTAGGTCAACGAAATGGTTTTCAGGGACTCCGACCGCGGCGGCATGGAGGTTCCGCTTTCCAAACGCGCGCGCAGGGACGGGTCGTTTGGAAACGTGGTGAGCTTCACGATCCTCGCCGTTCTTGACGCGCCGTTGAACACGTCGACGGTCCGCCGTAACCGGTCGCTGCGTCGCACCGCCACGCCGAAATCGAGCTGGCTCGGGGAAACCGCGATGCCCACCGAGCTCGTGACCGTGATCGGAATACGAAGCGCCACGCGGTTGTGCGCGTCGCGTTGTCCGGATCCCGCTTTTTGATGACTCACCGCCTGTGCCCCGAGTCCCAGGTCAACGCCAACCAACTCGTCATTCCCGGAATCGTCACCCCCCCCGCCCTGAGAAGACTTCGCCAGCCACCGCATTTTCACCCGGACGCTCCCCTCGAAGTGGCCGACCCGCGAAATCGCCAGGCGCGCGAACAAAACGGTTTTCGTGATTCCCGGGGGTATGACCCAGGATTCGTCCTGCGTGCGCTTTGGAAGTCCATCCAGCTTGGACAAAATGTCACGGTAACGCGCGTCCTCTTCTTTCATTTTCTTGTTCGCGAAGGCGACCGCGCTCGCGGCGTCGGCGTGTCGCGGGGGAAACCGGTCACTGGCGGCGCCGCCGTCGGTTTCGAACAGCGCGCCGCTCGACTCCAGGGTGGGGAGGAACCAGTCCGTCACGTTCAGGTCGTGCAGGCCGTACACGGCCGGGTCACTGGAAATCCCGCCGTCTCTCACGTTATCGCCGCTCGCGAAAGACTCAGGCGCGGAGGCGAGTTGTACGAACTGGTCGCTGGTGATCGCTTCGGTGAGGAATAAATCAACGGAGTGCGGGTTGTGGATTGCGAGCGCGAAGACGTGCGGGAATCGTGTTGGTACGCGTTTTGCGGTCAGGCTCGTTACTTTGTACGGCGACGGCGTCCCGGTACCTTTGGCGTTGATCAAGAAGCTTCCTTTGTCCGTGAGCACCATCAAGGTCCCGACTGAATCGCCCGCGCTTCGCGGGGCGAAACCAATAGCGACCCGCTTCCGGCCGCCCGGGGAAATGGCGCCTCCCTTGTCGTACGGGGGTGTGTTTCCCGGGACGTTTTTCGGCTGGAAAACGCTCAAGTCCGTGGTCAGGCTCATAATAGTCAGCGGGTCACGCGCGTGCGTGTTGTACACGGTAACGAAAAGCTCGCTCGTTTCGCACGCCGGCGTTTCGGCGAACCGCAGCTCCAGCGGGTGAATCGAAACCCCCGGGGTCCAATCGTCCGGCGCGGTCTCGGGGGCGTTTTGATCGATCTGGCCAACCTCTCCACTCTGCGCCTGCCAAAGCGCCTCCAGCTTCATTCGGTCACCCCCAAGCTGGTTGTCGTGGACCTTGCGCCAAAGCTCGGGGTCGCGCTCGGTGGTCTGGATTTTTTTTTTCCGATTGATAGGATTTGTTTTTTATTGTTGGGTTGCGTTGGTTGCAGAGTTAGGGAGAGGTCAGCGAGGTTGGTACGCACGCGAGACGAACGTATTGCGAAAGAGAGTATGACGCGTTCGGGTCACCCGCGGTGCAAAAAAAAGTGACGCTCCCAAAAGCGTTCGTGGGGAACCGCGTTTCCACGGTGGCAGGGACACGTTTCCTTCCGCGGGCTGGCTGTCAATCAGACTGCGAGAAAACGTCGGCGTCGGCGCACCTTGAGCGCCGCCCTGACCGTCTCCACGGACAGCCGCACTGGTTCGGGTTCCTGTTTGCGTGGAGGTGTGCGGGTGGTCAGTTTCCGGGGACGAGACTCGCAACGCACGTCGCGGCGACGGAAGGAAGTCGGGTACCCAGACCCTTCGCTCGCCGTGGTCTTCTCGGTGCCGCCAAGGTTTCGGGTTCGACGAGGTGATTCGCGCGCGGGAAGGGATGAGGGGCCGTACATTCGACCCCGCGGTGTGGACCTTCGGCGTCCACAAACACAACAGCGTCAGCGTCAGCCACGCCACGCATCGCGTGCTGGTCCGTGGCCTCATCGCCGTTCCTCGCTGTGTCGGGCTCGCGTGCCTGCCTCCAAGCGACGCACCCACCTCTGTCGGCAACCTTGGAAAGGTCGAGAGTCCGTTTTTTACGTGCGGCGCGTGTTGACAGGAAAATTAGCGACTTTCGAAACTGGGAAACCGATCAACGAGTCGCATCCTTCGCTCAAAGTCAGTTTCAAATGTGACGATGAAGCAAAATCTCCTTCCTCCGCTGGCCACTAGAAAAACGTTTACTTCGATTGGTCCGAAGTCCTGGTGCAACACACCTCATCGCGCTACGGAGAACGAGACGCGATGAGTGCGGTGGCGTTCGCCCTCTCCGTGGTCGCGGGCGCGGGGCCATGGCGAGCGCCGCGAGGCACGACGCGGCGCACCCACCGCCCCCCAACGGTCGCGATCGAAAGGAAACAACAACCCAAATCGCCAGGTGGCGTATCGGTTGCGAAGGTCGGGACCGCCGGTGTGGCACGCCCGCCGGTGGTGCGTCCTGAGCAAGAAGAGCCAAGGGTGTTCAAAACCACACCCTGTGACACTACAGGAAGATCCCACCATCGCACGACACTACTCGGCGCGACCGCAGTTTGCGTTGTCGCGGTCGGTTCCGGGTGCGACGTCGCCTCCGCGCGCGAGGTCGTGCTCGAGTTCCCCGCGTTTCCCCCGCCAGGGCCGAGTTTCGGGTTGGATCTCGGTTCCCTTCCTCACGTCGACCCCCTATCTTTCGCGCGGTTCACGCTTTCCAACCCGCCAGTCGCAGTCGCCGCCTCAATCGCGGCGTACTTAGTCATTCCCAAACTCGCGAAAGTGTTGACGAAGTTCGTGTTGCTTCCCGCGGTGGTCGTGGCGGTGGCGGTTGCGGTTGCCGAGAACCCGCAAACCGCCGCATCCGCCGCGTCCGTCGCGTTCAACTCCGCCAAAGACCACCCCAAGGAAACCTCCGCGGTAGTCGTCGCAATCGCCGCACTGGCGCTGTCGCCGTACATCCTGCTCGCCGCGCTGCTGGCGCTGATTCTGTCAGGAGCGCAGGTGCTGCCAGACGTGGTTGCGCAGCGGTTCGTTCCGGAGCCAATGCGGCAAGCGGGCGCGTCCGTGGAGCGCCTGCGAACGGCCGCGGAACCGGGCGTGGCGAAGGCGCGAGGTGCGCTGGGGGCGGTGAGAAGCGCCACGGACGCTGCAGCGCGGGAACGGGCGCAGAAGGCGGCGAAGGCGGAGGCGGAGGCGGTGGCGTCGGAAACGGCGCAAGCGGCGAGGGTCGCGAAAAGAGAGGAGGCCACGCGGGGACGCGCGGAACAAGCCGCGTCGGCGATCGACGCGGTGCAGGGGAAGGCTGCCGCTGTGGCGGCGGCTGCGGCGGCAGCGGCGGAGTCGGCGTCGGCGTCGGCGGCGGAGGCGGCGACTAACGCCGCTTCCACCGCGAGGTGCGCGGCTCGCGAGACGAACGAGGAAAGGGTGCAGTGCGTTGATGAGCAACGCGCGGAGAGAAAAAGAACAGAGGCGACAGCGGAACGACTACGAACGACAGAACGACGCGCGCAGGCGGACAGACTGTTGGCTGAATCCGTCAAACGAGCGGGGGCGATACCTTCGCTGCGAGGAAAAGGACCAGAGAGCGGTTGATTGGCTATGATTCTTTCTAATTCGATTATCACAATCATCAATGACGAGGGCGTGACTACTTGCTATGCCTTGACTACGTGCTAATGCTCCCCGCTACTGTTCATTTTGTTTTTCGGTTTCGCTGGTGGTTGCTAAGACGTTGGGCGGTAGCACAACCCTGAGTTCTGCGAGTCTTCCCAACGCGGCGTCGCGTTCCCGGGTCGCCTCCAGGTTCTTCGCCGAAAGCGCCACTTTCTTTCGTCCGAGTTGTTTGTGCATGTCCAGTAACCCGCGAAGCACATCCAGGGTCTCCCCGAGCGCCACTGACTCGTCGCCGTCCACCCCGCCCTGCGCGTCTATGTCCGCGAAGATGAGCGTAAGCGCCCCCCACACGTCATCGGGGCGGTCGCCCATCCGCACACGAAAGTGATGACAGCGAATCAGTTTTGCGTTGGTTTGGGGACGAGCCCTTTCAAAACTCGGGGCTTTCAGAAAAAGAAGTGCTTCTGCAGATCAGAACGCCCGGCGCATGTCGAGTGGCGGTATTTCCCTGTACCGCGAGGTGCTTCGAAGTTTGCGTTTACTTCCAACGGACACGCACTCGTACTACAGGGTCGTGGCACGCGAGGGGTTCGCCGCACACAAGTTGGAAGACGACCCCGAACGCATCCGGGAAATCATTTCGCGAACCAAAGCCGACCTGGCTTGGCTCGTGAACAAGTACTCAACGGTGGACATCGCGGCCGGGAGGTAACCGCGGACTTTTAGACGCTGCTCGGTTGACACCGCACAAGGGGTTGCGCTGTTTGATCGGCTCGCGGTGTAACACTCGTAACGAGCCGTGACGAGTATAACGAGTAACGTACAACGAGCTCCATCGCACCGCCCCGCCGGTTCCGTCCGAGAAAAAGACTCAAGCCCTTTCCTAAAAAAAAGAAGACCCTATCTCGCGATGGACGCGCTTTTGTCGCACTGCGTTCGCGCTTGTGGCACTCCCATCGACGCTTCACTGTCCCCCGCCCCCAGCGTTTTGTGCGAGGACGGCCGAGGTGTTTTGTACGCCCTAGGCGCGGACGGGACGATTCGGTGTTCGCTCGCGAGGCACGTCAACGCGAGTTTGCGTTTCGCCGTCGACGAAAACGAGGTCAACCCGAGCGTCACCCCGAACGGCGCCGGCTCGTTCCGCAGACGCGCCGTGGAGGTTTTCAAACCGAACCCGCCCATCGACTTTGAACCGCGGACGTTGAGTGTCTCGCCGTCAGGGAGGTTCGCGGTGATCGGGGGGTTGAGGCACAGCCCTGAATCATCAGTGCCTGCGTCGAGTGCCTGCGCCGTAGTCTCCCTGCGGTCGCCCGGTGAGACGGAGGAAACCACCGACGACCCGGACGACCCGACGTGCGCTACGGTGGATTTGCTTTCCCTCGAGTTTGGTACGCACCACGCGCTGCGTGTGCTACGACAGCAGTGGCACCCGCAGAGTGATTCGCATTTACTTCTTCTGTTGTCGGACGGGACGTTGCGAGTTTTCGACGCCGCGACGAACCTCGCCACGCACGAAACCGCGTTCGAGCTGGACCCGTGGGGGCGCGGGGTAGTCCACAACCCCCTAAGGCCCGAGATTGTGGATTTCCAGTTCGCCCCTGCGCACGGCTGGGGCGCGTTTTCCCTGATTTTACTAGGGCGGTACGGGGATCTGTACACGTACGTATTGGGCCTTTCCCAAATCCCGCCTCCACGTTTGCCGATTGTCCGCCCGTAGTTACTCACGTAACATGGCCCGAAAGACTGACACTTTTCGTTCACAATCACAGCCTGTGTCCGTTCGCCCCGAACGGCGCTCGGTACTCGGCCGCGACGGTCGCGGCGCTGGTTTCTCTGGATACGAAAACCGAAACGTGGCTCCACAAGACGTTCCCCGCGCTTCGGCGGAGCGCGGAAAGGTCGTCCACCTCCACCCAACCGTTCCCCAACGAGAGCGCCGCCTCGCCATCGCGCATCGGGCTTTGCACGTCCAGTGACGAGGACGAGGTGTACGACTCGGACGACGACGGCCGGGGCGACGGAAACGGACGACGCGACGACGACGACGACTCAAACGTCTGGGCGGGGAGTAGTACGTACGCGGCGCAGAGTTCTTTTTTTGATAAACACGCCGAGTGGACCCCCGGGCTTCGAGGACCTCTTCCTCTCGGCACCGATTCGGTGGACGGGGATGGGGATGGATCGTATGGGGTGTGCGGACGAAACGCGGTCGCGCGGTGCTTAGCGGTGGCGCCGTTCGTGGCGGGCGAAGGCGGCGGCGCGCTGCTGGCGGTTGCGCACCAACGCGCGAACAGTACCTCGGACCATGGTTCCGGCGTCGCCGCGACCCTGGATGTTTTGATTTTGCCGCAGGAGCCGAGCCCGGGGTGGGCGCGGAGGTTGCGCACCGCCTCCGGCGACGCCGGCGATACGCACGACAACGATACGCTCGACGGTCCCCCGATTCAGCATACGCCGTTGGTGGACGACGACGACGAAGGCTCGTTACCCCCGCTGTTGGCAATCGACCGAATTACGCTGGTGGGCGCGCACACCACGCAAACGCGCGGGTCCCACCAATCGCGACACGCCACCGCCGCGAACGAGCTCGCGCCGTTCGTGTTCGCGATGTTCGACCCGGGGTCGCGCGAGCGCGTGTTTTGCGGCGCCGGAGGCGCGGTGCACGCCGTGACGCTCACCTGGCTCTCACAGGTGGAGGGCGCCGTGGACGACGACGACGACGACCTTTCCTCCGGTCCGGAGTCGAGTTTCGCGCCTTCCGCAAATTGCGACAAGCGCCTTCCGTTGCCCACGGTGATTACCTTGCTGGATTCCCCTTGCGCGCTTCTTGGAGTGGCCCCAGTGGGGGACCCGCTCGCGGAGGGCCTTGTTCTCGCGATCGACGTGACCGGCAACGCCGTGGGGCTACACCCGGCGCCGCCGCTACCCCCGGACTCTACAGACGAAACCGGTACGTCGTCGTCGTCGTCGTCGCAAGACACCGGGTACGCGCTGAGCCTCGCCGCGGCTGCGGAGGCGAGCGCGGAGCTCAACGCCTTGAGTTTAGGACCTGGTGACTTTCGGAGCGCCGTGCCTGTTGCGTCCGGCAGCGATTTGAAACCAGGCACCGTGGAGGGCAACGCCGCGTTGGCCAGAGCGGCGACGGAGTTGAAGGAAAAGCACCTGCGGTTCGCGCACCGAGTGCACGCGGCGACTAGGCGGCACGGCGTGCGCTTGGGGGTTGAGGTCCAAAGGCAACGCGGCGAGGCGGCGGTTATTAGACAAGGCTTGCAGGCCGTTTCCGCGCGGCGCGAAGCGTTGGCCCGGAGGCTGGAACGCGCGAAGACGGCGCACACTGCGTCGCGGGAACGGTTACGGAAACTCGCGGAGCTTGAACAGGTATTGCCGCGGCCCGCAACCGCGGCGGAGAGCGCGTTTCGAACGACGTTACGGGCGACACAGGACGACGCGCCCTTTCTCAGGGCGAAACTTGACGAGCTGAGACGAAGATGTGAGAACCTAAGTGTCGATGAGAACAACGGCGTCGCGAACGGGGCGAGTCACTCGGACTCCGCGGACGCCGCCGTTCGCGAGGAACTCAAATCGCAACAGTTTGCGATTCGGCGAAACGCGGAGCGAGCGAGGGCGCTGCAGGCGTAGACGGCCGGCGCGCTTGGGTTGTTTTAATTTAAGGACTTACCCACCTGTTGTCGTCGAACTCGACTGTCTGACTGTTGTGTTTCTGAGTTTTTATTTGTATTTTCGAAAACTCGCGCGAGACGATCTCGACACTTTCGATTGCACAGACCATGCCTGCAGTTCAGTTTCATGGCTCGATGCGTACACGGTAAGCACAATAATGGGTACCTCTGTAAGGAATGCCCAGGCAAAGGCATCTGTGCACATGATAGACACAGAACGTCGTGTAAGGACTGCAGTACTGCTCCTACTTGTATACACGGTAAGCTCAACGGTGGATACCTCTGTAAAGAATGCCCAGGCAAAGGCATATGTGAACACGGTAGAGTAAGGTCACACTGTAAGGACTGTGGTGGTAGCCAAATCTGTGAACACGGTAGGTTAAGGTCAAAGTGTAAGGACTGCGGTGGCAGTGAAATCTGCGAACACAATAGACAAAGGAACGTGTGCAAAGACTGTGGTGGACGTTCGATTTGTGAACACGGTAGAGTAAGATCGCAATGTAAGGATTGTGGTGGAGGTTCGATTTGTGAACATAGTAGGGTGAGGTCACATTGTAAGGACTGTGGTGGTGGTTCTCTTTGCGAGCATGGTAGAATAAAGTTAGCATGTACGGAGTGTGATGGCACACGAATCTCCGAACACGGTGGCTGGGTTCGCAAACAAGTCTGCGAACACGGTAGGGCAAAGGGATACTGCAAAGACTGCGGTGGCAGTGCATACTGTGAGCACAGACGACAAAAGAAAACGTGTAAGGAGTGCGGTGGCTCGCAAGTTTGCGAACAAGGCAGGCAGAAGAGCCAGTGTAAGGAGTGCGGCGGGTCGCGTATCTGTGAGCACGGTAATCATCGAAGCAAGTGCAAAGATTGTGGTGGCTCGCAAATCTGTGAACATGGTAGACAAAGGTATACATGTAAGGACTGCGGTGGTAGTGGAATCTGCGAACACGGTAGGGCGAGGTCACTGTGTACGGACTGTTCGCCTTGTCTTGGAGGGCATGGTAACTCTAGGACATCGTGTAGATTATGCAACGCATGCGAACATGGGCGGCATCAACACCGGTGTAAGGAATGTAAAGCTGAAAGACTTAAGAACAAACGAAGGCGTGAAGATGATGGGTAAATCGGACTGTGTATAAAGTCGCAGTCTAGCACTACTACTGTAGCCCTAGTTTACGGTTCAAATATCCATCTATCTACTGCTACTAGTCTATGTATTAAAATTACGTGACAAACGATCCTAACATGTGCGCCAGCTCCGCTTTCACCGCGGCGCCTTCCCGCGTGTTTATTTCCCCGAGCCGTCCAAAAGAAACGCGCAAGCACTCCACGCAAGCGTCTTCGGGAACGCACTTTGTGTGAAACGTGTGACTGCACGGAAACGTGACTAACTGCCCATACGCGTTCTCGCTTTTTGCAGACAACCCCGGAAGCGAATCTCGCGAATCGCTCAGGAAAAGGAAACATCGAGGACACCGTCCTTTTGCAAACGGAACCTTTGCGCCCCAGTCCCCGCGCTCCTCCAGGAACGGCGCGATCGGGGTTGCGCGCGGAATTCCGTGGAGACTGAATTTCTCTCCAGTCCCGACCTTTTCTTGTTTCACAAAGGGAAGCGCCCTCAGCGGCGCGGTGTCCGCCGGGTCTTTCACAAAGGCGCTCTCCGCACAAAGCACGGCTCTTAGCTGCGGGAACCTCCCAATCGCGGCGGGCGGCGGCGACGCGAGATGGCGTTCCAGGGGCGCCAGGGTTTGCGCCGCCGCGCGTTCGCGAGCGAGGCGCTCGACGGCGAACGACCCGAGGTCCAGGGAAACGGACGTGACGGCGCGCGCGACTGCTTGGCCAGCAAGCGAGGTCATGGACGACGCTGACGTGAATCCGGTCAACACGTCGTCAACCGTAATCGCGCGCTCAAAACACGAAAGCGCGAGCTCGGCGCCGACCGCCGCCGTCGCGGCGGCGGCGTCGGCGAGGGACTCGAGTTTAGATAAACTCGCCGCGCCTTTTCCTCGCGCTCGACGCACGAGCGCGAGTGCGTCCTTGGTCTTACTCGGGGTCGCCAATGCGAACTTCATCGCGCGCGTCTCCTCCTCCGCCGCGCTCACGATGTCGCGAAGCAAACGGCGCATCGCCTCCGTAGTCGCCAGTTGTGCGGTTTCCTCGGGCAAAACCGCAAGCGTCGCCCGCCGCCGCCGCGACGCGGCGACACCGTTTTTCTCCGTTTCCAGCGAGTCGCGTGCGCCGCCGCCGGTAACGAGTTCCTCGGCGCGCGTTTCCACGCAGGTGGAGCCTGAATCGACAATTTCCGGAACATCCCCGGTGTGTTCCGTGGAGGCCACGGATGACAAAACGCGCGTTGTTTTTTCTGCGAACAGTTTGTCTCTCTCCGCGACCGCCGCGGCGGCGAATACACCAAACTCCGCGGGCGCCGCGCTTTCGTCGCCGTCCTTCGCAAACAGCGAGAGCTCCGCGCACGCGAGTTCCAGGCGCGCCTCCACCCTGGCTAGCGCGACGTCCACCGCCGCGGACGCTTGTTCAGCAGCGTACACCAGTGATGCAGGCACGTCCGAGACAGTGTCTTCGCATCCGTCCAAGCTGTCGTCGAGCGCGGGCGACGAAACACCATTTGCACCTGCGTTCCTTGCGTCGACACTCCAGCACGCAACGTCGCCGCGCGACAAACGCCACCGGCGCAGCAGTGGCACCAAGCCTCCCGCGTCCAGACTGCGCCGCGCGAGTGCGAGGGTTTCTCGCGCGTTCGCAGCGGCGTCGACATGTTCCTGACGCGCGCGGCGAAACTTGTCACGTCGGCGATCCGCCGCGGAAAATCCCAAAGCGCGCGCTGGTAACTTTTCCAACGAGCCCGACTCTTTGTCTGCGTCGCACTCGTCGTCCACGTCCCACGGCGCGTACTCGCGCCAGTGCGCGAACTTTGAACTGTGGTGGTCTGATAGCTCATCAGCCTCGCTTGCGACGAGGTTTTTTAGCGCGTTTGTGGCGTCCGCGAGGTCCTCCTCCAGTCTCGCCGTCGCCGCTGCGGTTTCCGCGGCGGTCTCCGGGTCCAGGTCCGGGTCGACGAACGCTTTGTCACCTCCGAACGTTTTTGTCACCGCCGGCGCTGTGTTCGGCGCCGCGGCGATGGTATCAATAACAGTCGCACGCATGGTTTTCTTTTCCAAGTTCCGATTACCGCCGGTGGGCGGTTTCGCGGCTACCGCACCCGAAGTACCAGTATCATCCACCACGGCATCAGAAACATCGCCGGAGCTTGCGTCGCCCTTGACGAAGCCGCCGCGCGGATTGTAAAAGAAAAACTTCGTCGACGCGTCCGCGGGCGGGTATTCGTCCACGGCGGCCGCGTCGGGTGCGGGCGACGTGCGGCCGCCGCGAGAGAAACTGGGAACCTTGGGAAGCGCGGTAGTCACGGGCGCGGTCGGAACAGGAACGCGTACGTCCGGAGGCTTGGGCACAATCGGCATAGTGAGAAGAGGAGGCGCCAGCACCGGCGTGTAGACCGTCTCCGTCGGACACGGCCGCGGCGGCGGCGGCGGCGTATCGACCGTCAAGACGAACGCCTCGTACGCCTCGAGTGCTGTTTCCAACTCCCCGATCTCTTTGTGCTGCTGCTCATTAGATACTTCTTCTTCCCGTTCCCGAGCAGCAGCAGTCGCGTGAGCACCACGCGCGTCCTCCAGAAGCCGCATCTCCACGACGCGCGTTTGCGTCGCCAAAACCAGCGCGCGTGTGACCGATTCCGTGTTCCCGTCTGAACGCGCAGCTTGATCAGCCACCAAACACACCAATTCGTACGGGTTGGCGGGCACTTCAAGACACCAAACACCCCCCCCCGGTCCGCCGGTTTCGGAATGGTCTGCTAAAACAAACGCTTTCGCGCCAAACGTGGCCACCGCGCAAACGCCCGCCGCGACGCCGGACGCGTTTGGTTCGTTCACGGGGAACCACCGGAGCAACGACCCGCCCGGCAACTCAATCACCGCCAGGGCTTTGTCACTCGTTGCCAGCGCGCACACCGCACCTAGCGGGTATATCTCGCCAAACTCAAACTTCTTTTTCCGTGGAGATTGCGTGTGCACCGAACCTGGTGCGTGGCTGGGAGGCGGAACCGTCGGCTTGAGCGTCACGGCGACGCGGCTCACCGGCGTCGCGCCGTCGTCGTCCACCCAAACCTGCGCGATCCACAAACGCCGACCGGGACGGGACGCGATGATCCACCCCGAGTGCTTGTCTTGTAATGCATTTATATGGTTCGAAACTCCTCCTGTATTCCAGTCAAAATCCATATCCACCGCGGCTCGCGCGTGTGAATGAAAGCACGCGCCATACCACCCCTCCCGCGGTTTGCTTCCGAGCCGAGGCCGCACGCCCGTCGCAATGGACAAAACAAAACACGCGTTTTGCGTGCTTACCACGGCCATGTCCCCGTTCGGGCTCCAGCTCGCTTGTACCACCGGCGAGCCGCACTCCAGAATTTGCGTCACCGCGGGGGTCGTGACAAGCTCGTCCGGGGTCATCGGTCGTCTGGCGAGGAAATACTTTTCGTTTCCCGAATCACTCGCGGAAATATCCGTCACCGCGACCGTCCCGGCGTCGTCCCCGCTGATCAATTCTTGGCCGCACCCGCTCCACTCCAGCACCGTCACCTCCCGCCCCGCGTGCGCGTGCGGGATTTGTACCACCACTCTCCCAGGGCTACTCCGACTGCCGTCGAACTGTGGGAGGAACTCCAGAACCTGCACCACGCCGGCGGCGTTCGCGACGGCGCACAGCGTTGCGTTTGGATGCAGTTTTATTTTTGTCAAAGCCGGGGTGATGTTTCGTCGAGGCACGGGCGGGGCGGGCGTTTGCTCAGGGCCGCCGCCTGAGGTGGGACCTACATCGTCTCTTGGTTCGACTGCGGGCGCATCCGTGGGGGATACCATCGTCAGGAACTTCAGGGAACCTTCCCGGTTGCGCGATTCTCCAGAATCATTCGCACTGGTGGCTGCCGATGTGTCATCCACAGCACGCCCGCGCGCGAACACGTACGCGCTCCCCGTGTTCGCGCCGAGCACCACGTGCGTATGGTCCACGTCAAGACAAAGGAACCGCACGCGCGGTCCCACGATGTTCGCCAAATCCCAAGTCTCCGCCACCGCGCGCCATCGCGCGTGGCCAGCCATTTTGTCGTGTCAATTCCGCGGCCCCGAACGCGTGCTTCCGCGCAAAGCGGACCTGGTACCTCCGATGACCCCCCCCGTCACGCACGCCTACACAAAAGACATGTTCCCCTTTGAGTCGGGACGCGCTACCCGCGAAGTGACACTTGTAGAGGGAAAGTCAGTTGCGACGCACGAGTGTGACACTTGTTGTGTCGTCCAATCCAAGAGCTTGTCGAGTCCACACAAAATATTTGTTGACGCTCGAAATTTAAGAGAGAAACGCCTGGGACGTCAACATCGATCTACCCACTACCTAAAACTTCCCCTACCCACTACCAGGACTAAGACTACGGCGCACTACCAGCTCAAGTTCATCCCTATCAATTTGAATTTGAACCCGCTTTTGTTTTCCGGCCGCGGAGGGTCGTCGCGAACCTCGAGCCGCACTAAACACTCCGCGGAGTTATCACCGCGGAGCTCCGCCGGCGTCACCGTCCACTCCGCCGAGCCCGTGGTGCTCCTTTTCTCGTCCCAGTGCGCGTCTACGACCATGGGAACGCACGTGCAGCCGCCGTGACAGCTCACGTCGATCGCACCCATGTGCTCGTAGCTCTTCAGGTAACGCAGACGCACCTGTGCCGTGGTCTTCCCATCGCTCGCGTCCTTCGCGAACACGCCGACGTCGCCCGAAGTCTTATTCCTCCAGTCTTCTTCCCCGTTTTCGTTTGGCGCAGACGCGGCGCTACTCCGCCGCAGCAGCGCAATCTCCACGAACGCCCCCGCATCACGCGCGACAAACCCGGGTTTGCCCACCGTGGTGTGCCCCGCCTCCGCCACCGCGGTGTACGTAAAGCCGTTCGTGTGCCTCACCGGGGGCCACCACGATTCTGGTTCTTTCGAAAACGTAAACGTAACGCGTCGAGGCGCTCCGTTTTCATTCGCCGAAGAGTTGTTCCGGTTTAGGTTTTGATTCCGAAAATTTCCCCCATGTGTCTTTCCGGTGTCAACGGCATCCTCAAAGCCCGGCCTTCCCGCGCACACCCACTTGTGGTACATTTTCCTCATCCCCCGAGAGATACCCCTCGCCGTCAACTCCTCGCCGCACGGCGACGGGTGCATCCCGTCGCTCACGTCGCTCACGTTTACCCTGTCGTCCGCGACAACGCCGAGAAGGTGGTCGTACACGGAAATCAGGGGTAGGCCGAACTCACGTGCCAACAAACGCATGGAGACCTCCCTGGGCTGGCGTTGCTCACGTACCTCCTCGTCATCACGAACTGGCGCCCCGCTGCCGCGCCATGAGGTTCGCCAGTTCGGACAGAACGGTTTCCCATTTTTCGACCCGCATTGGAACGGCGTTGTCGGGCCTTCCGCAACCCCTTCCTCGCAGAACCCGCACCACATCCGGTGCTCGATGGGCAACACTAGGGGTTGTTCGCCAGGAGGCGATGATTGCAACAATTTCCGCATCCACGTGTGCACCTTTTCAATGCCCCCCTCGTCAAGAGGCATCGTCACCGCGAAGTCAAGGAGCCACACGTCGACGCGTTTCGGGAAGTCAAACATTGCGGCGTCGAACGCGTCGGTAATTAAATCCACGACCTCAGTGGCGGGCGCGCCGAGGTTAAACAGCTCGACGTTGGAGACCGTGCTTCGTGTTTGTATTCCGAAAGAAGTGTTCTGAATACCTTCTGAGACTTGTTGTGAAGGTAATCTGATAGACTCGTTGTGAATACCTCCTCGCGAGACTCGTTCCAACCCGACGCCCAAGGTGTCAGGCAGGCGCTCGCACACTTTCCGCGCCCACCCAACGTTGGCCTGCGCCTTGGTTTTCGTATTCCCGCAGCCGCAGCAGTCACCGCACCCGGCGCGAGCCAATGCCGGCAGCGCGGTGGTGCACCCGCCGTGCTGCGACGATATCGACGCCCCAAGCAGCGCCACGACGATGTCTTCGCCGCGTTCCAGCTTACCCCACGCGCTGGCGCCGGCGCCCGGTGCGCCGAAAACAAAACCCGCATCTCGGTCCACCCGTGACTTGTACGCGCCAAGCACCCCGGCAGAACACGCCGCCGCGTTGGTGTCCCATTGGGACTCGAGGTCGCCACTACTGTCGTCGCTTCCGCCGTTTAACGACTGACGCTTCGTCGTCCCAGGGTCGTCGGACGAACCGCACCACGGCGACGGCGACGGAACCAAAACTGCTGTTTTTCCCACCACGCGTGCCGTCCCGTCCCCCGTGACCCGACGCGACGACACCGAGGCGATATCCGCGTCCAGGAACAGCAGCACCGCGAGCACCGCGAGCACGACGTGGTGCGAGTACAGCTGCATCGCGGCAAAGACGTGACACCCTCCGTGCCCGCGCCCAAGCGCGAATGACGACATCTGACATGTCCCCGATGTTAGCTAGCGTTGTTCGTAAGATAATTCTCGGAAGAGCCTTGACAACGGCCACGCGCGTGACGGGGGATGTACGTTCGTGACATCTGATGTTCTTTCTTTTCGTTAACAAATAACTCGCGACATGCCCGCGTTTCGCTGCGTCGCGGCTGGGTGCGCCAAGGAGGGCAAGAAGAAGTGCGGTAAGTGCCAGGCGGCGCATTACTGCGGCAAGGATTGCCAAAACAGCGACTGGAAGGCACACAAGAAGGTATGCGCGTCCATGGCGCTGCGCCCGGGGGGGGGCAGTATACGACCTATTTAAGGACAAGGAAGGCGTGGTCATGTTCGAAGACATAAAATCGGGCAGGTCCTTCACCCTGAACGCCCATCCCGACGCGAACCAAATCGCGAGCTTACAGTTCAGCTATAATATGATAAGGACTCAAAACGGATTCACCGGGCCGTACGACGTGTGCGCCATCGTGGGGGGCAAGCCAGTGGAGCCGCGTTTGCCGCACAGGTTCGAGTTGGGCGACGACGTGCTCGTCGCGGTTGGACCCGAATCCATGCACCCGCCGTACGACGACGGATGGAAGCGAGGCGTGGTTGTGGAAACAAACGTTGACGGCAAGTTGCCCGGCTGCTCGTACAGGGTCAAGCTCTTGGACGGTTCGGTGGTACCGGCGCACAGGGACGACCCCGATTTCGTGCGTGAGGTTTACACGCCAGGGAATCCTACACCTAAACGGTTCCAAGTCGGCACGGAAGTGGAGTGCCGGGTCGGGCCTATGGAGTGGCAACGCGGAACGATTCGCGTGGTGAACGCCGAGTTCCCCGGGTTCGGAAGGGGGTGGACCGAGGACGGCCGGCCGCACCCCAAACACCACGGCCCGAAAGACCGGGTGGCGTAACTCGTCACTCCGGAGGGCAAAACCTACACGGCAAGTGACCGACGGTCGTCGCTGATGGTGCCGTGCGACAAGGACGATTTCGTTCGGGAATGGGCGCCGTTCGCGCGCGGGCCGGTGGCGCAACTGGGCGCCATGCTGGGATGAACGTACGTGACGACGATGACGCGGGTAAAGATGAGGTCACATCATACAGGGGGATTTCACTCACGAGGTGGATCGATTTGTCGATTTGAGGCGACGCGAGAAACAACGTAGACGAAAATATTAAGTCTGCCACCGTGTTTATATCAAAACGCGTCACACACACACCCTCTGGCTAACAAGCACCCCCCCCCGCCGTACCGCTTAGCGGTACGACTTCTGGAACCTCGCGCGCGCACCTCGGCCACCGAACTTCTTGGGTTCCATGCGCCTGGGATCCGCCACGAGCAGGGTGCGGTCGTACGTCAGAAGCGCGTCTTTGAGTTCCTTCTTGGATTGCTCGTCCACGAATTTCTGATAGTACGCCACGAGCGCCTTGGCGATGGCCTGGCGCACGGCGTACATCTGTGAGACGTGCCCGCCACCCTTGACGCGGATGCGCAAATCGAGGTTGGCGAAACGCTCGCGGCCGAGCAGAAGAATGGGCTCCATAGCCTTGAACTTCAGGGTTTCCGGCTGGATCAGCTCGATGGGCGCGCCTGTGATTGGGGTTGGATTGTGTTTGACGGGGAAGGATGCGTCAGTCGGTTTGTTCGGTGTTGCGAAATCGTGTCATGTCATCGTCTTCGTCTCCGTCGTAGTGCCGTCTTCGTATTGCCTGCCCGACGCGTGGGGACCGAACTGACGGCGCCCCTGTCTTGTGACAAGACGCGCGTGATGTCATGACGCGCGCGTCCCCAAACAAAAAACTCTGGGATGGAAAAAACCCGTCCCCGCGCCTTCGCGTTCGTCTTCCCGGTTCGTGTGCCACGTCTCCGGTGGATCCAGCGCGGGTCTGGTTTGCGTTGCGTGTATCACTCGCGAATGGTGAGTAACCCACGACGCATGTGTAACCTCTCGAACCTCGCGCACGCGGCCATCGCCGGCTCTACGGGAACCCTAAAAATAACACGGCACGCGTTCGCTCGAGAAGTTTTGCGTTTGCTACGCGACACGCACCGTTGAACCGGATCAGACCCTTGCCGCTTTGCTTCGCGGCCTTGCAGTGGACCACCGCGACGGCGGTCTTCTTGCGACCGAAGGTTTGGACCTAACGTGGGGAAACGGGGGGGGCAATGTCAGTCGCGATGGCGGTGGGGACGCGCGGACGGGCGGCATTTCCTTCAGGATGGCGCGTTTTTGCCGACGTTTAGGGTTTGCGGTTCGCGACCCCGTGTTACGGGTTACTGGTGTGGTCGTCACGCGACAGTGCACGACCTCTGGTTCGCAACGAAACAGCACGCAACGTGTACGCACCGAGTTAGCGGCCATCTTTGCTGGCGAGCGACGTGTGAACACGAAGCAGGCGCGTCTTTGAGAGGGATGGACGGACGCCGGGGAGAGCTTTTGTTGGAATCGACTCTGCTTTTTGTTTTCGCGCTTTCGTCAAAACACAAACGCCGCGGTCATAGGTTCGGTTTGGGCTTTGAAACGAATGAGCCCCGATGAAAAAACCCAATGAAGAAAAGAACGGGTCGAACTTGACCGGAGACAGGTTTCAAAAGCGATCATCGCCCTCATCCCCAACTTTGACGAAGAGGAAGTTCAACCGACGCCGCGCCCCTCTCCACTTCCGCGTGCCCCGCGATGCCTTCCGCGACGACGCACCCCCAGACCAAGCCCATGTTCGCGGATACCACCGCGCCTGCCAAGGTTGCCACTGTCGCGGCGTCGTCCACCAAGAGTACCCCCCCCAAACCAAGGCGGGTGTCTTCCTCCCAGGATGCGGATGGCGTTGCTTCACAACCGACAGCGACACCCTCCGAGAACAACTCATCAACTCCCTCGCACAAGCGCTGCGTGGAGTGCGGCAACGTGTTCCACTGGAAGCTCTCGTTCTGCACGTCCTGCTGCCGCGCGGTGAGCAAGGGGTGGGCGTGGGAACCCGCGGTCGCGCCGGTGCCTGGAGAACAAGATGGGGAAGGAGGAGAAGATGAATCGGACGAGAGTAGCGTTTCCGATGATGCGGAGGAACCGCTCGGCGCGAGGAGTTCGGGGACGGACACGAGTAGTTCCGACGATGTGAGTGGAGACTCCGATACGGATGACAGTGGGGAAGAACACGAATCATCCTCTGACGACGAGCCAAACACCCTGACTGACACCAGACCGACGCCGGGCGACAAATGGCAACGTGGAGGCAACGCGGCGATGACCGACGCGTTGTTCGGGTAGAGGTGTTTTGGAAGCGAGACGTGTACGGTAGTTGTTACTGATTGGTAAATACAAAATAAAGACTTCCAGGGAGAAGTGTGATTGATAAAGACCGGTTCCATGTATAAACAACCCTCACATGTTCTTCTTCTTTTTGGGGCTGAACACCACCTTGTACACGGACAAAGCGATCATCACCCCCCAGTACGCGTTCAGCAAAAACGGAATGGGCACCGTTGTTTTCGCGATGCGCGCTTGCCACGCCGGCACGGCTTCCCAATCCGCCCATACGAACGCTTTGATCAAATCAGGCATCACCACGATCCGTCCTAACACGAAGGTAAGCACGAATAGCAGCTGGACCACCAGGCCTAATGGGGTGTTGATCGTGCCCAAGGAAAGCATGGCGCCTCGCATCCCGAGCCACGGCGACGACATCTCTGATAAGACGAACCAGTTGACGAAAAACGTAAACGACCCACACAGCACGGCGACCGGCCAGAAAAGAATTGACAGCAGGTGGTGCCAAATATACAGCTGATACGTTAACCACCCGTTGGCTTTGATTGAGGTTCGCCAGCCAACAAGCATCGCGCCAAGGTCGAAAGTCATGTACCCGATCGCCAGCGCGCACGCGATTGAGGCGTTGGGATGAGACGTCGTGTTTACGGTTTCGAACAGTAACCCCGATTTCGTCAGCCCTGGTAACCTGGTCAACGCGGGAAACACCATCGCGGGCGCCGCGAAGCCGTTCAACGCCATGTTCGGGGCGAACCTGATGTTGTACTTTTTGGCCTCGGGTAACGACTCCTACAGGGTTTCAGGGGAAGAGAGGGTTCGGTGAGCCCGAGTCCACGGACGGAAACACGGTCGTGAACGGGAAAAGGGCTAACACTTGTACGACGTACCCACTTGGCCTTGCCGATGACCTGCGCCGCGACCGCGCCCCACACCAAGCGCAGCAAAACGTGCCCCACGAGACTGACCAAGAACCAACTCGCGAACCGCACGAGTTCGGTATGGGCGACCATCGCGAAGCGGTGACGACGCGCGATCTGGAGTGAGCGCCTGGTCTTTTCCACTACGTCATCCGAGAAGAGAGATGCAGTAAACTTTTTGACAGCAGTATCAGTGTCGGCCACACGCCCGCGCTCATCATGCCCCCCCGTGCGATGCCCGCGCTCCAGCTGGTGGCGCTTATATTCGCCGTGTGGGTTCCCGTGTCCACGTCAACGCACGTGGCAGACAACGAGCACGTCCCAGGTGAGAGCTTCGGGTGGCGAAAACACGGTGCTAGTGGGCACTCGGGGAGTGAGATGACCGGCGCTGGGCACCCCGGGATCGAGATGGCCGATTTGGACGGGCCGTGTACCGTGGACAGGGTGGACGTCTCGCAGTTCCCCACCCTACACGACTTCCACACCGCGCACCGAGCCAACGGTGGCTTACCCGTGGTGGTCACCGGTCTTTTCGATGCGAACCGGGAGTTCCGGGAAATGTCACACAAAGATGCGTTGCTAAAAAGATGGGGCGACGCGACGATCGTGTTGTCCACCGCGAACACGCACTCATACTCCAAGGTTACCAAAACGTTACGAGAGTACGTAGATGAACACGTGTCCATACCGCAAGACCTTAAAACACCAGGCAACGAAACCCTGTACTGGTTCGGAGACAACGACCACGCGTCGTGGAGTCCACATTTTGAGAAATACGAACGGCCGCCGCTGATACCACATGACGCCGACGTGGCGCTTTCCTTCGGGATAGGCGGCGCGAACTCTGGGGTACCGCTTCACGTGCACGGCCCGGGGTTCAGCGAAACTGTTATTGGACGAAAAAGATGGTGGCTCGCACCGCCCACACCGAAACCGCGGTTCGACCCTAACGCCACGGCGCTCGAGTGGGTGTTGAGACATTCTGAGAAGACGAAAAATCACATAGACGTTCCCTTCCTCGCGTGTACCGTTCATGAAGGCGAGGCGATTTACTTCCCGAACGGGTGGTGGCACCTGACCCTGAATCTGGACGAATCCGTGTTCATGTCGAGTTTCGTGAACTACGCGTGGGTTGCGGAGGCGGAGTTTTCCGCGAAAAACGACGACGCGTTTGAGCTGTAGATGGATGGAAACGGACGGCTTTCGGTTGTGGGGAAAGAAATGTGTACTGTCTCAAGCCGTCCAGACGTTTCCACAAAGAAAACAAGCGCAAGCACGACAACACAACAATCACAATAAAAAAATTCAAATTACTTCTCCGTCAGGGCTCGAACCCCGGCCCATCCAACCGGCGGCCGCCAATCAAGCGACTCCATGTGCTGCAGCAACGCGGTTGACGGTCCGTCCGTCACGGGGCGTCCGTTTTTGTCACTCCGAAACGCGCCGGCTTTGACTTTCTCCAAAACGACCCGGGATTCCACCCACTTTCCGGACTTGTACAAGCCAAACCCAATTTTGAACTGAGTTAAGAACTCGTCATTCACGCCAACCCGCATGGCGACGATATCAGGGTGCTGCCCGAACAAATCGTCGTACTCCACGAACGAGTGCGACGTGAACTCCTTGGCGCCGGCGTTGGATTTGGAGTCGCTGCGATTACGTAAACGAACGGGTCAGTCTCGAGTCTCGTGATGGGCGATTTATACAGTGGGCAAACAGTCTAGTACTCTAGTGCAGCACCTTTTGTACTGGTAAGACTTGCTGCCTGTACTTCATATAGGGCATCAAACCGTGTGCCTAGATTTGGGAAAGCCCAGACGGTCGTACCTGTTTCGTTCTGATTTCAAACCCGGGTCTTCCCTCGCGCCGTGCGCCGGGGACGCGTCGTGGGACACGTCGAACGTGTGCACGCCCATGGGTTCGGAGCTGCCTTTCACGGTAACCGCGTCTATTTCCCGCATCAGCGCTTGCGTTTGTTTGCCGCACAGGCTCACGAACGTGTCGCTTACCAAGATGGGAACGTCGAACTGTTTCGTTGCCGCTTCCAAGCGCGCGCTTAGGTTGACGTTGGGGGATAGGTAGGACGCGTCCACTTTGTGCTCGCTTCCAATCGCGCCTTCAATCGCCCACCCCGCGTGTAAACCGAACCCCATGTTTACCTGGAAACCAGGCATCCTCGCTGTGAGGCGGCTGTCGTTGGTGTACGTGTTCAACTTTGCGCTTCGCCGCAAGCCGGCGATGATGGCGACGAAGCTGGCGAGGGCGTTTTCCGCAACCTTTGCGATTTCCCCGCGCACCTGTTCACTCGCCAAACGCGGATTTTCCACGTCCCAAAGCGTCACGTTCTCCGGGAACTTCCACACCAACAGAAACGCGTCTCCAATGTTTTTGTTCGCGCTGCCGCCGTGCAGGTGCGTCTCCATATGCACGATTTTGCCGATCGTGTTGACGAACTCCATCACGCCCTCTTGAAGCACCTCAGTGGTGTCCTGATTGTTAACGAAAAGTGTCAGTCGGGGTATGGGCAGAGGTAATAGTCCCTTCTGGTACGAGTATGGGCAGAGGTAACCGTCCCTTCTGGTACGAGTATGGGCAATCGCACAGGCGGAACGTAGTGAGTGGGAAAGCCCCGCACCGTGAACTGCCGGATGTCGCAGAACCCGAAAATCGCAACCATCTTTCTCCCCGGGATCATGGGGTCGATCGCGCCGCCTTGCCGGATGTTATGCGCGATTATTTCGCTGCCTGCCTCACCGAAACCCACCGCTAACAGGCCGCATATCTTCGCAATAGAGTTCTCCAGCAGGCGGGTTTCCATCTGCTCGCCCGCGGCCTCTTTGGACTTGGATTTCGAAAAAAAACCTCCTGACCGTTTTTTAAAACCGCCGCCGCCGACGCGGTCGCGGTCGTCGTCCTCGGAATCCGAATCATCCACCTGGAACCGTTTCAGCGGGTTCTCGGAAACCTCGCGTACCTTCCTCACCATCCTCTCGATAGGCTTTAACACCAAGTCGTGCGCGTCCCGTGAAAAAAACAGCGCCCCCGCGCCCAGCATCACGCACACGAACACGGTGCGGCACCTGTGATTGTGAACGAAAAGTGTCAGTCTTGTATATCGCGATGTATGGACAACAGTCACCAGCTTCGGTAAAACAGTGTGTCAGGATTTGGGAAACGCGCAATACGTACATGTTAAGCGCGGCTTGCGTTTGCGTGTCTTGCCTCGCGTCGAAGAACGCGTACGAGGGTACGAATGGTGCGTCTTCCTTCCGGGATGACGCGTCGGATGATACATTCGCATCAAAACCGCTTCCATCAACCACCGACGCCACGTCGCTCCCCACGTACGCGGCGTGTCGAAACTCCTCGCACCGTAAGCGTTTGCCGAACTCGGCGCCTGGCAAAACAAAGTGGAGCTCCTCCCGGGCGTTCATTTTCTCGCCGAAAACAACAAGAGCGTATAAGCCTTTGGTTGAGGTTTGGTACAGATCCACGGCGTCGTAAAACCCGCTGGATTGCGTGAAAGATGATTCAGATGAATCACCCGTATCGCCCGGCGTAACGCCCGCGTCGCCGACGATTGGAAACGCGCTGCCCTTGGCGAACGCGTGCAACACGGTTAGGCCGGTTTCCCGAAACCCAGGCTCGGTGAATTTAGGGTACGTGTCCAAGTCGAACCACGGCAGCGTGAACACCATCCCGAGCACACCGAGAATCACCCGCCGCGTGGTGAGCTCGCTGAGTTTCTGCCCCACGCGCGTTTCGCCAGAGCCGCCGACGGGCTTTTCTTTTTCTTTTTTCGTCTCGAGACTTTGGCTTTTGCTTTTCCAGGAATCCTCCGCATCTGGTTTCACCACCACCACGTCCACCACGGACGTTCCGTGGTCGAGGTCACAACCAACTTCATATTCTGACTGTGGCGCGAGTCGGCCCGGCGCAGGGTTTGGCGTTTTTTCTTCTCTCGTGCCGTAGTTTGCCCACGTCACGCTTTGCCGTACGTGCCAAACGCGACACAAACGCAGCACCCTCGCGAGCCTCACGACGCGTACGATTCTTCCCGCTCGTGTCCCCGCCCTTGACGCACGCGCGGCTCGCAGAAACGCGCCGTCCACGGTATCGGACTCGTCGTTGATACTCGCGACTAAGTCGGGCGCGGCGAGTATATCCAAACCACTCGCGGCGCGCAACACGAACAAACACAGGTCTTTATTTTGTAACCCCGTGACGTACATGAATTCCGGTAGGTCCAGTAAAAGCGACGCGGTGGCGACGAAATCGAGCCAGAAGTAAAACCCGAACACATAACCCGGCTTCGCGACGCAAAGCGCGGCCATTTCAACCGTGAACAGGGCGAGGCATACGTAGGTAATGGCCACGAAGGTGGAATCCGCGGCTTGCGTGAACACGGAAAGCCGCGTGTCGTCTCCGAACAAACTCCACAGCGCGACGCAGGTCATGAAAGTCGCCCCAGCGCCTTGTTCCAGACACGCAACCACGTTTCGCTGCCACAAAGACACAGGCGCACGGTCACTGGACGGCGAGTAGACGTTGTTTTTCGCGAAAACGCTTCGCCGCCCAACCCGCCCGCGCTTGTCCGCCAAATTCGGAGGCACGGGGGTTTTGCGCCGGTTGTTTCGTTGCCAACCGGGGTCGGTTTGGTCGGCGGCGCGGGTACCAACATTTGTACCGTCGTGACCGGTTTTGTTGGTACTGTTGTGACCAGTGTTAAGGGTACCACTGTAACCACCAACACCGGTACCGCCCGAACTCGGACTGAATCGCGTCGCGTCCGGCCACGCGCTGTCGCGTCGCGCGCGTCTCGGATTGGCTTTCGTAACGGCGCCAACCGGCGCCACCGGGACGGAGCCCTCCGATTGTTCCGTCTTCGGCGCGGCGTCCCAAGTCACGCCTTCGGGGACGCATGTCATCAAATTCGGTGCCACGTTGCGTGGCACGGTGCTTGCCAGCAAGCCCGTGAACGGCGTGTCCAGCCTAACTCGGGTCACCAAGCCGTGAGGCGATGTGGACGCGGCGGCTCCGTTTGGACGGAGATGATGAGGTACCGCATTCGGACCCGAATACGTCACCGCGCCATCGCCCGGTCCTTCCGCGGTCCCGGACAGGCGCGACCGCGGCCGTGCCTTTCGATCGGGACTTGTTTCGGATGCCGAACCTCGTGTTGGTGTCATTTTGCAAGCCGTGTGGTCGTGTCAAGGCGCGCGGCACGTGCGACGCGCGGTCACGTGTCTTCGACGATCTGTCTGCGTTTCTTGGCTTCGGGAACGCGAAGCGTCGAGTTCGACGCAGATGAACCGAGATTCCGCGTGGTCGATGAACCGTCGTCGGTGCGTGCCACGCGCCAAGCCGTGGCGCGAAGAGCGTATGCGACGACGACGACGCGAGCCGAGTACGTCGCACGGCGTTCGGCGCAGACAGTGCCTGGAACCGCGCGCGGACACGCGTCAGCGCGCGTGTTTGTGACGCGCGACAAGCATCTCGTGCTTCTTTTGGGCGTTTTTTCCCAGGACGGGCACGCGAAGCGATGAGCGATGACGCCCTTTTTCAACTTCGTGCGAATTAGAACTCCCTCGTGACGCGCCGAAGTCCTCGCAGGAGCCCCACTGCTACGACCCGCGCGGTCGCGTCTTCGCGCCATGCCCCCCCCCCGACCCGGTCGCGGAACCGCGCCGTACGCCTCGGTCACGGCCGCGGTGTTCGCGTCCCTGGTGCTCGTAGTGTCGGGCGATGTTCCTTTTCCTTTCCATGGATCTGAAAACCACAGCCCCGGCGTCACGAGCGCGTTCCGTCGACCCGCGGCGCACCCCGCGCTTGACATGTCGGACGCGCGCGTGTCTCATGTTCCGCGCGGTCGCGGTGACCGCCGCAAGCTTGATGAGTCGGGTTCCGCGACCGACCGGCCGGTCGGTGCCAACGAGCAGGTCCACTTGATCCCGGGCGGGGCGAACGAGATGGTGGTGGTATGGGCGACGCGAGGGTACGCGGAGTTTGATTTTTTCGTCGACGACGACGCGACCGTGGCGTATACGGAGCACGGTGACGCGAAGTCAACGACGGTGTCAAAAAAGAAAACAAGAACCTCCACGAAACACGCCCCAATTGCACACACCGCGTACACCGCGCAGACGTGTTTAGGTGAGTCAGCATCCATCGACCCGACGATGGGGCACCGGCCGCCGGTGGATGTTGACGCGCTGGTCGCGATGGCCAACACCTCGGCGTGGGCGCCAAGCGACGCGGCGAACTACTTCGCCGCGACCTCCCCCGAGGACGTCGTACCGAAGAACTGGTTCACCTCGCCGCCGTGGGAGAAGGCGATCTGTTTGCGGTACAACAACCCGGACGCGCAGTACCAGTCGCCGTTGATTCACGCGGCGCGCATGAGCGGCCTGGTCGGCGGACGGCGGTACCGGTATACCTTGCCCGGCGACACCGACGCCGACGGGCCCCGAACGTTCACCGCGCTTCTAGGCGCGGGTGATACGCACGCCGATAACCAACCCCTGGTGCTCGGGGTGGTTGGGGATACCGGGCAAACGGAGGTGACGCACGCGGTGTTTGAGCACCTGCGCGGGATCGGGGGGTATAACAGCGGCGCCGGTGTTGATGGTTCACAATCGCAAGAACAAATCCATCTCCTTCTGCACACCGGAGACTTATCCTACGCTGACGGGTACGCCCCGAGGTGGGACTCGTTCGGGGTGCTCGCGGAGCCGTTGATGAGTTCGGTACCCACGCTAACAACCCCCGGTAACCACGACGTTACCCTGAACGGTTTGGAAAGGTACGTACCGCGCGTTTCCCAAATCCCGCCGACTGTTTCACCAGGTCGAGACTGACACTTTTCTTTCCCAATCGAAAGCGCCGCGTTCCGAACGCGGTACCCGTCGCCGCACGCGTCGTCAAAGTCGCCGTCGCCGGATTGGTGGAGCCTGGACGTCGGCCTGGCGCACGTCGTCGGCATAAGCAGCTACGCGCCGGCAGGGGGACGTGGAGGTGAGATGGGTGATATGCATGATGAAGATAATGAGACGAGAGCTGACAATGTTTTCGGAACTTTCGGCTTGGCCGGGTCGCTCGCGTTTGCGATGCGCGAGTGGCTGGTTCGCGACTTGGCCTCCGTGGACCGATCCAAAACCCCGTGGGTAATAGTGATGTTCCACGTCCCGTGGTACAACAGCAACCAGGGGCACTACAAGGAAGCGGAGCGGCACCGGTGGGGGCTTGAAAAAGTTCTGTACGACGCCGGGGTTGACGTGATTTTAAATGGACACGTCCATTCGTACGAGCGGTCAAGCTGGGTGTACGACTGGCGTCCCGATGCGTGCGGCCCTACCCATCTCGTGGTGGGCGACGGTGGGAACTACGAAGGGCCGTACGGCGGTTCATGGCGGACGCCGCAGCCTGACTGGTCCAAATTCCGTGAGGGCAGTTTCGGGGCCGGGCGGCTTACCATTTACAACGAAACCGCCGCGAGGTGGCGGTGGCACCGAACCACGTGCGTCGAAGGTAAGTATTTCCCAATCACCACATTCCGCCGACTGATTGCCCATACAAGACTGACACTTTCTTTTTTATCTCAGGCACAGGCACCACGGAGCTGTACAACGACACCTACTTCACACCAACCGGAACCCACGGCCAGCACTGCCAGTCGTCCAACGACATCTCAGCGCAAGCCATGGAGGCGGTGGACGAGGTTGTTTTCGTTCGAAACGTGTTAGTGTGTCCGAACAAAGCGTCGGGGGCGGGGCGGGCCGCGCCGGAAAACAAGCCGCACGCGGAACACGACGACGCTTGCGACGAAAAGTGTCCGTATGATTCCTACTCAGAGACCCGCGCAATCGCGACGATTACGGTTCTCACGATTGTTTGCGTATGCCTGCTCGCGTCCCTAGCGTACGTCTCGGCGCTTCTTCGCCGAAACCGAAACGGCGCCGGCGCGTACCCGCACGCGCGGCTACCGCTCGGCGACGACATCTTCGACGAACAACTTTAGCGCAGGATAGTTTGCTGATTTGTTCCTCGGATAGCCGAAAGAGAACCAACTAGTCTAACTCTAGTCAGGACATTAGGGTTTAGGGCTGGATACATACAACGCTTTATATAGAGCAAACAGTCGGACTATCACCATGCATCTCTCTCAATGAATCACGACCGTCTGCCGTTTCCCGTCCACCCGCCTGTTTTATCCTTCGACTTGGTTTCCCCGTACGGATCGCCCCCCCCCCCTTTCCATCCCCCCCCGCTGCCTTCCCTTCGCCCGCCATTGCGCTCGCGCTCTTTTCCCGGGCGGTCGTCGAAGGTTCCAAAGCCGTCGTCGTCGTCGTCATTTTCTTTTCTTGGACTAAACCGACCTCGCACCTCTCGTTTCTTCATCGCCTTTTCGTCTTCGCGTTTCGTGGTGAACCAGGCGACGATTTTGGAGCGCGGGAGTTTCGTGGCGCGGTGCACCGCGTCGATCATGGAGTCGTCCGGGAACCTATCCTGCGCGAACACTTTCTCCAGGGTGTTCACATTGGTGGCGCCGAGTCTTTTTTTGGAGAAACCCTTGTATGCGGGCATACCGCCCGGGACGTGCGGCGTCTGCGCGTTTCTGAGATAAGAAGTTTGGGCGTCATCGTCTTGTTTTGTTGACGTCACATCATTACCTTTCTTCTCATCCACGACGTTGTCGTAGTCCCGGCCGTCCGCGCGCACGCTCGGGTCAAACGGGTCGATTTCGATGCGCGCTACCATTTCGTTTTCGGGCGGGTACTGCAACGAAAGCTCGTCCGCCCTGTGCTTGTTTGCTTTCAACCAATCCAAAACATCCTCTCGCGACAAATCCAAATCCGACGCCAAGTCGCGAATGGGAACCTGACGTCGCCCTCTCGCCAGCGCGCGTTCTAAAATCGCGGTTTTGTACGCAGGCAGCACGGGAAGCGCAGGCGGCAGGTTGGCGAACAAAACCTCCCAGTCCTCTTCGGGATCGGATGCGCGGCGAACAAGGAGAGACCCGCGAGGTTTAGCCGCGACACGTGTCCTGGCTGACGATTTCACCGGCGCCGCCAAATGGCGACTCGGGGGCGACCGCGCGGCGTGGACGCGAACAGTAGGTTTCACACGATTCACACGCGTAGTGGATGTGCTGCGAAGGGACCCAACCGTGCAGCGCGAAAGCGCGTCCACCAAAAACGACATCGTGCGCGACGTGGTGTGAACCGGACGACGCCGCGCCGTCGCACCGAGATTTAACGAATTGCACTTTTGTGAGAAAAAGGCGTTCGCAGCAAAAATCCAAAAGAAAGAAAAAAAGCGAAATGGTTTCGTCATCGTCGTCTCTTCTGTGGGGTTAAAAAGCGCTGGCTATCTCACCACCCACCGTTCCCCCCCGGTCCCCCCCTTTCAATTTTCACCCTCCCGCCCGATGAACCGCCAGTTCGCCACAAGGAGCTTCTGCGTACAAAGCAACGCGTGTTTCCGCACTTCGTCGTCCGGGTGCGTGAGCAGCGCCATGGTTTTCTCTTTCCCGCCCAAGTCCGTTACGAGAAACCGCCCAGCCGGGTAGTGCGTGGCGAACTCGCCGACGTCGTGACACGCCACGGCTAGGGTTTTCGAGGAGACGTGCATGGAGGGAGTTGTGGAGCTCCCTCCACTTTCCATTGACGGACGATCTCCGGAAGTCGCTGCTTCCGGGACCAACAACGTTATTAACACTCGCAACAGCGCGCAGTTGTTGTCGGTGAGTTTGCACGCGTTTTCCCTTCCAATAAATAAAAGAAAGGGTCAGTCTTGAGTCGGCGAGTGTGGGTTTGTAACAGTTGCCAGTACGCCAGTAAATGTTACGGGTAGTCTACATTACTACATACATCACAAGTACTGTACTCAAAGAGGGGCGGCAGAAACGGTGTGCCTGGATTTGGGAAATTATGCACGAACCTCCAAAACGCCTCGTCGCAGTGCGCCGAGGTCCAGCTCATGGACCCGCTTCTGAGCTCGGCGACGTACACGTCCCACCCGCTCGCGTCCCGTGACCTTGCAATCGAACCACACCGCAGATCCTCAAGAGCCACGACCAACTCCTCATCCACGAAACCCCTTTGCGAAAGGTTGGTGAGCGTTTTCAAAAGCGACGCCTCGTCGACGCCGCGAAGGGGGGGGGATGACGTTGAGACACCAGCCGCGCCGGCGCCCCCACTATTAGCCGACCGCTCGCCGACGCCTTCCGCGATGTTCCGCAGCGCCAGGACCGACACGCGCGCCACCTTCTCCTTCGTGGCCCGTTTCGCCACGTCAACCAGGCCTAGGGTGAACGCGCCGTTGCGCCGCATCGCGGCCAGGGCGGGCGGGTGGAACCTGCGATTGGTACGCGAAAAGTGGTTAACGTTCCGTGTTGGGCTTGTATTGGACGTGTATTGGACGATTTATGGACAACAGTCAGGGTAATCGTCAGGGTAATCGGTATGTGTATTGGACGCGTATTGGACGATGTATGGACAGCAGTCACCGGCCATCGGTCCGAACAGTCGCCGGTAATCTGGCCTCCACAGTCACAGGCGCGTTAGAGGTAAAACGGGCGGTGTCCCCGGATTTGGGAAACGCGCATCACGTACGTCAGCAACCACGCGCAGAGCGCGACTTCGTACAAAAGCTGAACGTCTCGCTTTGGAACTTCATTTTGGCTGGAGTACGCGCTTAGGGTTGAGCTCGCCACGGAGGTGGGTAACAAAAGAGGCGCCAGCAGCTCCACACCCCCCGAGTGCGTCACTAACGGCCGGACGTCCCGGACCACCAGCATTGATGCGAGCGCGGCGACGACCGACGGTACGGACCGCGTGGCGTGCGACGGCGACCGCAGTTGCGCGCACATCCACTGCACGAGTTGTACCACGGTCTGCGCCGCGACCCCCATGGGTTTCGCGTTCACCGAAGGCGCTTGATCGCCGCCGCACGCCGCCGCCACCGCGCTTAGCCCTAAGTCCTTCCCGAGGCGCGCGTCCACCAGGTGGGACAAGCAAAACAGCGCCTGCGTGATTGGGACCACGAAAAGGGTCAGTTTTTCGTCTTAACGTATGGGCAAACAGGGCACTTGTGATGTGTGTAGTTATCGTTGGATTTGGGAAACGCAACACACACGCGTACTTTTTCCTGCGCGAACCAATGCGGCTTCGCCAGGACTCGGAACAAATCCGCATACGCGTCCCCTTCGTGCGTGCCTGGTGCGCGGTGGAAATACACCGCGTTTGTCTTGTCCTCCACGAACATCTCCACGATCAAACAGAGGACGTAATCTGTGGTGTCCTGGTGGGACACGTTTCGCAGGACGTTTAGAAGCGCCTGTGCGAGATCTGGGCCGGACTGTTTTGGAGGAAAGGAAGACATGGGTGGGGGCAACAAGGAGGGCGCAAATGGGTTCGTGGGAATCGTGTATCACACGGGTCAGCATGCGTGCACACGGTGAGATACACGTGAAGTTCCTTAAATGCGGCCGGTCGCCGGTCAGTGTCGGGAGACGTACCTGCTCCAGAAACGCGCGTCTCGCGAGCGGCCCTTGCCCGTCGTAGGCGCGGATTAGTTTCACATCTGTCTCGGTCACCAGCCTGGAGTTCAGCAACGAGTCCCACTGCACGGTCCGCGCGAGCACAGCCTCGGTGCCGTCCGTCGCGGAGATCATCGCCAACTCGGGAGTGCCCCGCGACGTCGTCTCGCTGCGACGCGCAGGTGTGAACAGGACAGAGGCGAGGGCTGCAGGGAAGCACTCGAGGCGAAAAAGCAAAAAGGGCATACCACCACAGACCATCATTCTGAAAGCAACCACACAACAGTTTCACCGCATGTTGACCCCTCATTATTTACCTTTCAACGTTACAATTGACCCCAACTTTGATCGGGAAACGCGTGCCAAATGGCGGGCTCAAGATCTTCGGCCTCGAAATATCGGCTGGTGGTTGGGAGCCACCGAGGCGAGCGCGGCCGCTTGACGCGGACGCGGACGCGTCGTTCCTCACTTAGAAGGCGCGCGGTATTGGCAGCGACGGCGGCGCAGTGGGATTGGTCATAATTGTGATCGAACGGAAGGAATAGAGATTGATGATGCGAAGCCTTGGGTAATAGAACTGGCAGTGGATCGACGCGACGGTGATGATGCGGATGGCGTCGCCCTTGAACGCGATTGCGACGCGGGCTGGGCCTTGTGTCCCTTCGACGTCCAAAGGGCGCGTCGGTGCTTCCCTAGGCCGCGGCTCTGGGCCGTTGCCGTGTGGGCAAGGTACGACCACGCGACGCCGGCCAGAGTGCCGATCGACATCCGGAGTAGGCGTTTCCTCGTCCGCACCACGCGGCGACGTCGCGTCGCGCGTAGGCGCGTCGAGCCGGTGCAAACGCGGGGAGGTGTCATCTTGGAAAATTAGCAGCACACCGCCGGGGGTCCCGGCTACGGCCCGGCCTGAGGTGGGCCCAAAAGGTTTGAGTTCGCGAGGGAAGTGGGGTTCGTCGGTCCGGTGTGCGAATGACGACAACGGAGGCACGCGGCGCGTCTGGACGAGCTCGGTGAGCGACCCGACGCGAGTGATCTTAGAGTCGGAATCGTCCTCGGACGAGGAGAGCGACGGCGACGCGACACCGCCTGTAGCCTCCACGAGACGCGTGACACGACCGGCGGGGGTGCCTGCAAATTCAGCAGACGCACCGCGCGGTGACACATCTGCACAGGTTGCGCACACCAAAGCAAAGCCGCGGTACCGGAAAAGGCGACCGTCGCGCGAACGCCGGTGGGACCGGCCGATGGACGAAACCGCGGTGCAGTCGCAGCCGCAGACCGCGAATCAATCATCGCGGGAGAACCTTCACAAAACGCGGGACACGAGTGCGGAGGCTGATCACTTTAAAATCACCACGGGCACCACCGCGAGTGCGGCGTTGGACACGGAGTACACAACACCCGCGGATGCAACCGCGAACCAAGGGGGGTGGTCATCGAGACGGTCAGGAAACAATTTCGATTCAACCGCGAGCGACGCAAACGAAGAGGATCGCGATTCGGCGCGCGGCGGGTTCGGGTTCGGCGGCGGCGGCGATTTCGGTGACGGGAACTTCGGCCACTTCGGTGGGAACTTCGGCAACTTCGGCAACTCATCAGGAGGTCGGGTATACCGCGGCAAAGCGTTGACGCAGCGAATCAAGCACCTGGGGGACAAACGAAAGCTAACCGAGGTTTTGCGGTTAGTATCGCGCTCCCCGATTCCGGTAACCACCAACGGGCGCCGCATAACAATCGGCGCCGTGATCGGAGCGTGCTGCAAGTGCGGTGATTTGGACCGGGGCATGCGTCTGCTGCGCCAGCTCGACGGCCCGGAAGGGTGCGGCGCAGGCGCACCAGCGTACTGCGCGCTGATCCAGGCGCACGGGCGGGCGGGCCGGTTGCGGGAAGCCCTGGAGCTTTTGGAGGCGTGGGAAAAAGGCCGAGGGCCGATGGACGGTAAGATCGGCGTCGGCCGGAACGGCACGATATACGTCGCCGGGAGCCTGAAGTGGGGTAAAAAAGACGTGCCGTTGAGGTCCACGAAGTGGCGGGACGAAATGGGCGTCACGTGGCACGCCCCTAGGGTAGCACAGTCGCGAATGCTCCTCACAGTACTGGACGCGTGCGCGTCCTGCGGCGACACGCGGCGCGCCAGGAAGTTCAAAGACACGTTGTTGTCCTGGGACGGCCGCGTGGTGGACGGCCGTGTTGCGTTTGACGGAGTTTCTGATGCGGAAGCGGCTTGGAACGCGGTGGCGAAGGCGCACGCTAACTCCGACGACCCCCTCACCGCGCTCACGGTGCTTCGCGAGATGGAAACCGACCCCAGCAACCCGGTTGTACCGAAACAAGTGTCCTACAACATCGCGTTGAAAGCTTGCCAACGAGGCGGCCGACCGGACTGGGCCAGAGCGCTCATCACGCGCATGCGAGAAATCGCCGCGCGCACCTGCGACAGGAACATGTACCCCGATGCGGTGTCGTACACCACGGCGGCGCGCGCGGAGGCGGCGGCGGCGAGGGGTTTCTCCGGCGCCGAGCACGCGGGCGGCGTGGAATCGGTGGACGCGATGTACGCGGAGGTGCGCGGTCCACTAGGCCCGCCCCCCGACCCGCAGTGCTACGGCGCCATCATTGACGCGTTCGTGGCGTACGGCGATGTCGCGCGCGCGCTAGCCGCGGTTTCCGCCGCGGAGATGGAACCAAAGATGGAGTTGCCTTCGCGGGCGTACCTCGGCGTGATGCGCGCGTACGCGACCGCCGGCGACGTGTCGGGCGTGTCCACGCTCGCCACAAGGCTGGAAACGCAGTTGCAAAGAAGGGCGCAGAGAAGGGAGAGACGTGGTGCGAACAGAAACACAGTGTCTGATGACGTGTCTGGTGATGCTTCATCACTCAAAGAAGACGTGTCTGATGCTTCATCGCTCAAAGACACCCTCGGCAGCGTTTCGTTTTTTGAACCGGGCGTGGAAGCGGAGGTTGTGATGTGCCAAGCCGAGGCGTTCGCGGCGGCCGGGGACGCGGGTGGCGCGCGAGCCGCGCTTGAGCGTTTGAAACGTTTGGACTACGGCGCGTCGTCCAAGGTGTTGCGGGACCGGTCCACTGAGTTGCTTGTGAGTTTGTTTGTTAAGGACATCGTGGGGCGGTCGGGCACGACGAGGGATACGATTTCGCGCGACGCGAATTCGCAACCCGCAACCTCCGCTGCAACCTCTGCTGCGACCCTCGATTACGTTTTGGCGGTCGGCGATGCCTTCGTGGACGACACTAGTACCGGTGACACCACCAACACAACCACAACCTCGCAACAAGCAACAAGCAACTCGACCAACACCAACAAAAGCATCCAAGGCATCACCCAGGCTCTGGATTTGATCGACAGCGCGTGGGGTTTCGCGAGCCTGGACGAGGACGACGAGTTCCTTCCCAGTCTGGACGAGGATGACATTCCGGTGCCGAATTTGGGGAAAGGCGGCGGCGGGTTCGGCGGTTTTCTGAACGGCGCGGTGAAAAGGGGGGGGTGGGTGGACGTTTCGCAAGGCCCGTACCCGGGCGGTTTGGACTTTACGAATAAATCGGACTGGACCTCGCCCACCTTGCGGTCCCCTGAAGCCGCGGACGCGCTTGAGCTGTGGACGGGCGCGGCGGTTCGGCTCCTGGCGGGCGACGCCGAGCCTCTTGTTTTCCGGAACCGAATCGACCCGGCCAAGATGTTTATGGACGAAACCGCAATTGGCGCCACGATTGACGAAGACGACGACTGCGTGATTGACTTCGAGTCTGGTGAGACGTGTGGTGGTGGTGGTGACAGTGAAGACACGGAAACCGCACCGAAGTCGTCGCCCCTGCCGAACAGGTTCGTGGTTCGTGATGACCAGGACGCGGGCCGCGCGGCGGCGGCGGTTGGGAGGGGCGTCGTCGCGGTGGTGGTTGATGCGTTTCTGCATCCGGTAGGCACGCTTCTAGGTTCGGGCGACGTTTCCGAAATCGCCAAAGGCGTTTCCGTCAAAGACGTGATGGGCCCCCGGCCCACCACGATTGAAGGCGACACCGCGACCGTCGGTGACGTCGCGATCGTGTGCGCCGCGTGTACCTTGAACGAACCAGTAGCCGTGGTGGACGGGGAAGGGCGGCTGCGCCGGGTGCTGCGACGCGAAGATTTGCTGGCGCCGGCGCGCGAACGGAGGAACGACCCGAGGTAACGTCCGTAACATTACTAATACGCAAAGTATTTTCAATTCAACATTGTTCCACTAGTATCAGGTACCAAACTCAAACTGTTTAAAGGCGGTATGATCTAGCCGCACCCGTTAGCTCGATGTTCGTAGTCTAAGAAAAAGAAAAGAAAAAAAGAAATTCAACTAGTATCCAACGACGAGTGCTAGGTACACTGCCCTTGCTCCTAGGTATACCTTGTGCCGGTGGGTATACTGCAACTATAACTACTCTATTCCCCGCTCATCCTCCGCGCTATGCGTTCACCCGCTTTCATCATCTTAACCGCCGCCATCGCCGCGCCGAAGCCGTTGTCGATGTTCACCACTGTTACGCCGACGGCGCATGAATTAAGCGTCGCCATTAATGGGGCCAGCCCCCCCATCGCGGCGCCGTACCCGATGCTCGTCGGCACCGCGATAACAGGCGCGTCTATCAAACCAGCCACCACGCTGGGTAGCGCGCCGTCCATCCCGGCCACCACGAGCACGACGTCCGCGTTTCGAATTTCGTTTAGTTTCCCCAGTAACCGCTGCAGCCCCGCGACGCCGACGTCCGCGATCACCACGACGTCATCCACCCCCATCGCGCGCGCAGTGGTGGCGGCTTCCTGCGCCACGGCTAAATCCGCCGTGCCGGCGGTCAGCACGGCTAGGCGGCCGTAAACGGTTATCCTTTTAGGCGCGTCCTCGGTGCCGTCCAGTTGCACGATTTTAGAAACAGGGTCGTATCGTAAGGAAACCGTCTCATCTCCTGTCGCTGCCAATGCCAACATGGCGTCGAACACGGAATCCTCCACCCGCGTCGCCATCACCGCGTTTTGCCGAGTTCGCAGGGCGACCATTATCTGCAGAATCTGCCCCGGCGTCTTACCAGGCCCCCACACCACTTCAGGTAACCCCGTCCGGAGGGTGCGCCCCAAGTCAAGCTTGGCGAAGTCGCCAACCTCCAACGTGCTCGCGCCCGGTACGGAAAAAGACGACTCGGGGTCGTCGCTACCGAGCACAGCGCGCGGTTTTTGCGAAACGCGGCGGGCGCTTCCGCCCGCGCATCGAAATCGTTTGGTACGCACCTGCGCGAAATGCGGGGACACCACAGGGGGTGCGCCGAGGGCGCTCGACGCGGCGGCCATTCGGGCTGGAAAAAGTGACGATGCCTTCGACGACGGCGAAATATATCTTCTTTTTCTCATCGGGCCGCCGCTTTGTCAGAGTGACCGCGCGCGCGGCGTGTGCGAGGCTCCTTCTCGCGATGTCGGGCGTGTACCAGCTCGAGCCCCCCACCGAGGGCAAGGTTCTGCTCACCACCACGCATGGCGAGATCGAAATCGAGCTGTGGTCCAAGGAGTGCCCGAAAGCGTGTCGCAATTTCGTGCAGCTTTGTTTGGACGGCTACTACGACGGCTGCGTGTGGCACCGGGTCATCAAGGACTTCATGATTCAAACGGGGGACCCGACAGGGACGGGGAAGGGCGGCGAGAGCTCGTTTGACGACGGCGTCCCGTTCAAAGACGAGCTCCATTCGCGGATAAAGTTCAACCACCGAGGCCAGGTCGCGATGGCGAACACGGGGACGAGGGACACGAACGGTGAGTCATTTCCCATTTTACCACGTTCCGCCTCCCTGAACGCCCATACTCGTCCTGCGAAGGGACTATTACGACCAGAAGGGACTATTCCCAATCCCTCATACGATGGAGTACAGTATACCCTTCCCAATCCCTCATACCAATCCATCATACACATGGCCCGAGAGACTGACACTTTCTTTTGTCTCGTATCAGGGTCGCAATTTTTCGTCACCCTGGAGCGGTGCGACTGGATCGACCGGAAACACACGATTTTCGGCAAGGTCTCGGGGCACACGATTTACAACGCGATTCAGATCGGTGAGATCGAGGTGGATGGTGACCGGCCGGTGGACGAGCCGTTTCCCAAGATCTTACAAACGGAAGTGCTGTGGAACCCGTTCGACGACGTCGCGGCGCGGGTGAAGACAGAGAAGAAAGAAGAAACACTTTCTCTAAAAAAGAAACCGAAGGAAACCAAAAAGCTCAACTTGCTTTCTTTCGGGGACGAAGCCGAGGAGGAAGATACTACCGTCACAACGTTCGGGAAAGCCAAGGTCCGCTCGGTGTTTGAGGATACAAATTCTGAAAAAGGGGGAAACTCGCGGATGGTCGCGCCCGGATCGGCGGAGGAGATTGAACTTTTGAAAAAGGATGAGGAGGACCGGCTGCGGTTGCGGCGGGAACGCATGGAAAAACAAAAAGAAGAGTTAGCGAAAGATGCGGCGAAGGCGAGTGCTGTTGGCACGGTGGACGACGACCCTGCTGGCGGCTTTGATACCAAAATGCGAACCGACGTGAACCACGAGCGCGCCAAAGCCGCCACCGAGTTGGCGGCGATTGAAGCGAAGGATGAGGCGAAGCGGTTGAGGAAAGACGCCAAGGCTGAAAAGACACTGAAAAAAGCGACCGAGAAAAACGCGAAGGAAACCCAAAAGCTCAAAAAGCTGGGTATAGGCAAGGTCATGGTCGGTAGAAACGAAGCCGAGCTCATGACGGGCAAGGAACGAGCTCGGGTGGAGACGAAGCGCAAGCGCGCGAACGTGGCACACAGGGAGGCGGGGTTGTTGGCGAAACTCGCGAAGTTTCAATCCAAGGTCGTGGGGAGCTTGAAAAACGGCGGAGGAAATGCGCAGACTGGCGCGCATACGGTCGACGCTGAGAAACGCACGAGTGATGGCGCCAACGGCGATACCACCAAAACTCGCGACGGCGCCACTGGTGTTGCCCGATTCGTCCCGCAAGGGCTTTACTACGCGGAGGACTCCGAGGACGACGACGACGACGCGGAGGATTGGAAGTCGCACGCCCTGACGTTTAGCGACGACAAACGAAAAGACCCAGCCGCGCATCACGCCTCCGTTGATGATTACGAAGTGCACGACCCGCTGCTTGAAAAAGGAAAGGGGAAGTTCGCGAAGCGGGGGGGGGGGAGAAACGGTAGGCGGTTGCTGGAGAGTCAGTAGTCGCGAAACATTTTTTTTCATTCTGTGAAATCAGAGAGACGAAGTCTTGTCGCCAGTCAGCAGTCGAGTCACAGCCGACGAGAATTTTGAACTCGTTGTTGGCACCCTCCAGATCTCGCCGCGCCCCGTCTTCCCCCGCGATGCCCGACTCCGTTCGCCCCGGATGGGGCGTGCTCGTGGCTACGGGCGACAAGTCCAAAGCCGCGGCGCACTTCGACCGGAGTTTGGACCGCAAAACCGCGGTCTCGGGTGCCACCCTGACCGGACCGGACATCGCAATGACCACCACCAAGACCGTCGTGGGCCGCATGCTGATGAACGCGGAAGGCACCGCCCGCGCCGCGGCGCAAGTCGCGGATATCCTCATCGACGTCCCGTCAGGTACGTCGTCATACCGGTTTTGCGTTTTGATACGCGATACTCTAGACAACCACCACACTCCACGCCTCACAACCACCGGTGAAGCACCCTCGGCGTGTCGGCTGACCTCATCTTGGCACCCCTTTTTCTTATTTCCACCCAAACCAAATCACTGCTGCAGTGAGCGCGAAGCACGCCGTGATTTCGTGCGAAGCGAGCGACGCGGAGACCCCTGATGCGTATGTCATCACCATCACGGACTTCTCCAGGCACGGCGTGTTCGTCAACGGCGAGCGAATCACGCCCGGTGAACCAACTTCGCTGAAACACGACGACGACGTGGTTTTCCCATTCTCCTTGGAGTACAAATTCGTGGTATTTCCAAACGGTGCGCCGCGGCCGGTACCCCCGCCGACCGCCGGGAACGCGGTAAAGAAAACCCCGGGAAGCAAGAAGAAGAGTGTTGCTTGCAAGTTTGGCGGCGCAAAGCGAGGCGCCTCGGCGCACGAACAAGACGACGACACCGAAGTGACCGCGAAGCGCGCCAAGGCTTGCGACGACGCGCGCGAAATCGGGGGCGTCGCGCTTTCCTTCGACGACGACGCGGAAATCGGTTCTGTGGACAAAGGCAAAGGAAAGGGCAACATGGACAGCGTCGATACGCACGCCGCGCGTGCTGACACCAACGACGCGATTGAAGCTGCGAAGAGGCTTGAAACCGTGAACACGAGTTTGCGCGCAACCTTGGTTGGCGTGGAGAAGGAGCGCGAGCACTTCAAGGGGTTGCTTTCGGTGCACAAAGCGTTGCTTGAAAACGAGAAAACGGCGCGCGACGCAATCGTGGCGCGCGCCGCGGAGACCGCGCGCGAAGCCCTTGCCGTCGCCGAAACACGCGCCACCGTGGCTGAAGCCGCGAAAGAAAAGGCGTCGCACGAACTCAAGGCTGCGATTTGCAGTCGGAACAAATCCATCGCCGCGATTAAGCGCGCCAACGCGGCGCGCGAAGGCGCGGAGGAAAGAGAACGCCTCGCCTCCGTGGCGCACCTCGAACACACAACCGCGCTGGAACACGAAAACGCGACGCACAGGGCGAACCTCGATGAAGCGCGCGCGCTCGCGTCTGACGCGCAACAAGAAACGCGCTTAGTGCGTGAAGACCTAGCGCGGGCCCACCAAATCCTCGAGGCGTTTGCGGCGGAGAAATCCGCGCTCGCCAATTCTTTGGACCAAGCCGTGCGGCGCGCGGATGTGGCGGATACGTGCGCGGCGCCGCTGCGGGCAGAAGCCGCGGAGGCGCTGGCGCGGTGCAAAAAGGGCGAAGACGCGGCGATGGCAATGGCAGACAGGCTCGCGGTGGCGCGAGTGGCGCACGCGCAGGCGATGGCGGCGCTCATCGAAGTGGGCGCGCGTCTCGGAGGCGGCGTATCGCCGGACGTCGCGGAGAAGGAGAACGGGTTGACCGCGGAGGACCCGACCGGTGGTTGGATCGACGCCACGCTTCCCAGCGAGCTCCCCGCGATCGCGGAAACCGAGAGGCCGTTTGACACGGAGCCGACCACCACGGAAGGCGGGGAAACCGAACACCAAAACGCCTTTCCGGAAGGAGAAACCGAACGCCAACACGTCGGCATGGACATCATGTACGCCACGGAGCCTCAAACCGAGGTTCCGGTTTCTCACGACGGCGACGGCGACCGGCGGTCGGAGGACCCGGTTCCCGAAACGGAACTCGCGTTTCCGGGACCGGGAAACGACGCGGAGACGGAGACGCCCCGAGACGGCGCGGTTGACGACATGCTGCCGCCTCCCGCCCGTTTGACCGCCAGTCCTTTTGCCGGAAAGTTTAGGACATTGCGGGACTCAGACACACGAGACCCCGAATCGGACATCGAAGAAGAGGAAGTGCCCGCCGCCGCCGCCGCCGCCGCCGCGCCGTCCGCCGCGACGCCCGAGAAACCGGGTGTACACACGCAGGAAGCCGCGTCGGTTCTGGGCGGCGATTTGAACGAGCACCGCTCTGGGAGCCACCGGCGGGGAAGCACCGTGAGCGCGGTGCTCGCCGGTGTCATTGACGAGTGCGTCGATGATGGCGCGGCACCGGCGGAGGACGAGTTCGTGGTGATTGACGACGACACGGATGAAGAGGCTGCAGAAGAGGAAGAAGCGTCTGCAGAAGAGGAAGAAGCGTCCGCGGAAGAGGAAGAAGAGGCTGCAGAAGAGGAAGAAGCGTCCGAGGAAGAGGAATCCGCGTCGGATGACGACGACTTCCAGGTTGAAGAGAACCGCCCGGCCAAGGTTTCGCCGTCAGGCAAGGAAAACGCGCGAACCGCGCCCAAGAAGTTTGGCGTCGACGATCTCACCGGGTCAGGAATAGGAGACCCGGTGCCGATGAGCTTCCTTTCGAGCTGAGAGGTGAGAACACGCGATGGAACATGCTTGAAGTTGTAATGAGAGACACGAAGAATTCCTCTTGAAGTTTGTTAATCGCTTTTATTTCCATTAAGTTTTTTAAAGACAGGGTGCGTATATTCGCGGGCCGGCCGTTGGGGCGCGGGGTATATATTATGGGAGTCCATACTCGAAAGTTCTGAGCCTTCTTTTGTGTGAATCCTTCGACGCTTAGCGTCGCGTGAAGATTTAGAGACGTCGTTTACTTTCTCTTCTTCGCGGCGGCCCTGGTGGGCGCGCGCTTGGCCTTCTTGGGCATGATTTTGTCCCCGAACCCGGCGCACACGAGCGCGCACAGGGCGACGGTTTGGCCGACGTACCCGTTGGTGAGCTCCGCGGGGACCGTGATGGCGGCTTCGCTGTGCATGACGTAAAGGCAGGCGGCGATTGCGCCGACGCGCACGAGGCAGAACCGCCTCATTTCCTTCGCGGGCGCCGCGGCGAGCACGGCAAGCATGTTGAGCATGATGGGGAACCACATGGTCATGTTCCACGCCATCATCGCGACGCCGGCGGGTTCCAGGCCAGACTTGGGCACCACGTACTGCTTGGCGACGAAGTCGGTGAAGAAGAACATGGCGTTGTACGCGGCGTAGAACGCGGCGACGAAGAGGAGGAGGCCGTGGGTCAGGCCGTCGCACCCCATGACCGGGTTCTTGACCTTCCCGACGCCATCCGAGAGGCACCAAAGAGACGCGAAAGTGATCACGAGGGTGATGGTAAGGCCTTGGACGTACTCGTTCGCCACGAGCGACCCGCCAGCCGCTTTCGAGCCCTGCGCGGCGAACACGCCGAGGCGCATGAAGCACCCACACACGTTCGCGACTAGCGTCCAGGCCGCGGTGTTCTTGCTGCCATTTGTCGCGACGAACAACAAGTCCACGCCGAGAATCACGGCACCTAGACCGGTCCACGTCGCGGCGCTTTGCGTCAAAGCACTCGTGGTGGGTTTCCCATAGAACTTACCAGCCGCGTCGGGGAGGCCCACGACAGGCCCGAGGAACATCGCGCCGTACGCGACGTAGGAAACGGCGAAGCCGGCGAGCGCCTTTTGGTTCTTGGTCATCTTTTCGAACATCTTTTAGGAATCTGTGAGGAGGCAGTGGGAAGAGGGGGACCGGAGGGGGAGGTGAGTGGGGACGTTGCCAAGGTGCGGCGACCCGGAAAGCGCCCACGCCGGGTGGTGTCGCACACCGCAACGCGCGGGGGGCGAACTGGCCGGGACGAGGTAGGGCGGGGACAATCGTGGTTGAAACGGCGGCATTTTGGCAAATGCGCCAATTTAGATTTCGAAATTTCCACCCAGACTCGGCCACCGCGCGTCCCTGGTTTTTGCGCCGCGTCTATGGCGACCCGACAACACGCGGGGCTCGGGACAGTGTAAGAAATGCGCACCTCGGGGTCGAGCGGGACGTGATAGCGTCGCGCGTCGGTGAGTGAATGAGACGGCGGCCGAGTCAGCAAATTTATCGGTACAGACAATCCAACCGACTGTTGAACGGGTGGAAGATCTTCTCAGGTCGAGGCCGAAAAAAACCAAGGCTGCGAGCGCCGCACGCCATCGTCCGGCAAGAGAGCTGTCGGTAGAAAACGAGCGCACCGCGTGAAGCAGAAGCTCCATCTTTTATTAGACGCGGCCCGATCGTTGTCTCCACACCCGTGCACACCGACACGACACGTAGCTGGTTACCGGAACTCGCGTCACAGAAACCCGGTGGCCGACTCTTTAGGTTCGCTCACATACCCACCGGTTCGCGGTTCAGGCTCATTAGTACCCGGTGCGAGTCGCCGTAGACGTCGATCCCCTTTCTTTGAAACGCGCCTCGCCAAAGAGCCAAGCCAGCCGCTCTTTTCGCGCGATGTGCGGCATCTTCGCGTACTGCAACTACGGCACCCCCACGAAACAAAGCGTGGTGGTTGATAAGTTGCTAAACGGGTTGCGCCGTCTTGAGTACCGGGGGTATGACAGCGCGGGTATCGCGATTGACAACGGCCCGAACGTGGATCAACTGGTGCCGATCGTGATCCGCGAAATCGGGAAAATCGACAACCTGCAGATACAGGTGAACAAGGAAAACCTGTACGTGTCAGGGCTTTCCCAAATCCCGCCGACTGTTCGATGCCACGTATGGAGTACAGTCACACAGTACATCCCGACACTGTTTACTGCGCTGCATGGAGTGCAGTCAGACAGTACTACCCACTACTAGACCTTCCCAAACCCACTCTCTGACTGTTTTGCCGATTCTCGCGACTGACCTTTTTCTTGTCCAATCGCAGGTACCCCGATTTGTGTTTCGTGAACCACTGCGGTATCGGCCACACGCGGTGGGCGACGCACGGCCCGCCCGCGCCGCGGAACAGTCACCCGCACACTTCGGACAAGACGAACGAGTTCCTTGTGGTGCACAACGGCATTATCACCAACCACCAGCCTTTGAAGGAGATGTTACAGCGCAAGGGGTTCACGTTTGAGTCAGACACGGACACGGAGGTGATTCCCAAACTCACGAAGTACTTGTTCGACAAATTCCAGAACAAAGTCACGTTCAGGCAGCTCGTGATGGAGGTCGTGCGGCAACTGCAAGGCGCGTTCGCGCTGATTTTCAAGTCTACGCACTACCCCGGGGAGCTCGTAGCGGCGAAGCGAGGCTCGCCGTTGTTGATGGGGATCGTGGAACCCGAAAAGCAAGCGCAAACGCACGCGGTGTTGACGTCCGAGGGGTTTACGACCAGCAAAGTGTTAAGCGAAAACCCACCGTCCAAGCGCCAGAAAGTCAAGCCACACGTGGAGTACTACTTCGCGAGTGACGCCAGCGCGATGGTGGAGCACACCAAGCGGGTGCTGCACCTGGAGGATGACGTAAGTATTATATTTCCCAATCCCAACGCTGTTTGATGCCCCTGGTCGAGTGTATTACTAGTATCATTTACCAGTACTGGCAACTGCTACATACGGTACAAGTGCACTGTTCGGCTCGAATCCGGCCGCCTCTTTGCCGATTGTCCAGAGTAATTACTCATACAAGTCACGGTCCCGACTGACCCTTTTCTTTTCCAAAACAGGACGTGGCGCATCTGCACGACGGCGGGTACGGGATTTACCGGATGGAGAAAACCACTTCGGTGGGCGGCATCGAATCCCCGGTGAGTTACGAGCCCACGGTGCAGTCCGCGGAGGTGGAGCGAACGGTTGAGACGTTAAAGATGGAAGTCGAGCAGATCATGAAAGGGAACTTCAAGCACTTCATGCAGAAGGAGATCCACGAGCAGCCGGAGAGCATGACGCAAGGCATGCGCGGGCGCATGGTGATGTGCGACGACGGGAAAATCGTCGAGCGAATTTTCCTAGGCGGGATGGTCAACTTTGTTTCCACAATCAGAAGGTCGCGTCGCATTATTTTGTGCGGGTGCGGCACCTCGTATCACAGCGCGATCGCGGTGAGACAGCTCATGGAAGAGCTCACGGAGTTACCCGTTACGTTGGAACTCGCGAGCGACGTGCTGGACCGCCAGTGCCCGTTTTTCCGAGACGACACGTGCATTTTCATATCGCAATCGGGGGAAACCGCCGATACGTTAAAGGCGATGCAGTACGCGAAGGAGCGCGGGGCTCTTTGTTTGGGCATCGTCAACACCGTGGGCAGTGCTATTTCGCGAGGCACGGATTGCGGCGTGCACATCAACGCCGGCGCGGAAATCGGGGTCGCCTCAACCAAAGCGTACACGTGTCAAATCGTCGCCATGGTGATGCTGGCGCTCGCGCTTTCGGAGGACTCAATGTCGCGCGCGCACCGGCGGAAAGAAATCATGCAGTCCCTTTTAGAGCTGCCCAACCAGGTAAGGAAAGCGCTGCAGCTTGACCAGCAAATGCTGGCGCTAGCCGCGGAGCTAAAGGAAGAGCATTCCCTGCTGCTCTTCGGCCGCGGGTACAACTACGCCACCGCGCTTGAAGGCGCTTTGAAGGTTAAGGAAGTGGCGCTGCTGCACAGCGAGGGCATTCTGGCGGGCGAGATGAAACACGGGCCGTTGGCGCTGGTGGACGAAACCATGCCTTTAATCGTGGTCGCCACAAGGGACAGCAGCTACAAGAAACAGGAGTCCGTGGTGCAGCAACTGAAAGCCCGAGGAGGAAGGCTGATTCTCATCGTCTCCGAGGACGACGACGAAATCGCGAAAGTCGCGGGGAACAACGCCACCATCATCCGCGTGCCCGTGGTGGAGGATTGCTTACAAGCCGTGGTGAACATCGTGCCGTTGCAGTTGCTTTCGTATCACTTAACCGTGCTGAGAGGGCACAACGTGGACCAGCCGAGGAACTTGGCGAAGTCGGTGACGGTGGAGTAACGAGGCGGGGTATTGGTGGGGTGAGAGATACAAGCGAGACGTTACCTGGTAGTCACGGACGTACACGGCGAGGCGGCGTGCTTGTGACTTTTTTTGTGAATGCTGCTCGTTTCTAGCTCTTGTTTCTGGACGAAGGAAGAAGCGCCCTCTTCTCCTCGACTGGAAAGTTGTGGTTTTGTTCGTTTGTTCGTCCCATCACACAACGCGCGCGCGAGGTCGCGGCGTGGTGATGGCGTTTTGGAAGCCCGGTTCGGCGAAACCTGATGTGCCCCTTAGTCTCGAGGTGGACCGCGGCGGGTTTGAACAAGGAAGGTTGGTGATACACAACGCGGACGAAAATCTCGCGCTCGCCAGCCAAAGACAGCGGTTGCCAATCTGGAAGTGCCGCGACGCGATCTTGTGGTTGGTGGAAACGCGGGCGACGACCGTGCTTGTGGGCCAAACAGGGTGCGGGAAAACCACACAGGTGCCTCAGTACCTGGTGGAGGCAGGGTGGTGCGCTGGCGGGCGGATGGTGGCGTGTACGCAACCAAGACGTGTCGCCGCGCAAACCGTCGCCGCGCGAGTCGCGGAAGAAATGGGCACCGCCCTCGGGCAGGACGTGGGGTACGCGGTTCGTTTCGAAAACGTGTGTACTCCCGGTGTGACGAAAATCCAGTTCTGCACGGATGGGGTGTTGCTCCGTGAGCTGATGGACGACCCACTTTTAACGAAGTACGGCGTCATCGTAGTAGACGAGGCGCACGAGCGGAGCCTCGCGACGGATGTGTTGCTCGGGTTGCTTAAAAAGATCCAACGACGACGCCCCGACTTAAGGGTCATAATCGCGAGCGCCACGATCCAGGCGGAGGAGTTTGCCCGTTTTTTCGACACCAGGCACGTGGAGCTGAAGCCCATTTTAGGGCCGGCCGCGGTCGGCCCGGCCGCGCGAGTTCCGTCCCGCGAACCCGGTATCATTTCCGTGGAGGGCCGGACGTTTTCGGTGAACATTCATTGTAAGTATTTCCCACTCACCACATGCCGCCTCCCTGATTGCCCATACAAGACTGACATTTCTTTTTCACAATCTCAGACGCGAACGAGCCGGTGCCGGATTACGTCAAGCACTGCGTGACCGTGGCGTTCGATATTCACCAGACGCAACCCAACGGCGACGTGTTGATTTTCCTAACCGGGGAGGACGAAATAGAAGAAGCGTGTGCTATGCTGCGTGACATGGTCACGGAGGAGACGGAATTCAAAGCGAAGGCGCTTGGCGGAGGGAACAGAGGTACTGCTGGTACCCATACTTCCAACCAACCGTCGATTTCGAGCCGATTGGTGATTTGCCCGCTGTACGCCGGGCTGCCCCCAAACGTGCAAAAGAACGCTTTCGAACCGCCCCCCCGAAACACAAGAAAAGTAGTCATCGCGAGTAACGTCGCCGAGACTTCTGTGACGATTCCCGGCGTGGTGTACGTCGTGGACTGTCTCTTCGCCAAGCAAAAAGTATACGACGCGAAACGAGGGAACGAAGCGTTGGTCACGACCTGCATTTCAAAAGCCAGCGCCAATCAGCGCGCCGGACGCGCCGGACGCATACGGCCGGGGTACTGCTACCGGCTATGCACCGAACTCGGTTTCGACGAACTGACGAACCAGGAAACCCCGGAGATGGTCCGGTCGGATTTAACCTCCACGGTTTTGAGGTTAAAAGCCCTGGGGGTTGACAACGTCGTGCACTTCGAGTGGCTGTCGCCACCCCCGGCGGCGAACATTTTAACCGCCCTCGAGCTGCTCTACGCCCTCGGCGCGCTGGACGACGACGCGAGGTTAACGAAACTAGTTGGCAACTACCTCGCCGAGTTACCGTTGGAGCCTCAGCTCGGCAAGGCGTTGTTGGTGTCGCAAGAACTGGGGTGTACAAGCGAGATGTTAACGGTGGCTTCGTACCTTCAAATCCAAAGCCCGTGGGTCGGCGTCCGGGGCGCGGGCGGACAGGTACGGCCTTGCGCGTTTCCCAAATCCGACGGCGCTGTTTTACCTCTAACCCTGGTGACTGTTCGGACCGATTACCTTTCCCTGTTTGACCTGGCCATCGTCCAATACACGCCCAACACGGGGCTGACCTTTTTCGCGTACACTCGCAGAAACGTTTGGACGAAATCAAGGAAAGGTTCGCGGTGGCGGAGGGCGACTCGGTTACGTTTCTGAACATCCACAAGGCGTTTACTAAAACTGGAGGGGTTCACGGAGGTCGCAAAGCGCACGCTTTTTGTGACAAGAACTCCCTATCGCGCAGGGCGTTGACCCGAGCGAGCGATATTCGCGAACAGCTCCTGAAGTACGTTCGCAAGTTCGGTTTGCGTCCGGAAACGAGTTGCGGTCGGGAGTGCGACCCGGTGAGGCGGGCCATGACCTGCGGTTTCTTCGCGAACGCCGCGACGCTCGCGCCGCACGGAGGAGGCGCGGACGGAAGCGCGTTCCGGTCAATAAGAGGAGGCCTCACGCTGTACGTCCACCCGGGTAGCGTTTTGTTCCGCGCGCGACCGGCGTGCGTGGTTTTCGTATCGGCGGTTAGGACCGGGAAGGAGTACATGCGCGACGTCACGTCCGTGGACCCAGATTGGCTCCCAGAACTGGCGCCGCACTTCTACAACACCGTACACAAAAGTGGCGCGGAACGACCGCACGACGCCGCGTTCACGTTTTAGGGCGGTTTAGGTATAGATAGGTACATGTAGGGTCATTGTGCGCAAAGACATGATTCGAAAATCGTCGTCAAAACACACAAATCCCTTCTCAACGCACAGCTGTGCACAGCCGAAATAAAAAATACTTTCGTCGCGTTTGGAGGGCCCGACGCGGCATAACTCCGCACGCGCGAGAAACTGCGCGCGCGCATCGCGAGGCTCCACGCTACGCGGGCGATGAGCGGCACCCCACACCGCGATGCTGGGTCGCGAGCACCGCTCGGAAACGCACCCGCGAACGACGGCGTTGTCGTGCCAGCCCGCGGAGGCGCGCGTCGAGCGGTCACGGAGTTGCCGACTGCGTTGCGACCCGCGTTCTCTCACTTCCAGTACTTCAACGCCGTCCAGGCTGAGATGCTGGACCAAGTTCTCAACACCTCGAGCTCATTCGTCGTCAGTACGTCCCCACACCACCGCTCGCAGATCCTCGCGCGCCCGCCCCGCGCATACACGCCTTTCTCGTTTCCTTGGTCCACACGCAAACCTGACCTTTTCTTCTCGCCCTCGCGCAGGCGCCCCCGACGGCAGCGGCAAGACCACTTTGCTGGAGCTCGCGCTTGTGCGCGTGGTGATGGAAACCCCGCGAGTCATGTCGTGCGCGGGCGCGTGCTGGGGCGCGGTGGTTTCGGGCGGGAAAAGACGCAAAGCGCTTTACATCTCACCCAGCGCGGTTTCGGAGACACACGAAAGCTGGCGGAACCGGTTCGGCGCTCTAGGCGTGACGTGCGAAACTTTGCCGAGTTTCTTTTTCGACAGAAACGCAAACTGGCCAGACTTTGATGAAGATGACACCGAAACCTGCCAGGCACGTGGTGCGTTTGAAGGGGAGGGCACGAGCTACCCGTACCTGGACCAACCGACGCAAAAGAAACTGCAACGCGCCGACGTGTTCCTCGCGACGCCCGCCACGTTCTACGCGCTGACCAAAGCCGCGACGCGATGCGACGGCAACGAGGCTTTGTTTTTGAACCAGATTCTTCACGACATAAGGCTCGTGATGCTGGACGACGCGCATTTGATGGACGACTGCTTTGAAGCCGCGGTTGCGTTGCTAAAGATGATGGACGGTACGGTCCCGAGGTTCGCGGTGTGCGCCAGTTCGGTTGATTTCGCATCGGTGACCGCGCTCGGGCGATGGCTCGATTTTTTACCAAGGGTCGACGCAACACAGACGGCCGGTCCCAATGCGAATGTTACCTCAACAACGCCCGGTTGGAATGTGGCGTGCGCGTCCATGCCCACTCTCGTCAAGCGCTTCGGCAACGAACACCGCGCCGTGCCGGTTGCCGTGGAGGTTGTTGGTTTCGAAATCCCGTGGGCGAAAACGGAGTTTGCGTTTGACAAGGCGCTTGATGAGAAAATCGCGGGCGTGGTCACGTCGAAGCGGTTCGCGAAGGTACGTCTGGTATTTCCCAAATCCCAACACTGTGTGCCCATACAATACTGACAATTTCTTTTATACATCTCAGAAACCGGTGGTGGTGCTGTGTGCGTCCCGGGACGGCGCGTCTCGAACGGCGGAGGTCCTCGCGACGCACGCTTCTGAAATCCACTCAAAAGGTCAAAATCACCCGTACATCGTGGACGACCGGCACCGCGCCACGCTTGACAACGCCTCGAAAAGAGTTGCCGATGCGACTTTGAGACGGTGTCTCGCGCAAGGCGTAGGGATTGTTTCTTCGAAAACGTCAAAGTTCGACCGCGAGTTCGTGGCCGCGCTGTTCGAAAACGAGACCCTGCAGGTGGTGTGCGGCGTGTACACGGCCGGGGTGCCGACGAAAAACGGAGACACCGCGCCACCGTTGCCGCCTCACATCGCCGCCCCCCTATGCGTGGTGAAGGGAACCCGGAAGTACGTGGGCAATAGCGCGTTTGTTGAGATGGACTCAAACGACGTGTCGCGGGCGTTCGCGGCGTGCGGGAGGGTCGGGGTGGACGACGCCGCGAAGGCGGTCATCATGACGCGACGCGATACCTGCGGTTCGTACCGGAAACACCTGCAGGGCGGTGATTCCGTTGAATCGCAGTTAAAAGAGTACAAACCGGAGTACCTCAACGATGCGATCGTGTGTGGCGCCGTGGCGTCCAACGCCGAAGCGGTGCGGTGGTGGGAAAGCACGTTTGCGAGTTTTTCGGGAGCGCAGCGCTCGTTTGGCGCCGACACCAATCGATTCGCGCGCGCCGCGCTCACCGAGCTGAACCGCCAAGGGATGTTCGAGTACGCACCCGACCGCGAAACAATCGTCCCTACGGGTTTTGCCAAGGTCATGGAGCACACGCACACGAGTCTGTCCACGATGACGTGTTTGACACAAAGGCCGTTCCCCGTGACCGTCGCGGAGACGTTGACCAAGCTCACGTCGCTGACGGATGAGTTTGTCGGCGTTCAACTTCGGAACGACGAAAAAAAAACGCTTCGGCTGTCAAACGCGAACCGCAACGCCGTCCGGTTTCCGTTGACGCAGAGTGGAACGCAGAAAACGCCAAAGCCCGTGCTCGCCACCGCGATTCGCACTTCTTGTGAAAAGCTGTTCGTCCTCGCGCAACTCGCACTTTCCGATTTCGGACACGAAACAACAAACGCGCCGGACAAAACGAAACAAGACGCCGAACGGTTTTTGCAAAGAGCGCCGAGTCTCGCGCGAGGTGCGTTTGCGATATATTCAAGGGCAACACGTAACGACGGTACCTTCGCCGCGTGCTTCGCGTCACTCAGGGTCGCGAAGTCGCTTTCGTTTCGGATCTGGGACGACACGCCTTTTCCGGCGAGGCAATTCGGCGTGTCTCCAGTCGTGTGCGAGAAGCTCGCAACCGCGGGAGTTAAATCCCTGGACGACATCCTCGGCGCGACCCCGCGCGAGCTTGAGTTGAAGGCGGGGCTGGCGTCACCGTTCGGCGAACGGCTTCTCGCGGACGTAGCATCGTTGCCGCCGGCGATGGCGCTGCGGATTATTTCGGTTTTGGATGTCACCAACCAAAACGAACCCGACGGCGCCTTCGCGGTGCGCGTCGTCGTCGAGCGCGCCGGGCCGGCGGTTTCGCAAAACGCCTTTGCCGAGACACAACAACCCACTACGCAGACACTGGCACCTACTACTACGTGGTGCGCCAACCTGCTAATCGGGTGTTTGTGGAAAGACACGCTGGTGTTTGCGACGAGGGTCGAACGAACAAACGCTACTGACGACGACGACTTCGCGCGCGTCGTGCAAATTCCCAAACAGTGCGCGCCGTCTGTGCCGGGCGAGGAGACCGTGATTGTCGCCGCGCTGGTGTTTGCCAACTGTTTGGGACGAGACGTGCACGCCGATGTTACGTACGTCGTTCCGGCTGTTCTTCCTGTGTCTGTGCTCGCATCCACACAACGCGGTGTGGACGCCGCGTCTTCGCGGCTGGCCGCGGAACGGCGTCCCGTCGCGTCACCTCCGCCGGCGAGGACGCCTCCGCCGACACAAAGGCCGCCTCGCGCGACGACGCCCTTGACCGCGGTTCGCGACGTGCACCGGGACCTGGCGCTGGACGACGAAACCGATTCTCTTTTTTCGGATTCCCTTTCGCCGCGCCCGTCGGACGTCAAACCCGCTTTGAAAAGAAAAAGAGTCGAGAAAACCACGTTTGGCGGCTCGCAGCTGTCTTGCGAGTCGTGAACGAGACGAAGAGCTCGCGTTCGACGCGAGCTTGAGCTCGCGTTCGACGCGAGCTTGGGGAGCTTGCAGTCGAGACGCGAGCTCGGGTCGAGATGCGAAAGGTCGCGAGACGAAAACACGCGTGAAACACGAAACGAAATTCTCCCGAAGTCTTGACATCTCCGTCCCAATCACCCTACAACGTCCCCTTCTCGCTACCTTCCCCCTCCCCCCCCCCGTGTCGCTCCTCCGCTCGCGCCACCGCCCTCGCGACTTCAACACGCACCTCCGCCGCGCACCGCACGAACATACCTTGTGTCTTTTCGATGCTCACCGCGGCGAGCGCGAGTGGCGAACTCCGCGCCGCTTTCCGGTCCCCCTGCGTCCGCGCGTCGCGAACCTCGGCGTTTGCCAAAGCCGCCGCCTCCCGCGCCGCCCGCCCGTGCGTCTCCACCGCGACCGCGCACGTCAACACGAACGCTTCCAGGGCGTCGATTAGCGCAACTCGGTCGTCCTGCGTCACGTGTGGCTCCTCACGTTTATCCTCGGGAAAGAAAGCCTCGCCAATCGCGGGAACGCCGCCGTTCACGCCGGCGGCGAGCGAGCCTTGCAGCGAGCGTTGCAGCGCGCCGAGCGCGCCCGCGCACGCGGCGGCGGCGGCGCCGTCGTCGGCGCGAAAGGCGGCTGCGGCGCCGACGCCGCCAACCACGGCGGCGCTCGTGGCGGGCCTGGAAAGCGTCTCCCACGCCTCCGCCGCGGCGCGAATTGCCCTTCGCTGCGCGTCAAGCATCTCCGCCGTGCTCGCGGCGGGGGTCATTTCGGTCACGGTTTCCTCCACCACCGCTAAGCGCGCCCTTAAACCGGGGAACCGCCCGGCCACCACAGCCGTGGTTCGCCGGCGCCACTGGCTGCGCAGGTGCTTCACCGCGGAGGCGAGGGGGGATGGGGGTGACAGAGGAGGAGTGCCGGGTTGTTCAACAATTTCAATTTCCTTGCCGTCAGTACCCTTCGAAGTCGGTGTCGTGTCGTTTCTACTCGGCGTCTTTTCTTGCCGGGTCGGCGTGTTTGTTGTCCCCGACTCGGTCCCCGATTCTTTCCCCGACTCTTTCCCCGATTCCTTACTCGTCCCCGCCACTCTCAAAAACGGCGCGTCAAACACAAACCGCGACGCGGTGGGAAACCCGCCGCCGTTCCACGCGTCCAGGTCGGCGGTTGCGTTCGTGGTTGTTTGGAAGTCGCCATCGTGTGTATTCGTGTCGACACCGGCGTGGGGCTCCAGCGAAGAACCCGACCCGCTCTTGCCCAGATTCGTGGTCTCAGGCGACGCGTTTGACGAACTCGAGTTCGTTCCGTCGACACCCGCGCCGCGCCCGGCTTGCCTTCTCCGCCACGACTTGGAGGAAACGAACACGGGCTCCACCGCGATGACGTGCACGCACGCGCCGCCCTTCGCGTCGCCGTTCGCGGGCAGCGGGGTGATTTCAGGGAACGGCTGTGTTTTTTTGGAAGCCCCGTCGACCCCTGGTGCGTTTCCGTTCGCCGCCGTTCGAAGAGCGCCCTCCGTCGGTACGAGCGATACCCTCAGTCGAGTGAGCATATCACCAAGCGTGCGGTCCCTCGGTTCCCGGTGAACCCACGTCTTGCCGTTCAACCCAAGCACACCCCACGCCGTTCCCACTAGCCGTACACGGTAGTACGTCGCGGGCGGCGGGGGCGGGCCCGCGGGGGGAGGTAGAACTCCGAAAACGCCACTCCCCGCCGCGCCGGCGGGCGGCTGCTGGTGCAACGCCCGGTACACTCCGGCGACGCCTTCGTGCGCGCGCGCGAGGTCGCCGAACGCCCTGCTTCGCTCCCACGCTGGAAGCGCGGTTTTCGCGACCCGCGCCGCGGCTTCCAGGTGCGCGCCCTTTGCGAACAACCGGGTGGCTTCCGCGAGGTGCGCAAGGATCTTCGTTTCGCTAATCTCCTCCACGCCGCACCTGGCGCCGGTGGCGGGGGCGAGCGCCGTTGAGGATCCCTGTTTTAGCTGTGTTGCTGATCCCTTATCCTTAGTACCGGTACTGGAACTCCCACCAACCGAAAGACTGGTTTCCGCCAGCGACGCGCACACATCAGCCAACGCAATCGCGTCGTGCTCACGCCACACGCAGGTTGTTTGGTCAGTGCTCGCCGCGGCGAGCGCGCGCATCGCGACCCACGCCGCGGTCGCCGCCGCCTCCGCGGACTCCACCCAGTGCCCGCCGCTCTCCAGCCTTCTTGATAAACTGGTAAGCGCCTTGCAGTGCGCCGCTGGTGCCCAGGCGAACGCGCGCGCGACGGAAACCTCCATGTCCACCACCTGTTCCACATCAACGCTCGCGTTCGGCCCAGTCGCCGCGATCGCGAGCGCCCTCAGCCGTTGTTCCGCGGACTCCAACGCACCAAGCACGTCGCACGTCGCCTTCTCCCAATCCAAAACGGCTTTCTTCTCCTTGGCCGGGTTGGTTTTGTGTTTCATCAAAGCGTCTGTGAACCTCGACGGCGAAAAGGTTCGTAAAAGAGCGAGCTCGCCCGCGAGCGCGCCTCGCCGCGCGGGCGCACCCAGGGGGTCGTACAGCGCCGCGCACAGCGCGTAGGTCAGCGTGGGCCGCATCGCGATCGCTGACCCGGTTAAGTCGACGCACGACTCTAGCAGAACTCGTATGCAGTCCGTGGCTAACCGACGTGTGCTGGCTTGTTCCGTTCCGCAATGTTCCGACACGAACAGAAACAAAAGCGACGCCGCCTTTTCCAAAAACGTCTGCGGCGTCACGCCCGGGGGGGGGGCGATCGGCGGAGGGAAGGGATCATCGCCGTACCGATCGTCGGGCGTCACGGAGCTGTTCTTCACCGCGACGGTTCTGCTGTCGCCACCCGTGACAAGCTTACCACCCGCGTCCCGCAAAACGCTCTGTAACAACGAAGTTCGTTTGCTCCACAAAACGTTTTGGATAAACGGCGACAACGACCGCCACGCCTCCGTGCTTTGCGTGAAGCGCATGGCGCTTAGCAAAACGCCGAGCGAGCCTTCGTGAAACGTGATTGACGGGGATACTTTTTGAGTCGCAATTAAGTCTTCACTGTCCTCCCCGGCTTTTGGTTCCTTCTCCTTCTCCGCGCCTCCGGACCGGAACGTACTCCTGGTGAACATGGAGACGCCCATTTGCGTGATTTGCGACCGCCTCCGGTGGAAAGGGTTGGTGCCTCTCGATTTCGCGAGCGTGTCGTTTTCGGCGACCTGAATCGCCTCGATTTCCAAACCGCCGCTCTCCAGCAACTCCAAAACCACGAGCGTCGCGACGGTGGACCGGTGCCCGTCCGCGGCCGCGTCGTCAGTGCTGACACCTGCCGTGCCCTCACCAACCGCGAACGCGTCGAGGGCGTCGCACATGAGCCGCATGAACGAAACAAGACGCGGCGGCCGCCTTTGGCGTCGAAGGAAAAACGAAACCTCGGTTTTGGTTTTGTCGTTTTGTCGTTTTTCGTCGTCGAACGCATCGAAGGAATCGGAGGTGGGGTCCAAACAAAGCCACCGCCACAGAGCTGGCTGGTCTGTGTCTCTGGCCAGGCTTAGGAAGGACGCCAGGATCTTGCGCCGCGTCGCATCAGGCAAAGAAACGCCGTCGAAAATCAAGTCGTACTGGTGCACCAGCACGCGAAGCGCGGGCGCGAACGAAGCGGAGGTGGCGTGACGCGCACGTTTTCCCTGGAACCGCAAATCGCGCGCCTGGCGCGATAGCACCGCGAACAGCGCGGCGGCGGCGGCGTCTCTTTTCTGGTCGTCGCTGGACCTCAAGCCAGCAAAAGTAGCCGCCGCGAACGAGGCGAGCAACACGTCCGTCGGTTTTGGGTAGGTCTCACCGGAATGCGAATTGAATTCATCGCGATCCCAATCCACGGACTGCGACGTCTCCAAGTCGTCTCGAGCGCCGAGTTCCGCGGCCGCCGCGGGAAACACGAGCGAAACGAATTCATCCTGGTGCTTTTCAAACGCCAGGTCTTGGGCAGACCACCCTAAACCGCGCGCCGCGCCGGAGGCGCACTCCAGGAACCGGTCGCCGCACCCCACGTCCGTGATGAAGGCAAACAACAGTTTCGTGGATACACTACTCGAGTTTTGGGTGCCCGACCCGGCAGCGGACAGTAACCGCCGGACGTGCGCGGCTGCGATGGCGAACGCCACGGGCGCCCACGGCGCGGTGGCGTTTTGCTTTTGCCGTTTATGGGAATACTTCTCCGCGTCGCCGTCGCCGTCGGTATCGGAGTCTTCCATCGTGACGTCCCCCAAAGCTGTCGTCAAAGGGGGCCCGTGAATGTTCATAAGCACACCACACAAACGCGCCAGCCCGAAATTCACGCTTCGTTTCGTCTGCGTGTCCTCGCCGCTGTTGGAAAACAACGTCTCGAGACTCACCGCCCTCGCGACTCGCAGAAGCGCCTGGACGCGTAAATCGTTTGGCTTGGGTTGCGCGGGACCGGCGGGCGCGGCGGCGAAGGCATCAACGGAGCCCGCCCGGTGGTCAATTGGCTCGTCTCTCTCCCTCTCGCCGTCATCCGTTAGGTGCGGAAACTTCTGGTGCGAGCCTTTGAATCGGCGGCGCGCGTCCAGCGCCGCGCTTTGGCCGATGAGCAGAAGCACGAACCAGCACACGCGTCGCGCGGAGGTGGCGTGTTCTGAATCCCCCTCCTTCGTCGCCGTCTCGCGAAGCAGCGAGGCGTACAGCGACGCGAGTTTCGGGAACAACGCAAGGACGTCGTCGCCGTCTTGGGAGGACGAATTGTCGTAGCCGTCGTCACCGAGCGCATTCCTCGCGACGCCGCGCCAGTCCGCGACGCACCGCGCGTCGTCGAAAACGCGCGTGGCGTACGCCTCCAACGGCGCGCAACGCTCCACGCCCGATGACGTGTCGCTCTCCAAAGTCTGCACGCGCGCGGCGACCGCGACGATCGCGGCGAACGCCTGTTCCACGAGCCCGGGAGGGTTCGGTCTGGGCAAGCCCTTTGGGGAGTCTTTTTTTGGGCTCGGCGATGGAGAAGGCACGACTTGGAAACTCTCGCCACTGGAAGACGTATCGCCGGCGGTCTTGGCAGCGGGACCGGGAGACGCGACGGGCGTGCCCACGCTCGAAGCGTCGTCCGTGGGCGAGTCAGGTACGGCCTCCGCGCCTCCATCCGCAACGTCTGCCTTTGCATCTGGAGAGAAGGCGCGCGCGCCCTCCGCTTTCGCCGCGGTCACCTCCGCGTTCACAGCGGCAACCTTCGCGGCTCGCTCCGCCTTCGCCGCGGAAGCGCGCGCCTCCACCGCGGACAGCACGAGCGCCGCGTCCGCGACGACTTGCGCCGCGATCGCGGGCGGCGGCGCGGCGACCAGGGAAAGAAGCAGGTGCATAATCGCCGGGAAGTGCGCCAGGAGTTGCTCCGCGTTCGCCGTGTGCACCTCTCGCAGCGCGACACAAAGCTCCCTCGTCGCGGTTTTGACCAGGGCTCGCGACGCCCCCGACGCGCCGCCCAGACTTGTGCCCGATTTTTTAGCGTTTGATTTCACACTGCGCTCCTGATTGAAATAAAATAAATGTCAGTCGTGTATGGGTAATCAGTCAGTGGAATGTGGTGGGTGGGAAATACTTACCAGGCTTCCCCGCACGCCGAAGCTCGCGCTCGAGCGGGTGCTGCCGCCTCCGCCGTCTTCGCTTCCGTGAGTGAAAAGCACCCGTCGCTCGTCATCGCCGTGCGTCTCGTCCGCAACCGACGCCGCCGCGGTGGTTGCGTAAAGTGCGCCGATTTTCGCGCAGCTCGTGTGCACGTTCGACTTCAACCGCAACCGCGCGAAAACGCTCGGCTTGGGCTTGTCATCCACGAACTTCATGTGCTTCTTGACGTTCTGCTGCATGTACTTCGGAAGAAGCTCTTTCACCGCGGTGAGGGCGATGTCGTGGCCGTTCTCGATGCCGCCGCCGATCCCGACCCAAATGCCCTCCTTGCCGTCCCCGGAACCGTTTTTGTGAAGCGGTTTCCCGCCAGTTGCGTCAACCGACCCGGACGAAGACTCGTCCCCGCCAGACTCTGGCGACTTCAAGCGCTTCGAGCCGCGCCCTGGCATCAGCGCGAGCGCCACGTCCGGCGCCAGGGTGTCCTTCGCAATCGCCAGGGGAAGCACCGCGTGTCCAAGCGCGACTTCCGCTCCGGGCTTGCCGCCGATGCTCCCGAAAACGCCCCCTCCCGACTCGGCGTCCCGGCCAAACACGCTGATCACGAGGTGGTGCCCGGGGTTCAAACGCGCCGGTAACCGCACGCGCACTTCGTGACACCACGCGCCGCCTTTCGCTTTGCCCGTGGACGTGTGCGACCAGCTGGATCGGTGCGGGCGGGTGTTTCCCGGTTTCGTCAGCTGAATCGCGCTGCCCGCGTTGGCCGTACCCACGGTGTCCCCTTCGTCCCCGTCGTCCGCCAGCGACTCGTCAAGCGTCGGGTCAGCGGATTCGTCGTCGCTCGACTCTTCGCCGTGCGTACCGCCCGCGCGCGCCACCACGAGCGCGCGCGTGCCTTTCGCGTCGATGTCGAGGTCTGATACCAATAAAAGAAAGTGTCAGTCTCGTGTGTTCGAACAGCGTGCCTGGATTTGGGAAACGCAATGCGTACCATCCTCGCGTAACTGCACGCGAACGCGCGTGTCCTTCCGCTTGCCTATTGACGTGGAGTCCACGTACACGAACAAGTCACGGCAGGTCGTGTTGAAGTCATACGACGACAGGTGGTTCGTGCCGAAAGAACTCGGAACCGCGGCTGTTTCGTTTTCGTCGGTACCGCCGTGCACAGATTCCCACCACGCCGCCGGAGGCTGGTCGCCCCGCGTCGGGTCGCTGGCGAAAGACGCGAGGCGCGGCGAGTCGTTTTCACAAACCGCCCGTCTCAGCTCGGCGGGACTCGCAAGCACCGCCACCTCAAACGCAAGAGCGCACCGAATCGGTTTGTGGTTCTTCAAAACGTGCGAGGCACCGGACGCGGCGGCTTCCAACACGAGCGCCTCCGCGTACGTTTCCTTGACCCGGAACTTGCGACCAATAAAAGAAAAGTGTCAGCCTCGTGTTGGGAAACGCCGAGGCCGGGGTTTGGGAAACACCACACGATACGTACCATCGAGACGCACCCCGTGGTGCCTTCGAGCAAATCGACGCCCCCCCCGTCCCGGCCATCCGCGAACTTCGTGAGCGGCAGAATCGCAAACGCCACGACGCCTTGGGGCGGGTGTTTCTTGCCGTCCACGAAAAACGTCCCCGCGGATTCGTCGCCAGCCTCGGCCATCTTCTCGAACCGCTTCCCTTCCCTCGCCACGTGCTTCTCGATTTCCTTTTGCGTTTTGTGCGTGTATATCTTGGGTTCGTACCCGCCCGCAGCGGGCACGACGTGCGTGAGCTGCACCAACACTTTCGTGGTCATGGTAAGGCTCGCCTGTGGCAGGGAAAACACGCAAGTCGCGGGTGTCGTCCCGGAAACCCCCACCACGTCGCCGGCTTTCCATTTGAACAAGACGTTCTCGGTCAAACGCCGGCGGTACCCGTGCTTCGCCGCGCCGCCCTTCTCGGTGGGGCCCAAATCAACCTGTTTTCGGGAAAGAAAAGTGTCAGTCTTTCGGGCCATGTGTATGAGTAATTACGGGCGGACAATCGGCAAACAGTGTGTCAGGATTTGGGAAAGGGAATACGTACCAGCGCCACGACGCACTCCATCGCCTCGAGCTGGCCGGTGTCGAACGTGGCGGATGACAGGGTGAGGGCGAACTTTACTGGTTTCGAGGTTTCCTGCTGCGATTGTTTTGGGGCGACACACGAGGTGTGTGACGCGTTTGTTTCCGTGTCGTCGCCCCAGCTTTCGTGGAAAACGCGCATCGTCGGCACGTCCGTGACCGACACCGCGACGGTTTTGACATCATCGGTAGTTTGGGTATCAGTAGTTTCAGTGGAAGGGAGACCGTCGTTGCCCTGCTCATCTGAGTCGGTCAGGTAGATTGTTTGTTTTGAATCACCCACGACCGCATCGTCGTCGGCGTCAAGTTCATACCCTGTTTCTTGAGTCAATGTCGTCGCTTCGTCGTCGTCGTCGTCGTCGTCGTTCAACTTGCGCTCGAACGTCGCCGGCGAAACGCGCGGGCGCGCCGCCTGTTTTTTTGAGCGGGTGGGTGGGGCGGTCAGTCTGTGGAAAAACCAAAAACGGCGATTGGAGAAGCGGTACCATCGCAACCGGTTGGTATCATCTAAACCTGCTCAGCAGCGCGAATTGCCGTCCGTCACGCCTGATGAGACACTCTCGGGGTACTAGATAGACTAGATGACCTGGACTGTTCTTCCGTTGTTCGCGAAAAAAACAAACGAAGTACACACGAAAAGCAACCGAGGCAGATCTGGAGACGCGCACCTCTTGGAACTTTGAGAGCTTGGTGTCCGCTGTCGTGCCTCGCCCTCGCCACGGCCCGTGGAACTGCTCCACGATCGATGCGATGTGAGGGGCGTCGACGTCATCGGGGGTCAACGCGGGAGACAGCGACATCTGGGTGGACCTCGCCGCGGCGGACAAACGCGATCGGCCTCGTTGTTCCGACGGTCGAAATCAACCGAAGGTGCCTAGGTTGCACTACTAACGCGTGCCTACGCGTGCCTGCTCCCACGTGCACGCCCACACACAAACGTGCGATCCACTGAAACTCGCAAAGCCCGCGCCTCACAACTTGCGACACACGTGCACGCGCGCACGCGATATGGACGCGGGCACGTCGACCCGTCGTCGTGTCGAAAGGGCGCGCATGTGTCATATTTGTCAAAGAACAAAAAAGCAACACGTGTTCCATTGATGAATGGCAGCACTCGCTTTTCCCCTACTGTAGCGAAATCGAGTGGGCACCTTACCTGGTACCAGAGTTCTACGCACTACCTCTCCGCAGTCCCCGGGTGGGCGGCATGCGTTCGTTCCTGCGTGCGGTGGCAAGCACATTTTCAACCCATACGCGAGTTTTGAGTCAGAAGTCGAAAGTATTTATTCCGACCAGATAGCAAAGAAGGGTGCTGGGCAACTTAGCGTCTGCCTGTGATCCGAGCGGAGGCGAGGGCGTTGGAACGGCTTTGGTTCGTTCACGGACCTCAGTCGCGTGCCGATCACGGCTCCACTTCAAGCCGGCGGTCCGCAGCGGGATTTTCCGGAGGGAAGATCTCGTGGCGGTTATAGAGATGGGAACCGCATCAGGCGGGAAACCGAGCAGTGCAAACCGTCCGCCGTCGGCAGTGAAGGGATAGGCTGTGTGAGCGCTGCTGGGGATGTTCTGGAAAGCGGCCGAGGTCGAACCGGCGTTCGTGGAGTATCCATTCTTTTGCTTCGCGTGATGGCAGATGGCTTGGGGGTGCTTATTTGCTTATTGGCTGGGGACAGCGTGAGATTTTTCACTGCACTTTTTCACTCGAAAGACAGCAAGATGAACGTTCCTCAAACATGTCCCACCACTGTTGTCGCGCGCGGTGTACACGGGACGCGCACGTCGCGTTCGCGCGCGACGAAGGATGCCCCCGACGTTGCGTCCGCGGACGCCGAAGAAGTCGGACGAAAAGAACGGTGGTTCCCCCGAACCGACCAAACGATCTCGCGGCCGCGGGTCCCGAGATGCGAAATCCTCCAGGGACGACAACGGCCCAGCCGCGCGGAGCTTCGCGTTGTCAAGCAGCGGCTGGCTGTTCGTGTACTACGTGGGTGTGGTGAAGGCGCTGGCGGAGCGAGGGTACCACAAGTACGTCGTGTTTGGAACGATGGGTTGAGGATGAAGCCTTGCAATCATCCGGACTGCGTCGGGGCGGTTTAAGTGCCGCGCGTTTCGCTACGGACCTTTTTTCGTGCAGATGAGGACCGCCCGAACGATCTCGCTAAAAAGAGACAGACGACGCGCGCGCTTCCGTGATGCGTCGCGTTCCAACGCAAGGAAACGGCGCAGTACACACACGGCACACCTCCAAAGGAAGCTGACATCAAAGGTCACACACGTATACCTTTCCACTAACCTCTCGGTCCCTCTCTCCCACTAAACCAGGAGCGCGAAAATATACGGCACAAGCGGCGGGGCTTTGACCGGGTGCTTGTTGTTTTTGGATATCGATTTAGACGCCCTCGCGGAGTACGTGTACATCTGCGTCGCGAAAGCGCGGTCGAGTTGGCGTGGGAAGTTTTTGTTGAGGGATTACTGCCGAGGCGCGATCGAGCAGTTCTGCACGAAAGATGCGCACAAAATTCTTCAAGGCCGCTTCGAGATGTCGATAACGCAGATTTTCCCGTGGTACAAAAACCTGCGCGTGAACCAGTTCCCGACGTACGAATTTCTCGTGCAATCCCTGCTTTGCAGCGCGTGCTTGGTCCCCCTCGCGGGTTTCCCGATGTGGCTCCCCGGGTACGGGCTTTGTTTCGACGGGGGCGTCAGCGATTTTCAGCTCTTCAAAGGCCTTTCCCGTCACGGAACGTTCTGCAAACTGCACTGCCGGAAAACAAACCCGAAAGACATCGTGGTGATTTGTCCGTTTTACAGCTCGCGCGCGGATATAAGACCCTCCAAGTTTGTCCCGATCTGGTGGGCGTTCTTCCCCCCTGAACCGTACAAACTGAAAGAGCTGTTCGAACTAGGCGTCAAGGATGCGCACGCGTGGGCGGACAAACAGGAAGAAAGCACGCCTGATTCGAGCCCGCGAGGCGCAACGCACGACGCGTTTGACGTTTGTTTTGACGAGAAGGAGCACGAAACCGAAGCCGAAAAAGAAAACGACGGCAGCGACAACAGCGACGATGACTGGGAGTGGAGACGCCGGGAGAAAGCCGCGGTGGCGGCTGCGAAGGGCGGCGCCAAGGCTGGCGCGGCGGCGTGGCGGGAGAGCGGGCCGCAGAGCGACTCGAGGTGGTGGACGTACGGGGCGCGGCAAACGCAGCCGGTGCGGCGGCGGCGCGGGGAGGAGACAGGCGAGGAAAAGAAAAACAACGCGCGAGCGTCGGTGACCCGAGAGTTACCGCCGGCTAACTCGCCAACGCGAAGAAGCTTCGACGGCGGGTTCTTTTCGAGGGGGTCACGGCGAGACGATGGAAACGGAAACGTATCAAGTGGAAGCGGCGGAAGCGGCGGCTTCACGGGGTGGGCGGTGGAGTGTCAGGAGTGGGCGTCTTTAAGCGCGGAGGCGGCTACACGGAGGGCGCTGGACGCCGCGAGGGCGGCGGCGATACACGCCGCGGATTTCGCGCGGACCGAACAACCCATGTTAGGCCCGAACGTGCACAACGACAAAGGCCGCTTTTGCGAACAGAAAGCCGCCGCGGAAGCCATGCGGCGAGTGGCGGATCAGCAAACCGAGCGGCGCGCCAGGGAAGGTACGTAATGCGTTTCCCAAATCCCAACACTGTTTGACCATACAATACTGACACTTTTCTTTAAAACTCGGAAGTCGTCGCCGCGGCGCTCGCCGCTGAGACGGCGCGCGACGAAGCGCTCGCTCTTTGTGCGAATCATTTGGGCGGAGATGCCCCGTTAGTCACAGGGCTTGGAACGTTCCAGCCCCTGCGTCTGGGCATAAAGTGGCTCGCGTGTCTCTGCGTGTACTGCGAGCTCCTCGCGCAAGCCGGGCTGCACTCCACGGCGAGTTTCTTGGCGACTGGCATTCCGGGAATCAGCGCCCGGCGGTTGTGGCAACGCAGCTGCGAGTTCTACCGGCCGCTGCCCCGGGTGTTGCTGCAACCGGTACCCGGCGTGCGAGTCGGGGCGAAAATCAACCTGGAAACCGCGCGAGTCCTAGGGCACATCTCAGTCACCTACCGAGTGCTGTGCTACGCCGTGCACCTGGAGATTTACGCCTAGGGAATGTTTAGAGGTGTTTAACCTACGTGTCGCTTTCACACAAATGTGTTGCTTAGCTTTGTTGATTCGATGAATCCGATGGAATTGATTCGATTACAGTACCGACTCGAGCCAGTCGGGTTTATAAACCCTAGCCTCAAACCCTACCCTTACCCCCACCACGCTTTCTCGCCGTCCGTTCCGGCGACCCTGATTCCGTCGCTCCCCGCGACGATGACCTGGTACGACATCCCGACGAACAACCCGTGGTCGACGACGCCGACCGTGTTTTTCAGCTCGGCGGCCGCGGCGTTGACGTCTGCAATGGGCGTCTTAAAGTGCAGATCCACGATGTAGTTGCCGTTGTCCGTGACCGCGATTTCGTCACCGTCGGGCTTGTTCGTGCTCGAGCTGCCCATGCGCAGAACGGCTTCGCACCCTTTCACCGAGGGCAACGCCGCGATGGTGCGCAGCGTGTGCATGTGGCAAAACGGCGTGATCTCCACGGGCAGGGGAAACCCCGGCCCGAGGCCTTTGCACAGCTTACTCTCGTCCACGATCACGACGAACTTCTTGGCCATGACTTCGACCATTTTCTCCCTTAACAGGGCACCGCCGCCGCCCTTGACCAGCGCCAGATCCGGGTCCACTTCGTCCGCGCCGTCGATCGCGACGTCCAACACCGAGTTTTCGTTCAGCGTGCACAGGGGAATCTTCAATGACTCCGCCTGCTCCCTGGTGCGCTCGCTCGTGGGAATAGCCACGATGTTCGTCAGCTCACCAGACGCGATCTTCTGCCCGAGTCGTTCCACCGCGAAGTACGCGGTGCTGCCTGTGCCGAGCCCGACGACCATCCCGGAAAGGACGTGGTCATCCACGGCTTTGTACCCCACGAGTTTCTTGAGCTCATCTTGCGAGGGAGACATGGCGCGAGTGGTGGTGCTGGCGCGGGGCTTCTTGGGTTGGGCCTTGGATACGGAAAGGGGAACGGCGCGGAGGGCGACGGAAGAACACAGAAGGGCGGCGGACATGATGACCGTGCGGCGTCGGGAGTGGAGAGGGGGAAACGGGAACGCGTCGAGAAGGCAGCGATCGGATTGTGGATAAAGGGCTGAGCTGGCGCAAGGGTAAAGACAGGAGATGGGGACATTTATTCACAAACACATTTGTGCAATGTGCACCACCGCTTTCCACTCCTCCTCTACGCGAACCTCAAAACCTCCCCCTGCGGCGAGCGGATGGTCCGGCCTCGCGTCCTCGCGGGGCTCGCGCCGAAGGGCGCTGTTTTTTTATCCGGCGTGGGCGTTCTTAGAGTCACGGAGTGGTTCGCGGCGCTTTTGGGGACTTTTCGTTTCTTTCCGAAAAGAACGCGGAAGAGACCTGAAAAAAGAAAGTGGAAGAGTCGCCAAAAAAGCAAAACCACCGGAACCGCGACGAGCGCGTTGGCGAACCAAATTGTGTGCGCCTGCGTGACCTTAGGTGCGAGTGAATCGTGTTTCAGCACTTGTGTATACACGGCGGCTTGCACGAAATCCCGGAGCTCGGTCACTTTGGTGACGGATGACCGAATAACAGGAAGCGCGGCATCCACCGCCGCTTGCGCCGTCGGTACCGTTTTCGCCGAAAGGTCCTTCGCGAACGTCGTGGTGTATTCCGCCGCCTTTTGAATCGTAGGAATCGCAGGCGCCAACACTTCCGTTACCTGTTGCACCACCCTCTTAAAAAAGAAGACACCCTCCTCCACCACGCCTGGCAGCACGTCCGTGACTAGCTGCGCGGTGGATTTGAAAAAGCCCGCGAGATGGTCGCCGGGCGTGGGCGTTTTCCGGTGAGTGAACTCAAACAACTGTTCCTCCAGGCTCGCGATTTCCAGTTTCAAGGAACCGACCTCGTCGGCGTACGTCTTTTTTTCAACCGCGAACGAAGCGACCTCTTCGGCGTACTTCTTTTTTTCAGCCGCGTACGTCTCGGAACTCGCCAGGGCCTTTGCTTTTACGGTCTCGGAGGTCGTGCGCGCGGTTTCGATGAGCTCGGCGTTGTGTGCGGTGAGCGATTCTGACTTGGAAGCGCACGCCGCGAGTTTCGCGGCCAGGGCAGTTTGCGCGGAAGTTTGCGCGGAAGACTGTGCAGCCAGCTGATTGTGGCATATGGGAAGTTGAGCGAGGAGAGGATTGGAAAGGGTTGTGTGGGGAGGGTGGCGTGAGGACAGTGATACCAGGGGTCAGTGACGCAACACGACGAGGTGGCGGCACGGCCGTACGCACGGGCACTGTGCATGGAGCGGTGGCCCCCCACCGCGGCACGCGAAAAGCGACGGTTGGAGGACAACGGGTGTTTCTGTAGATCCAGTCGGCCTTACCTGCGTCTGGCACGCCCCGAGCTCGGCGCCGAAGTCTGTCACTTCCTGGCCACGCGCCGCGACGACGAGAACAGCCATGAACACGGCCACGCACGCGGAGACGCGCATGACTGGCTTGGTGCCGCGGGGAGCTGCTGCGACGTGCACGTGGTTTGTGCAACTTTTGGACAGGCCCAGAGTTTCGACGTGACTGCTTGCTGGAACCAGATTGCCACAAAGATCGCCGACCGTCTCTCCCGTCGTCACAACGCGTCGCAATGGACAAGCTCCACGACGCGCCGTTGCCTCGGCGCGGCGTGGGCCGTAAGCGCCGGGTAAAGTCCGGCGCGGTGACTCTTTTGGTGTTGCTGGTGCTGGCCACGGCGTGGTGGCTCCGGACCAGTGATACGGGTGGCAGGTCGGGTTCCGATGACGAGCCTTCCAACCTGGAGCTGCACAAGATGCAGCTGGAGGGCGGAACGCGGTACCGGTCGTATTTGCGCAGCCACCCTGGTGACCACGACCGGCTTCATCACCTGGACGAGCCGGAAACCGCGCACCACAGGCAGGGGGGCTGGCTGGAAGGGATGATGCACACAACGCACCAAACGACCGAACCTCAGCCGGATGATTCGGCGGACATAACACACCAGCCGCGTCGCGATTCGCGTCAGTCGTCGCCGTCAAACAGCAAGGGTGGTGACCTGATAGCCGACGTAAATGAACCTGATGTACCTGATGAACCTGATGTACCTGAAATCGACCAGACTCTGTACGACTTCGAGATTCTACCGCCACCAACGATAGACGCATCGCTGAAAAATTACCAGCAAGTCGACCCGAGCAAAACGGAACACCCGCGGTGGATGCGCGAGATGTGGAGCCAGACCACGACCAGCGTGACGGTTACCGGGTCCGAGCTGGAGGTGTTGAGTGACACGATACCGCCCGAACTGGCGCACGTCAAGCCGGGCGAGACGCTGTTCGTGACGTTCGGCACGATTTCGGTCAAAGATTTCGTGGTGAACTGGCTGCGAAGCGCCGAGGCGTTGCGCCTCGCGCCGCTGTTCGTGGGCGCGCTTGACGACGAGATGTACAGGTACTGCGTCGCAAACAAAATCCCCTCCATGCTTTTGAAAGGCAACTCGGTTTTGAAAAACCGAAAAAGCGAGTTCATCACCGCGGGCGACGCGAGTTTCAAGAAAATGGGAACGGTGAAAACGAAATTCGTTCAGGACCTGTTGGAGATGGGCATCGCGCCGATTTTAACCGACGCAGACGTGACGTGGCTCAAAGACCCGCGCGCGTATTTCAAAAAAGGAACCTACGCCATCGCGGACGCGCTTGTGAGGTACGCACCGCGTATACCGAATCCGCCTCCCTGTTTTGCCGATTGTCCAGAGTAATCACTCATACACATTACGAAATACTGACACTTCCTTTTATTTATCTCAGCACCGATTGCATCGACGTCCCGGGTGACAAACACGACGAAAACGAGTGCTCGCACGTCAACTTCAACACTGGAGTTTTGCACTTCCGCCCGACGGTCGCTAGTAAAAAGTTCGTGGAAGCTTGGAAAACAAAAGTCGCCACGTCCACGATCGCGTGGATGCGAGACCAGCCCGCGTTCAATTTACTCACCCACGAAGGCGTGGGGGGGCATAGTTTATCCCCCGCGGTTTCGATAAAGAAAGAAAAGAAAGGACAGGAAGGCCACCGCATGGTGTACTACGCCGCGAACGCTACCCTGAAACTTGGGGTGCTGCCGAACTGGCTGTTCGGGTCAGGGCACACGTACTTCGTGCAGGCGCACCACGAAACGCACCCCACGGACGGCTCGCCGTTTTCGGTGCACCTGACGTACCAGTACGGCGACACCGGGAATTACGCGTTTGGGAAGCGCGAGCGCATGCGGCAGGTACGTCTGTATTTCCCAAATCCCTCCGACCGTTTGCCCATACAAGACTGACACTTTCTTTTATTGGTATCAGGGCGGGCTGTGGCGCGCTGATGTACCCGGATACTTTGGGGATTTGGGGGCTGGGGATGGGGATACCAACACCAATTGGGATACCGGTGGTGTTGACACCGGGGGCACCGCCGCTGTTTGGGATAAAAACCACGTTGGGGGTGAAAAGTTTCTGGTGGTTCTCGATTCGGGCGCGCAGCTTTGTTTTCCCGGAGAGTACTCCATTGGCACCGACGCTGGGGCGTATAAAGTCGCGATTCAAAGGCACTTCGCGGAGGATAAGCTAAGAAGAGTCACCGTGCGCAATGCTATGGCGTTAGCCGAAGCCCTAGGGCGAACCCTGGTGCTCCCGAAAGCGCGGTGCTACTGCGACAAAATCTGGAACAACCTCAACGCGTGTCGCGCGCCGGGTACGCATTTCCCACTCACCACATTCCGCCGACTGATTGTCCATACTCGTACCAGAAGGGACTATTACGACCAGAAGGGACTATTCCCTCGGACTGTTACCCTGACTGTTTACTCATACCAATCCCTCATACACATTACGAGAGACTGACACTTTCTTGTCAATCTCCCAGGCAGCGAAACCTTCACCCTACCGTACCAGTGCCCGATGGACCACATTTACGACCTGCCCGCGTGGTTTACGGGTGGTAAGGACGGAGAGGCGAAGGTACGTATCGGGCTTTTCCCAAATCCCTCCGAACGTTTGCCCATACAAGACTGACACGTTCTTTTATTTATCGGAAGCGGCCGTTCCGGACGGCCGGGTTTTTAACCGACGACCGGCTTGGTGATCTGTTGAAGGTTCGTGTTGTGTTTCCCAAATCCCGCCTCCCTGTTTTGCCGAATGTCCGCCCGTAATTACTCACTCACAGTACGAAAGACTGACATTTTCTTTTATTGGTATCAGGAGCGGCAAAGCACGGTGCGTTTGGTGGTGGACCGGCGTGCGTACGAGTCGGTTGCGCGGAAAAACAACGCGCCGGTGGCGGGTTCGCCGACGGATTCCGTGAATGGCAAGCGGGCGTGGACCAGTGATGAGCTACGATCGGCGACTGTATTGGAGCCGGGATTCACCACAGGCGAGTTGATTGCGGCTTTGAAAGCAACGCCGTGGAACCACACACAAACCGCCACGGACGCGCCCATCCTCGAGTTTGACTTCCTGGGCGGCGACGGGAGCTTCTGCGGATTCGGCGATGGGGACGACGGAGGACGCAAAAATAAAAGCGCCGCCGAAAGAAACCGCGAGTTCGACACAAGCACCGCCATAGCGCTGTCGGGGGACCAGTACTACTGCTTCACGGAGTCGTGGCGAGACATGGGCTCCCCGAAAAGTGGCGGCGACGAGCCGTACGAGCCGCAGGTTGTGAAGCGCCACTGCGGCGAGATGGAACCCGAATTTCGCGCCAGGGGAAACGTGCACCCGGGAACCGTGGAGCACATTTTGAAACCGAACCCGACGTGTTCGTGCGAGTGGGGCTTCGGCGCGCCGCGGCCGCTGGCGGAGATCGCGAACGACCCGAACGTGTGCCGGAAACGGGGCGGCGAACCTGGAACGCGCGAGGTTTAACGGTAACTATTCGGGTAACCATGAACACTATGTTCATACTACTCACTCTTGCTTTCTTCGTGCATGCTACTCACTACTTACTTCGTGCATACCGTCTAGCAGTCATGAATCACGTCACCAGTCTCTTCCCTACTAGTCGGTTCAAACTCGAGCGTCCGCGCCATCCGCGCCGGCGGAGGTTTAATAATAATCTGCACCGGCGGCGAAGGAAGCTCGTCGCCCGGATTTTCATCGCCTGCGGTTTTCTTCATCGCCCACGGCGCCTTCCCGTCCCCACCCCGCATGGAGTGCGCCACCATCTCCCCGACGCCCCGGTTTCGTAGGCCGGGGTGTAGGCCTTTTGAGTTTGAGGCCAAGCCGGCGCCTCTTCCGCCGCGCAAGAACTGCCCGTTCCGCGCTTTTCCACGCCCGCCGCTCCACGACGCGCCTTGACTCGGCGGCGGAGGTTTGAACGCGTACCTGTCGCTTTCCCACTCCAGTTTGGGAAGCTCGTGCGGTTGCGGTGTTGGGGTTCCAACTGGGGACGGCGGGGGTTTGCCGCCGCCGCTGAGCTTGACGAACACGTTCCCGTCCACCACCCTAGTGGAATGCACGCGTTGCTTTTTCGGGAGCGTGCATGTTTTCTTGGTCATGTCAACGTACAAACGCTCGCCCGTGGTCAGCGAGATCTGGTAGTGGTGCCACGGACACGTGATGCACGCCCCGTGACCAGGCACGTCCTCCACATCACCGCGCAGAAGCGGCGCACCCATGTGGTAGCACGTCGCGTCCATGGCGAACACCTCATCGCCTTTGCGAAGCAGCATCACGTGCCGTCCCCGAACCTCAACCTGAATCCTCGCGTCGTCCCGTGAGAGCTGGTCCAGACGCGCGACGAACTCGAACGGGGGGTCGTCATGGCTTGGGGTGGCGACATCATTTCCGGTGGACGTCGCGGTCTCCGGCGAACCCATCCGGGGCCGCGCACCGCGGGTCTGCGACGTGGCTGTTTTCGTGAAGAAGTTGGTTTTCGTTGGCCACGAAATTATTCAATTGTTTTAGCAGCAGCGCGCTTATCGCTTGTTTACCCGGATCGCGACACACGATGTACATATGAACTTAATTCGTTACTACAATCTACACTAGCATCTCCGCGATCATCTCGTCGAACGCAACATTCGACAGCGGCCCCGCGGTGCGGCTGAAGAACTTAACGAATTCGCGTTCGTCAATCTCGTTGTTCAAGTTTTCGTCGAAATCCTTGAAGATGCTTTTCAATTCCTTGTCGCTCAACACGGACCCGCCGTGTTTCGACGCGAAACCCACGGTCTCGCGCAAGTCCACCTTCCCGCTGCGATCTGTGTCCATCGCTTTGAACACCTCAAGCAACCTTTGTCGCCGGTACAAACTCAACCCGTTGTCATCCTGCGTCGACATGACAACTGCGTTTTCAAGAGTCAGCCGGTCGATTAAAAACTGCACGGGATCGGACGGTTTCTGGGTCACCACCGCCTGGATCAAACCGCCCATCAGGTCCTGGACTTCGTGTCGCAAAAGGTACGCCTCGTTCTCATCGCGCGTCTCCGTATCAGTGGCCATCGTGACCCGAGGCGTCGCCGCGCGCGACGTGGTGTGGACGAGGGAAGCTGTAGAGAACGAACCCAAAAGCGGAAGTTGACAGAAAACAAACGAGCCAATTTTCGGTAAGTTCGAGGCGTTCACACGGTCGACAACAAGGCTATCGCTACTCGGCTACGGGACCTCTCCACACGTGACTACATGGCATCTCTGAAAATCACCTCATCAGAACACTCCCGCCTGCGAGGCGGTCCAGTACGCCCACACCGCGCCTATTCCGAGCCACATCCCGGGGGGCAAAAGCTGGAACGTTGTTTTCACATCGGCGTTTTCGGTGCCTTGCTTTTTTGTAGCCTTCGTCGCTCCACGATACAACGCCGCCGACGTGGACAACAGTAACGGTAAAAGCAGAGGTCCGCCTTGTAACAAGGCATCGTTGATGTCGGTCGGTGCCGCGCGAGGCACAGTCACGTAACCTCTCACGAAGGAATGCCTCGCACGCCGGACGCGCACCGAATCTGGAAGACGGCACCATCGTTTTACCTTATTTTGCTTCGCTTGTTGATTCGGCTTCACAAGACTTGCCTTTCCGTGACCCGCGCCGCGCGTGGCGCTCACCCGCGCGCAGTACTGAGCGCAGAGCGTGGGCATCACCGACAGCGGCATCGCACAGCGAAACGACGTCGTGAAGGCCGGGGCGTTGTGATGTAGACGCGGACTTGGGGACCGTTTTCGGGCGGGACGAAAAGTTTCGTCCCGAAAAAAAAAGGCATACGAAAAACTTTTCAACGACGCTTTTGTAAAAGGGCGTGATGCCCCCCATCGTCCACGCACTGTGCCGCGCAAGTGACCCGCATCTGCGCGATGCCGGCGTTTCCGGATGACAGGCGGTCGCGGTCGCCGCGTCTCGGCGTGAAACGCGAACCCGAAGATGCGCGGCGGGAAGATGGGCGGCGGGTAGATTCGCCCGACCGATTTCGCCGCCGCGACTCGAGGTCCCCTCGCGTCTGGGACGATCGACGCGGACGCCGGTCGTGGTCGCGTTCCCGGTCTCCTCGACGAGAAAGGTCTTCTCCTCGAGCCGACCGGGGCCGAAATTCACCCCGCCACGACGACCGACGTAAGGCACGCTCGCGGTCCCCGAAACGGAGGTCGCGCTGGGATCGCGATAGCGACGTGACAAAAGAACCCGTGGACGAAATCGCGGAAACCATCCCATGCGTCGGTTTCGAAGGGCGCATCATCGGCAAGGGCGGCGAACAAATTAAGAAAATACAACGCGACACCGGCGCCAGGATAACTATTGACCGGGAAAAAGGCGTTTGCGTCGTGTCCGGGTCCGCGGAACAAGTAGTGCTGGCGAGCGAATCAGTGAGGGACGCGATGAAAAGTAGCGGCGGAGGCGGTGGATCTAGTTTCGTTGCTGGTAACTCGTCGAGTCACGGAGCCCCCCCCGAAGCCGAGGCTACGATTCACGTTTCCGGGTTCGAGGGAAAAATAATCGGCAAGGGCGGGGAGCAGATCCGTAAACTGCAAAGCGAAAGCGGCGCGCGGATAAAAATAGACTCCACGGACGGAACCGCCGTGGTGCGCGGCCTGAGGGCCGCCGTCGAAAAAGCGTGCGACGCGATCAACGCGCTGATGGACGGCGGCGACGACTTCAGAAAAGAGTTCGTGAAACGCGAAGACGACGGCGACGACGGGGGGGGGGTGTACGGGCCGAAAGGTGCTGGCGGTGGTGACGGGTTGGCCGACGACGACGATGAGGGAAACGAGCCCGAGCTCCCTCCCCCCGTGGCGCCCGATTTCGGTCTATCAGGTGCGCTCGCCAAGGAAACAAACACGGTGAACGGCGTGACGCTCGTGTACAACGAGCCCATGGACAAATCCCCCGCCCCGAAAACGAAGTGGCGCCTGTACGTGTTCAAGGATGGCCAACTGTTGACGGACTCGGAGCCGCTTCGGGTGTACGGGCGGTCGTACTACTTGTTCGGCCGCGACAGAGCTGTGGCGGACATTCCAACCGACCACCCGTCGTGCTCCAAGCAACACGCGGTGCTGCAGTACCGAACGAAGCACAGATACGACGACGACCTCGGGATGGAGGTCACGACGAGCACGCCATATCTGATGTGCCTCGAAGCCACCAACGGGACCTTCATCAACAACGACCGCTTGGAACCGCGGCGGTACTACCAGCTCCTGGAAAAAGACCTTGTCAAGTTTGGAACCAGCACGCGGGAGTACGTGCTGTTGTCGGAAGACGCGCGGCGATAGGGGGTGGGCACCCGAGGCGGGTTGGAGGGAGGGTTCGGTTTTAGGTTGTGCAGTACAGACGGTACAAACCTACACCGTGGTCCATATCTCCGTAAAATGCGGCATTGTGTCTTTGACATTAAAACGAATGCGTTGACGGCGAGTACTGCGGCGGCGCATGCGGCGGGTGGTCGTACGGGTCGTAGGCGGGGGTCTTCGGCGCGAACGTCGGCGCGGGCGCGTCGATTTTCGTCACGAACAGTTTCCGCGCGTCGCCGTCTCCGGACACACCAACCACCGCGGTCTGGTCCTCGCGAACCTCTCCCCTCAAAATAGCCTGCGCAAGCGCGGTTTCAAGCAAGTGCTGCACCGCCCTTTTCACCGGCCGCGCGCCGAACGCGGGGTCGTACCTGATTGTAAACAAGAAAGTGTCAGTCGGTCGTGACGTGTATTACGTAAACAGTCAGAGGTAATAACCGTCCCTTCGTCAGGACGAGTATGGGCAATCAGGGAGGCGGAATGTGGTGGGTGGGAAATACGTACCCGGCTTCTGACAGGAGCTGCATGGCGTCGTCCCCGACGTGCAGCCCGATGTGTCCGTCCTTCATTCTGCCGCGTACCCTGTCTATTTGCTGCGTGACTATTTTCCGGACCTGCCCGAAGTCAAGGGGGTCAAATACGATGTACTCGTCCACCCTGTTGACGAATTCGGGCCTGAAGTGGCCTCTTACTGCGTCCATCACGCGTTCCCGTCTCTGGTTTTTTTGGTGGTCGTCGTTGTCCCCACCCAGGCCCTCCAACACGAACTGGCTCCCGATGTTGCTCGTCATGATGATGATGCAGTTCTTGAAGGAAACTAGCCGGCCTTGCGAGTCCGTAACGCGGCCGTCGTCCAGAACCTGCAGCAAAACGTTGAACACGTCGGCGTGCGCTTTTTCGGTTTCGTCGAAAAGCACCACGCTGTACGGCCGTCGGCGCACCGCCTCCGTGAGTTGCCCGCCTTCTTCGAACCCGACGTATCCGGGAGGGGCGCCGATCAACCGGGAAACCGCGTGCTTCTCCATATACTCGGACATGTCTATCCGCACCATCGCGTCTTCGGTGTTGAACAGAAACGTGGCGAGGGTTTTGGCGAGCTCGGTTTTCCCGACGCCGGTGGGTCCTGAGAGATAAAAAAGAATGTCAGCGTCGTATGGGCAATCAGGGAGGCGGAATGTGGTGATTGGGAAATACTTACCTAAAAACATGAAACTCGCGATCGGGCGGTTCGGGTCGCTCAACCCGGCGCGGCTTGCGATAAATAAAAGAAAGTGTCAGTCTTGCGTGGGAACACAGGGAGGCCGGGATTTGGGAAAGGCCTAATACGTACCTTCGCTGAATCGCCTCGGTCACCGCTTGTACCGCGGTGTCCTGCCCCACGACCCGCTTGTGAAGCTCGTTGGGCAAATCGAGAAGCTTCTCCATCTCGCCCTGTTGAAGCTTCGCGACGGGAATTCCGGTCCACTTGGAAATTATGTCCGCGATGTCCGCCTCAGTGACTTCGTCGCGAAGCAAATCGCTCGCGCTTGCGCTCGCGTCAATCGCTGCCTCCGCCTCCTCCAGCTGCCGCTGCAACCCCATCAGGCTCCCGTACTTCAGCTCCGCGGCTTTGTTCAAGTCGTAGTCGCGTTCAGCTTGGGATACCTCGATCTGCACTTTCTCCATCTCCGCTTTCAGGGCCTGGACAACCCCGAGTTTTCCTTTCTCGCCCTCCCACTGCTGCGTCAGCGTGAACTGCTTGGCTTGTAACCCGCCGAGCTCGGCGTCCAGCTTTTGCAAACGCGTTTGGACCTGGGATTGGTCCGTTGGACGGGACGATACCTGCGGCCTGCGAAGACTGAGCTGCTCCATCTGTAACTTCAAAATCTGTCGGTCGATTTCATCGAGCACGGTGGGTTTGCTTGTTATTTCCATCTTCAGCTTCGCGGCGGCTTCGTCCACCAAATCGATGGCTTTGTCGGGAAGAAACCGGTCGGCGATGTACCGGTCGCTCAAAACGGCGGCATCCACTAAGGCGTTGTCGCTGATTGACACGCCGTGGTGCAGCTCGTACCGCTCTCTTAAGCCTCGCAAAATGGAAACAGTATCCTCCACGGACGGTTGCGCGACGTAAACCTGCTGGAATCGCCGTTCTAACGCCGGGTCTTTTTCGATGTCTTGCGATAAATAAAAGAAAGTGTCAGTCTTTCGTAATGTGTATGAGTAATTACTCTGGACAATCGGCAGAGGTAATAGTCCCTTCCGGTACGAGTATGTGCAAACACGGAGGCGTGGTTTGGGAAACGCGCAATACGTACACTTGCGGTACTCGTCGAGGGTGGTGGCGCCGATGCACCGCAGTTCGCCTCGCGCGAGCATGGGTTTCAGCAAATTCCCGGCGTCCATCCCCCCCCCTCCCCCTCCACTCCCTCCAGCGCCAACCACGGTGTGTATTTCGTCGATGAAAAGAATAACCCCCCCGTCGGAATCGGTGACTTCCTTCATCACCGCTTTCAAGCGGTCCTCGAACTCGCCTCGGAACTTCGCGCCAGCGATGAGCAACCCCATGTCTAAGCTCATGACCCTCGCGCCTTGCAGCGACGCCGGGACGTCGCCTTGAATGATTCGCGTGGCGAGGCCTTCAATGATCGCGGTTTTCCCAACCCCAGGCTCGCCTATTAAAACCGGGTTGTTCTTGGAGCGCCTTGACAGAATCTGCACCGTCCGGCGGATCTCGTCGTCCCGCCCGATCACGGGGTCCAGTTTTCCCTGGCACGATAAAAAAAAAAAGTGTCAGTCCCTCAGCCATGTGTCTGAGGGATTGGCATGAGGGATTGGAAAGGGTATACTGTACTCCATTGTATGAGAGGTATTATTCTCTTCTGGTCGTAATAACCGTCCCTTCGTCAGGACGCGTATGTGCAATCAGTCGTCTCTTAACGTGGTGATTGGGAAATACGTACCTTCCTCGCCTCGGCGGTTAAATCCCGCGCGTACCGCTCCAGCGATTCGTACTTGGACTCGGCGCCTTGGTCCGTCACGGTGTTTCCCCCTCGCAGCTTTAGCACCGCTTGCAAAAGGGCCTGGCTGTCCGTGCACATGTCGCTCATCAGCGCCCGCCCGAAGCGATCGTCACTGGTCATGGCTAACACCAGGTGCTCAACCGCCACGAAGGTATCGCCCATCGCGGCGGCGCGGTCGCGCGCCGAATCCACCAGCGTTTCCAGATGACGCCCCAACACTTGCTGCGCCCCGCCACTCACTTTCGGCTGCCTGTTAACGAACCGGTCGATGAACCCGAGCGCCTGCACTGGGTCGCACCCCGCTTCACACAAAATGCGTATCGCGAACGCGTCTTTCTGTTCGAAAAGAGCCTTGCACAGGTGCTCTGTTTCCACGATCTGTTGCTGGGCGTTTTGCGCTGAGAGATAAAAAAGAAAGTGTCAGTCTTGTATGGGCAGTCAGTCGGCGGAATGTGGTAAATGGGAAATACTTACCGATCTCGGGGGCCAACACGATGGCCTCCCACGCCCGTTCCGTGAACTCGTTCTGGGAAATCTTCTTCTGCGCGCCTCCGGGGGGGGTGGCGTGGAGGGCGGCGGGGCCGCGCCGGAAGGAGCTGGACGAGAAGGGCCGGCCTGACAGCGTAGGCACTGTGACGACACCGACACGGTGTGCTGAAAACCCACCACCTGCGGAAAAACGACCTCGCGGGCGAGCCGCGGTGGGCGTCGCCACGTGGGATGCCATAATCGCAGGCATCGCGGCGACCTAACGCGCCGCGCGTGTGTCGCGAAGCAGACGGTGGCGAGCGGGCACACGGAAAGTGTGCGCTCCGTTGTGACGGGAACACGAGGAGCATGCGCGGAAGATGACACCGTCATCGACTTGGATGGGTGAAACGTCAAAGAAAAATTCGAAAACTCGGATGAGGAAATTTTGAGAACGCATAAAGTTTTATTAGCAGACGCGGCGTCCCTCTCCCTCTCACGCCATCTTCGCCTTTTTCGCGTACTTCCGCTTGTTGAAGTACGTCTGGATCGTGGCCCTGAAGTTCCCCGCGCCCATCACGATGAACAGCGCGCCCGCGGTGGGGGCCTGCCATTCCTTGAAGAAGTCCGCGACGTCCATGTCTCTCGGGCGTTTCCGCGTCAGGCTGCTTTTGATTTTATCTTGCAACCCGATGCGCGCGAAATCCACGGGCGCGAAAACCTCTTCCAGGACCTGGATCCCCGAGAAAAGCTCTTTCCGCACGAGGCCGTGCTCGATTGCTACGGAAAGCAACACGGAGACCCCGAAGTACATCTGCAGGGCTTGCAGGAAAAACAATAGGGGGTACAACAACTTGAGCTGCCCGGCGTTCCCGCCCATCTCGCCACCAGCCACGTCCATCACGTTCGCCTTGCCCATGGCTACCCGCGTGTACATGCGCAAGCGCTGGTACCTGTTTTGCACTAGCATCACGGTGCCTTGCATTGTTGTGAACACTAAAAACCTGCTCATGTAGGTTAAACACGCATCGCTCTGGACGTCCATCGTGAGTACTACTAAACACATCCCCATGGAGTAATAATGGTGGTTGATCCACCAGCGCTTTATGCTCGACCCGTTCGCGACCAGCACGTTTTCCCGCAGCGCGAGCGCGGCGTAGAAATAAAGCATCCAGACCCAGTAGAACTGCACCAGGACGGGAAAAATCGTAACCAGCGAAATGCCCGCGTGCGGCGCGCCGTTCTCGATTTTTAACCGCCGCTCGCCGTTCAGGTACAGAAGAATCAACGGCCACGCGACGTACGGCACCGTGCTTTTGTCCCGGAACGAGTAGTACTCCTCTTTTACTTTTAAACGGTTTTCCTGACGCTGGCTCGTAACGTCCACCGCGGCGCCTAAAAACAAACTCATGAACTTCCCGTTCCGCGGGGGTTTTAAATACCCGTCAAGCGCACCTGCAGGGCCAGTACCCCGCATCACGAGCTGCGCTTGGTAAAGCGCTTTTTCCGCCGAAACGCGCTTCTCGCCGTCCGCCCCATCCGCGGGTAACGACGCGAGCTGTTTCCTCAGCCGAAGCATGCTGTCGCTCATGGCGGTCAAGTCGTCGCAACACGTCCGCAGGTTCATGTCGAGCTGCGCGATGCGACCGCTCACGGTGTGGATGCGCCTCTCCAGGTCCTGGGCCTCGGAGGCGACCGCGTCGGCATCTGGGGGGGGCGGGGGGTGAGTGGGAAGTGGGGATACGCGGCACGGGACGGGCCGAAGAAAAAACAGGCGAAACGGGGAGGGTAAAGAGATTGACGCGGGTGGGGATACGGGGGGCGCGCGGGTGGATAAACGCCGCGAGCACGCACCACTCATCGTGACGAGACGCGCGCGAGTACTTGCGTCGAGCGTGCGCCACGAAACGAAGCGCGCGCGTTGGTGTGGCCACACAGAGAGGGTTAGGGATTTGATTACATCGCGCTCTTCGGGGGTACCGAAAATTGGGGACGACGAGAAAATTATGCTTCCACGCTGCAGCCTCGGCACAACCCATGGCACACGCATTTGGCGAAGTTAGAGGTGCGTGCGGGGGTCTCTACGTCGTTCTAGACGTCCTGGCGCGACATGGTGGAAAAACGATGTTCTCACGGCAAGCCGAAACGCAACTGCGCTGAGTGCAGCGGGTGTTCCCATGGCAAGGTGAAAATGACTGCGCGGACTGCAACCCCTATCCTCACGGCAAGCTAAAATACAGCTGCGCGGAATGCAACCCCTGCCCTCACGGCAAGCGGAAAAACATATGCGCGGTGTGCAACCCCTGCCCCCACGGCAAGCTGAAAGGCAACTGCGCGGAGTGCAACCCCTGCCCCCACGGCAAGCTGAAAAAGAACTGCGCAGAGTGCAAACGTACATCCGCGTCGAGTGTTATCGAGTGTTAACTAATGAGTGTATTATAAATAGACCCGAACGACGTGTTTCACTTCCCTTCCCCTCCCAGCCCCAAGGACGCGATCCACGACCGCGTTTCCACGACGATTTCCCCCGAGACAGTCTCTTGCGAGGTAAAGGCCGCGTCCTCCGCGGCGTCAAGCACCTCACCGACCACGGCATCGTCGTCGTCGTCGTGGAACGGGTCGAACCCGGTGTACGCAAACGTTTCCGTGGGGTGTTTGGAGAAGAAATCCTCCACCCTGTTCGCGCGAGCTCCGTCCACGCGCGTGTCCACCTCCACGTTCGAAGCCAGCGCCGCGGCGGCGACTTTCCGCGCCGCGACGTCGGTGACACCGCCCACCATACGCGTCGTCGACAGGGCGGTGGACTCGCCGTCGCGGTTACGGTTGTCGGCACTGCTCAGGGGACTCGCGTTTGAGACGAACGGATTGACAAAGCCTTCGTCCGTGTTTGCACCCGTTTCGGTAACCACGTTTTCGAAATCGACAACGTCCCGTCCTAACAAGCGCCCGCTGACCTTGACTCCGGCTTGAAATTGCGTTGGGATACCCAAGCGCACCTCGCCTCCGTGTGTGCGCACCAACAGTGCGCCCGCGGCTTCTCTGCGAAGCTCTATGGCACACGCACCACCGCCCGTATCCACCAAAACCCGCGCGTCGGCGTCGCCCGCCAAGCCTTTGCATTTCAAAACGCCGCCTCGCGTTTTCAAAACGCCAGTGGCGCCGACTCGCAGTTCGTTTATGGAAACGTCACCGCCCGCGGTGTCTATGTCCATGTGATGTGCATAAGTTGCTTTCGTGGCGAACGCACCGCCCAGCGTGCTGACGCGCACTCTTCTTCCCACGAGCTTGTCGAAATTTATGGAACCGCCGGCGGTGTCCACCGCGGCGTCCGCGGTGACGACGTTCCCGACCACCGCGCCGCCTGCGCTTTCCACGCGCATCGCCGCGCCTTTAATCGACCCTAAGGTCACATCCCCGCCGTCGCTTTTTATGTCGCATGTAGCCTCGACTACGGAGGCCACGATGACGTCCCCGCCGCCGCTCTGCACGGCCACGCCCACGAACCGGGGAGGTATGAAACACGCGATTGTCGTTTTGCCGCCGGCAAAATTCGACGAAACGCATTCCACGTCCCCGGTTGCGGTGAGGCGCGCCTCTACCGTGGGGGGGGTCGTGTCACCGCCACCAAGGGGGGGGGTCCACGATGCACTCACGGTAATAGTTTCGTACCCAGCACCCACGCCCACCACAACGTCCACAGGGCATCGCACACCCTGCCACGCCCGAGGCGCGGTCACACGCAGCGTCGCGCCGACGCCGACGTGGAAGGACGTCGAAACCAGCACATCGCGCGCGCGCGCGAGGGACGCTGTCGCGAACAGACGCGCGGTTTGGGCTCGACCGGGGACCACGGCGAGGGACCCGAAGGCAACGAAGTCGAGCAGCCGCGTCGCGGTCCCGCACGCGCGGCGACACGCCCGCGACATCGCACAGTGTCCGAAGGATGTGGACGTCCATCGGTGCTCCTCATCAACTCAAGTGCCGAAGAAGCCGCGCCGGATCGAAAAAACGAGCTGACGACGACAACAATGCCGAGTCACGCATTGTTCCCTCGCACTGCCATGGAACTCGCCGGCTCCTTCGCCGACAAGGCCCCCGCCCTCGGGGTCGAGGTTTCCTCCGCTCCCTTTGGAAGCGACGTTCCACTCGGCGAGCCGTCTTGGTACCAGGTACGCCGCGGTTTGGCGACCGCACCGGCCGTGACGCGACGCGTCGTAAAATCTAACAACCAGATCTGGCGACACGGGCACTGACACCACTCGCCTCCCACCTCTCCTGCCCCAAAAGAACCTCAACACACCGTACTACAACGCCAGCCACGTCGCGTGGCGCGCGAAACTCAGGGGTTTCTTCGAGAAAGAGGTGGAGCCGAGTGAGTACTCCCGTCCGTCCACCACTAAGTACTCCTTCCGTGCACCGCGTTGGCCAACCCTAAGACTTTAGACGAAGACGAAGACAAGACGAAGACTAAGACGTGTAACCCCTGTTCTTCCCGAATCTGACTCCCCCCTTTCCATTTTTTACAACCTTTCTGCAGTCGTTGATGACTGGGACAAGAAAGCCTCTCAAAACGACCACGCCGCGTGCGCGGTGTACATCAAGACGATGTACCAGAAGAGCGCGCGCTACGGTATTTTGCCCGCGTGCGTCGGGAAGCCGTGGCCCCGAAACTTCACCGGCGCCCCGGAACCCGCCGGGTACGACTACTTCCACGAGCTGATAAACGTGGACGAGGGGAGCCGGTGCGGTGGGGGCATCGCGTGGGCGATGATGGGAGGGTTGGGCATCGGGTTACCCCCGGTTTTGAACTTTGGCGTTCCCGGTAACAAGCAACTGCAGGAAAGAGTCGTCCGGGAGTGTCTCGCAGGCGAAAAAATAATCTGCCTCTGCATCACCGAGCCGGGTGCGGGTAGCGACGTGAGCGCGCTCGCGACGACCGCAAAGGTTCGTATTTCAGTAACCCAAAGCCCGCCTCCCTGTTTACTGCGCCTCTTTGACTATTTACGGTTCACAAGTGCCCTGTTTGCGTATACAAGTTACGCACGTCATGAAAGACTGACACATTCTTTATTCATCTCAGGATTGCGGCGACCACTTCGTCGTGGACGGGTACGTGTTGCATTTACCGCCGCAAATCCGTCAACACAGCGTTTGCGCGTACAACACTGACTCTTTTCGTTACCAATCACAGAAACAAAAAGTGGATCACGAACGGCATCTACGCGGATTACTTCACCGTCGCGGTGCGGACGGGACCGCCCGGGAGCGCGCACAAAGGCCTTTCCATGTTGTTGATTGAAAAAACCATGCCCGGCATCACGGTGAGCAAGATGGACTGCATGGGGGTTTGGCCGAGCGGCACTACCTACATCGAGTTCGACGGCGTGAAGGTTCCGAAAACAAACGTGATTGGCAAAATAGGCGGCGGGTTCAAACAGGTCATGTTTAACTTCAACCACGAGCGGTGGCTGTTAGCCGCGCAGGCGTCCAGGATGGCCCGTACGTGTGTTGAGGAGTCAATCGCGTTCGCCAGAACAAGGAAAACGTTTGGCAAGTTCCTAATCGAGCACCAGGCTATCCAGCACAAGATCGGCGAGATGGCTTGGCGGTGCGAGGGCCTTCAAGGTACGGAGTGCGTTTCCCAAATCCTGACGACACTGTTTACTGCCCCTCTGTGACTACACGGCCGTCATTAAAAGGAGTTATACCACATACAGCACAAGTGCACTGTTACCTGCTCTTTATGGAGTACAGGTTGAAAGTCACACCACTACTATACCCAATCCCTCATACACGTTACGAAGTACACCCACACTCGCCGACTCGCGACTGACACTTTTCTTTTCCACAAAAGCGTGGCTGGAGAACGTGACGTTCCAGATGAACACCATGTCCAAGGAGGAGCAGAACATGAAGCTGGGTGGACACATCGCGCTTTTAAAGTTGAGCAGCTCGCGAGTCGCCGAGTTCTGCGCGTCGAGTGCGATGCAGGTAAGGGCCTTTCCCAATCACCACGCACCGCCTACGCGATTGCCCATACTCGTACCAGAAGGGACGGCTATACCTCTGACTGTTTACGTAATACACGTTACGAGAGACTGACACTTTCTTGTTAATCGTAAGGTCCTGGGCGGTGCCGGGTACACGCGCTCGGGAAAAGGCGCCAAGGTTGAGCGCATCTACCGCGAAGTCAAGGCGTACGTATCGCGCGTTTCCCAATCCAGGCACTGTTTACGGACCCTCTGTGACTTTTTGAGCGCACTACTGCCCGTAACAACTGTTACAGCTACACACATCACAAGTGCACTGTTTTATCTCTCAGCTGGTGACTGTTTGTCCATACATCGCCCAATACAGGACACCCAGACTCGCCGACTGACTTTTTTCTTTCCCAATCACCAGGTACGCCATTCCGGGCGGCAGCGAGGAGATCATGTTAAACCTGGCTGCCGGGCAGTTCGGGTTTGTAAAACGACGGGCGCCCGATCCACGGGACAAAAAAATCAAACAGCTGATGGAGGAACTCAAGGTGATCAAAAGCAAGATGTGAGTAGCGAGGGGAGGGTTTGAGGCGGGCGAGTGGACCTGCACGTCAGAGGTCACCCATGTCTGCCAACAAATGTAAAAAACGTTCGCATTTTCATCATCAAAAAGCAGTCGTTTTTCTTTAACACCCCATTGTCCGCGCCCCGCCCCTGAGATGGGTGCGTCGGCCGCGGCGGTGGAAGGGGAGTCCCTTCTGGGTGGCGGCGATGCCGGCGGGGTTAGCACGCGTATGGATAAAACGCGCGGCGTGGGCGCGCGCGTCGCCGCGGCCCTCGCGGCGCTCGCGCTCGTGGCGCTGGCGCTTGGCGCTGATGTTTCGCCCGGAAACGTGGGATCTGCGTGGGAGGTGAGGACGTGGCCCGGGCTGGGCGCGTCCCCTGGGGGCGACGCCTCTACACTCGCCAGCACCTCTATTCCGCACACACCAACCAAGGAGGGCGGCCCGTTACCCGACGTGGACCCGTTGGTCACGTTCAACACCCCTTCGTGTTTGAAAACGCGCACGGCGCTGGCGCGAACCACGAACCATGACGGAGACGTGGTTGTTATTCCCGAACTCAAAGCGGTTTACGTGGATATCGTCAAAGCCGCGAGTGAAAGCATCCGGAGCGCGCTCGAGGAGAAGTTCCACGCGAGCTGGACGCAGGACTACGGGCAGTTCAAACACCCGGTGCTTGGGCGACCGCAACGGTCAACGACTTCGTACCTAACGGATGACGTCCTGGCGAACTACACGTTTTTCACGTTTGTCAGGGACCCCATCACGCGGTTCCGGTCGTCCTACGCGCAGGCGATTTGCCGAGAGCGGTGTACCTTGTGCGCGGTGCGAGGCGAGCGAGACATGTACACCCCCACGATTCCCGAAATAACCGCATTTCTTCAAGGAAGGCTTATGCACTTTTACCGCGACGTCGCGCTCGGCGAGACGCTGGCGGATGAGATTAGCTTACAGGACGCGTGGGTTGACGAGCACTTTGAATCGCAGATTTTGCGGCTCTCGGGTGCCACGAGACACGGCACACCGACTCCGATTCACTTTATAGGCAGGGTAGAGACCTTGGACCATGATTGGGGCCGGTTGATGGACCACTTGGGGGTGAAAGAGGGGGACAAACGACGCGCGCCGCCCGGACTGAAGGAACACGCGTGCGACATTCCCACCAGAGGCGAAGTCGTCGCGAAGCAGCGAGCGACGCCGCCTGGCGTGGTGGAGAAAGTCGCAGTCGCGTCGCTTTATCACGACGACTTTACATGTCTAGGGTACCACAAGCCGAAGGTGTGATCTGGAGCGTGTGTAGGAGGACGTATTAGCGACGTATTAGCCTTAGCAGTTGCAAACATCATCAAACATTCAATCAAAAAAGAAGGCATTTCTCGCGACCCCTCTTTGCCTTTTCGATTGTTCTATCTGCCGCCAGCGAAACGTGTCCCTCCCTCGTCAGCATCAAGTCGTGCCCGGCAGTGTTGTCCGCGCGCCCCGATGACCTGGCGGGATGGCGCGCACGGCGTGGATCGCGGGGTTGTTTTGGCGAGCCTGTGCGTGCCCGCTTTTGGCCTCTTTCCGACGGCCGGCCGTCGTTTGTGAACGCCGCGCGCGCGCGTCGCCATCGGTCGCCAAACCGGGTGGCACACAAAACGCGTTTCCAAACTAATCTGACCCCTACCGCCTTCCCAACTCTCGTCTCCACCCCCAGCGCCGGCGTGATGTTGTCCAGCAAGCCCCCGCCGTACCTACCCGCGCTGGTGCTGGAAGCAAGAGAGTCCGCGGGAAAAATCGAGGTTGGGCTTTGGCAGAAAGCATCGGGCGGTGGGGATTACGTGACCCGCGCGCGTAAAAAGATGGAAACAATCGCGACCCAGATCCAGCGAAGCGGCACCCCTGTTCAAGTGCAAGGCGCGCACTACCAGGCCGCGATGGCGGCGCAACAACTGGCGCAACAACAGGCTGCGGCGCAGCGACATAGCCAGAGTCAGACCGCCGCTGCTGCCGCCCAGACGGGAAACCCGGAAAACGAGCAGCTCGCAGCGACGCTTGACTTGTTCGATCGGAAACTGCAAAGCGGAGGGGGGTCTCATCCTCCTCAACTGCAAAGCGAAAGGCCCGCGAGCGGTCATGCCCAAAACCACCAAGCGCAGAGTTCTACCCTAACCCTTGTCCAAAACAGCGCCCAGCCGCCTGTCAACGACCCACACATGAACCGCTTGGTGCAACTAGTGGTGAAGAAGTACGTGGACAGGCCCGAGTTCAAGACGTACCTAAGCGGCCTACCCAACGCAGAGCAAAGGCAGTGTCTGGTGAAAAGTACGTGTTGCGCCATTCCCAAATCCCGCCGACTGTTCACAGCCCCTGGTCGAGTACACTACTCGTGACGTATGTAGCAGTTGCTAGTGCACTACGGCCGTAACATTTTCCAGTACTGGCAACTGCTACATACATCACAAGTGCCCTGTTTTATCTCTCAGCTGGTGACTGTTTGTCCATACATCGCGATATACAGTACACCCACACTCGCCGACTTAACACTGACCCTTTCTTTGTTTCGTCGCAGTCGCGAAGTGCGCGCAGCACGCGCTTTTGCAGTACCGGGCGCACTTAGCGGGAAAACTGTCTTCCGTTTCGGGAAGCAACGGACACAAGCCACCGCTGGGGCTGGGCGATGCTGCGCTCGTGGAGCACGTGACCGGGGTGGTGATGCGCTTGATGGCCCGGGCGGGGGGGGGGGGCGCCGGCGCATCCGGGGTGGGGTTGCACCACCAGCAGCTGATGAACGCGAGGGAAGCCGAAAACGCGCGCGTCGCGGCGGCGCGCGAGAAACTCGACAAGGAGCGACGCGAACACACAACGGCGAGGCAGGTAGGGGTTTCAGGGCAAGCATCAACAGCTCACGCATCGCCCGGTAACGGCGACCTTAACAACACCCCCAGCGTCCACGAGATGGCGACGTATTGGAAACGCTTGGGGGATATGCGCGGCGCGTACCTGCCTCGCGCGCGGCAGACCCTGGATGTGTTGCGCAAAAAAGCCAGGGACTCTGAATCAACAACCACACGCACAAACGCGACGCGTTTCCACACCTGGATGGAAACGCACCTGATTCCCATGCTCACGCAGACCGCGGAGAAGCCGTGCCCTGGCGCGAAGTTCACGCTCACCGAGCTGGCGCAGCTGGACGGGCAGATGAAAAAGCTGATAGCGCACACGTCAGGGAAAGGCGCGGCGGCGCAGGGTTCGGGGGCGGCTGGCGGTGGGTTTCCGTTGGGGGAGGTTCGGACGGTGAAGCCGACGGGGCCGGCGGTTCCGGCCACGTCGAGTGGGGTCGGGGAGAGCAGCTGGACGTCGAGTTCGTCGGAGATCGGGCAGGGTGGCAAGGGTACGAAACGCAAAGCGGACGATACGAACGGTAACACCGCGAAAGCGCGCGACCCTGAGCTCGTCGCGCAAAGACAGCGAGACGACCGTATGCGCAAAGCCAAGGAAGACGCCGCGCGTCCGTCCGCGTTCGTGCAGATGTTCGTGACCGCCCGGGAGTCATTTGGCGTTGCAGGGCAAGGGGATAGCACGCACGGTGCGCCCAACAGTGTCTCGGGATTCGGAGCGCCTTGCGTGCCTGTTTCCCTCGCGGCCTTGAAACTGATGACCCCTTCAAAAACCGGGGCGCCTTTTGTGTTTGAGAAACGAGGCGAGGCGGTATCGTTTGGTTTTATCGGCGCGGGGAACGAACTCGCGCGCGGCGCGCTGGACGCGCGCGTCAACAGATCTACCACCAGTACCCCGAGCGCAGCCTCGGTGTGGCAAACGTGGGACCTGGTGAACACATGATTTTGTAAAAGTTGTTTAATTTGCACGACTCAAGCGTATCGCACGTGCGCACTCTCGCCAAGGCCCCATGGAGGTCCAAGTCTGAATAAATTCTGCCGTTTCGAGAAACACGCGCTTCTTAAACCATGTCCTCATTGCTTCGCGAAATCTTCGCCAGCCTCCCCCGGCCCAACGCTGAGACGCGCCTTGTGAAGCTGAAAAGGCGTTTTTTCTCGGAAACAACTCTACGATGCCAAAACAACGACACCCTCGGCGCACACTCTTCGCGCACGCCGCTAAATCCGCCGCCCTCCTCCCCGGGTCCGTCGCCCCCGAGCTTCCTCTTGCATTTGGAGTCTGTGCAATAGGTTTGACAGTTTGACCTTGGAGGGTTAAGAAAACCTTTAAGCTGCCTGTTGTGAGATCTCGTAATCCTGAGCTCTCTGTGAGGGACATGGAAGTCCAGACCGGAGTCGAGGGTTTCCACTTGCTGATCGATGATTTCAGTGAGACCAAAGAGCGAGATCTTTTCCAGTCCACCACTATTTTCGAAACCTTCGTAGGTGATGCCCGCCTGGGTAAGAGGCATGACACGACGCTCCCTGATGACATGTACAGGCTGATAAATATTGTCCGGGAGAGGTTGTTCCCAAACGACCTCGTGACCCCGACGAGTGTACCGCATTCACGTACCAACGAGGGAAGGATGCGGGAAAAGGAAAGCCAAGTTTTTCGCACCATTTCGATTCCAGACACAAGTGGGGCGCGCGTATCATCGGGGTTAGTTTAGGCGCGCCGTGTATGATGTACTTCCCCCCCACGGGTATCTCGGTGGTGCTGCCGTGCAGGTCGATTTACGTCATGACGAACAAAGCCCGGTATGTTTTCAAACACGGCATTAAACAGGTACGTGTTGTGTATTTCCCAAATCCCGCTTAGACAGTTTGCCATTACAAGACTGACACTTTCTTTTTATTCATTATCTCAGTGGCCGGGACACGACTCTGCGCCGCCGGAGTGGAACCCAAACGATCTGCGCAAATCGCTGACGCTGCGCACGAATAAGCCGTACGAGGATTCCGTTTTGCGGGCGCGAATGAATTGAACGGCGCCAAACAGTGCACAACACTCGGCACTGGAAGCCGAGCTGGAGGGGTACAAAAACAACAAGCGCAGCCGCGCGTTGCGGGAGAAACATCCAGGTACGTATTGGGCCTTTCCCAAATCCAGGCAAACTGTTATATCTCTCAGCTAGTGACTGTTGTCCATACATCGCGATAATACAAGGCTGACACTTTTCGTTCACAATCACAGACGTTTATTCGTTCAGCACGGAGTTTGTTGGAACTCCGTACGTGGACAACAACGTCGCGGACGACGCTCGGAGGTTCGTTGAATCAAACCCATCCGTGAACTTGAGGTTCACGAAGAAAGAGCTGGAACCGGGTTTCGTGCCATTCGCGGGGGGGGAGGGATAGCGCTTGTCTGGAGCGGCTTTAGCAGCGAGTCTCGCGAAGGGCGGTGGCACTGGCGGCGGTGGCGGCGGTGTTGGGTACCGAGCCAACACTTCGTACGACGATAACGGCGATGCCACCGCGCAGCGCGCGACCGCGGCGAGTCTCGGTACAGGTAACTCGGTCCAAAGCGGGTCGCGGAGTACAAAACGCGGCGCGGGTGACAAACAGAAAAGGGAAACTGATCAAGCCGACGACGCAACACGAATGCTTCGAGCGCGTCTCGCTCGATTCGAGAAAGCACCCGGAGAAGATTTGTCGAAGAATACGCTGAAAGAACACGGGGAAGTGGAAGACGGGTCGTCAAAGCAGCATCCCATAGAACTGTAGACTTTTGACGTGTTTTTGAAGGGTCAGACGCGCAGCGTCCCACAGAGCTGTGCACGACGACGTGTTTTTGAAGCGTTTGAAATTGTCTTTGTGTCCACTGGCACGTACCAAGCGTGCACTTTCGGGTTCCGGGTTTAAGGGTTACACACAAAGCGTGTGTACTTCACCTGGCTACAAACGACCTACCTCACTAACTCCCTTTACCCTGAACCCTAAACCCTAAACCTTTACCAAATCCTTCCCCGCGTGCAGCCACATGCGGTCGGCGAAGTCTTTGGGTTTGATTTTCGAAACCTCGTCTACTTTCCGCCCGTCCCGCCAGAACGAAAACGTGGGCGTGAACCGAACATGTTCCGCGGTTCGGGGAAGGGTGTCTACGTCCGCTAGGACGAAGTGCGTATCGCCGTACGTGCGACTGGCCTCGCCGAACACGGGGAGCATGTCAGCGCATTTAGTGCACCAACTCGCGCCGAAATTAACAACAACCAACTTTCCTTTCGTCGCGAATTGCGAGTCCAGCATCGTGTCGAACGCGTCCTCGCCTCGCACCGCGCCGAAGTTGCCGCCCTTCACGGGCAACGCGGGGTGCGGAGGCAGGTCGGGCATTTGGAGCGCGCGCATTTCATTGGGGGAAACCTCCCCGGGGAACGGTGATTGCGATGCTCGTTGTGGGAAGTCGTACGACGAAGGTACATTGGGCGGAATCGCGGTAAGCGAACGAAGCACTGCAAGTGCCGCGGCTTCGTGCCTGGCGTGTTCCTCCGCGCTTTTTGGTAAGTCGTTCACGCCGCCGGTGCTCGACGCGACATTGCCACCGCGACCGCGCGCAAACAAACCCATGTCGTATCTCCGGAGGCGCAGCACAGAGTGGGGATATGGTCATCAGTGATTATCCGAAAAGCCCGGTCTCGGACGACGCGATTAAAAACCTTTTTTTCGCGCGGGCACTCTCCCACTGCACGGTCAGACGACCGTCAAGGCAGCATGTCTCCTTCACTGGACTTCGACTCGTGTTTGTTCGAAGCGGTCGCCGCGGCATCCGAGGCGGGCGATGAGATAAAAGCCGCGTGGTTCGTGGAACGGGACGTGGAGTACAAAGGCGAGTGTGATTTGGTCACGGCGACTGATAAGAAGTGCGAGGATCTGATCTTCCGTAGGTTACAGGCCGCGTTCCCGGAGCACGACTTCGTGGGCGAGGAGTCCGTCGCCGCAGCCAACGGGGTGTTACCCACAATAGGTGACGCCCCCACGTGGTTCGTGGACCCGCTTGATGGCACCACGAACTTCGTGCACGGGTACCCGTTTTCGTGCGTGTCAATTGGGCTGACGGTGCACAAAATTCCCGTGCTCGGCGTGGTGCTCAACCCTATCACGGGCGAAACCTTCGCGGCGGTGCAGGGAAGAGGCGCTACTTTGAATGGAGAGCGCATCAGCGTAAGCTCTGTTACCGACTTGAATAAGTCCTTGGTAGCAACGGAAATAGGCGTGGGACGGGACGCGGAAACCGTGGACGCGATCATGAGTAGGGTGCGCGTCTGCGTGGAAACCTGTCGGTCCTTGCGAGCGAGCGGGTCGTGCGCGATGAACATGTGCGGCGTCGCGGCGGGTCGTTTGGATGCGTTCTTCGAGATTGGATTTGGAGGGCCGTGGGACTGCGTCGGGGCGGCGGTTATTGTGAGGGAAGCAGGCGGGTTGGTGATGGACCCGCACGGGGGGGCGTTTCAAATAACGGGAAGGCGAGTGCTTTGCGGAAACCCGCAAGTCGCCACGAAACTGGCCAAGGTTCTGGCCGCCGTGCCGGACGGACCGCTCGAACCGCACGCGCCGGCGCGGTGATGTGGGTGACGGCGGTGAGTAATTATACTGAGGTGGTGGTTGTTACACAGAGGTGGGGACACACTAATGGTATGACGGGAGAGTTTAAAGTATCCCGTCCGTGTTGTGTTGTGTCATGAGTATTGTATTCTGGTAGTCGCTAAGATACCGGTACTACCTTGTCTGTCGATTTTCTCCCCAACGCAATGCACGCTCGTAATCAATCACGTCGTGGACTCGAAAAGCGGCCGAGTGTCAACAGTGTTTAACACCACTGAGTACTTTTGGGACGAGTACTGAGCACTGAGTACTTTTGTTGTGACTACTGAGCGTACTGGTTACGTCTGTTCCCCGTTGGAACCTCACGCGTGCTTCCCGATCCGCCGCTTCACCGCGCTCGCGCCGTTTTCCAAAAACGCAGTGAGCAGCCCGGAGCAGGTGTACACCCCGCCCACCAAGGCGCACACCCCGAGACTCCAGTCCAACAGCGGTTTTCTCGTTTCCTTGGACACGACCCGCATCGGCGAGATGTCGAACGAGAACTTAACCGCGGCGCCGTCGATGCGCTGGTCGTCGCTGTCGATAGACTCGGGCTCCAGCACGAACCGGTTGCTGTTGAAGGTGTACTCGTACAGCCGCACCGCGTTTTGCGGCCCGTCAAGGGGTTCGAACGTCCGACCAACCACGTTCAGGTGGTGCTCGTGCACCGTGAACGGGTGATCGCTCACAAACGTGTTTTGAACGCTAGCCGACAAGTCCTTGCTTGCGAACCGGCCTCCCATGTCCCTGGGAACCCTCCGCCACGTGTTCCGTAACTGCTTCGGCACGAAACTGGGCTTGCCGCCGGGGACTTGTGATTGGGAAAGAAAAAGGTCAGTCTTGAGGTATGGGTGTGTTGTATGAGCAAACAGGGCACTTGTGATGTATGTAGTTGACACGTACCGTGCTTTCCAAAGCTTAAATGTTTGATCACGTGCGTCATGTTGACTAGCTCGGAATTAATGGCGTGTCCAATCGAGTGCGGTGTGACGTAAAGCGCGCCTGGAACTCGGTTGACGCGTACACTGCCGTCAATAACGCACCCGCTGGTCCGGGCAGTACCTCCAAGTGCTTTCCTGGCGCCAGCCGCGACCGCGGCTTTTTTCGTCGCGCTCGCCGCCCTCGCCTTGCCTTCGTCGTCGTCGTAGGAACTCTCGTGCTTCGCGTCCGCTTCGTGAAGCGTCTCGTCCAGGGCTTCGTGCACGTACGCCGCGATCGCCTCCGCGCTTCGGTCGCCGTGGTACGCCTCGAACTGAAGCTGGTCTTTACCGGCGGCTTTGCCTTTGGAGGATGCGTTTGGCTGCTTTACCCCATACGACTCCCCGGCTCGGTACAGACGTAAACTGGGAAACGCCTGGATCTGTTGCGCCGCGCAGAGCTTTTTGTTCGTGTCTAGGGTGCAATCCACGGTCGCGACGCCGGCGGCGAGTCGTTGTTTCTTGTGTTCCTTCAAGTCGTCCCTCACAAGCTCAGCCGCGTGCTCGAAAACAGGCGCCAGCGCCTGGCAGTGCGAACACCAAGGCGCGTGGAAATTTATTAACAAAACACGGTGCGCCTTGTTGATTGTTACAAGAAAAGTGTCAGTCTTGAGTCGGCGAGTGTGGGTGTACTTCGTGATGTGTATGAGTAATCAGTCAGGGTAATCGGGCGGAACAGTCTGCCTGGATTTGGGAAAGGCCAGATACGTACCTTGACCATTCGTTCGAACGTGGCGCCCGTGATTTCATACGCGATTCGCGCGTTTCCGTAGTGGTCGACGTCGGTACCGTCGGTATCCACTTCGTAGCCCGAATTTCCCGCCGTCACTGAGGCGTGCTCCACGCCGAGGTAATGATCACTCCCCAGCGCGTGCTTGTACAGCTGTTCGCCCGAGATGTTGAACCGTCTGGCGCCCAAGGAATCAACAACGTCCACCGTCGCCCACTCGCAGGAAAGCTCGGGAAGCTCGATTTTGAAGTTGACTTGGAAACTTTTGTCCGCCTCGTGGTCCACCACGATGTCGGTCCGCGTCCCAACCGTGTTGTACGACTTGAACTGCGCGACGAACAACCACACGAACGCCATGGTACAGATGATGCTCACCAAACCGCCAATAACCGACCCCTCCGCGAGCTCGCTCGGGAGCTTGGCGTAGAAGTCCGCCCGGCGCACGAAACCGGACACGCCGTCAGGGCGCGCGCCCGCCACGAAACCCGCGCTTGACGTGCGACGTGCGACCATGTTTGCCAGGCTCGGGGGGGTCGGGAGGGTCTACCGCGAGACGGACGTAGAGTGCGCGACAACAGGGCGCGCCGTGCGAGGCGAAGTGAACGCGAAGAAGGAAGGCGGGTGTCTCGTCTCGAGGCACGAGGCGGCTCGTAAACCTCGAGACCACGAAAAAAAAAAGGATTCTTGAAAAAAAAAAGGAGAGGAAACGATTTTCGTCGCAAAAACTTTTTGACTTCCAAAAGTGCGTCTTCTATAACAATACACTCACCTTCCGTAATCCGTCTCCGTGTCAATCCGCGGCCTGACGCACCGTTCCCAGACGTGCGCGGCGTCTTCCTTTGAGTTCGGCAGCACTCTTTTCGTGGTCTTGCCGTTTTGAGAGTCAACAAAAAACGTAAACAAAAACGTGTTTGAAACCTCCGAAGTGACCATTTCCGGGCGCGTGACGAAACACTCTACCTCCACGTCCACGCACTGCGTGTTGTCGTGACTACTCACTTTGTTGTCCTTTCCATTATCGAAATCCACGTGTAACACCCTGGCTTTGAACCGCAAAAGGTCTCCAACATCCACGGGTTTTAAAAAGTCCATATCCCGCACGGATTTGAAGGTTGGGCGCGATCCCCCGAACACGTACGACGTGGCGAAGGCGAGCTCGAAGGCTCGGCGTAACAAAAACCCGCCGAAAATTCGCCCGCTCAGGTTCCGCTGCTGTGGTTGCGCCACGAAGATGTTTTCGGTTTTCGTGGTGGTGCTTAAAATATCATCCGCTGAGGCTAAAGAAGGGAGTTCTTTCCGTGTGCGCGTTTCCCGTGTGACCGATTCCACAAACTTACGTTTCGCGAGTTGTAAAGTTTCGGATAAACCTTGATCGCCAGCTTTCAATAATTTCAGCCGCTTCTTTTTGTGTTCGACCCGCTTCGCCGTGGACGCGAACAACGCTTTTTCTGTTTCAGTACCAGGCAACAAAGAATTCACCGCCGCGGCTTTGTTCGTCACCGCGTCCCTCGCCACGAACGTGAAGTCCGCGGAGAGGGAAGGCCCGGGGGAGTATTTGGGGCTGGGCGATTCTGATTCTGACTCTTTCGGGTTGGAATTCTCTTTCACTTTTTTGTTTTTGTCACCGGCGTCGTCTTCTCGCAAATCACCCGTCGGCGCGTCCGGGTGCGTCGCCGGCCACGCTTCCATTCGAATCACCATGGAGGAGTTTCCTACCCAGGCCACGGCGCCGGAAAGCACCACGTCTTCTTCTAAAGAAAGTTTCCGTAACAACCGAACGCGGTCCACGGACGCGGTGACTAAAAGCTGCGGGCGCGTGTTTCGGTTCGCGTCGTCGCCTGTTATTGTAAAACAAAGTGTCAGTCTTGTGTAAGCAACAGTCGGAGGGATTTGGTGAAACACAATACGTACAGTGGAGAAACGCGATGTTCCCTGCGAGATAAAAAGAAAGTGTTATTCTCGCATGGGCAATCAGTCGGCGGAATGTAGCAGAATGTTGCTCGATGTCATCTAGTCTCTAGACTGCTAGACTCTAGACTGAATGTGGTAAATGGGAAACACGTACCCGCAAGCGAGTCGAGGTCCTCCAACACCCGTCCGACCCGCACCGCGTTCCACGGGTTCCGGTACGCCTCCAACAAGCCAGCATCACCCACAAACCCGTACCGTATCGAGCTCCTCGTTGGGGGTTTCGCAACAAGCGTTTCCTGGCTCTGCGTCGCCGCCTCGAGGACACCGCCCGAAGCGCGCGCCTGCGCCAGCCGATCTTCCCACAGCTTCGCAGTCACCGCGGTGCGCTCGCGGGCCACGACCTGCCTTTCGCTGGCGTACCCAGCGCGAGACCCGGGGTGAGGCGCGGCGAGTCCCGATTTAACATCGCGCGCCACCGCACGCAGGAACGAACGCATGCCGGCCACCCCGGGACTGCGGAGAGGTGCGCTTTGAACTCTGGAGTAGGTGCCCACTCGATGTTTTTGTGAACACGAGAAGAGTTTCGGGCCGCGTGGCCAAATCGACGAAGTTTCTAGCGGACGCGACAGAGATCTCGTCGCGCGCGGTTGACGAGCGCGCGCTTTGTTCTGGGCGCGCGTGTCTGCGCCCGCGATGTCGTCGCCCGGTGCGGCGCCGCGGAAACCTACAAACGTCACGGTGGTGGTGAGACACCCTGGCAGTGACCACGGCGTTGACAACGATTACACGACTTCCGTGCCCGTGACCTTCACGGTTGGCGAGTTGAAGGTCCGGATCGCGAGCGAGCACTTGGGGAACCCGCCCGCGGGCACGCAGAGGTTGATTTTTGGAGGCGCTCTGTTGCGGGACGACACCACGAGTTTACGCGTGGTGCTCGGCGAAAAAGCGGATTTACACCAGCCCCAGGTGTTCCACCTGGTGACGAGCAACCCGTCCAATCCTTCGACGCCCAGTTCATCGGAAGCGATGCGAAGAAACGCGGTGGCCGTGGTACCGCGAAACACATCGGAACCGACGCCTCCAAACGCAGTCACGAGTTTGTCACAACAAGGAGCACCCGCCATGCCGAGCACGCCGATAAGCACTCCAATGACGCGAGGGCAACCAGGTTCTTCTTTCGCGATGGGGGATGGGGGGAGTCAAACTGTTCCGACAACGGCAACAACGACGACGACGCAAGCTTTCGCGATTCCGTACGTCGGAATAGGCCAGTACTCCCCGCACGTCCAAAACGTCTACGCCTCGGCGTACGCCGCGGCGTACAATCAACTCACTTCATCCGGGACACCAACGCCGTTGGGTCTTGCACAGCACGTCGGTGTGTTTGGGTTCCCCGGGTCTCCGTACTTCACGCCGTTCCTGAACCAAGGTACGTGTTGCATTTCCCAAATCCAACGACTGTTTGCACAATACTGACAATTTCTTTTATTTTATGTCTCAGTGCCCGGGTTCGGGGGGCCGGCGGGAGTCGCCAACGCCGACGCAATGGCCAACGCGGGTACAAATTTGGTACCAGGCCACCAACCGCCTCAAATCGCCCAAAATCAAAACAACCAGTTCGACCTCTGGCAAGGAAGAGGCCCTCCCGCCGGTCTCACCCCGGAAGCGGCGCAGCATGCTGCAGCGGCTGCGAGGGCGATCGCGGAGGGCAACCCCGCGGCGGCGGCGGCGGCGGCGGCTGCGGCGGCGGCGGGAGGCCGCCCCGTGCGCGTGGTACAGTTCCACGTGGACTTGAAGGTACGTGCATAATTTCCCAAATACCAAGGCTAGATTGTTTGCGCATACTCGTACCAGAAGGGACGGCTATACCTCTGCCCATGCAAGACTGACATTTTCGTTTATTGGTATCAGCTCATCGTGAAGCTCGCGAGTCTTGTTTTCTTCGTGGGCCAAGGCGCCAGCGCGGAACGGCTGTGCTTGTACACGCTCGCTGCGACGTTTGTGTACATGGCACAGGTGGGGGCGTTCAACGGGATCGCGAGACTGGTGCTGGGTGAAAACGTTTTGAACGGGAACGGGGGACGAAACGGCGGAAACGGCGGTAACGGCGGAGAGGGACGAAACGGCGGTCACAACGTCGGCGCCGCCGCCGCTCGCGCCGCGGCAGGGCTTCCTCCGCTCCCCCCGCCCGGCCCGCGAACCACCGCGATTCTGCCCGGCATGCGGCACGGCATGCCCACGAGTTGGTTCGGTGAGGTGAAGATAGTGCTAGGCGGGTTCCTCGCGTCGTTGTTGCCTTCGTGGGAACCCCCCGAGCTGCACCGGCACGTTCGCGCGGCGCCCGCGCACGGCGCGCCGGCGTTGGGCCGCCCGCACCAAGACTAACCGACGACCGCGGCTGTGTAAAAAACAGAAACACTACTAGGAAAGACTGAAGAAATAACAGACGTCCAACGAACCCGTACCAGGTACCATAAAAAAATACCTTATCCAAATCTTCGCTACCCGACTGTTTGCGCGTTCCCGCTGGTCCTGGGGTGCCTGGTGAGCCCGCCTTCATTTATTTTCCCAGACCCGAACCCCCTCGGTATGTCCGCCCCCGGCCTCGGCGACAGCGTGAGCTGCGAGTCGTTCCGCGTGATGAAGTGCGGGTGCCTCGCGTCTGGGTGAAATAAAATAAAATGTGTCAGTCATGTATTGGCATGCATTGGACGATGTATGGACAAACAGTCAGAGTAATCGGTCCGAACAGTCACCAGCTGAGAGATAAAACAGTGTGTCCGTATTTTGGAAAGGCCCAAGGCTGTACCTGACAATTTCGCCAGCTTGGGCAACGGCGTCATCCCGGCCCGGACGTTGTTCCGCCGGCGCTCGTCCGCGTATTTTTCCCAGGCGTACCAAAGAATCCCGAGTGAGTTCAAGGACAAACCTGAGACGTTTATCCACCCGATTTCCACGGAAAACGCGAACAAACCGCCCACGCCTTGCACCACGCTTTTCGTCCGCCCCACCACCGACGTCGTGAGCGCGTCGTTCACGCGCGTACACACGTACGTCGCGTAGTTCAAAACAAACGCCGACGCGCACGACGTGACGAACGCGGCGACGAACATCGGCTCCGCCAGGTCTGGGGGAGTGGGTTAACGAAAAGGGTCAGTCTTGAGTCTCGAGTATAGGTTTGTAACAGTTACCAGCACTGGTAAACGTTACTAGTAGTGCAGTACTGGTAAATGCTACTAGTACTGGCAACTGCTGCATGCATCACAAGTAGTGCACTCTCAGAGGGTCCGTAAACAGCGTGCCTGGATTTGGGAAAGCCCCGAGGCCGTACCTGGAAAGGTCAGCACGCCCGATACCTCGCCGGTGAGCACTGTAATGGCTAAACTCAAAGGAGTGCTCCACAGGGAGTTGTAAAGAAGCAGGGTGAAGGAATCCAGGGCGAGGTCGTCGCCGATTTTGCCCACGAGCACGACGTAGCAAGCAGTGCACGCGGCTGACGCGAGCGCTAAGGCGTACCCGAGCGGGTCGAAGTAAAGATCGCCGTACCCGGCGACGAAGCCTCCCATTGTTGTGAGCCACACCGCGAGCTGGATTTTCCCGGACGGCACGCGTTGCCGTAACAGGTAATCAAGCAGCATCACGAACGGCGTGGTGGCTGATTTCAAAATGCCGTACATAGGGATGTTCACCAGCACCAAAGCGCTCATGTCTAACACCAGTTTCAGCTGGAAAACGGCGGAGACCCAAAACACGCGTTTGAAGTGCGTCTTGTTGAACTTTGCGATCTTAATCACCCCGAGGTTGCTTAGAACGCAAATGCAAACCACCGTGAACAGGGTCTGGCCCGTTACTAGGCTCGCGGGGTACCGGTACCGCCACACCTGAAAAATAGCCTTGTTCAGAAACACGCTGGCGACGCTCATCACGCCGTAAAACGCCGCGGCGCTGAACCCGGCCGCGCGTTGCGCACGCGCCGCGGCGCCTTTGTTGCCGTGCAAACCGTTTGACGGGCCGTGGTGCGTAGGCAGAGGCATGACGTGTGTTGTTGTCTCACCAGGAGGTGCACCGCAAACCCAAACTCGACACTACTCCAGACCGCAACCCTGACGCACCGTGTCGAACAAATGTTGTTCTTTCTGTCCTCCGCCGTCCCCGATCGTTCGTGAACCGCGCTCGCCTGGCCACCGTTCGACACAATTGACCCCTATGATACGCCGCGCAGACCTGCCAAACCTCCCCGCGCGCGCCAGCGACACCGACACCTATCCGACACCGCGCGCCGTGCGGTGCTGAGTGCCCATGAGCCGTTCAAACTTTGAGCTTCTTTGTGCGGTCAAACGTGGAACCCCGCTCAACTTGGTGCGATCGAGCTGTTTTGACCGAAAGCAGTTGAAACGGGGTTCTCGGTTTCAATCTGTCTTTCCGTCGCAGCTCGCGACAGGACTTCCCTAAATTTGGCGTGAGTTTGTGTCAGTTGCGTTGATTTCAGGGTGAAATTGACCGATAAGGTCAACCTCCCTGATTTCACGCCACTTCACGCCAACTCACGCCAAATTTAGGGAAGTCGTTTCTGCGTGTTTTATTTTACAGCGGCTGCGGCGGATTTGGCTTCGTAGGATGTGCTGTGAACGTGATAGACGATGTAAATAATATATAACCCTCAGCTCACGACGCAACACCCTCCGCGAGTATTTCCCACTTGTTTCCCATTTACATACCGAAGATTGCCGGTTTTTATGAGCTCATTCATCGAGTCCGGCAAGTTCCTCATTGGATTGCAATCAATTCGCAACAATGACAACGAGGCGAGTAATCCAAGCTGTTCCGGCAGGCTTTGCAGCTGATTTGACTTGAGATTCAAATAAGTCAACTGCGAGAGCAGACCCAATTCCCGAGGCACGCCCGTGAGCTGATTCCCGGAGAGATCCAGCTGTAACAGCGAAGAGAGTCCTCCTATTTCCGTCGGCACGATTTGAAGTTTATTCTCGTTCAGATTCAACACTTTCAGCGCTGTGAGTCGTCCGATCTCTTTTGGCAAGCTCGTGAGCTGATTATTGTCCAGATCCAAATGCGTCAGCGTGGGCGGTCGTCCGCTTCCGAGCTGGCCAATCTCAGGCGGCAAGCTGTGAATTCGATTCCCGTTCAGAGACAACCGCGTGAGCGCCGGGAGCTGCAAAATCACCGAAGGCATTTGTTCAAGCTGATTTTCGGAGAGATTCAACCACGTCAAACGGGAGAGCTGTCCTATGTTCGTGGGCAACGCGGTGAGCTTGTTGGATTGAAGATCCAGGGTTTGCAGATTGGCGAGTCGGCCTATTTCCATTGGCAAACTCGTGAGCTTATTGAACCCTACGGTCAAATGCGTCAGCCCGGAAATGTTTGAAATGCTCGGCGGCAAGTTCGAAAGCCGGTTCTCGTGAAGGTCCAAACGTGTCAGCGCCGCCAGCTGTCCAATTTCCGCTGGCAGGTAGTCAATAAGCTGCCCTCCAAGACTCAGGTCTTGCAGGGCGTCTAAATGCCATAACTCGGGGGGGAAAGCAGGCACGCAAGCCACTGCATCGGCGTCGAACCTATAGTCCAAAACACGCAGCTTTACCAGGCGCCCGTTTTCGAAACGCACGGCGCCGAACTTTTTCACACTCTCAGGAAAATTCAACGCCAGCGCCGCGTCGCCGTGCGGCGTCAGTTTCCCCCGATCGTCAACTCGCCATACCTTCGGCACGAGCCACGTACTCGAACAAGACCCTGTTGGCCAAACTTGCGCCAAAAACGGATCGCGAGCGCGCAGCGCGACGAGGAGCGCGATATCCGCCGCTTTCCGTTTTTGTCGCGCTTCTTTTTCACGCGCGTCCGAACGCGACGCGGCGCCCGCGCCGTCCGACTCCACGTCCGCGTCCGCGCTCGTGTCCATCTCCGAACCCACATCAACATCCATCTCCGCATCCGTCCCATCATCCGCGGCGGACACTCTGTGGGGATCCGAAACTTCGTATTTACGCGCGACTTTTGGCCGCCTGTCGGTTCGAATCCGCTCGCTCCGCGTCGCCGGCAAACTCAAATCACCGCTCGCGAGCGCCGCGTCGAGCGTTTCGAGCGCGTCCACCAGCGCCGCGCGTTTGTGCGGTTCCGCCGCCCAGCCCCTTTGAATAAGGTCCCAGAACTCATCAACGCACCCATCAGGTCTATCCGGTCGGTCACCCATGGACACCATGCCCACGATTTCCCCCGGCCCATAGTCTTCCCACGGAATTTGCCCGCTCGCGAGCTCGTACATGACGCACGCGTAGGAATACACGTCGCACGCGCGCGTGGCGACGCCGTTTTTGCGGAACAGCTCGGGCGGTTTCCAGTTCACCGTCCCCGCTGTCGTTGGTGTCGCGACCGTGCTTCTCGCGTTGGTTTCGTGTTTAACGAACGCGAGGCCGAAATCACCAAGCTTGGCGACACGACACGATCCTCCGTGAAATAGCAACACGTTCCCTGACTTGACGTCCAGGTGTAACACTCGTCGAGAGTGCAGGTACGAAAGCCCCCTCGCGATTTCTGACGCAAACGTCAAACGCTCTGCCCACTGCGTTTTCGTCACAGGAGCGCCCTCGCGCTGGAGCACATATTCAAGACTGCCGTGCGGCGCAAACTCGAGAACAAGACACACGTGCGGAGGCCGTAACGACGCGCCGTATAGCTGAATTATGTTCGGGTGACGCATCGCGTGCATTGCTTCGGCTTCTTTTCGAAGCTCAGCCAGAGCCTTCGGACTCGGCCTGCGCTGAAGCAAAACTTTTACCGCAACCTCGATGCCACCGCCGGACATCCAACGCATCCTGCGAACCTCGCCGAAGCCGCCAACGCCTAACACGTTGTTTTCCCCGAAAGCGTGGGGTATGAGATCGATGGACATGTCGACATGGGGAAGGGAGCTATCCACGGCTCGCGCCGGAGCAATGTCCGCGATGAGATTCTTGATGTCGTCTGAGATGTCCCTCCGCAGGGTCTGGTGTGTTTCAGTGATTCTCGTGAGCATCTCACGCGCTGTGCCTTGCTGTCCGGCATCCATTTCCGCTATTTGTTTCCGCAGATCGTCCTGATTATTCTGCATCATCTTCCGTACCTCTTGTTGCATTTCCTCGAGATCTTCGCTCGCGTCGGCGTCGCCGATTCTTTTCCTCTCCACCGAGTCGAGCACCGCGACGGACAAGTGCAACGCTTGCATACACGCCTGAATGCGTTGGTTGATGTCGTTGAAATCATTAGCGATGGACTTACTGGCAATAACCTGAGAAAGGTAGTTTTTATTGCACTGCTTCTGCAGCAGCGCTTTCGCCAGTTCTACCACATCTTTAAGCTTCCGCAGCGTCTCGTCGTGCGCGACTTCGAACTCCACGTTTTCGATTGCGCGCAGAGGAGGCGCGATGGCCTCGAGATGCTCCAGCAGACGCCGAGACTTTCTGCGGTTCTGAACGATCCTGTCTTTCGTCTTGACGCAGGAGCGAACGACGACGATGATGGCGTCTGCGAGCATAGTGTCGTTTCCCGCGTGCTTTTCTTCAGCGGTGAACTAACTCGAGGAGGGACGGGGACTGACGGAACAGCGAGGCGAGGTGTAGATTGTCGGGAGAACCAAAATTCTCGGGAATGGGGATGTCCGGACGAGGCGCGCCCCCCTGCCTAGTTCACTCGTCCGCGTGGTCTCAAATATGAAATCCAGGCCATCCAACCGCGGCGCGTCCTAAGTACGGTCGGAACGCGCGTCGCGTCGAAGACTACTGATCCGGCGTGATGTTGGATCGCGAGGTTCGGAACAAAAAGATGATGACAAGGTTTTCAGAAGTGCTAGAACTTGTCTACAGTGGGACGACGAGGACAAAATATTGCTGTGCAACTGCTACTCTCGCCCTAGTACCGCCCCCATCGCGCGCAACAGCCCGCGCGCGGTGCGCACCAAACCGGGTTCGTCCGTCGCAACCGCCGCAGCGCGCAGGGCGTCTTGTAGCATCTCCAGCGAGCCTTGTTCTTGTAACACGCGTAACACGGAGTCGTCCGCGGCGAGCAGCGCGGTGGCGACGCCGGCGGCGGCGAGACGAACGGAGGAGTGCTCGGCGGCGTCGGACAACGCTTTGCTCGCCGCGACGGCGAGCGCCGTCGCGTAACTCGTCGCGGCGGCGCGCGCAGCCTTTTGTGTTTTCGTTTGGGCAGTAATTGCTGCTTTCCCAGGACCTGGTTTCATATCGGGAGTGCTTCCTGACACTGATTGGGTGTGCTTCCTGGTCCCCTCTTCTTGCGTCGCCGACGTCGCGTCCCTGGCGAAGGCGACCATGCATACGCGGAAACACTCGGCGCGCGCGTGAACAGAGTCTGTCTCGCCGAAGGTATCGCCCGAGGCGTGCCTCAGGAGTTTGGGGTACGTCGCGTCCGCGAACGCTTTCACGGAAGCAGGGTCGCCGTCGCCAACCGGACGACGGCAGGCGGAGATAAGCACGTCCGCGAGCGCGACCCTTTGATGTTCCGAAAACGGCTGTGGCGAGTCATCGTTTACCCCCTTCGGTTGAGTTCCTTTCCTCAAAAAAAAGAAAAAGGACTCCGCGTCGCGCAAAGAGGTCCTCGCCGCGTACACCCACCGCGGAGCGTTTGGGTCGCCCACAATGCCTGAGACTAAACCGTTTAGGGTGACACTGACCCTTTCTCCGCCGCCGCCCCCTCCGCCGTCCGCACCAAGCCGCTTCCGGGGGGTCGCCCCCGTTGCATTTTTGCCACCCAAAAGCTCCGCCCCGATGATTCGCGCGACGGTTTCCAAGCCGCCCATTTTGGTTTTCGTGGTTTCCAAACGTTTCGCCGATGCCGTCGCGCTGGTTTCGTCGTTCAAGGGAAGCGTCGCCATGAGAAGAAGCACCGCCCGTAGTCTGTCTTTTGATTTGTCATCATCATCACTCCCAGTTGTTGCATCACAACCTCCAAGCGCCATCGCGTTTCTTGCGTTTATTCCGGAAAGCGTCGCGAGCGCGAGCGCGCGCGCGTCCCCCAAACGGCCGTCGACGACGGCTCGCTCGAACGAATCGGCCCTTTGCGAAATCACGCGCGCGCTCGGGAAAACCCGCCCCAGCAACTCCGCCGCGAGACGACGCGATTCGTCGCTCTCGCCGTTTTGTTTCAGCGCTTTTCGGAGCAGGATATCGGGTAACAAGTTCGACACCGGTAACAGATCCTCGCTGGGTTTCAACGTTTCCGCGGACCCCGCGACGGTATCCGCCACCGATTCAAAAGCACTCCAGTCGTCCCACGCCTCAATTGGCATAGGGCGTAACAAGAGGAGCGGTTTCAAACGCGAAAACGCAATCTTTACATCGTTCGACTTGGCGCTTTCGTCGTCCACGTTTTCGTCCAAGTTTTCCAACCCGACTTGATTCGCATCAAACGCCATGGCCAATCGCGCTCGCTCGAAAACGACCCTCGAAACAGGCGGCGCGCCAAGCCATTGCGATAGCTCGCCAGCCAGCCTCGTGGTCGCTGTGGCGGACGCGGTGCCTTCCGCGACGTCGTCGCGGCGCAAACAGGTTTCGCAAATCTCGTACGCCGCTGCGGTCCACTCTTTGTCGTCGAACGGTTCTGATTCGCTTCGCGTTTCGCACCAACTCGCGAAACACGCAATCGCGCGCGACGCGCCTGTCCCAACGACGGCGAGGTCTGTGCCGGAAAGGCGCCCTTTCGCGACGTGTTCCACACCCAAAGCTTGGAGCAAGCAACGAACCGCACACGCGGCGCCTTTGCCTTTCTTGGCCGAAACTAAAACGCCGTTTAAAACCACGCGCGCCGCGTTTTCGGGATCGTCGTTTTTCTCGTTTTCGGTGTAAGATTCTTTGCACGCGGTTTGCGCGCCACGGTCACCGCCGCCGCCCGTATCCATCAATGAAATAATAGCCTCCAACGCGATACTCGCGTCCACGCGCTGAAGCGCAAACACAGCAGCGTCCCTTACGGATTCCGCACGCTCCATCAAAGGCGACACCCTAGGCACGAGCGCGCGCGCTGACGCGCGGACGGTTTCTTTTATTTTTTGAACGGTTTCGTTTTCGTGATCGGCGGTGTCGCCATCGCGATTACCTCCGTCGCACAAAAACGCAACCGCCTCGCCCAGCGTTTGCGCCGCGTTTCGCCGGACGCTTGTGGAGACGGAGACGCAAAGAGTCGCGACGAACCGTAAACCCTTCCCGTTGGGCTCCACCGCACACAACGAAGCGCAAAGCGAACCCAACCCAGGGGTGATCAACTCAGGCGCTTCTTCCAAAAGAGGAAGCAAACCGTCGAGCAGCGCGGTTTGCTCGGGGCCCCACCTTTTTTGGCTGCGTCGTGAACGAAAAGGTCAGTCTTCCCGTGACTTGTATGAGTAAACAGTCGTAGTAATCGGGCCAAACAGTCATGTCCTCTGGTGCACTTATTGTGGTGGTAAGACTCGCGTGACTGCACTCCATTCGTGGCATCAAACGTAGGTGTCAGGATTTGGGAAAGGGAATACGTACGAAGAAGGCACCAGCACCGCTCGCAGAAGCGCGGCGCCCATGTCCTGATTTTTCAGGTTCCTCGACCGCAGCGCGGGCACCAGAACCTCGGAGGCGTGCGCCTTGAGTAACGAAAACGCGTCGTTGGTGTCCTGAGACACCTTCTGGTGCGGGTTGTGGTTGTCTGTAGAGGCTTTAGGGGTAGGGTTCCGGGTTTCTTTATGGCCACCGTTTGCTTTAACGGAGTCATCTCCGGAGTCATCCCCCATACCCCTCCGCGGATCCGTCAACCCGAGTTGCGCGGCGCACAGGGACAGACAAACCAAGGCGTGTTTCAAGCGATCGCCCGCACCGACCACGCCCGCGCCGTCGTCCGCGGCGCACGCGGCGCAAGTCGCGAGCCACCGCCCGAGCCTCGCGGCGTTCGGGCCGAGCGTAACGCGCGTTGCGCTTTTGGGCTGATTAGCTTGATGTGTTTCGCGTGTGGATGACGACGCCGGTTCGATCCCGTCCGGTAAGTTCAGGTTTTCCACACAACTCGCGTGCGCGAACCCCAGAAAGCCGTCCACCGCGATTAGCGGCGCCCAGTCGCGCCACGCGCTCGCGAGCCAGTTCCGGCGGTTGACTTCGTCAGGGTCGTTTTTCGGAAACTTCTTTTCCAAAACGCACCGCTCGGTCCAGCGCTTCACGGTGTCGAACGCGCGGATCACCTCGGTAAGCGCCAGGATCGGCGCGCTTTGTGTCGGCCTCCACCACGACCGCACGATCACGCAAACCTCTCGCGCCGCGGCGGCACTAGCACTAGCACCCGCAGCACCCAACGCGGTGGCCGCCAGCAAGGCATCCACCGCGGCTACTGCGAGTCGTGTGGGGGGTTCGTCGCGTGCCCTTTCTTTTTCAGCCTCGAGGACTGTGGCGAGAAGGAAAGGGACCGCTGACGCGGCGATTGTTTCCGGTACCCGCGCGCTCGTGCTCTTTTTTTCTGAAACTAAATTCACGGCGGCGTGTTTCAGCGCGAGACACGCAGCGAGCCTTACGCGTTTTGAATACGCAGGTTTGAGACGCTGTACGAGCGACCCCCCGACGTTCGCCGAGGCCGTGCCTCCCGCCCCAGAGGGCGACGGCGAGAGAAGCCAGGTGACGATTCGCAGCGCCGTTTTTTTCATCTCTGCGATTTGCAGCGCTGTTTTTTTCGTCTCTGCGAATTGCAATCTGTCGGCACTCGATTTGTCACCGCTTTGACTCGAGGACGGCCGCACTATTCTCTCTAGCAGCGGATCTAGCACCGGGTGCGTCGTGTCCGACTCGGCGGCGGTATCGGACACCGCCATATTACTTAAAAACCTTGCCACCGCGTCCAGCGACGACACCAACCGCACCGTCAAATCTTTCCTCCCTCGCTTCCCGCCGGTGTCAAAATCATCATGACCACCGCCTCGGTCCTCCACGGCCCTACGCACCGCTTTCGGGGAGGCATCCAGAAGCTCCCTGAGCGCGGGGCCGATGGGTGGGTCCACCGGCGCGGGAATCCGGTCCATCTCCCGACCTCCCGATTCAACCTGGACTCGCGCGAGCGCGGAGTGATGAGGATCGCCCTTGCTCGTTGTTTTCAGGAGTTTGTTTCTTCCGAGGGCGCTACAACAGTCGTATCCATCCGGGTTTCAGGTTAAGTCCTCGGGTTCGCGTGCGTGACGCTCACAACGCGGAGTCCCGACGCGATGTCAATCGTGGTGAACCCGTCGCCTCTCACGACGCCGGGAGGCGTGCTTCGCGGCAGGGTCGCGAGGACCGGGACACGCCGTGTCGCTGCCGTCGCGGGCCGTCAGAGAAACGCCATCTCCCGATGTGGTGTCGGAGGCGTTCCTCCTTCACGGTCGATTATTCCAAACGCGCGTCCTACGTACGTGGCGCCGGGAGGGGAGTGGCCCGCCGATGGGGTTTCAATTCAGGGAACGACGCCACACCGCCGCCGCCGACGCGACGTACACACTGAGGTATCCGCGCGAGTCGTGGCGGCTGTTGCTAGTGATGGTGACGGCGCGTCTGCGAAAGATGACGCGACGGAGACGACCGTGCCGAAGGGACTCTTTTTGGATCGCGCCGCTGCGATTGACGAAAGCGATGACACGCAAGCTGCATCTAAGCACAGAAAAGAGACCACCACCATCTCCGATGGCGTTTCCCTGGATCGCAAATACGAGCTGTCATCGGTGTTAAGGTTCGCCATCCCCTTGCTCGCGACGAACATCGTCACGCCGTTGTTAACCATGACGGACACCGCGTTCGTCGGGCGGTGCGCGTCCGACGCGGTTGTGCAACTCGCCGCGCTCGGCGTCAGCACGCCGTTAACGGACTACACCGTGACCCTCGCGGCGTTCATTCCCGCGGGGCTGACGAACATCATCTCAAACGGTTTGGCGGCGGGGGAAAGCGACGAGTCCCTGGGCACAAAGACGTACGGGGCGCTGCTCGTATCGTTGGTGCTGTCACTAGTTTTGGCGGCGACGTTAATCAGTTGCCCTGAAACCCTGTTGGGGTGGCTGAAAACCCCCACGGAGGTCATGGGCGTCGCCGCGGAGTTCACCAAGATCCGCGCACTAGGCATGCCCGCGGCGTACCTCACCACGGCGGCATACGCGATTCTGGTGTCGCGGAAAGACACCACGAGCCCACTCGCGTGCGTGTGCCTCGCCGCGTCCGTGAACGTCGTGCTGGACTGGATCGCGGTGGCGTATTTCGGGATGGGCGCGAGCGGCGCGGCGTGGGCTACCACCGTCGCGCTGTGGGTCGGGTGTTTCGCGATTTTGAACGTCGTGAACGACCGGGGGTACGCGAAACACTTCCCGTGGGGAACGTTGAAGTGGAAGGAACAACTCGCGCCCGTGATGGTGTTTTTCGGACCGATCACGTTCCTGGTGTTTGCGCTGCTCAGCATATACACCGCGCTTATTCTTTTCGCGAACTCACTGGGTGTGACCGTATCCGCGGCGCACCGAATCGCAGGCAACGTCTTCGCCGTCGCCGTGCTTTGCGGCGACCCGCTTATTCAAGCAGGACAGGCGTTTATGCCCAAGTACTTGTTGCCGAGCGTGCCGAAGCGAAGGTATGTAGTTCCATGCACCACACTCCGCCTCCATGGTTGCCCATACTCGTACCAGAAGGGACTATTACGACCAGAAGGGACTATTCCCTCTGCCCCTTACCCTGACTGTTTACTCATACCAATCCCTCATACACATGGCCGAGAGACTGACACTTTCGGCGTTAATCGTATCAGCGCCGCGCGCAAGATGGCGGGTCTGTTACAGCAGGTCGGTGTCGGCGCCGGTTTCGCCGCCGCATTTGGTTGTGCGTTGGTGTGTTTGCTAGGCGCTGGAACCTTCACAACCGACGCCGCGGTGATAAAACAGGTACAAACAGTGGTCACCCCGATGTGTTTCGCCGTCCTCGCGAACGTGGTTTCCAAGTCCATGTACGGCGTCACCGTCGCGGCGAAACAGCTCACGTTTCTCGCCGCGATTACCGGCGTGGGCCTCGGGTTGTTCGCCCTGGCGCTGTGGCGAATGAACGCAGTGCTCGTGGGGCCCGAGCTTTACTACTGGATGTGGTGGGTCGTCGCGGGGTATTACGTCCTGGCGATTGTTTGTATCCAGGTCCTGACGTTCGGGTGGCCGGGGGGGGTGGGTTTTAAAGGGCTGTTTTTTGATAAAAAGGAGGGTACTAGTCAGGTATTCGGGGGGGATACTGGTGAGGTAGTCGACGTAGTCACAGGATAAGGAGAATAGGAGTAGTTAGGTATTACTAGAGCAAGCTACTTAGTCTTCGTCGTTTTTTTTCAAGGAAGTCTTTTTCTCAAACTCTCGCCTTTCACGTCAATTTCCGCGCCCTAATCTGAGTTCGTTCGCCCGCCTCGCCCCTCCATCAGTGTTCCCCGCGCCCCGCTGATGGCAGATGCGGAGATGCCCCCCACTCGTCGTCGGTACGCGTCGAAATGGCTCACCCTGGTGTTGTGCGAGGCGGTGATGATGAGCAGCGGGACGCTTTATCTGTTCCCCATTTACTCCCCGTCCCTAAAGCGATCGCTCGATTTAACGCAAGAGCAGGTGAACTTCATCGGCAGCGCCGCGCACTTCGGCGCGTTTTTCAGCGTGTTCGGGGGTTTGTTCTTCGACAGCTTCGGCGCAAGAGCCACGCTGGCGCTCGGTGGGGGGTTGAAGTGCTTGGGGTTGGGGCTTACGTACGGCATTCTGGCGGGTTTGTTACCCGCATCGAAAACACTAGCCGCGCTCGCGGCGTGGGTGTTCGGCACCGGATGCAGCTCTTCTTTAACCGCCGCGCTCGGTGCGAACTACGCGACGTTCAAGGACCGCACGGTACACGGTCGCCTTGTGGGCTTGTTACTGAGTTTCTTCGGTTTATCATCCGGAGTCGTATCCCTGGTGTTCGACGTGTTTTTCACCGACCCCGTGGTGTTTGTGAAAGTAACCGCCGTGTGCGCTGGCGCCGTGGACGCGCTCGCCGCGACCGTGGTAGGCGCCCCGAAACATCTAGCCCTGCCACCGGAAGAGGCGATTCCCTCTTCCGTACAAGGAGCAGGGGCGTCCTTGAATAACGTAAAAAATAAAGTAAAACACCTCCGAAAGTTCTTCCAGCCCGCGAGCGTCGAAATGAAACTCACGCGCGGGCAGGTTGTTTGCGCGGCGACGGCGGCGGCGACTGCGCTGAGCGCGGTGGTGCTCGCCGCGTCTGGTTCGAGCGAACAAATCGCGATTGCTTGTTTGCTGGGCATAACCGGTCTGCTGTGCGCGCAGGTTCAAACCCTGTTAGTGGGCAGTGGTAAGTTGACCTTCGCCCGAACCGAGATGGAGCTTGTGGACGCGAGCGGTTCGGTTGACAAAAAACGCGACGCGGCAGAGCGCGGGTTCGATAACTCGGTGACTCCTGGGCAGCTGTGTTTGTCGGTTGATTTTTATCTCCTGTTCACTGCGTTGCTGCTCGGTTTAGGCTCGGGTATCACCGTGGTGAACAACCTGGCGCAGATCGTGAGCGCGTTTCCGCGGCTGCAAAGCGACGCCTCGGGGGGGTTTTCGCACGGGTTGTTGAAACTGTTGGCGTGCGCGAACACGCTGGGGAGGTTGGGGGCTGGGAGTTTAAGTGATTCGTTGAGTCAACAAGGCGTCATGACACGGGCGGAGTTCACGGTGTGGTGCTTCGCCGGCATGGCGGTCGGTATGGCGGTCCTCGTTTCGATTCCAGACGATTCGCCCGAGTTTTTTTTAATCGCGGGCGTATCAATCGTCGGCGCCGCGTTTGGGGCGCTGTTCTGGGCCATGCCCACGCTGGTGATGGACCTTTTCGGGGGGAAACACTTCGGGGCGAACCGGGGAATCGTGGGTTTGTCGCCCGCGATTGGCGGGTATTTGCTGAGCACGAAGCTAGCGGGGGCCGTGTACGCGCGATCGGCGCACGACGGTTTGGAGTGCGTGGAACAAGGGGCTTGTTACCGCGACGCCTGGATCGCAAACTTTTTCGTCTCGGCGCTCGCCACGGCGGCGTGTTCCGTGCTGGCGGGGCGGGACAAACGGCGGAGACAAGGTGCGGCCACGGGGGTGTTAGGGTTTAGGGTTTAGAGACAACACGAGCAGTGCCGGGGAGTGCTACACGCCATGCGGGGGAGGAACAGAGTGTTTAGACTTCGGGGGGGGTTGCAACTCATGCATCAGCGAGTTGACCTGCACGACGAGTTATCCGATGGCTTGTGCACGTTGGCGGCGGGGGAGGGACAACTCGAAATACTGAAGTGGTTGCGCGAGAATGACTTTCCGTGGGACGAAGTGACGTACAAACGTGCGACGTCTGGTGGACACCTCGCGGTGTTGCAGTGGGCGCACGCAAACGGATGCCCATGGGACGAAGAGACGTACTCCGGGGCGGCTTACGATGGAAAACTCGAGATACTGCAGTGGGCGCGCGCGAATAGCGCGCCGTGGGACGGGACAACGTGCGTGGAGGCAGCTTACAGCGGGCACCTCGAGGTGCTGCAGTGGGCGCGCGCGAACAGCTGCCCGTGGGACGAGCAGACGTGCGGACACGCTGCGCTGGCCGGTCATTTCGAGGTGCTGCAGTGGGCGCGCGCGAACGGCTGCCCGTTGAACTGGAAGACGTGCGGGGGGGCGGTGTTGGGGGGGCATCTCGAGGTGCTGCAGTGGGCGCGCGCGCACGGCTGCCCGTGGGACGAAAGGACGTGCGAGGGGGCGGCGAAGGGCGGGCACCTCGAGGTGCTGCAACGGACGCGCGCGAACGGCTGCCCGTGGGACGAAAGGACGTGCGCGTACGCATCGTCGAACGGGCACTTCGAGTTGTTATCTTGGGCTCAGGCGAACGTCGCACCCTAATTCTGAGAAGAAAACACTAGTTTACGGTACATACTCGGCGAAACGCGCCGGCGGGAAGAGCGGAGCTGAGCAGTGCGAGAAAGAGATCGAAGAAATTCCATTCCCAAAAAAAAAAAAACCAAAACACGAAACCCGAAAGCATCGCGTCACCTTGACTCCCTTCCGACCGACGCGCTGACCGACCGCGTCTCAGAGGCAGTCGAACCGTCGGTTTCGGTGTTCTGGAAACTTTTCCGACCAGCTCCCTGGGTTTTGTTATTGACTGAATGCCCAGTGCGGTGCTTTGAAGTTCCCGGGAATTCCCCAGGATTCTCCAAATTTTGCTCCTCCGCGAAGGGAAAGACTCCCACCGCACGTTTTCGCGAATTTCCCCACCGCTTGGCGAACTTTTTCTTGGAGACGCGACGCGAAAGGCGACGATCGGCCGACTTGACGCGCCCACTTTTGGTTCCGCATTCCCCACCCGCAAACGATGGCCGCTATCACCATCTCCGCCCCTTTCGTGGCCCGGGCGCCCGTCGCGATCCGCCGCACGCGCGTCGCCGCTCGCGCCGCCGTCGCGCCCGCCGTTTCCACCTCCCAGGTGACTTTCGGCGCGCGCAAGATGATGTCCGGTGTTTCCGTGCAGGCGGCCCGCAAGCCTCTGCAGACCGCCGCCGGCCGCAAGTCCGTGGTTACGTAAGTCGGCGACCTGCAATACCGCCCGAATTTCAATCCCTCGCGCGCGTCACCACCGAAACTCGCCGTCCCTGAAGCGCGCGCGTGCGTGGGACGTACCTTGCGAACGCCACGACGCCCGCGCGCGCGGACCATGGACGGAGGGTTTTGCCCGCGAAACCGCACCAACCGTCGTTTGTCGCGTCGCAGCAGAAAACGACACGTGAGCAAACAGTCCAAATGCGTCTGGACAGGCGATGGCACCAAAAAACTTACCTTTCCCTTTTTTTCAATTCAAACACAGCTCCGCGAGCGGCGTCACGAAAGCGGCGCCCGGTGAAGACAAGATGGTCTTCGGTTTGAAGCTCCCGGACAACGAATCCCTCACGTTCCTTATTCTGGCGGGCGGTTCCCTTGGGTCCGCGTTGGGGTTCGCGGCGCTGCAGGAGGGAGTGTTCCGCATCCCGGGGTTCAAATTCAGCGCGTGGATGACCGTGCTCACGACGTTCACGTATTTCCTGTGCGGCGCGCTTGAAATGAAGCTCACGAACGACACCAGGAAGGCCTCGTGGAAGAACTACGGCATCCTGTCCGTGTACACCTACGGAGGCATGGCCATGACCAACTACGCGCTTTCGTACCTGAACTACGCCACGCGCATTGTGTTCAAAAGCGCCAAGATCGTCCCCGTCATGGCCTTCTCCGTTTTGATCGTGGGCAAGAAGTACAGCTGGAAGGAATGGCTCTCCGCCGCGATTCTGGTGGCTGGTATCGTGCTTTTCACCCTCGGTGACGTCGCCTCGTCACCCGCGTTCCAGCCCATCGGCGTGGCGCTCATCGGCGGTGCCCTGTGCGTGGACGCCATCTGTGCGAACTTCGAAGAGAAGAACTTTTTCCGGTGCGAAAACCCTTCCACCACGCAGGAAGTGCTTTGCTTCGCGTCCCTCATCGGCACGTTCTACGGCTTGATTCCCTTCATCGCGTCAGGCGGCGCCGGGCCCGCCATCGCGTTCTCCATGGCCAACACCCAGGTCGTCCCCATGATCATGGGCTTCTCGGTCATGGGCTACTCGTCCGTCTCCTTCATCCTTTCCCTGATCAAGTACTACGGCGCCACCGAAGCGGAGATCATCAAGTCCCTGAGGAAGGTGCTGTCCATCGTGATCTCCTTCGTGTTGTTCCCCAAGGCGCTGAACTGGAAGTACATCGTTGGTTTCCTCGCCGTGCTAGTGTCCACTGCGTACACGTTCTACCTGAAGGGCGAGAAGAACAAGGCCAAGGCGGCGGCGAAGGCGGTGACGGGGGAGAAGTAACAGTTGAACGTGGAGTCGATTGTGAAGAGTCTGAAAAACAGGTTCCTTTTCACAACAAGTGTTCACAACAACTCGAAACGAAGAGAGAAGGAAACGCGACATCCCTGGCGGCCCAGTGCCCGGCCGGTCCTTAGCAAATAGTGCGAGCGCCATTGCCTGCTCTTCTAATATTAACAACCGCGAAGTTAACGCATCACACGCAAAAGTAAAGTCGGTCGTATCCTTCAAAGTCAAGCGCGCAAAGTACGTCATTCAAGTCTTATGCTTTCAGTTTAATTCTCAGTTTGTATAAAAAAGTTTTGCGAGCTAAGGGTTCGCCCTCGTCGTCGGTCTCTCCGCGCGTTCAAGTTTTTGTCCCCCGCCGCCGCGTTCTTTTCATGCGGTACCGTGTGTTGTTGCTACGCGCGCTCAATACGAACGCGCGACAAAATGTCTTTCGTGTGGTGTTTGGTTAATTTAAGCCTAAGCCGCCGAGAGCTTGGCTTGCTCGGCGTCGAAATCCACGGGGGTTGATTCGAAGGCCTGGAACAGCACCACGGAGATAGCTTGGAAGAACGCGATGGGCAGGAAGAGGGACAGGGCCCAGTTCCCACCGGTGGCGTTGAAGAAGTACCCGGTGAAGAACGTGGAGAGCGTCGAGGCGATGGCGGCGGCGGTGTTAGTGGTGCCGAGCATGATGGACGCGTACTTGGGAGACAGGTCCTGGTGGCCGCAGAACAACCCGGTGCGCACCCACGCGCCCATGCCGAAGCAGATGGTTAGGAGGGTCATGACCGCGGCGATGGTGGTTTTGGTGACCGCTTCGGGGGGGGTGCTGTTGATCACCCACGCCACGCCGGTGAGGCACACGGCGCCGCCGCCGAAGCACAGGGTCTGGGACATTCGGCGGACGTCCGTGCGCGACATGCCGTTTTTCTCCAGCTTCTCCGCGGTGGGCGCCACGATCGTGGTCACCGCGACGGTGGCGAGATAGGGCAGAATAGACAGGAAGGAACTCTTGCTCAGCGTAACATTAAGCGCCGAGGAAAGGAACGAAGGCAACCACGCCAACAACCCGTACGAGAAGTAGTTCCACGTGAAGTGCGCCGCGGTGAGCGCCCAGAAGGATTTGTTTCTGCGATGAGGAAAAGAAAGTGTCAGTCGGAGAGTCTCGAGTATAGGTTCTTGTAAACTGACACAGTACACAGTACTGTGTCAATTTACCACAGTTCGCGGTAAACGTTTCCCGTAGGAAGTACGTTACTAGCACTTCCTTTGAATGAAACGGGTGTGGACGTCACGAACGGGGCGGTAATCGTTGTGCCTGGATTTGGGAAACCCCCAACACAAGACGTACCTGAAAAACGCGCCCCACGGGATGGGGGGTTGTTTGATTCCCGCCGCTTCGTCGGCTTCACGCTTTTCTTTTTCCACCGCCATCTCTCTGCGGTCGGTGGAGGTGTCCCGCATGTACACGGCGAACCACCAGGTTCCCCAGATGAAACCCAGCATGCCGAACAGGTAGAACACGGCGGCCCATCCACCCAGGTACAGGATGATGGGGGGCGCGATGATCAACCCGCTTAGGGAGCCAACGTCCAGGCCGCCGAAGGTCGCGGTGACAGCTTTTGATCGCTGGGACGGGGGGATGCCCCGGGCCAACACGCCAGTCGCCGCGGAAGGCGCCACACCTTCACCAAGACCGACAAGGAAACGCGACGCAAGCAACGCGGTGAACGAGAACTGCGCGCACAAAGGCGCGATGAGGGTTCCGAACGACCACAACATCACCCCCGCGAAGAGCACGATTTTGCCCCCGTACTTCTGCGCCAACCACCCGCCAGGGATCTGCGTGAACGCGTAGCCCCAGAAGAACGCGCTTTGTACTAGCCCCTTTTCGATGCTGGTCCACCCGAAGCTCGCGGCCATCGGTACAATGGCGACGGACATGTTCACCTTGTCAAGGTTGCAAAGCACGAACGCGACGAACAAGGCGAACACCATCCCCCAGCGCTTCTTCTGGCCTTGTTCGGTCATGTCGAAGCGCACGTCCTCGGCGACGGTGTCCTGCTCCACGGGGCCGCCGCCGCCAGCGTTTGCGACGACGGAAACCGCGCGCTTCGCGGGGGCGGGCGCCAGCGCCGGGACGGGCGACGTGAGGGAAAGAACCCCCGATAATGATTTGATCGCGCCAACCTTGGACGCGACGAATCCGCCGGCGCTGATCTGTCTTGCCGGGAACGCGCTGCAGCGCACGGCGCGAGTGGTGCGACGCGTGGAGACGCGCGCACCGGTGAAAACGCGCGCGTTGGCAAGCGCGGACATCACGGACGCCATTGTTGCGCGACCGCTTGGGTAGGGCTGTGTGTACAAGTGGCGGGCGCGCGTGCGGATCGCCGCTTACGCCGATGCGCCATTTTGCTTGGTTTCAAAAACCGCGGTAAACCCTGAATAACGTTTCATTGGGCCGCGTTTTGCCTTACGTGGGGGTGATTTAAGGTGGACCTCGACGCTTTTCAGCGAAGCGTCGTTGTAGGAGGGCGCACACGGTGCCACGTCACAAATATGCCAATTGCGGGTGGGTCAAAAGGCCGACTTCGCCGGAAAAACAAAAACAGAAAAAAAAAAAACAGACAGCGAGGTGAAAACGCTTTTCTCGGAAGCCTCGCCTAGCTAGAGCCTCGCCGCACAACGACACGCACACGACACGCACGCGACACCCTCCACTTTTCCAACGCGATGGCCGGTAAGAAAGCTTGCACGCGAAAGAAAGGAAAATGCGAGCGCCGCGATGCTAACGCGGCCAACACGGCAATGGCGGGCGAGGCCATCCCCGGCCTTCCCGACCACCTCGTCGTCGAGCACATTCTGAGATCTGAGTATTTCGACGACCCCGCCGATCTCGCACGGCTCCCAACGGTGAGCCGCGCGATGCGCGACGCGGTGGCAGAAACGGGGCTGCACTTTGAGGAGCTTAGTGAACATGAAGCCGTGGAGCTCGGATGTGTAAGCGCGGTGCAGCGCCTGCGACGGCAAGGTCGCCTGTCGCGTCAAAAATCCCTTTGTGCGGCAGCGGCGAGGGGTGGGCATCTCGAGAAGTTGCAGGCGTTGCGCGCGGACGGCTGGCCGTGGGATGAGGGGACGTGGATGTATGCGGCAAGGGGCGGATATCTCGAGTTGCTACAGTATTTGCACGCGAGCGGCTGCCCGTGGCACGCAAGCACGTGTATGTTTGCGGCGAAGGGTGGGCATCTGAGGTACTGCAGTGGGCTCGCGCGAACGGCTGCCCGTGGGACATAACCACGTGCGGGTATGCGGCGTTAGGTGAGCATCTCGAGGTGCTGCAGTGGGCGCGCGTGAACGGCGCACCGTGGAACGAGTACACGTGCTACTACGCGGCGAAGGGCGGGCATCTCAAGGTGCTGCAGTGGGCGCGCGTGAACGGCTGCCCGTGGGACTGGGAGACGTGCACGATGGCGGCGGAGGGCGGGCACCTCGAGGTGCTGCAGTGGGCGCGCGCGAACTGCTGCCCGTGCAACAAGTTTACGTGCGAGTGGGCGGCGGGGCACGGGCATCTCGAGGTGCTGCAGTGGGCGCGCGCGAACGGCCGCCCGTGGGACGGGAATACGCTCATTGCAGCGAGGACTAAGGGTCATCTGGAGTTGGTAACGTGGTCGCCCTGAACAGTAGTTAGACTTTTTCGCACACACTCATCCACAACAATCCTATAGGATATCTACGTCGACGCTACCCATCGGAAGCGTTTCAAACCCCAATAAGTTTGTTCGTCAGACGCTCTACACAGTTGATTAGATTACACTACCACTCCGACTAAAACTGATTACACCGCCGCTCCGAAGAAACGTCACCTACCACTCCGTCAATCGCGCTTCCCCCCCCCCTTTTCGAAAAACGTGGGTACCCGTTTTCAGTGCGACACCCTTCGCGGACACATCCGCACGCGCAGTCGGCGCTTTCTTCGGTGCCTTCACAGTTTCCGTACCCCGACTCGCGCCGACGCCGACGCCCCCGTCCCGGTTCCTGCCGCGCAGTCTTCCAATTGCGTTTTCCTTTTTCTCTCGGTTCGCCGTTTTGTGTTTTTCCTCAAGCACCAACCTCCGCAGCTCCTGAACCAAGTCCTTCGCTTCCTGTTCCGCGAGCGCGAGCGCGATCTCACGCGCATCCTCACCCTCCTCTTGTCGTACTCGGCGCTTGTCGTCCATAAGCAAACGGCGCTGCGAGCTCAAGTTTTCGATTGACGCTTTTAAGTTTAAGTTTTCGCCCTGCACTGCCTTCAGCTCGCGAAGCAAATCGAGCACCAAAGAGGGAGATACCTCGCCCGCGGCCGCGGCCGCGACCGCGGCACGGTGGCGCTGGCCTCCAGTTTCCCACCGCATGTCGTCCGATAAAAGCGCACCAAGTGGCGACACACGCGAGGCACCGGGAAGCGACTTGAGTAACGAAGGCACGTCGCGCACTCTTGTTCGTGTTGGCATCCCTTCCGTCCACACCGGCGTGTCCGGTCCCACTTCGCCGCTCACCCACAGCGATTTAAGCCTCGCCAGCGTCGCTGCCATCTGCGAGGCGGAAGATGCGGAAGAGGGTGGAACACGAAAAGGGGTCAGCGGAAAGGCGCGGAGGTGCTGGTGGGATCCCAGCCGCGAGCCGAAGGGCAAAAAATAACGGGCGTGGGCGTGGGAAAGGCACGCACCGGTCGCTCATCCCCGTGAAACCATCGACAACTTTCTGGGTCCACTACCCACGGCTGCTGGTCACCCACTTCCATGCGGCGACACAGCGCGCGCGCGCGCGACGGAAGTGAAAGACGACACTCCGCGGACCGATTGGAAGGACTGTTCATTCATTTGTTTGGCGACACGCGACAGGTGTTCCAAAAAGTTACTCGAGTACCAGGTACAATGCTTGTATACAAAATCAGGTAGCTAATCGAAGTCTGCTCGTTCAAACGCGTCCACGTCTTCGTACGCGTCATTTCGTCGATCCCACGTATCGATGGTGAACCCGTTCCGGACGTACGTGACGAACCGCGCCAAGCGGTCGCCAACCGACTGATCGCCGGCCGCGCCGCGCGCGACGGCGACCGCGCCGCCGCCGACGGCGACGAGCAGCGCTACCACGAAAGCGAGCGTCCACCACCCAGTCGCGCCGCCGTCGTCGTTATCTCCGCTAATCGCATTCGCGTTCGACCGTACCGTGGCCGGGTCGCACGTTTCCGATAGTCTTTTTGGTGACAATAGGTCACCTGAGTCCGCGGCGCACCGAAAAACGCAACTAAGGTCCTTGTCCTGGTCCACGTGAAACAAATCGGATTCGCACTCGTCGACGACGCACTTTTTTTCACCAGTTTCCCCAGACCCCTCCGCCGCCCGCGCCGGCGAAACACACAAAATCTCGTCGCACCCGGTTGCCCTCCGCTTGCCGCCCTGGCACCCTCTGAAGCACGTCGCGTGGTCGCCCCCGTCTGTGCCAGGCGGCAGTTTAATAAACGACCCGTCCGGACAGCTCGGGAACGCGCAGTCGCTGGCGGTCCACCCGGCGTGGCAGTCGCAGGTTGCGAAGTTCGGGTCGCTCGCGTCGTTCGCGCGACACGCGCCGTGCCCGCTGCACTCCAACTCGTTCACGGAAGGACACACGCCGTGTTTCCGAAAGGACACGGTATACCGCATGGGCTCCACCCTCTCCGGGTTGTACACAGCCGCGTTCCACACGCCCGTCGCAAACTGCGCGGCGCACAGTTCGATTTTGTACTCGACGTCGAATTCGTCGAGGGTGACTTTGAAGGCGTAGTCGGTGATTGATGGGAACTGGTTCCGGCCGTTGTCGTCGCCTATAAGTCCTTTCTTCAACAAAAGAGCCGGTTTCTCTTCCCAGTCGTACATCAAATTTTCCTTTGAAAACGACGCGGACAGCACGAGTTCGATTTGCCGTTTGCTTTCCCTCAAATCCATCACGGGCAGGGCGAAGTAATCGTACTCCGCGGACGCCAAGGTTCCGTTGACGCGGAACGACGCGGCGCCGTTTTCGTCCTCGTCGCCGCCCGGCAGCCAGTTGGAAAACTCCTCGCTGCAGTCATTTTTCAAATACGGGTTCCCGTTCCGGTCCAAATCGCAGTGGCAAACACGAGTGCCGTTAGCAGCCACGACGCACGTCCCCCGGTCACTGCAGTTCATGGGGCAGTCGAACACGTCGAAGGACACCGTGAAAGAAGCGTCCGTCCCGCCGGACGCGAACACACCGGCGTACCTGTGATTGTAAAAAAAAGTGTCAGTCGGGACCGTGACTCGTGTGAGTAAACAGTCGGCCGGATTCGGGCCGAACAGTAAGAGTAATCGGGCCGAACATTGCACTTGTGATGTACGTAGTGCACTTCCTTTTAATGCGTAGTGTACTGAAACAGTCAGGTAGGGTCCGTAAACAGTCGTCCGGGATTTGGGAAACCCCAATACGTACCAGGTTCCCGGCTGGTAAATCTCGTCCCCCTCCGTGAGCGTTACTAAAACGCTCGCGTCCGCGCCGGTCACGAAATCCTGTGGCAAGTCGTAGTGCCCCCAGTGGTTCGTGGGGACGGTTTCGTGCCTTACGTACAGAGAGGCGTAGTTTTTTTCCCAACTTCCAGCCGAAATTTCTTTGTTCATAGAGATCACGACTTGGTGGTCGTTGGCGGGATCGACGTCAAACTTGTAAAAACGCCACCGGCCGGGTGACAGCGTTTGATTGTGAAAAACTTTGCCCCGAGATTGGGAATCAGCACCGACACCCAAATCCACAAAGTCGATTCGCGCAGCACACGCGCCGAAACCGAGTTGAGTGGAGGAGTACATCCCGGAGTTCGCGTAATCGCCGTCGCCGTCGGACGGCGGAACGAAGGTGTGGTCGTCGTACGCGGCGCACTCGCACGTTCCAGTGGCCGCGTCGCACCGGCCCGCGGGCTGGGTATCGGCAGGCGTGGTGACGGAACACTCCAGAAGCTTCACCGCCGCATGGTGATTACTGACGTTACGTACGTCTTCCTCGTTCGCAAACGAACTAGGGCACGTGGAGAACGCGGCGGTCAGGGTGTACTTTGGAGTTTTGCCGGAAAAGTGTCAGTGTTGTATGGTCAAACAGTCGTTGTATTTGGGAAACGCAAGACGTACCTCCGTCGCGACGGCGCCGTACGCCTGGACGCATATGAACACCGACGACGTGTTTTTTATCTCGCCTCCGCCCAGCTCACCTCTTGCCACCTGCACGTCCACGACCTGGTGCGACGCGGAGGACACCTCATGGAAGTCGTACGCGCTCGTCTCGGTTTTGGGGTACGCAGCACGAGAGGTCGGGTCGAAAAACAAACCGTGCACGTCGGGGTCGCCCGCGTCCATCGCGGCGTGCTGCAGCGCGACGGATAAAAATCGCCATCCCCCGTTTTCGGGAAGCGGCACCGGGAAGAAGTAACACCGCCACTGCCCGCCGCTCAACTCGCCCGTGAGTCTGGCCGGTGCGCTAACCGTGGGCGTGGCCACGCCAACGGTTTGGATCTCGCACGAATCTCCGGTGAAACCAGACGCCCCAGGGGACGGCGTGGGGGTGTCGCACACGCATTTACCACCGCTCTCGTCGTACACGCCGTGGCCGGAGCAGTCGTCCGCGAACGCGGGCGCGACCGCGAGAAGTGCGAGGAGCGACGCGAACACGCGCGCGCGCGGCGCCACACGCATGGCGCCACACGCTTGCGGGCCGGTCTCCACGCGCGAGACGGGTGTGGGGTACCGGAGGTAACAAGCTAGAGTGTTCTTTTTCAGGGGTCTTCGGAGGTTGCATGCAGCCGGTCGAGTTGATCGAGTGTTTTCGATCGACCTGACCGACGGTTTATTTCCATCGTCGGGTTCGATAGGTGGTGTTGGTCAACCTTGAACTCCAAAAGCAGAAGAACGGTGTTTGCCGTCCAGTTTTCGAACTCGCCTCATACATACCAGAAGTTGCCGTTCTCGATCCAGAAGTTGCCGTTCTCGATCGGCCCCGCGGCTGCGTTGTCACTCGCTGCGGCGCACTTGCTGCTACGCGTACCCTGCAAAGCCCGGCAAAGCCCGCCCAAGCACGATGACGAACCCCCCGTCCGGCGATGTGTACCAGGCCAAGAACGTGTTGATCACCGGCGGCGCCGGTTTCATCGCGTCTCATGTGGCGATCTTGTTCGCCACGAAGTACCCGCAGTACAAGATCGTGGTGGTTGATAAGTTGGATTACTGCGCGAACTTGAACAACCTACGACCGGTGGCGGGTTTGATGAACTTCAAGTTCGTCAAAGGCGACATCGGGTCCGCTGATTTGATGTCCTACGTCATGCGCACGGAGCATATTGACACCGTGATGCACTTCGGTAAGGGCCTTTCCCATTCACCACATCATTCCACCCCGTTTCGCAGCTTGTAAAGCTTCATGTTCGCCTGGACGTACGGGGCTCCCTGATTGCCCAACAACCGAAGACTGACCCTTTCTTTTTCGCAATCAGCCGCACAGACGCACGTGGATAACTCGTTTGGTAATTCGTTCGAGTTCACCGAGAACAACATCAGAGGGACGCACGTGTTGCTTGAAACGATCAAGACCTTGGGGACCATCAAACGGTTTCTGCACGTCAGCACGGACGAGGTGTACGGCGAATCTTCGTACGAAAACAACGAAGCCAACGTGGAGAGCCTGTCCCTTCTGGAACCCACGAACCCTTACAGCGCCACGAAAGCGGGCGCGGAGATGCTGGTGATGGCGTACGGCCGGTCCTACAACCTGCCGTACGTCATCACGCGTGGGAACAACGTGTACGGGCCGCACCAGTACCCGGAAAAAGCCATTCCCAAGTTCATCATGCTCGCGCGGAACGGGATGAAGATCCCGATTCACGGCGACGGCCTCGCGACCCGGAGCTACATGCACGTCTCAGATGCGGCTTCCGCGTTCGACGCTATTCTTCACAAAGGCGAAACCAAAGGCGTGTACAACATCGGCGCGCACGAGGAAAGGACCGTGCTTTCCGTCGCGGAGGACATCGGCAAGTCCCTTGGGAAAGACATCTCGAAAACCGTCACGCACGTCACGGACCGCAAGTTCAACGACCGCAGGTATTTCATCGATTGCAGTAAGTTGCTAGCCCTAGGGTGGACGCAACAAGTATCCTGGGAAGACGGCCTTAAAGAAACCATCGAGTGGTACACCAAGAACGACGACCAAAGCGGGTACTGGGGCAACCTTTCGGGCGCTTTGGTGGCGCACCCCACGGGGGGCAAACCTAACTTGGTGGGCGAGGTGTACCAAAACCTGGAGGACATGATGGTGAGTATTTCCCACCCAGCACGTCCGCCTCTGCGATTGCCCATACTCGTACCAGAGGGGACGGTTATTACATCTGACTGTTTACGTAATACACATTACGAGAGACTGACACTTTTCTTTTTACAATCAGGCCGCGGACGAAGCGGAGAAGAAACAAACTTCGGCGACGGCGGGGGAGACGACGCCCGTGTTTCTGGTGTACGGCCGCACCGGCTGGATCGGGGGCAAGCTCGGGAAGCTTCTCACGGAACAAGGCCACAAGTGGAGCTACGGCCGCGCGCGGCTTGAAGACAGGCAGGCCGTGATGGACGACATGAAGCGCAGCAAGTGCACGCACGTACGTGTTGGGGCTTTCCCAAATCCAGGCACACTGTTTGATGCCCTGTATGGAGTGCATTTTTGCAAGTCTTACCACTACAATAAAGTGTACCAGAGCCCAAGACGGTTTGCCCACTGTGCATAAATCGCCCAATACAAGACTCAAGACTGACCTTTTTCTTTTCCACTCCAGGTGTTGTGCGCCGCGGGCGTGACCGGCCGGCCGAACGTGGATTGGTGCGAGGACCACAAAACCGAAACCATACGGGCGAACGTGATTGGCATTTTGAACCTGTGCGACGTGGGGTTGCTGAACAACGTGCACGTCACCAACTTCGCGACTGGGTGCATTTACAAGTACGATGAGACACACCAAATTGGCGGGAAGCCGTTCACGGAACAAGACGACCCCAACTTCGGCGGGTCGTTCTACAGCGAAACCAAATCGTACATGGAGATGATGTTGAGGCACTACCCGAACGTGATGCAGTGCCGCGTGCGCATGCCTATTGACGGTGATCTTCAAAACCCCAGAAACTTCATCACCAAGATCGCCAACTACGCCAGGGTGGTGAACATCCCGAACTCGATGACCGTTCTTGAGGAGTTCGTGCCGATGGCCATCGAGGGCGCCATTCGCGGACTCACCGGACCGTTCAACTGGACCAACCCTGGTGCGATTTCGCACAACGAGGTTTTGGAGCTGTACCGTGACTACTGCCACCCCGGGTTCACGTGGGAGAACTTCACGGAAGAGGAACAAGCGGAGGTCATCAAAGCACCCCGCTCGAACAACACCATGTGCGGCGACAAAATTAAGGCCGCATTCCCGCAAGTTTTAGGAATCAAAGAGAGCATCATCAAGTACGTCATGGAACCGAACAAAGCGGCGGGGATCAGGGCGCCGATCAAACGGGAAATCAAGTAAGCGGGTGTAGAGACCGCGGGGCCGTGTGCATAATGAATCGAGGAAGTAATACGGCTGCGCTCGTCTCTCTTTCTCTGCTATGTCTTTGCTCTTTCTTGATCTCACTCAATCCTCAACTTTTTTCCTCTTTTCCGCCTTGTGGCGATTCTTTCGGTGAGACGACACGTCAGCCTCTCGTGGAAAGAGTCACACATCGTACACCCACCGTCATCACCGGTATCATGTCTTCGTTCGTCCTGTCCGCCTCGCTCGCGCGCGCGGACACCGCCGGGTTTCTCCGCGGCGGTGCCCTGCGCACCCGCGTCGGCGTCCCACCCGCTAAACCCCGCGCCGGTCCCGTGCAAACAAAGGCTTTCTTCGGGGGTGGTGCCCCGAAAAGCAACGGCGCCGCGATGGTGTGCATCGACTGCGGTACGTCATTCCCTTTCCCGCAGTGCCTAGGCGGCTGTCAACGCAAGCGCGGGCGAGATGCCAATAAAGCACATCCCTAGCCCTCACGATGTCTCTCTGACCCCGGCGCCTTCCTTCCACACGCAGGCTACGTGTACCGCGGCGGCGATTTTGATGGACTTCCCAAAGACTGGTCTTGCCCGCCCTGCGGCGTGGGGAAGAACCGGTTCAAAGTGTACGTGGAAGGCACCGCGTACGACCAGATGGCCGCGGAGAAAAAGGCGAACAAGGCTGCGATGGCGTCTAAAAAGGCAGGCGGGCCGAGCAAGCGAGAGTTGCTGAAACAAAAGATGCTGGAGGAACAGGCGGAGATGGATGCGAAGAAAGGGAAAGGCTTTTTCGGACGGTGAACGATTTACCGGGTAACGAGTGAGACGAGAGATGTCAGAGTAGATGGCAGAGTAGAGGCAATGACTACTTCCCCTAGTCAGAGGGTGCAAACGGTACCCCAACAGAACATACGAAGTAGGTAGACTATGAGCGTCGTGTGTGGTGTGAAGACCATGGTCGTGTGTAGTATTAAGCCCGCGATCGCGCGTAGTATTAACAACCGCGTACGAAACCGTTACAATTTACTCAAGCACCTTCGCAACGACGCCGGCGCCGACGGTGCGGCCGCCTTCGCGCAGCGCGAACCTCAAACCTTGTTCCAGCGCGATTGGTGTGATCAACTCGAAGGTTGCGGTGACATTGTCCCCGGGCATGACCATTTCCGTGCCTTCGGGGAGGATGATGTTCCCCGTGATATCGGCGGTGCGCATGAAGAACTGCGGGCGGTAGTTGCTGAAAAACGGCGTGTGTCTGCCGCCTTCGTCTTTGTTCAACACGTAGATTTCGGCTGGTACGAGTAACGCCGTGAGTGTCAGTCGGTCGTGCTATGTATATCCGGTATTGGAAAAGGGCCGGCCTTGTACTCCACGTACTCCACGGTATACGTAAACAGGGAGGGGTAATATCGGGACGGCGGAGCGCGGTGATTGGGAAAGTTCCGTCCGTACCTTCAAACTTTTTATGCGCCACGATGGACCCCGGTTTGCACAACACCTGGCCGCGTTGCACTTGGTCGCGTTTCAACCCTCGGAGCAGTAACCCGCAGTTGTCCCCAGCCTGGCCTTCGTTCAGGGATTTCTTGAACATCTCAACCCCAGTCACCGTGGTTTTCTGCGTCGGCGCGATGCCCACGAGCTCCACGTCCTCGCCGGCTTTCACGATGCCTTGTTCGATCCGCCCGGTCGCGACCGTTCCTCGGCCTTGAATGGAAAACACATCCTCCACGGGCATCGAGAAGGGCAGGTCGAGTTTCCGTTTCGGAGCCGGGATGTGTTCGTCGCAGGCTTTCATGAGCTCAAGAATAGCGTCCTTGCCGATCTTGTCGTTGGTGCCTTTCAGCGCGTGCAGGGCGCTGCCCCTGATGATGGGAATGTCGTCGCCGGGGTACTTGTAGTACGTCAGCAGCTCGCGCAGTTCCATCTCCACTAAATCAATAAGCTCCTCGTCATCCACCATGTCGACTTTGTTCAGAAAGCACACCAAGGAAGGCACCCCCACTTGTCGCGCCAGCAAGATGTGCTCCCTGGTTTGAGGCATCGGGCCGTCCGTCGCGGCGACGACCAAGATCCCGCCATCCATCTGCGCCGCGCCGGTGATCATGTTCTTCACGTAATCGGCGTGTCCAGGGCAATCCACGTGCGCGTAGTGTCTTTTTTCGGTTTCGTACTCCACGTGCGCCGTGCTTATGGTTATGCCTCGTGCTTTTTCTTCAGGGGCTTTGTCGATCTGATCAAAAGGGATGGCGGTGGCGCCACCCAGCTCCGCCAGGACTTTCGTGATAGCCGCGGTTAACGTGGTTTTCCCATGATCAACATGGCCGATCGTTCCGATGTTCAAGTGTTCCTTTTTACGGCTGTTGATGTCGTAGTTCCGGGTTTGCGATAGTTGCCACGTTGCCGCGGGGATGCCGCGTTGGACGGGGTAACGCGCTCTGTGGGGGGGGGGACAGGTGCGTGGTCAGAATGCGATGACGAATGCAACACCGCCGTCGCCGGAAAGAAAGCCCCCGCCCTTCTACTGCGGTCGCCCGTCGTGTGCGTGTTCCAGGTGTCAATACGCACCCGCTGAGCGCCGGCGCGGCTTGGCGCGCGGCCGCGACCGCGACCTTACGGAGAACGGACATCGTGGGAGGAAAGTCCGGATGACTTCACAAGCGCGAGGGGCGCTCGATCACTGACGCGTGATACCCTTGGCGACGCGATCTTCTTTTTCTCGTTGGCCGGCTGTTGTGGCGAGTGGCGGGTATGGGTTTTGCCTTTTGCGTTTCCACATCTTCGCTCGCTTCGATTCGAACGCATCAACACTCGGCGACGCACCCGCACCCGTCGTGATGGCGCGCGAGCAGCGTAAACGCGGCGCCGCAGCTCCCGCGGAAGAACCCGAAGCCCCGACTCGCGCCAAGCGCGGCCGCGTCAGCGCACCCGCCCCTTCTCAACGCGACGCCAGCGCGGCGAAGCGCGAGAAGTTTGACGAAGGCAAGGCACATAGGCAAGAACCCGAGGAGGTCATCGACGTTGACGACGAAGACGATGACGACGTGGACCCGAAGGACGCGGACGTGGTGCAGATGGTACGTCGGACGGATTAAACACGGGTGGTCACAGGCCGTGGTGTTTCGATCTCAAACACGACAAGAGATACCGCGATCTCAAGCACCTCCAAAAACTCCCAAGCGTGCATCAGGGGTGCCAAGTTTCTTCAACTCTCAAGTGGGTGGTCATCTTGGCTTACTCAGTATACCATCTGACCAATTCTTTGCCCCGTTTCTTTCCAAACAACAGACCCAGGTGTACCAGACCCAGCTCGATTCCTTTGACACGCAGGCGGTCATCACGCGCATCAGCAACGAAGAAAGAGACGCCCTGGTATCCGAAGTGATGCGCTTGATGCTGTTCAGCCAGGTGCGGGTTTTTCCCAACCCAAATCCCCCCGGCTGGTCACGGACCCTAGTGGACGTGACGCTGTACTACGGACTGCGTCAGTGACCGTAGTCATTGACTGTAATGGACGTGACGCTGTACTATTGACTGCACCCCCGTACCTGTTACGGTGTTACTAGCGGATTAGTCGTAAAGTCGCGCCACTACGGTCCAATCGTCCGATCCCTCTGCCAGGCTGACCTGACCCCTTCTTTTTCCCCCCAACAGTACAAAGACGGCGCCCCCGTGTTGCGCGCGGACGTTAGCAAATTGCTATCCTCGCTATCCCCCGCAAGAGGCTTAACCGGATACATCGTCGCCAAGGCGCAGATCAAGTTTCTGGAGGTGTTCGGGTACGAAATGAAGGAGCTCACGCGGACGGTGGCGAAGAAAACCGGCGCCGCGCGGCACGAGCGGACCAACGCGGAACCCCCCAAAGTGTACGTGCTGAAATCCACGCTCCCCACGTTGGCGCGTAAAAAGTGGGTGGACAAGGCCATCGATTTACCAGAAAGGGGTTTCTGCATGACCGTGTGCGCCCTGGTGCAAATGTCCGGCGGGAGCATAAACGAAGACAAGCTCTGGGGGCTGTTGGAGAACATGGGTTGCCGGAGGGATGACGAGGCGCACCCGAATCTGGGGGACACGAAATCGGCACTGGCCAAGTTGATAAAAAAACGCTACCTCATCCGGGAGAAACAGGTTGGCGCCACTTCCGATAACGGGGGAGACGCGTATTCCCTATCCCTCGCGGAACGCGCGATTGACGAAATCGGGGTTGACGGGGTGGAGTCGTTCGTGTCAGGAATAATGCGGGGAGCAGAAGGCGCGGAGGGGGCGGACGACGTCGAGACGTGACTTTGAAATAACGAAAGTTTCGGACTGGTGGTGAGACATTGTATTTTTTCCTTGCGCTATGCCCCCATGATCTTACATATCTTATTCATAACTTATTAAACCGTATCAATCACCTCCCTTCGCCTGTTACTTTACCTTTTTCGCGTTCTTCCCGAAAACCTCCTTCGCGCCTTCCAACAGCTTACCCGTCCAGACGATTTGCAGCGTCGAAAAAAACGCGTTCGCAATCAACACGCCGGCGGTTACGTACGCCGGGTACTTCTCCGGGTTGTTTCCCTGGCGTAACACCCCAACCCCGTCGCTCCACACCGTGACCGCGGTGTACACCCAGAACACGTCTCTTACCAAAATAAAGAACAGCGCGAACGCGAGTTTCGCGGCGAACTCCACGGATGGGAACCGCTTTGCGAATTCGGGGTAGTACTTGCAGATGTCCACCACCACTAACGGCACTGAGGAAACCTCGGATACCCCGAAGAAGTAAATGGCGTAGTAGTGCATGTACGGCATGGTGAGTCCCCAGTAGCAGAGCAACGCTGCGATGGAGTGGTGCGCGAGCATTTCGGGGCTGTTCAGTTCTTTGTGTAGGAAAGAAACCGCGAAGTCCCATGTTTGAAACGCGAAGTTTGTTTGTAAAACCTTCACGGCGGCGGGCGAGACATCGTACAAACGCTGTTCCTTCGTGGTGAAGTCGTCGACTTGGAAAAACCACCCGGTCACGCCGTAATACGCGCACATGAAGAGCTGGTGGAATTTGTTTTGGGGGATGAAAAGAAAGGCAACAGGGTCGAAGGTCAGCGGTCAAGTCGGCGAACTGTTCTGTGATTCGTGTTGGTTTGTTCTGAATCGACCGTGTTCGCATCGAGATGAAATCGAGATAGAAGGAGACCGCCCGCTGCGTTCGTGCGTCTCACGTCGCGTCTATATACAGCAACGCATGTCCACCCGTGATCGATACGAGCACGAAAAACGTGTGTACGCACCGGAACCGCGGCTACGAGTTCGAACGCGAGCAGGAACGCGCCGCGTTTTCGGCAGGTTTTCGGGAACAGCGCTTTCAAGATGGGGAACAGCAGCACGAAGCCCAACGTCATGCCAAGGAGCCACGCCGGAACCACGCCGTCGTTCCAGATCAGGTCCATCGCATTCGCCACGGGCACGGGCACGGCTTTGGTCTTGGCCATCGTGAACTAATTCGAGGATGGGGTGCCGGATGGAGTGGGACGTGAACGAAGAAGCGCGCCAAAAAAGAATAACGAACCTCAACGGTGATCAGGAAATCCATTGTTTCGGCCAAGGCACAAGACGCGCCAGAAGAGCCGAGCGCACGCATGGCGCCGGCTTTGGTGGTGCAGCACGTTTTCCCTGAGGGCCCGAACCCCGGGAGATTCGTCGTGCGTGTTGACACGGGTGCTGAGTCTCGAGTCGACGAGCACGGCGAGCCGAACGACGAGACCTACGTGGCGTACGAACTGGTCCAAGAAAAGTTGGTGATGTTTCACACGTGGACACCTGATGCGTTGAGAGGTAAAGGTCTTGCCGCGTTGGTCGTACTGGAGGCGTTTGTTTGGGCGGAGACACACGGAAAGCGAATCGTACCGGAATGCTCGTACGTCTCAAACACCTTCCTAGAGAAACGACCAGACCTGAAGCGACTGGTGGACGGGTGAGAAGAAAAGGGGCTTTAGTTTTTTGGTCGCCGCCGATAAAAATAGACTTAATAGCAACGGGGGCACGACAACCACACGAAACACAACCAACGCATGCGTCACATCTGGCGGCATCCGTGGACACCCGGCGAGTCTAGATCGCCTATGACTTCCATCGGGGTGGGTGGGGCGAGGCCGTGTTGGAACAAACGCCGCCGCGCCGTGGCCGCCGCTTCGGGCGTGGACGCCGCCCGCGCCGCCGCCGCCGCCGTCGACGGCAGGGACCTCCGTTGAGACTGTGTCTCTAAGGAAACCCCGCCGTGGGGTAAATTCCGTTCCCCGCCGCTGGACAGCAAAGGCGTGGTGTTTGTCTCGGTAGCACCGGTTGCGACACGTCCCTGGATCGAGAAAGGTGAGTCCGAGTTTTCCGAGTGCGTTCTCGAAAGCCGAGCTTCCGATCCGCCCCGCCGTCGCTCGCGCGTTCCCGACGACCCCAAAACGTTTCCCCCCGTTCCCCGCCCTAGCCCGAACACGCCTCGCCAGCCCCGAGATTGCTGCAGTTGTTTGTTTTCTTTACTCAGCGTCTGGACGTTTTCTCGCTCCGCCTCCAAAGCGGTCGTCGCTTCGTTCAAAGAGCGAATCGCCCGCGCGCCCGCGGCTTCCAGGTCGAAACGCAACTCATTCTTCTCTTTCGTCGCCGCGGCGGCCGCCGTTTGTTTCTCCAAAATGACTTCCCGGACGTTTATCTCCGCCGCGAGTAGCATTTGTCGCAGCTCCCTCTCCGTGGTGTCCGCGTTTGACAGCCGCGCGCGTGCCAAGTCCGCCGCGGACGCATACGCAGCCCTGAAATCCTCCAGCTCCCGGGTCAAGGAAACGACTTCAAGAGTTTTCTCGTCCAAGTTTTGAAAAAGCGAGTCCGCCCTGGCGCGCGCTTCAGAAACGACGCGCGTCGCCGTCTTGAGCTGTTCATTGAGCGAAACAAGCTCGGCATCCTTCGCGTCCATCGCGGCACGCGCCATATCCTGCATCTCACGCATTTGCGTTTGTTTCTGACTACTTGCCCTGGTGAACTCCGTAGTGGCGCTTGCGGACTCGGCGGCGTAGGCGGTTTTTGTTTTCGCGCCGGCGAACCGCGACAAGTTTTTGGGGCCGGTTTGTTTCGTGGACGCGGACGAACCGTAGGCGCCGCTGCTTCGCGACGTGGTGGATTCCTTCCGGGCTTGTTGTGACACGGACGCATCATTTATGGGTGACGCACCACTTCGTGATGACGCCGAGTTGGGTGTCGTCGCGTCACCCGCGAAGGACGAAACGCTTCGAGTTGAGTCCACCGAGTTGGACGAGACGGACGCGGACGAAACGCTGGTCGGGGCGCTTCGCGGGACACTTGGGAGTAGCGCGGGCGTGGGTGGCGCGGCGGCGGGCGAGAGACTCGGACGGTCGTCGGTCACGCACCACGCGGGGTCCAACGCGAGCGCGCGAATTGCACATACCCACCGTCCCGCATCCGTCTCCGTTTCCGCCACGAGGAAAACGCCTTTCCACGCGTCGCTTTCAGGGTCCGCAACACTTGTCTCCAGAAACACGCATCGGTTGGCGTACGACTTGTTCCCATGGAAGTTTACCGACGAAACCGAGACGGCCCGGATGTCGGCGAGTGCGATGTGTGACAGTGGTTTGTCCCCTGGCGACGCACAGAACTCAACCCGCGTCCCATCCACGTCCAGGGATACCCACCTCTTGTTCCACCGCTTTAAGTGCTCACTGCGCTTCAAAAGCCAGCAACCACGAAGAGGCGATTTCGAACTCGGCGCGTCCCCTGGACCCAAGTCCGTCTCCGCCAACCCATTACCACGTCGCGGCCCAAACGACGACGCGCGGGGACACGACGCCGCGAGAGGCGCGTCCCAGGGGGACACCGCCGGGGGGACGTACACCGTCGCCATGAGGACGTCGGGGTCGCGCGGGTGCGATTTGAAAAACCCACGAGCAATTTTGATTCCTTTCTGTTGCCAACGCGGGACTTTTTTCTTTTCTCGCGAGTGCCGACTCGCCACTCGCCGAAGCGTCTCCCGGGGACGGCGCCGTCCCCGCGGTCGCCTACACCAAGAAACTCGTTATCGACTACTTCCTGGAGGGCGACAGCGTGCGGAGTAACCCCCATCTAAGGGCTTTCACAGCGAGCAGCTCCCCGGCTGAGTAGAATCTTCTACCCAGGGTGACGGTTAGCCTTCCGCCGGGCACAAAAAAAAAAAACAACTTGAAAAAGAGCGCG